>Ga0138256_10008516_pt1 | contig 10764 bp, 8 predicted proteins | sample KNB2016incub_MG_FD_105486 | JGI IMG/M metagenome (GOLD analysis project Ga0138256, IMG submission 105486) | Active sludge microbial communities from wastewater in Klosterneuburg, Austria - KNB2014incub_MG | ecosystem: Engineered > WWTP > Activated sludge > Unclassified | place: Austria... | reverse complement strand
CGGCCTCGTTCGCGAGGCTGTCCAGGTACTCCAGCGCGCTGCGGATGATGATGCCGCGCGCCCGGGTCGAGCCCGCCAGCGGCGCCACCGCGTCGTGCAGGTCGAAGATCACCGTGGTCGCCAGCCGGCGCACGTCGTCGAAGCGCCGCTCGGCACGCGCCCGCTCCAGGTTGGCGACCCGCGACTGCCACAGCGTGGCCGCCAGGCCCGCGGTCAGGGCAATCGCACCGGCCAGCGACGCCGCAACCCCGGCTCGATGCCGGGTCGCGAAGCGGCGCATCCGGTACGGCGCGGAGTCGGGAGCCGCCATCACGGGGCGGCTCGTCAGGAGGCGTTCGATGTCGTCGGCGAGCGCGCGCGCGCTGTCGTACCTCCGGTCTGGCTCGCGGCGGAGCGCCCTGGCCACGATCAGGTCGAGATCGCGCGGAAGCTGACGCGCCAAGCCGGGCTCCGCGACGCGGCTCGGCGCGTCGGGGTCCCGCTCGGCGATGGCCACGGCCAGGGCCATCTGGCTGAGCGCCTCGGGAAACGGCGGCCGACCCGTCGTCAGGCGGTACAGGAGCAGGCCGAGCGAGTAGACGTCGGTCGAGACGGTCACCGGCTCGTTGCGCAGCTGTTCGGGGCTCGCGCTCTCCGGCGTCAGCGCGCCGAAGCCCGTCACGCTCGCGCCCGGCGCGTGCTCCGCGAGCACTTTCGCGATGCCGAAGTCGAGGAGCTTGGGCGCGCCGTCCTCCGTGACCAGGACGTTACTGGCCTTGATGTCCCGGTGAACGATCAGGTGGCCATGCGCGTGCTGCACCGCCTGGCAGACGGACTGGATCAGGCGGAGGCGCTCGACGATGGGCACCTGGTGTTGTTCGCAGTACGCGTCGATCGGGACGCCGTCCACGTACTCCATCACCACGTAGGGCACCCCGCCTGGTGTCGAGCCGCCGTCGATCAGCCGCGCGATGTTGGGATGGTCGAGCGCGGCGAGGACGCGCCGCTCCTGGCGCAGCCGATCGGCGAGGCGCGCGTTCAGGCTGCCGGCGCGCACCAGCTTGATGGCCACCTGCTTGTCGAACGCATCGTCGGCCCGCGTGGCGAGGTAGACGGTGCCCATACCGCCCTCGCCAATCGCGCGAACCACTTCGTAGGGACCCAGGCGCGCGCCGGCCGCCAGCGCGGCTTCGGCAAACGACGTGGTGGCCTCGCGCACCACCTCGGCGGCGCCGGGTAGATCGAGCGCTCCCGCCTCGAGAAAACTGTGGGACCGCTGGTGCGCACCGACGAGCGATACGATGTCGGCGATGAGGTCGTCGTCGAGTCCCTGGTTGCGCAACCACGAGGCGCGGCTCGCCTCCGGCCGATCGAGCGCAGGCTCGAACCATGTCTTCACGGCGCGCCAGCGTTCGGGGTCACTCATCGCTCGTCGATCGGTGACGGGACTGTGTCATGCGGAGGGTGCTCGAGGGCCCTCAGCAGCCAAGCCTTTGCCATTCTCCACTCGCGCTTTACGGTCCCCGGAGAAATGTGGAGGACCTCAGCGGTCTCCTCCACGGTGAGGCCGCCGAAGAACCGCAGCTCCACAACCCGGCCCTGTACCGGATCGAGTGCTTCCAGTTCCCTCAAGGCGCGGTCCAGCGCGACCGCGTCTATCGGCTCGGGCCCGGAGGCCGGCATGGGCGTCTCACCCGCGGCGTCGAGCGGCAGCGCTGCGAGCGGCCCACCTCGCTTGCCGGCGTGGACCCGCCGCGCGTGATCCACGAGGATGCGGCGCATCTGCGTCGCGGCGATGGCGAAGAAATGGATCCGGCTCTGCCAGTCCACGCCCTGCTGAGCGACCAGGCGCATGAACGCCTCGTTGACAAGGGCCGTACTCTGCAGGGTATGGCCGTGCCGTTCCTTCGAGAGATAGCGCGACGCGATCGTATGGAGCTCGCGGTAGACGAGGGGCATCAACAGGTCGAGCGCACCCCGATCGCCGCCGCGCCAAGCCTGGAGCAGCACTGTAACCTCGCGCCGGCCGTCGTCTGCGGCCTCCCCCATCCCGCAAGGATAGGCGAAAAGCCCAGTTGCCGCGGGCGTCTTCGCCGTCTCGCCGGACGCCCGCCCCGTCGGCGATCGCGTCGTCTAACGCCCGGCCTTCTCCAGCTTGTCTTCTGACGCCTTGGCCACCGCCTCGAACGCCTCCGACACGACGCCTATGACCTCGGCAGTAGAAGGATCCGGCGCTCCAGGCATGCCCGTCATGAACCCTCCCATGCTCATGGCCATCGAGCTCAGCGCCGTGGTGCGCGGGTCGAACAACGCGCCGGCCATCGAGCCCGGGCCGGCCATCCCCGCCAGGGGCCCCATGAGCCCCATCCCAAACCCGCCAAAGCCGCCGCGCATCAGTCCCATCCCGCCCATGCCCACGTACATCTGGCCGGCGAACGCCGCCAGGCGAAGCGCGGACCCCACGCCGAACCCGCCGCTCGACGCCCTGGCCTCACCCGCGATCCTGGGCGAGGTGGGCGCACCGGTGGCGAACAGGCGGTACTGCATCTTCACCTCGTGCGAGTCTTTCGGCGGGCCCCCGCCCGACGCCATCTTCATCAGGCCGCCGAGCTTGCCGGCCTTCGAACTCTTCACCTCGGTGAGCTCGGTGACCAGGATGTAGTCGCACTGGAGCCGGGCGGCCTCGGCATCGATGTCAGGGGCCGACGAGCCGGCAAGGGCCAGGGCCTCGTAGGATCCCCCGGTGAACTTGCCCACCAGCGTCGTCCGCAGCAGGCGCGTGGGGAGCGCGCGTTCCGATCGGTTCAGCGGTTCCAGCACGCCGATTCTCGTCACCCCGGGCTTCTTCGGGGCGGCCGTGCTGGTGCCATCGGCCGTGGACCCGAGCAGGGCATCGGCGAGGCTGCCGCCACTGGCCAGCGCCGGCACCAGCTCCGCCGGGCTCCGGGCTTCCTGGAAATCGGCGGGGATGTCGAAGATCGCCGCGTCCAGCCGAGTAATCTCGAGAGCGGTCACCTCGACGCTCGTCGTGGCCGTCGTCTCTGCATCGTCGCCCCCGGTGGTCGTCGTCATTGCCTTCACCGGGAAGCCCAGCACCACATCGCCCACCACCCGCGTCTCGACGCGGTCCTGGCACGTGGCGTCAGCGGCGGGTTCCGGTTCAGGGGCGGGCGGGTGGCTGCACCCCGCGCCGGTGGATGGCAGATCGACGTACCACGTGTCGATCTCTACGCGCAGCGGGGACTTGTCACAGACCTCGCCCGCGGTCTGCTTGGTGACGACCGTGTGGATGTGCCGCGCCTCCAGGCCGAAGAGCATCTGACGCTCCAGCGTGTCGGACAGGGTGTTGGTCAGGGTGATGACGCCGCCCCGGCGCGGCGCGGACGGAGGTGTCGCGAAGGCGTCCGGGGCGTGGCCGGCAGCCGAGTCCACGGGCGCCGGATAGGGCTGGACCCGGTAGCGTTTCGATGCCGGGTTGAGCATCACGGTGCGCCGCAGGTCGCATTGGTCGAGGGACACCATTCCGGGGAACTCCACCCGTTGCCGGGGACCGCGAATGAGGGTGGTGTTCCGGGAGACCTGCGCGCCCTGGGTGTATTCCGTAACGACCCTCACGTCCACGGGCGGCGAGGACGGAGGCGAAGGCTGGGGTGGGGGTGACTCCGGCGCCGGCGTCGCGGGCCGAGAAGGGCTCGAGCGCTTGGCGGCCGCGGGCGTCTTCTTCGCGCCAGGCCGCGGGGCGGGTGTCTGAGCATAGGCGCCGGCCCATGCGGCGGATAAGAGGGTCAGGGCGAGCGCGAACAGGATGGGGCGAGTCTTGAGTAGCTCCACATCATTGAACGCGCAAAGAGGCGGGAAAGGGGATCGCGCCAGGCTTCATCTGGGTCCCTGGGTGATCGCGCCTCCCATGGTTGGCGGCCTTGTCGTCGGCCCTATGGCGCGATACGGCTCGGCGACCCTTCGCGGCAAGACACGTTCGAGCGGCTGCCGCTCAATTGGATGTGGTGGCCGGTGTCGGGTACGACAACATCGACCGTCGCCTCCAGGGAGTGCTCTCGTGGCAGGGACTGCTGCTGGGCCTTCTCAGTTCCTGTCGTGGTCGATTGCCCTGGGCAGCGGCACGTCCGGAGGCACACTCGCCCCGCTCTTCACGATCGGCGGGGCGCTTGGTGCGGCGTTGGGCGGTGGCGTCGCCGTCCTCTTACCGTACGCGGGAGTGGATCCACGCCTCGCCGCGCTGGCCGGCATGGCCGCACTCTTGGATGTCGTGGTTGGCGTCCTCACGCGTAGCGACATCCTGCGGGCGACCTCGGAAAGCGGTGGTCAGTTCGTGGCCGGCTGCCGCGCTCGCGCACGGTCCCAGGGTGAGAAGACGCGCTTGAATCTCAGAACCCGATCCTGAAGCCCAACTGCGCCTGGCGCGACACGAACGCGTTGCCGAGGGCTTGCTGCGGCTGGCCGAACCTCGCGGTCACCGCGGGATTGGTGGCGGAGAGGGAAGTGGCGTAGCTACCGTAGTTCGCGTGGTTCAACAGGTTGAACACCTCCGCGATGAACGTGGCCCGGCGCGTGCCGCCCAGACTGATGTCGGACGTGAGCCGCAAGTCCACCTTGTGCAGCGGCAGTCCTTCGAACGCGTTGCGAGGGATCACGGTCCCCGACTCGATCGTGGACGGACCGTTGAAGCGGTCGGCGACCGCATCCGGGATGACGATGGCGTTGGTGGCGCCGCCAGCGTTGGTCAGGTTGAGGCGGTTGGTACCCGTCTTTCCGTAGGGCGTGCCCGAGATGCTCGCCGGGAAGAGGTTGCCCGATCCGTACGAATAGACGAGGCTTGCCGACACTCCCCACCTCATCTGATACATCGCATACGCTCGGACCGTGTGGCGCTGAAACGCCGACGATGTAGCGTACTCGCCATCGACCGGATCGAACGGGTTGTTGGCGCCCGGCGATGTGTAGCCGATGCCGCCATCGTCGTGCATCGAGAACATCAGCGTATAGGTGGCGCCGGCCTGCAGACGGTTGCGGAGACGGCGCGTCAGGCCCATGGCCAATTGCGTCTGGTCGCGGTGGCCGTTGGAGGTGAAGGTCAAGACCTGCCCGTAGGCGGGGTTGGGCCGGCCCAGCGACGGATTCCGGTTGTAGCCGGTGACGGGGTCCGGGAAAAGGTTCGGATCGAACGTGCGCGTGTCCCGGTACTCCCTGAGGTGCGTGAGGTCCACGTCGATGCCGAGGGCGCTGCTGACCTGCTTCTGGAAGCCGATACTGCTCTGCCAGCTGTACGGCGTCTTGAAGTCTCCGACAATCACCCGCGGCGACTGCACCGGCGCCGCGCGCCGGCCCGAGAAGAAATCGTCGGCCGTAGCGCCGTTGGTGGGGTTCGAAATGAAGTCCGCCCTGCCGTCGTTCGCGAAATTGGCGGTGAGCAGATTGCTGTAGACCTTGGGGCTGTAGCTGACGTTCGATACCGGCGAGGCGAAGTAGAGGCCGCTGCCGCCACGGATCGCGAGGTCGTTACGACCACCGACGTTCCAGGTGAACCCGACCCGCGGCGCGAAATCCTTCCAGTCGCGGATGTTGTCCTTGTAGCCGAAGTCTCCGCTCACGACGCCGTTGTCGATCGGGATGGAGTTGGGTGTCACGCCGGGCGGCGCCGCCATGCTCGGGTCTGCGTCCCAGCGGAGGCCGGCGTTCACCGACAGCTGATTCGACACGCGCCAGTTGTCGCCGATCCACACGGCGTACATCGGGCGGAACGTGTTGAAGAGGTCGGTGAAGCCGTTTCTCCCGTAGTTGACGTTGAAGCGCTGCGTGATCGCGCTGAGCCCGGCGAGGTTCCACCTGGTGGGATCCGTGGCGGCGCTGGCAGGCACCAGGTCGCCCAGGTTCGCCGGTACCGACGTCATCGTGTAGCGGCCGGCCGCCTGGATATACCAGTCACCGGTGTCGTTCACGTGCAGGTACTCGCCCCCCATCTTCACGTCGTGGTTGCCCTTGTGCAGCGTCAGGTCGTAGCGTCCGCTGTAGGTGCCGCCGGTGTGGTACTGAGGGTAGTTGTAGGGCGCGCCGATCGTGAGGCCGGGGAAATTGTACTCGGGCACGCCAATCATCGACGGGAGCGGCAGGTTGGTCCAGTTGAAACTCGAGTACCCGCCTTTGACTTCCTGCACCAGGTTGCCGCCGGCGAACACGGCGAACCACGTACCCAGCACACCCCTCGACAGTTTGTCCTGCATCGACGCCTGCGACGGATGCGAGCCGGCACCGAGATTGAACGGGTTGGCCCAATCCCACGTCGACACCCGCGCCGACAGGCGATGGTTCGCGGCCAACTGGTCGTCCACGCGCACGAGCAGGCTCCGCTGCGTGGTCTTCGACTCGTTGGTGAACGTCTGGCCGGGCAGTTGCGACGGGCTGGTGACGATGGTACTGGGCTCGCGTTCGTATTCGAACGACCCGAAATAGTGCAGCCGGTCCTTGATAATCGGGCCACCGAACGTGCCGCCCACCTGCTGGTTCGAATAGGGCAGCACGACCCCGGCCACCGTGTCGGCGGCGTTCAGGGCGTCACTGCGGAAGTTCCCATAGAAGCTGCCGGAGTTCTTGTTGGTGCCCCCTTTGGAAATCGCCTGCACCTCGATGCCCGCCGAGCGCCCCTGCGTGATATCGAACATCGTGGTAACGATTTGGAACTCGGCAATCGACTCGCGACTGAAACGCGGCTGGCCAAAGCCCGAACCCGCGGTCTTCTGCGTGATCTGCTGGCCGTCGAGGTTGAGCTGGAACATGTCGTCGACGTCCACACCCGGCCGGTTGGTGACGTCGTTGGCGGTGATGCCCTTGACCATCTTCGACAGTTCCATCCAGTTGCGGCCCTGGAGCGGGAGGCTCTCCATCTGACGCCGATCCACGTTGCCCGCCACCTGCGACGACGAGATGTCGATGAGCGGCGCTTCAGCGGTGACCGTGAGCGCTTCGCTGACTTGGGCGACCGTCAACTGGAAGGGCAGGGTGGCGTTCTGCCCAACGAGGAACTCAACCGCGGGCAGAATGGTCGTGGTGAAGCCCGGAAGCTCCGCCTGCAGCTTGTAGGTGCCGGCAGAAAGCTGAAGGCGATACTCGCCGCGCGCGTCGGTGACAGCGGAGGCCTGCACACCCGTTTCCGTGTTGGTGGCCGTAATCGAGACGCCGGGCAGGGCTGCCTTGGTCTCGTCAGTGACGGTGCCACCGACCGAGGCCTGCTGCGCCCACGCCGGCGAACTCAGCCCAAGGACGCACAACACCACAACCAGGCCGACTCGGGTCACACGCATCGCCGCCTCCGTTCCATGCCAACCTGCGACCGGACGTCACGTCGGGGAACCCGTCGAAACCAAGGAGTGCGCGGGACGCCGGGAACAGCACGGGCGACCCGAGCGCGTGATTGTGCACGCGGCGAGGCGAGAGAGTCAAGATCGATCACGCGCCAGCTCGAGCAGGTAACCGGCGTCCGCTCGGCCGCCGGGCCTGCCCGCGCGACGCGGCTACTGCCGGACGAAGTCGATGACGATCGTGCCGGGCTCGCGCGTCTGATACTGGATGGCGACGTTGTCGCCATACCGCGCCCGGAGCTGTTCGAGCAGCGGCAGCGGATCGTGATCGTTCACGAACCTCATCGTCTCGCCCGGGGTGAGGGCATCGAGAGCACCGAAAATGGCGGCGTGGCGAAAACGCTTGGCGATGCCGCGGGCATCGAACGGATACTGGCGGTCGGGGGAAAGATGGAGATGCGGCTGACTCATCGGGCGAAGCCTCCTGATTAAGATGTACGAACGATACTGCTTCAGAAGTATAGCGCCAGCGTGCAGGCTGCAGGGGCCGCTTGAGATGCTCATTTCTTGCGACCCCAGACGTAGCCGCGCACCCGGGCGGGCGCGTGAGCGAAAGAGCCGGACAGGACGACGATTAGCATGAACAGCTCGCCGCGCCAGGCCGGCAGTACCCCCGCCAGGGCCAGGAGACCGAGCTTGGCCATGACGGCCTGCCCCTTCAGTTGCCGCAGCCAGCCGAAGTCGGTCCACAAATACAGCAGGGCGAGCGCCCCGCCGGAAGCCAGGGCCAGGCGCCAATAACCCAGCCATTGCGCTTCGGGCAGGGCGAACAGAAAACCGCCGCCGACGCCGGCCACGCCGATCAAGTGAGCGCAGCGCAGGCCAATGTTGAGCCATCGCGCGATAGCGGAATTCCAGCGACCCGAGTTCATCGACCAACAGCAGCGCGCAAGGCTGAATCTGCGCCAGCCCCACGATCCTGCCACAGATGCCGTGGCCGAAACCTTCCGATAGGCGGCGCTTTCGTGGCAGACTTACGCGCGGTTCAGCCCGGGAGACCTCAACCCATGACACTGACTTCGTCCGTCCCCAAGACCCTGCCGGCCCTGCTGGAGTCGGCCCCGGCCGACCGCACGGCCATCGTGCTGCCGGAGCAGAACCTGCGCATCTCGTATGGAGCGCTCCGGCGCCAGGTGCAGGATCTCGCCGAACAGCTGGCGGCGGTCGGCATTGGTCCGGGCGACCGCGTCGGCATGGCCATCCCCAACGGCCTGCCTACCATCGTCTCGTTCCTGGCCGCGTCGGTGGCGGGCACCGCCGCTCCGCTCAACCCCGGCTACAAGGAAGACGAGTTCCGCTTCTTCCTCGAGGACACGAATGCGAAGGTTCTGCTCCTGCCACCCGAGGGGCTGGACGAGGCACGCCGCGCGGCCGGCACCGTGCCGATCCAGACCGTCGCGATGGATGAGCACGGCACGGTGAGCCTGGCTGGAGTCACCGAGCGACGCGCGGTGTCGCCGCCGCACGTGGACGACGTGGCGCTCATCCTGCACACCAGCGGCAGCACGGGCCGGCCGAAGCGCGTGCCGCTCAGTCACGCCAACCTGTCCATCTCGGCGCAGAACGTCGCCCGCAGCTATGCGCTGACCCCCGACGATGTGTCGCTGTGCGTGATGCCGCTCTTTCACGTCCACGGACTGGTGGCCTCGACGCTCGCGACCCTGGCCTCGGGCGGCACGGTCGTCGTGCCCGCGAAGTTCTCGCCTCTCTCGTTCTGGCGCATCGCCCAGGATGCCGGCGCCACGTGGTACTCGGCGGTCCCCACCATCCACCAACTGCTGCTGGCGCGGGTGAAACCGGGAGAGGCAAAGCCCGCCGGTGCGGAGAAGCTCCGTTTCATCCGCTCGTGCAGCGCGTCGCTGCCGCCGCAGGTGATGCACGACCTTGAAGCAGCCTTCGGGGCGCCGGTGCTCGAGGCCTACGGCATGACCGAAGCGGCCCACCAGATGGCGTCGAATCCACTGCCACCCAGGCAGCGTCTGCCTGGCTCGGTCGGGCCCGGGACCGACGTTCGCATCAGCATCCGGGACGAACAGGGACGCAATCTGGCCCCGGGCGAGCGTGGCGAGGTCTGCATCCTGGGCCCGAACGTGATCACCGGCTACGAGAACAACCCCGAGGCCAACGCCACCTCCTTTTTCGAAGGCGGCTGGTTCCGCACCGGCGATCAGGGGATCCTCGACGAGAACGGCTATCTCACGCTGGTCGGCCGCCTCAAGGAGTTGATCAACCGCGGCGGCGAGAAGATCTCGCCTCGCGAGATCGACGAGGTGCTGCTCGCGCATCCGCAGGTGGCCGAGGCGGTGTGCTTCGGCGTGCCGCATCGGACGTGGGGCGAAGAGGTGGCGGCCGCCGTCGTCCTGCGGGAGCCGGTGTCGGAAGACGATCTGCACACGTTCTGCAAGGAGCGGCTCGCGGACTACAAGCGCCCGAAGCAGATCCACGTCACCGACACGATTCCGCGCACCGCGACCGGCAAGATCCAGCGTCGTATCGTGGCCCAGGCCTTCGCCCCGAAGACATAGATGCGCATTGTCATCGTCGGGGCGGGAGCGATAGGCGGGTACATCGGTGCGCGGCTGGCGAAGGCCGGTGCGGACGTCGTGCTCCATGCGCGGGGGCCGCACCTGCACGCCATGCAGGAGCGCGGCCTGCGCGTGCTCAGCCCCGATGGCGACTTCGAGGTGACGCCCGTGGCAACCGGCGACCTGGGGTCGGTCGGTCGCGCCGACGTCGTGTTCCTCAGCGTGAAGGCGCACAGCCTGACGACCCTGGCGCCCAGCCTGCCCCCACTCCTGGGACCCGACACGGTGGTGGTGAGCACGCAGAACGGCATTCCGTGGTGGTATTTCCAGGTCGGCGGCGGCGAACTGGCCGGGCTGCGGCTCGAGCGCGTGGACCCGGGCGGCGTGATTGCCGACACGATCGAGCCGCGGCGCGTGCTCGGGTCACTCGCCTACTTCGCCACCGACATCGTCGAGCCCGGCGTGATTCGGCACACCGAGGGCAATCGCATCAGCTTCGGCGAGCCGGACGGGTCGAAGTCGGAGCGGGCGCGCCGCATCGCCGAGGCGCTCATTGCCGCCGGCTTCCGATGCCCGGTGACACCACGATTCAGGCACGAACTGTGGGTGAAGCTGCTCGGGAACGTGGCCTTCAATCCCATCAGCGCGCTCACGCGGGGCACGCTCGAGGAGCTGGCCCGTCATCCGGAGGTGTCGCGCGTGGTGCGCGACGTGATGGGGGAAACCGAAGCGGTGGCCGCCAGGCTCGGCATCGAGTTACCGATCTCCATCGACCAGCGCATGGCCGGCGCCGAGAAAGTGGGCGCGCACAAGACGTCGATGCTCCAGGACCTCGAGGCGGGCCGCCCCATGGAAATCGAGGCCGTGGTGGGGGCCGTGGTGGAACT
>Ga0138256_10008515_pt1 | contig 10766 bp, 4 predicted proteins | sample KNB2016incub_MG_FD_105486 | JGI IMG/M metagenome (GOLD analysis project Ga0138256, IMG submission 105486) | Active sludge microbial communities from wastewater in Klosterneuburg, Austria - KNB2014incub_MG | ecosystem: Engineered > WWTP > Activated sludge > Unclassified | place: Austria... | reverse complement strand
CGGACCGGCGGCACAAACATGTATCTGTACTGGACGCCACCCGGGGGAAAGCGCGAGATCATCCCCTTCCGATACCTGGCGCCACCCATGGGCGCCTACCCGGATCTGGATGCGATCGCCGCCCTGCCCGAACCCGCCCCCGTCAAGAGCGTGATCGCCCAGATCCCCGGGCAGGGCGAGACGCAGGCGACTGCCGCGGGCGTCGTTATCCCTGCGCCGGTCTTGTCGTTGCCCTCTTTTCAGCTGCCTCAGATTCAGTTGCCGCAGATCGGGGCCGTCCGGCCCGCAAATCCCAGCGCGACCGCTGTTCCGGCGCAGCCGAACAGCGCGCCTGCAACGCCTCAGGGCAGCCCTGGATCGAGCGCTCCCCCGCAGCCGGCGGTTGTGCCCGCCCTCAAAGTCACCCCTGTCCGCGTCGTTGGAAAGTCCGGAACCGGAAGCGGGGAGTTCGACACGCCGCACGGAATCGCCGTCGGAAACGATGGCCGGGTATATGTGGCTGACACCGGCAACAAACGCGTGCAGGCCTTCGACGCGGACGGCAAATTTCTGTTCGAGATCAAAGGCGGCGCCGAAGAAGCATTCTCTGCGCCGTATGACCTCTTGTTCTCGCCCAATGGAGAGCTGCTGGTTCTCGATTCCGAAGCGGGGTGGATCTACCGCTTTGACCCGGCGGGCAAGCGTCTTGGGCGCGTGGGCGGACTGGATCTGCGCTTCTACAAGCCGCGCGGTTTTGGACGCGACGCCCTGGGCAATCTCCTTGTTGCCGATACGGGCCGCTCACGCCTGGTCAAGCTGTCCCCGGCGGGTGAATACATGCTTGAGGTCGGCGTGCGGGGGAGCGGCCCGCTGCAGTTCATCGAGCCCAGCGAAGTCGGCGTGGCCCCCAACGGCGAGATCTATGTCACGGATCTGCCCAACCGCCGGGTCCAACGCCTGGCGCCGGATCTGTCCTATATAGGCGAATTCGCGATTCCGCAAGCCGGCCCGGCGACGGGTCCGTACATCACATTTGCGGGTGATGGTTCTCTGCTCATGACGGCCCCGGAACCGCACAAGATCCAACGTTACTCTGCGAGCGGCATTCTCCTCAGCGACTATGGCGGATTTGGCGAGGCATTGGGGGGCATGCGCCTGCCGACGGGTATCTCGTTGCGGGGAAGCAGCCTGTGGGTGGCGGAATCAGGCAACAACCGCATCCAAAGGTTTGCGTTCAATCCCTAGTATGTTGGTGGACAATTGTTTCTGGTGTGCACTTCGGCCCTAGCGGCGCAACCTTATGAACAGCCATGCCGTCATTGAGATCGCGGTCGCGAATCGAAGGTTGGACCTTTGGCCGTATCGCCTTGCGCCGCTCCTGGGCGGTGTTGTCGCGCTGGCGCTCGCGGCTGCGGCGGAGACGCAGATACGGATGAGCGGAACGACCGCACTCAATATCGCGCTCTATGTGATTGCTGCCATCGTCTTTGCCGCAAGCGCGATGGCGCTGCCCGCCGGTGTAAGTGATTGCCCGTCGGGTGTCGCGCAGGCGATTCCGACACGACGCGCGCGCATCATCGCCTGGGCGCTCCCGATCGCATCGATTCTCGTTGCGGCCGTCATGGCCCTGGCCTGCTTTGAAGCGTTGCGCAAAGACATCAAGGCGACCTCGGCCCCCGGACTTTGGCTTGGCGCAATGGCTGTGCTGATTGCCGCGACGGCGCTTTCAACCTGGCCGCAGACCTGGCCTGCCCGCTGGGGCGTGGAGATCCTGCCCGGTTCATTCGCGGCCCGCGCCCTGCTGCGTTACGCGCTGTTGATCCTCTTCCTGATTACGGTTGCGGCCCGAGTGCTTTGGCTGGACCGCCTCCCGATCGGGATCAATCCAGATGAGGGCGATCGGGCTGGCCGCATGGCGGTGAACATCGCGCGCGGAAGTAACACCCAGGGACTGTTTGAGAGTGGTTGGTACTACATCAGCATGGTGTATTTCACCCTGCTGGCAGGTTTCATGAAAATCGTCGGGCTGGGGTTTGCCCAAGCCCGTCTCTTCCACGCCCTATGCGGCATCGCCACCGCAGGACTGGTCACCGTCATCGGCATGCGGAATTTCGGCTGGCGAATCGGGTTGCTGGCAGGAGCATTGCTCAGCCTGATGGGGATCGCGCTGCAGTTTTCCCGCGTGACGACTGAGGCCACGGTGACCGCACTTTGCTGGACGGCCAGTCTGGCCTGTTTCTATGAGGCGGCCCGAAGCGGGAAGCTGTGGGCGTGGGCTGCCGCTGGCATTCTGGGTGGCCTCTCGATCTATTTCTATCCGACCGGGCGGATGTGGGCACTTTTCGCGGTAGGCTGGAGCCTGTATCTCCTCATTCGGGGGCCCCATCGCGGTCGCGTCGCGTTGGGCATCGCCGTGGCGGCGGTCGGTTCGCTTGTCGCCGTTGCGCCGTATTTCGGCAACATCTGGAACAAAATGGTCGAGTTGACTCTGAGATTTGACCAGACCTCGGCGCTCAATCTCGACAATGCGCGCAGACTGGTTTACTACAACCCGCAGTGGTCGATGCCCCAGTTGATATTGGAACAAATCCGACGCTCCATCTTCGTTTTCGATGCCTATCCGGACGGAGGCGGATTGTGGCCGCATTTGAAGCCCATCACCCAGCCTGTGCTGGCGCTGCCCATCCTGCTCGGTCTGGGATGGGGATTGTTTCGCTGGCGCGATCCGCGCGCTGTCGCGCTGACGTTGTGGTTCTGGGCGGGCGTGGTTGGGATGATCACGACGGTGGAGACCCCAAATGTCCAACGGATGGGCACCGCCATCCCGGCGCTTGCCCTGATTGCGGCGCTGGTTATTGACAGCGTTGCCCGGCGCATTGAGCTCGCCGGCCTGGCGCTTACGTCAACGGACGGGCCGGCAACACGCTCACGCCCCTGGGTCAAAGCGGCGGCCACCCTCGGCGTATTTGTGTTTGCCGGGCTGGTGATGCTTGCCGAAGGCCGCTTCTACTTCGTGGATTACGCGAAAATGGATTTGTGGCGCCCCTGGAACGCGGAAGCCGACGCCACTCGGAAAGAAGGCCCGTCGACGCACGTCGCAACGCTCAGCCGCTCGTTCCACATGATTACTTCGGGCTGGGTGCAACTCCTGGCGCTGGACACGCCCAAAGGCGGCATCAAGGCGCCCGGCGCATCGCTGCCCCTGGCGCAAGAACCTGACAAGAATCTCACCTTCATCGTCTATCCGCAGGAAAGCCAGTACCTGCCATATCTGCGGGGCATTTATCCCCTCGGCAGTTCGTCCCGGGTGACCGACACCTCTCAGCCGCAGACCGATCGGCTGCTCTTTACGCTCTATCGCGTGCCAATGCAGGCGCTGCAGGCCAGCCATGGCGCGCTGGTCACGCCCGCAGGGGGCGCGCCCCAGCGTGTGGAAACCCTGGGCGCTGCGCCGCGCGGCTGGAAGCGCATTCCATCGGGAATGACCTGGACGGCAGGGCTGCGGGTCGAGCAGTACTGGAATTACACCTTCAAGCTTGGCGCGGGCCCCGCGCGCCTACGGATCGACGGTCGCGAGATCCTCGCGGCAGTCGAGGGACAGGACGGGGCAACGGCAACCGTGTCGCTGGCCCGCGGCGATCATTTCGTCGAACTGGAAGGGGTCCTTGTCGATGCGTCGAAACCCCCGCTGCTCGAATGGGCGCGGGTTGTTGACCTCACCCAGCCCGCCCGGACAGAGCCCATCCCCGCCCGTCTGCTGGATGCCGCGATGTCGGCGCCACGCGGGTTATTCGCTACCGTTACTTTTGGCGACGCGGCCGCAGGGCGGCAGTTGCGGATCGACAATGCGCTAGCCACGTGCTGTTTTAGCGACCAGATGCGAGCGCAGGGTAGACCGTATGTTGCGCGCTGGCAAGGCAGCCTGATCGCTCCTCGGTCGGGTGTATACGAGATAAGCCTCATGTCTGAGGGCGCTGCCACGCTCACGATTGGCGATCGCATCGTCCTTGATGCGCCGCCAAACGGCGAAGCGCGTTCGGTTTCGGTGGCGCTGTCGGCTGGCGCGCAACCCATCGATCTGGTCTATCGCTCGCCGCAAGGCGGGGGAACGCTGGAACTCACCTGGATGCCGCCTCAGGGCGAACGTTCCATCATTCCGCCTTCCGCGCTACGGCCGCAACCCGGGGCTGGCGTCGATGCGCCCATGAAACTCGAGCAGTTGGGCGCGCAACCCGTTGACGCGCCAATTGATGTTGCGCCATAGCTGCGAACGTTCATGCGCCAGAGCCGCTGAAAATGTCGAAACTCAACGACGCCTCACTGTGGGGCAACCCGAAGGGCAAGAAAAATGGTCTTCGCCTGTGAGTCGAGCAGTCGGCTCTCAACACCTTTTGGGTAGACGGTCTTCAAACTTTCGAAGTCCGCCTGCCGTGCTTCAGAAACGAGAAACATGAGACCTCTTCCATCGGACGGCAGAGGTGGCAGTTTGGCCATGTCTAGTGTGCGTGGCAAATTGGGGTAGGTGACGAAACCGAATGCGCCGAAACCAGACATGACCTGTGGCACACCCAATACCCATGGTTCGTACTTCCCCAGAGAGGCGCGGATTTCGCGTCCCCACAGGAGGGGCCGCTGAGTTTGCTGAGCCTCTACGAACACTGGATATGATCTGAAGTAGATTCCGAAGTTGAAGGCGAATGTATGGAGAGCCAAGATCGTTATGAGTGGGGCCGCGACCATAACCGGTTTCAAGGGAAGATACTTGACCACAATGCCGATGAGAGAGTGAGCGCCCAATCCAGCAAGGAGGATCACGGATGGCAACATCACCATTGCGCGATTTGCAGCGGGTTGATCCATTACGAGGACCATGCCAAAAAAGAAGCCGATCGTCAAAACGGTTAGCAGCGCGAATTCATGATACCGTTTGACTTTTGCGACCGCTGACGCGGCACCGAGCCAGAAGAGAAGGGATGTGATCGGATCGAACCCCGGGGCGGATTTGTCGGCGAAGTATTTCCCGGAGTAGTCTGCGCTTCCAAGAAACAATGAGGATGCCCGCCGAACCTGTCTGAGAATGAGCTCGACCCCGTCGCGCTCCAGCGTTCCGTCTCGCTCAAGTATGCCTCGCATATTGGCTGGCAAGAAAATACTGGTGTCGATTGTTCTGCCGAGCACCTGATCTGGACGGCTGGCGTAGAACATCAGGAGCGGCGCTGCAACGAGAAGGCACGCAACAAGCGATATTCCGACCTGTTGGGGTTTGATCACCCGGCGCAACGTCATGGCCAGCATCAATACGGCGGCTATGATCGGAACCAGCCTGCCCGAATAGTATTGGTATACCGAGAGACCAATGGTGATGCCAACAACGATGAACAGCACCGAGGATCTTCGGCCCTCACGTATGATTGCAGGAAGCATGAGAAGCCCACAGGCGAAGACCGCGGGTTCGAGAAAACCTCCAGCCATCCTGCTGTAGTTTATGAACAGGTGGGAGACCGTCATAAGGATCGCGGCGGCACTGCCCATCAGGCGACCCCATCCGATCCGGCCAATCACCCAGGTCAGCGGCACGAGAAACGTGCCCGCCAGCGCCGTCATCATCCGCACTCCGGCCTCATCTCGGCCGAATATTGCAAGGGACAGCGCCTGAGCATACGAATATAGAGTGGGTATGTTGTACCAACCGGTTACAAACGGGCCCGCTCCAAAAGTGCCATCCAGTATCTTTAGACCCTGGACTGCGGAGTCTCCCTCGTCGAAGTGCATTCCGAGCGGGAACTGAAATAGGTTGACGCCACGGAGAGAAAACGCGAACAGAGTCAGCGCCAGTATGGCGCAAACCTCCACAAGCGCATCCCGCTTCCAAAGCGCCTGCCTCAGGCCTGATAGCCACGTCAGCGGTGACAACGATATGCCGTCAACCTGCATTGCTCCGCAAACAAGCAGGACAAGTCCCATGATCCAAACTGGCAATGGAAACACACTTGACGGCAAGGTCTGAGCAATCGAACCTGCCATGAGCGCCAGGACTGCGCCCATGATGAGCATTCCTCGGCCCGGTGCAGTGCTCATGTCCTGCTTGGACCATTCGGCGAGCGTCTTGACTGGAATCGCAAATGCCAGTGCTCCCAGGATCACACCGACAAGCGCCACCACTAGGTCTTGCGTCCGTACCGCATGGACAATGCCGCCCAACGCGAGTCCTAACAATAGAAGCGCTGCTTTTGGCGCAAATTGTGCGAATCGTTGGAGGATCGGTTCCTGGATCATATTGATAACCCACCCGCGACGACTGACAACCTCGATGTACAAGAGCGTTACCGCATTGAGCCAGGAATGTAATACGCCACGTACACGAGTCGACCGTCCGTCCTACGAGCAATCATGTCAGTACCGCCGGGGAAGACTGCTCTCACCCGCTCGATATCCTTTTCCCGCCCGGCGACCGCAATGAAAGCCAACCCCCTCCCGTTCGTTGGCAATGACCGAGGCATGTCATTGAGATTGGTCAGGTCGTTCAGTTTCGTAGGATAGGCAAGAAACCCCATTGCGCCATAGCCGACGTGATTTCGGTCAAGCATGATTAGCCATGGCTCATACTTGTCACGCGACTCGCGTATTGCGCGGCCGATAAACAAAGACTCAACCCCAGTCTGCACTTTCGGATACTTGGTAAAGAAGACATCGAAGTTGAAAACACACGAATAGATTAATGTAGCAATGAGGACTGGGCCACCGAACCAAAGTGGATTGACCCTGAGTGAGCGACCGATCAAACCCGCAGCGGCATGCAGGCCAAGCCCGGCCAGGATCGTCACAGTTGGGAGCACTACGATGACACGATTGGCAGATGGCTGATCGACATTGGCCAGCATCCCGAGGAGTATTCCAGCACCAATCGTGACAAGCACAGCAAGCTCATTTGGCCTTCTGATTCCGCGCACAGCCGCCATGACACCCACCCAGAACAGAATTGACGTGATTACATCGAAGCCCGGTGCTCCCAGATCAGAGAAATAGGTCCTTGAGGCATCCGGACGGCCTAGAAAGAGCGAAAATGAGCGTTGGACCTGTATACGCATCAACTCCACTCCATCTGCAGCAAATGTGCCTGGGCGGCCTAGAGTGTGTGTAATGTTGTTGTCGGAAAATATACTCACACCGACTGTTCGACCCAGGAGGGCGTCGCTAGAAGATGAGTAGTACAGGAAAAGCGGACCAGATGCGAGCAGAAACACAGCCGCCGTTGCAGCGACTTGTTTGACGGTGATCACTTTCCGCAGCGCCATCAGTAGTATCAGGATGAGTCCAACGACCGGAACCAATCTTCCCGCAGAGTATTGGTATAGTGACAAGCTCAAGTCCAGTCCGATCAACGCGAAAACAAACCTATGTTTGTAGCCTCGTTCGACAAGAGCGAGTAGCAATATAAGCAAGCACATATTGACGGCCGGTTCGAGGAATCCGCCTGCAATACGGCTGTAGTTGATGAATAGGTGAGATACGGCAAGCAAACCTGCTGACGTGAATCCAGCTAGTCGCCCCCAGCCCAGCCGTGCAATGAAGTACACCATTGGGACGAGCGACGTGCCCGCCAAAGCCGTCATTGTCCGTACGCCAACATCATCCGCGCCGAATATGGCCATGAACAACGCTTGCGCATAGTTGTAGAGAGACGGAATTTGTGCCCAACCTGCCGAAAATGGACCGATCCCAAAGGTCCCAAGTAGGATCTTGATACCCTGCACGGCCGAGTCGGCCTCATCGCCGTGCATTCCGACTGGATAGTTACCCAAATCCCAGACGCGGAGGACCAGCGCCAGGAAGGTTAGTGTTGCCACACCCGCTAGTTCCAACGCCAGATCAGGTCGCTGAATGGAGCGTGCGAGCCGCCTTGCTGGGCCGAGGATGCTTTCCTCCAAACCGTCATGGTGGATGCTGGCGACAACGAGGAACGCGAGGCCGACAATCCAAATAGGAAGAGGCACAATACTTCGCGGCATCTCAAGCGCGAGAAATCCAGAGCCTAGGGTCAGGAAAATGCCCAGCCCCAAGAAAACAGCATCCGAATGGCCTCGGAGCGAGATGAACAACGCCGCGAATGAATCAATGCGTTGCTGTCGCTGAATCCCTTCGGGTCGTGCGCGCCCCGCGGCACCAAAAGCAAAGGCGCCCGTGGCGACAGCAACAAGCGCCAGGAGAAGGTCGCTTGTCTGGAACGCACGTATTGCAAGCAATATCGCCACGGGTAGTAGTGCTATTGGAAGCCCAGCCAGTACTGCAGTCAATTGGGACCTAAGCTTCGTCATGTCGATATACTCATTCGCCGGTGACAAGGTTCTTGTTGACTCGCCGAATATACCGCAAGGCCAGTATGCCGCTTGGACTTGCCCCAAAGCGGACCGGCCAATTGACACAAAGATGCTCGAGTCCCTGCAATTCTCGGCTAATATAGATTGCCCTGTGGATTGAGCCTGCTTCAATGACCCCAAAGTCGCGCCCACCCGTTGGAGTCTCGAGTCGCCACGTTGGCGCTCTTCTCGCTGCTCCAATGGTGTCCGTGGCTGCAGTGCTTTCGATCGTATCCGCCATTGTCGCTTTACTTCAGCCCACCAGCTGGTTGCCTCTTGCGTCATGGATCGCTGGCATGCTGTTCCTCGTCGCCGCCGCGTGGCGCCACGATGCGCGCGCCGAGTCAGTTCCGCTCTCCCGGGTCGTGAGCACGGCCTTGAAAACGCCTGCCATTCGTATCGAACTGCTGTGCGTCGGCCTGGTCTGTCTGGCGGCCTTCGTCCTGCGCGCCTGGGGTCTTGAGCGTTTTCCCCCCTTCATGCACGGCGACGAGGCGGAGTCCGCCTGGCGCGGGCTGCGCATCTTGATCGGCCCTGACCCGCTGCCGCCCTTCGTCACGTCTCCCGACTGGTACGAACTGCCGACGCTCTATCACTATCTCGAAGCCGCCTCCATGGCGGTGTTCGGACGGTCTGAAGGCGGCGTGCGCATGCTGTCCGCGATCTCAGGCGCAATGTCAGTGCCGCTGATCTATGCGATTGCCAGGCTGAGCTGGGGGCGCACCGCTGGGGCGCTGTCCATGCTGTTCATCGTGTTTGGCCACACCCACCTTCATTTCAGCCGATTTGGCGGCGGTTATGTCGAGGCATCGCTAATGATGGTATTGCTGATGCTGCTGGTGGTGATTGCCGCCCGCGGCCGGCGCGACCTGCTTCTTTTCGTTGGGATTGGACTTGTGATTGGCCTGGCGCAATACATGTACGCATCGGCTCGCCTGCTGCCCATCGCGGGAGCTGTCCTGCTTGCCGCGCTCTTGTGGCGGCGAAAAATCGGTCTGGCCCACATCGGCCTCGTCGCGCTCGCGGCGTTTGCGGCGGTCGCGCCGCTGGGCGCCTGGTACCTCCAGAACCCGGGAACCATCAGCGGGCGGATGAGCGATGTCTTCATCCTCAACGCCAGCGCCCTGACCCACACGCTTGGGGCCGACTACGCGATGCCGCGCGACCTCGGCCGGCTCACAAACCTCCAGTTTTCACGCATCGGCGGGTATCTGATGAATGCCGGTGACACGAGCACCAAATACGCACGCGAGTTCCCCGGCTTCGACGGGGTCACCGTTGCGCTTTTCTGGTTTGGGCTCGCCCAGGCCGTGCTTCGTTCGCGGCGGTTTGGCGAGTTTGCGCTGCTTACCTGGTTCCTGGCTGGCTTCACCACGGCCGGCCTCCTCACGATCGATGCGCCGAGCGCCAATCGCCTGCTGGTGGCGATCCCATCGGTGTATCTGCTCGCGGGTTACGGCGCTCAGCGTCTGGCTGCAATGACCGCCGGCCTCGTTGGCCGCATACGCGCGGGCGCGCGCCCCGCCGTGTTTGGGCTCGCCGCGGCCGCCATTTTCATCGTCGTGCTTGGGATCTCGATTCCCTACAACCTCAACATCGCCTTTGTGGCCTATCCGCTGGTATCGGGCCCGATGGCGCCGATCATGACCGGCCGCGAACTGGCGCCGCTCGATGGCGGCGAGTGGCGCGCCTATGTCATGGGCCTGCCCACCATGTATGCCGACTATGCGCCCGTGCGCTTTGTCGCCTACAGGATCAAGCCCGAAGACCTGTTGCGCGCCGACGACCTGGTGTCCGCCGAGGACGGGCGCAAGACCATCGTCGTCGCGTTGCCTGTCAACTACCACGAATACGAAAAGATCAAGCAACGCTTCCCCGGCGGCGAGGAACATGAGGGCTTCGACCTCCGCGGTAATTCCGTCTTCAAGTCGTATCGTTTTCAATAGCCGCGACGCAGGGGCCTGCGCGGTCGCTACAATACCGGCTCCATGTCGTCGCCAGTCGCCCTCTCCTTTCGCGAGCAAACCTCCCCCTCCCTTCTACTGACTGCGCTCCCCACCTCCGAGCAATCCCGCGCCCAGTCCCTGGCCCTCACCGTTATCGTCCCGGTCTACAACGAGCGGCACCTGGTCGCCACCAGCGTGGGACGCCTGCTCGCGGTGACGAGCGAACACATCTCGCGTCTCGAAGTCATCATCGTCGACGACTGCAGCACTGACGGCAGCCGCGAGGTGCTGGAGCGCCTGGCCGCCCAGGATGCCCGCATCCGGCTTATCCGCCATGAACGCAATCAGGGCAAAGGCGCGGCCATTCGGACCGCCCGCGACCACGCCACCGGCGATGTGTGCGTCATCCATGACGCGGACATGGAATACAACCCAGAGGACCTGGCCCGCCTGATGCTGCCCTTCATCCGCGAAGGCGCGGATG
>Ga0138256_10008514_pt1 | contig 10767 bp, 9 predicted proteins | sample KNB2016incub_MG_FD_105486 | JGI IMG/M metagenome (GOLD analysis project Ga0138256, IMG submission 105486) | Active sludge microbial communities from wastewater in Klosterneuburg, Austria - KNB2014incub_MG | ecosystem: Engineered > WWTP > Activated sludge > Unclassified | place: Austria... | reverse complement strand
CAGCGCAATACTGATTGAAAAATGCGGCAGCCCGGCGGCGAAATTAGTGGTGCCATCAATCGGATCAATATGCCAGAAATAGGCCGCGCCCGGCACCTCTGAACGCCCGCTTTCTTCGCTCACAATACTAAATTGAGGATAGGCCTCACGCAGGCGCGGCAGAATCACCGCCTCTGATGCCTTATCGCCATCGGTCACCATATCGCGGATATTGCGCTTGGTGCCAATCTGCATCGGCTGTCGGAAATAGCGCATCGCAGTTTCCCCGGCAAGTATTGCAGTTTGTTCAACATAAGCGCGAATAGCAGATAAATCCATTTTCCACGTCACTTTCTCAATTCGTTATATGGCTAGCATAACGGAGATATAGGGCGCATGGTAGCACCACATCTTTGACGACCCCTGTCATCTTTGCGGTTCATCGTTGTCTTATCCACCGTGACCACTCTACACTTCGCGGGTTACAATAGGCATCACTTGAACTCGTTGACCAAAGGACATGATGATGACTGCACCATCCAGCCAGCAGGGGCTGTACTACGAAGATTACGAAATTGGCGTGAAGATGCGCACCCGTGGGCGCACCATCACTGAAGCCGACATTGTCAATTTCGCCGCCCTGACCGGCGACTATAACCCGATGCACACTGACGCCGAATACATGAAAAGTCACCCGATGGGGCAGCGTATCGCGCACGGCATGTTGTCGCTCAGCTATGCTGTCGGGCAGGCCTACCAGCTGGGCTTCATGGAAGGCACCGTCCTTGCCTTTCGCGGTCTGGAGATGAAATTCAGCCTGCCAGTCTATATTGGTGATACACTGCATGTCGAACTAACAGTGATTGAGATGAAAGAGGCGCGGCGCTTAGGCGGCGGCATGGTCACGCTGGAAGTCAAGATCATCAATCAGGCCGGCAAAACCGTACAGTCTGGCACATGGACGGTGCTGGTGATGAGCAAGCCGGTTGTCGAGGCATAAACCTACTGTTTATTGTCTAGCACAAAGCAGGCAATAACTGCAAATAAAACGGGGCGAGCCATCATCGCTCGCCCCACAAATCCGATTATATTTACACCTATAGCTTTCCCCTCAGCGCCCTGAGGGGCAGGGGCAAGGGTAAATTTATACGAAAATCTCGTGTTCCACCCGCTCCGCCCCCAGGTGCGCGCGCTCCTGCTCAATGATTTCAGGATCGAGCTTAGTATACAGCGCCTTCGGTTCGCGCAGCGCCTGCCCCTGTGGCAGCGCCCGCTTCTTCCACTTGCCCGCCGCCGTGCTGCTGTCGTAAACCAGCGCATTATGCGAGCGCACGTTTTCGGCATACGCTTCGATATGCTGTTCCCCGAATAGCTGGCCGTCATAGCCTAGATATTCATGCACCGCCTGCGCCGAAAATGGCAGGAACGGCGAGAGCACCAGATTCAAATTATCTATCACCCGCAGAATTGCATAGACCGCGCGCGCCGCATCTGCTGGATCATCCTTGATCGTCTGCCAGGGCTTGCGCCCATCCAGATAGCCGTTGGCCTCACGCACGATGCTCATTGCGGTTTGCAAGGCTTCACGCAGGCGCACCTGCTCGATTAGGCTGCCCACTTCCTCAAACGCCGCTTCCGAACGCGCGATCATCGCTTTGTCAGCATCGGTTAGGGTGTCAATGACCGGCACTTTGCCCTCGAAGCGCTTGTAGGCGAAGCTCAGCATCCGGTTGACCAGATTGCCCCATGCCGCCAATAGTTCGCCGTTCACGCGGTTGAAGAATCCATCCCACGCAAAATCGCTGTCGTGGGTTTCCGGGAAAGTCGCCGCTACGTAATAGCGGATCGCGTCCGGTTGGTAGCGCTCCAGAATATCCGGCAGCCAGATCGCCCAATTGCGGCTTTTGCTGAACTGCGCGCCTTCGATGTTCATGAACTCATTTGCCGGCACATCGTAAGGCAGGCTGATACCCGTCGCGTCGTTATAAATGCCATCAATGCCCAGCAGTTCCGCCGGCCAGATGATCGTATGAAAGGGGATGTTGTCCTTGCCGATGAAGTTATAGATTTCAGCGTCAGGGTTATACCACCAGTGTTTCCAGGCGTCCGGTTGGTTGGTGTGTTTCGCCCATTCGATGCTGGCCGTCAGGTAGCCCATCACCGCATCGAACCATACGTACAGGCGCTTATCTTCCCAGCCTTCCAGCGGCATCGGAACGCCCCAGTCAATATCGCGGGTGATCGGCCTGCCGCGCAGCCCTTCAGAAATAAAGTTGCGGCTGAAGCGCACCACATTTGGCCGCCAGTGATGCTCATGCTTATCCAGATACTTCAGCAGTTGGCCACTGAACTTGCTCAAATCGAGGAAATAATGCTCGCTCTCGCGCACAATTAAATGATCGCTGGGGTCATTCTTGCTGCGCGGGTTGATCAGTTGGGTCGCCTCCAGCAGGTTGCCACAGTTATCGCATTGATCGCCGCGCGCGCCGGCGTAGTGGCAGATATAACACTCACCCTCCACATAGCGATCCGGCAGGAAGCGGCGCTCTTTTTCGCTGTACAGCAGCGCCTGCGTCTCCAGATACAGGAAGCCGCGTTCTAAAAGCAGCGTGAATATTTCCTGCGCGATCTGGTGATGATTTTCGGTGTCCGTATGCGTGAACAGATCATAGCTGATGCCAATCTTTTGCTGCGTCAGCAAGAAACGTTCGTGATACTTGGTGAAAATTTCCACCGGCGAAACCCCGCGCTTATCGGCCTCCACCGAAATCGGCGTGCCATGCGCGTCCGAGCCAGACACCATCAACACTTGATTGCCCTTCAAGCGGTGATAGCGGGCGAAAATATCCGCCGGCAAGTACGCGCCTGCCAGATGCCCGACGTGAAGATCGCCATTAGAATACGGCCACGCAACCGAAACGTGAATATATTTGCTCATTACCGGTGCTTCCCTTTCGCCGTGTAAGATAGACCTCACCTCTTATTCCCGCTCTCCGTGTACGAAGCGGAGAGTTAAGCGCAGCGCAACGAGATGAGGTTGCGTGTTTTAACAACAAAAAAGCCGCCTGTCAGGGACAGACGGCTCGCGATTTACAAATTGTGTCATAGGCGCGGCTTACTGGAGTCTGCCCTGAAGGGGAGAGACGCGGTACATTCGCATCGAGAAAACCACACCTTTATTCATGCCGCCAAGTATACGCAGAGTAATCGTTGAGAGTCAAGCAGAAGAAATATGCATCTTAGAGATATTTTCGCCGAAATCTTGAAAGTTTGCGGAGCATATCCTAAAAAGCCGCTACCCGATCATTCACACTTCTCAAGTCTCTCCTCAAGCCCCCGCTGATATCGCCGCGCCACCTCAATTTCCTGAAGCAGCCCCTCGATCTGCTGATCTCTGGCTTCAATCGTCAGAAAGCTGTCGCGAAGCTGTTCCGCGCGCCACTGCCGCATCTGCACAAACGCTTCAGCCGTTATATGCGGATTCATGCGGAATACTTCCGCCATCACCCGCGGCATGGCAGCCTGTACTTGTGGTCGGTTTTTACTCACGCTGCCGGGCGTATTCCGATAATAAAAGATAAATTCTGGAACATATCCAAAAGTATGCCCCGCTAACAGAAGGCGGTAATTAAGCAGCACATCTGCCAAAGTTCCGGTTTTAGAAATTTTCGGATCTATCAGGTAGCCGCCTACACTGAGCACTGCATCCCGGCGAATGCAATTTCCTGCTCCGGTTACGTTTTCCCATAACATCGTTGCAAGGATATTTCCCTCTAAAGGATCGCATCGGCGCTGGCTGTGGCGTATTTCACCGGTCACATTTCCTGCCTGATCCATCAGATAGTAGTCGCCATAAATAAGCGCATGTTCGGGATGGAGGTGGGCATAATTCAGTAACAATTCCACGGCCCGCGGATGCAGGAGATCATCGGCGCCCATCGGAATCACGTGATTATGAGAAGCATTCTCGATGCTCACCGTCAGAGCTGTTGCAACGCCCATGTTCGGCTGAGAGATAATACGCACCAGCCCACGCGCCTGCCTTGCCGAAAATGCCTCAATCAATGTCAGTGAATTGTCCGTTGAACCATCATTTACTACAACAATTTCGCTCACCGGCCGCGTCTGCGCAATAACGCTGTCCAGTGCCTCAACAATATATGCTTCGGCGTTGTAACAGGGGATCACAACGCTCACATTTTCAATTTGCATAATAGCTGCTGGTACCCTCCATAACGATAATCCCAACGTCTAATAAATAAATCCTACCTTATGGAATATGGTAGTGCTATTATTCTTACCACTCTAAAATTCTCACGCTTAAGGTCTAACACACCAAAGTCGCCCCCTTTGTGGAGATTTGATAAATGCTAAACCGAACACATCAGGTGTTTTTCGGCGCTGTACGCACGCTCCGCGAAGAAGGGCTTGTACATTTTGCGCAGCGCGGCGTCCGCTGGCTTGGGGGTGAGCGCCGATTTCACATGACTCCTGTGGTGCTGCAAGATCACCTGCCAACCTTCTCTGCCAGCACACAGGTCGTCACTGTTTGCAAACAGGCTGTGATGCCGCTTTCCCCATTAGTCACAGTGATCATCCCGGTATTCAACGCGCTTGATTATGTGAACCGCTGCCTTGAAAGTCTGATTTTGACTCAAACAGAGATCAGCTATGAGATCGTTCTGGTGGACAACGGCTCATCCCCTGAAACTCAAGCATGGCTGAGCAGCTTTGCGCAGCTTCATGCCAATACGACGCTCTTGCGCGTGAGCAGCAACGTTGGCTATGGCGCGGGAATGAATATCGGTTCTCGTTATGGGAGAGGGGAATTTTTTCTGCTGTCCAATAGTGATGTGCTGTTCACAAAAGGGAGCATTCAGCATTTAATCGAAGCCTTGCGCGCCGACGAGTCTATTGGGGTGTGCAGCCCCTTAACCAACTATGTTGGTGAAGGCGATCAGATTGCTCTGGATGCGAAAAATTTGAACCCAGAGGCGGCAGAGGACTATGCTCGCCAGATTCAGGGTAATAAAGAGGTTGTATTTGTTCCGGAACGGCTTGCATTTTTCTGCGTCGCCATACGTAAAACTATTTTTCGGCTGCTCAACGGTTTTGATGAGCAGTACAGCCTAGGCAACTATGAAGATGAAGATTTAGGGGCGCGTACACTTCTGATCGGCCTGAAATTAGCCATTGCCCAGAATGCCTTTGTTTATCATTTCGGAAGCAAGACCTTTTCAGAAAACGATCTCGATCACACCGACTTAATTTCACAAAACATCGTGACCTATCACAACCGGCTTGCCGAATATGCTGTAGATCATGCGTTTCTGCGTTTTAAGCCCACGTTGAATGGGAAAGCATCCCCTCAGCCTCTCATCAGCGTTTTGGTCCGCACGCGCAATCGCCCGCAAAAACTTCATAATGCGCTGATGAGTTTGGCCTTGCAGCGAGATTGCAACTATGAAGTGATCGTGGTCAACGATGGCGGTGAGGACGTTACGTCAGTGGTTCAGCCCTTTGAATCATATTACCCAATTCAATATCTCACTCATGATGCCCCTCGATCCCCAAGTGATGCAACCAATACGGCCTTGGCAGCTATGCGCGGTCAATATTACATTCACTTAGATGACGATGATATCATCTACCCCCATCATCTTGCCGCTTTTGCGCATCTGATTCAGCAAAACCCTGAAGCCCGTATCCTCTACAGCCATTACACCCGTGTGCTGATGCAGGAAGATGGAGATCGGCTCGCGCCAATGCAGCGCATTTACCCGGTACCCTGGAAGTTCAACGCAGATGAGCTGCTCTACTCGAATCACATCGTTATTCACGCCGCGCTCATCCATCAAGAAGTCAAAGAGACCATCGGCGGGTATGAACCGCCTCTCGAAATACTTCAAGATTGGGAATATCTAATCCGCGCTTCTCGAAAATTTTCGTTCAGCCCTCTTGGACGGATCACCTGCGAGTATCGCATTTATTCCGGCATCTCGAACTCGCTGGTTGCCCGCCGTGAGCGGACGCTAAACGAGATGAAAGAAATCTTTGCGCGTTACCCCACCTCCAACCCGGCCATTACCATGCAGCGTGCCGCCAACACCACCGGCCTTCAGAAGCAGGTAGATTTGATTAAGCGGCTTCAGCAAGAAGTGGATCAGGGGAAAATAACCCGTCAGCGCGCCAATGCTGAAATTCTTCATCAGGCGATGGGTTTCAAAATTCTTGAAACTGCTGAAAACGACTCAGCGTAAATGCATACCTCATTTGCAGCAAACCCCCTTTTCAGGGTATTTTCAGAGGGGTAACGATCCTGACTTTTTGCTGAGAGGTAGGCTGGCGCAATGCTGCGGAAAATAATCCTGATCTGCGCGTTCGCGGCGCTGTTTGTGACTGCACTGGCAGTCAGCGCCGGTATCCCTTCTGCCCCTTCACAGCAGCCTATGCCTTCGATCACGCCGCTGTTTTCTAACGGGCAGCCTCAAAATATAGTACCGTTCGGCGGCAGTGGTGGAGGTGGATTTAGCGCGCAGGTGCAGTCAGCCGCCACGCTGCCGCCCGGTCAGGTCACAATTGGCCCACAAGCGCAGCAGGTAGTGGTCACCGCAGTTCCGGGCACTATTTCCACAGTTGCCCCGGCCATCGTGATCACAGATTCTACAGCGCAGCAGTCAGATACCTTCCTGACCAACCTGTTTAACAACGTCATCGTTCCAGTGATCAATTTCGTCCTGACGCTGCTGAACGGCACCATTGTTACGGTATGGAATTTCGCGGGGGCGCAGGGCGGCTTTCTAGGACAGGCGTTGTGCTGCATCGCTCCAGCCATATTTATAATTTACTGGTTTATCTTCCGGCGCTTTCGGCGCCGTCGTTAATTTACCCGCGCTTCATCATGGTTGAAATTGAATCTCTTATGCCCCATGCTTTTGCCAAGGATGCCTGATGCTGCATAGACTTTTTCTTGGACTATTCCTCATACTGTTGGTGTTTAATACTCCAATTTCCGCCCAATCGCCAGTCATTGCTTATTTATATGATGCAATCACCAGTCGCCTGCTGCCTGTTAACAGTGCCGGCGCAGGTGAGCCGCTCTCGCTACCCCTTCCCGAAAACAGCTACGCCAGCGCCTTCGATATGAGCTTCACCCATGATGGCAGTATTGTCGCCTACTGCCCGGTGAATTACGGGGTTGCAAATTCTGATGGCAGCAGCGCCGCGCCGCCTAATGCGCGATTGATAGTACGCAATTTAAGCACCAGCACAACGACGCTGGATCTCGATCTGGGGGCAGCCATTGGCTGCCGTCCTTTCTGGCGCGATGACGGCGCCTTTATCGCTGTCGGCATCGTGCGCGCGCTGCCCGGAGATATTCAGATAGCGCAAATGCAGTCGTCATGGGAACTGCTGATCTTGGAACCGGCCAGTGGTGGCACGCTGGCGGCGCTTAATATGACCAATGCTTCAGGCATCACCATGCCGTTGGGCAATACCTTCATGCCGCTGGTCAGGCGCTTTAGCGGTACACAAGTCACTTTCGGAGTGCTGCCCTATGCCGCCGGGGGCATCGCCAGCGTTCCAGCCTTAACTTGGACGATAGACAGCGGCGCACTCACGCCTGATGATCCCTGGGGACAGCCCACGCTGGACAGCCTGAATGCTGCCGGTGAAATTATATGGCTGGCAGAAGATGCTTCGCGCCCCTCTGGCGAGCCATCCGGCCCGGTGTCGCGTTATAACGTCCTACGTTTGCGTGACAGCGGCGGCGAACGGGTGATTTTTGCCGAATCTGCATGGACATTGATTGACGCCCGTTATATTGACGACGGCGCGCGCATTGCTATTCAATTGATGGCGCCGTATGACCCCGAACGTGCGTTGGACGCCGCCGTGCCTGCGCGCTGGGTGGCGCTGGATCGCGCTGGCATCATCAGCGAATTGCAGAGCATCACCGGTTATACTCAGCTTCGCGGCGTGCCCGGCGGCTATCTACTGCTGCAAAACAGCGCCGACGCCAGCGGCGCGGCGGTCACCACACTGGACTCTATAAGTGCCGCTGACGGCTCAATTTCTACGCTGTGGTCTCAAATTGGCGATTTAAGCGCGCCCTCTGCGTGGGAATTTGCGTGGGCATTACCTGTTTCACCAACTGCGCCGTTGACTCCATTTGCAGGGGTATAAAACGCAGAACTGATTCAAACTTGTGGATTGCAGAATGGTGAATAGTGCATCATCGGAGAAAACCCAACCAGAGGTGATTTTCCATGAGCACTATCCCCATCAATATAATTGAATAATAGTTCGATGGGCTATCTTCCCGCAGCCCCCAATTATGTTCAGGTTATGCGCCGCCGGGAACAAACGTGCTGCCGATCACGAAAGTCATCAAGACGAAGACTACTGATAGCGCCGCTGCACCCGCAGCTGCCCGACTCTTATGAACATCATTTGTAATCGGCAGCCAGTAAAACAACAGACAGAAGCCCAGTGGAGCCAGTCCACCTAGATAATGGATGTACAGTTGTAAGGGGCCAAGTCCTTGATCCAGCAGTTTAACCCCTAGCAGTACCTGAATGATTAAGATCACCTGAAAGAAAATCAGGCTGAGCTGCGCCCACATTGTAAATTTCTGCCGTTTCCATGCCGCCCAGCCTGTGCCAAGGAGCGCTAATACTGACCCCAGCAAAGCTAATGCGCCAGTCATCATATGTATGTTGGGCGTCAGAACAATTGAATCGATCACTGTATATCACCTTTGAGTTTATGATGCCGGTATGGGTTACTAGCGGCATCTTTAATACGAATGAGAAGAGTATCCCAGATGTTTATTACAATGAATTGACAGTAATGTGACGATTTGATGACAGTTTTGGAGTGTCTAGATGACTCAGCGTATTCTCGTTGTAGATGATGAAACTTCGATGTTAAAGACCGTTCGCGCTTATTTGGAGCAGGATGGCTTCACTGTAGCCACCGCCACAGATAGCCAGACCGGTCTCGATTTAGCACGGACATTTCAACCCGATCTCATCATTCTGGATGTAATGCTGCCGGGAATGGACGGAATCAGTATGCTGCGTGAAATACGGCGGGAATCTGATGTTTATGTTCTGATACTTACCGCAAGGGCTGGAGAAGTTGATCGGATTGTAGGGTTGGAATTAGGCGCTGATGATTACCTGACCAAACCCTTCAGCCCGCGTGAATTGATTGCGAGAACGAAAGCTATTCTGCGGCGGGGGCGCAACTCGAAAGAGTCCGATCCCGCTTTGCTATTTCATCAGCTGCGTATTGATCTCGAAGCTCGCCGCGTATCGAAGCAGAACAGCGAGATTGAACTCACCCCCACAGAGTACGATCTGCTTTATACGCTGGCGCGTCATCATAAGCGTGTTTTGAGCCGTCACCAACTGATTGAATATGTCTGGGGTTACGACTATTTTGGTGATGACCGGGTGATTGATGTTCACATCCGGCGGCTGCGCATCAAGATAGAAGATAATCCGCAGGAACCTACCTATATTGTCACTGTGCGCGGTGCAGGGTATCGTTTTGATGGTGGTGATGCGTAAAATGCAATCTTCAGTTGCTTTTTATCGCCATATCGAAGGGCTATATTTAATCTCATATATTATTATTATTGGGGCTGAACTGCTCATCTTATGGCTTTTCAGCGGCACGCCCGAAGCAAATATCCTACGCTATATCGTTTTCTTCGGCGCAATTTCAGCCAGTCTGATCCTCGTTCGACAGCGAATCATCAAGCCCATTCAGCAAATGACCAGGGCAAGTTTACATATCGCCAGCGGCAATTATCAAAGCCGCCTGCCTTCTTACAGCAGTATCGAGCTTCATCAGATGGCACAAGCATTCAATCAGATGGCCAGCTATCTTGAAAATGTCGAAACCCAGAGGGTAGCGCTCATCGGTAATGTTGCTCACGAGCTGCGAACGCCGCTGACCAATATTCGAATCACCCTAGAAGGGCTGATTGACGAGGTACTCACGCCTGATACCGAAACATTTCTTGATATGCAAAATGAAATAAGCCGGCTGCAGCGGCTTGTGGTTCAGCTTGAACGGCTTTCTCAGGCTGAATCCGGGCATATTCCGCTGAAGAAACAGCTGCTTGACTATGCCCAACTGACAAAAACCATTTGCGAACGCCTATATGTGCAGTACGAAAGTAAAGGGGTTGATCTAGTCACTACGTTTAACCCTGACCTGCCGTTAATCCACTTAGACCCCGATCTCATTACACAGGTTCTCATCAATCTGCTTGGCAATGCTCTACAGTACACACCCCCGGGCGGGCGGGTGACTGTAGAAATTTATTCCGATGCTGAACACATGGTGACCCGTATCTCCGACACCGGAATTGGAATAGAACAAGCTGAATTAGCCAGTATATTTGAACGTTTTTATCGAGCCGATAAGTCGCGAGCGCGCAGCAGCGGCGGAAATGGCATCGGACTCACCATCGCCCGCCACTTACTTTTAGCCCATCATGGCGTAATTCATGCGGAAAGTGCGGGGCTGGGGCGCGGATCCACATTCATTTTCACGCTGCCTTTGTCATGATCTATTCTCGGTAAAGCAGCGTAACAGGTGATCCTTCAACCTATGAATCCGCCTCTAGATGCACCACCTGCAAGGCAATCGCTGCGCGCAGGTTGGCGGCTGTTTCATCACTATACTCACCGCGCATACGCCACAATACATCACCGTCGTCATTGATCAGAAATGCTTCCGGCATATCAACGTCAGGGATGGATAGGGTGT
>Ga0138256_10008513_pt1 | contig 10767 bp, 9 predicted proteins | sample KNB2016incub_MG_FD_105486 | JGI IMG/M metagenome (GOLD analysis project Ga0138256, IMG submission 105486) | Active sludge microbial communities from wastewater in Klosterneuburg, Austria - KNB2014incub_MG | ecosystem: Engineered > WWTP > Activated sludge > Unclassified | place: Austria... | reverse complement strand
CTCATGCCGGGAACGCAGGCGCCCTCGCCTGCAACGCCGGTTCCTCCGGCGTGATAACGATTGTTATTTTTTCAACTTGAGGGATGACCATGTTCCTCAGCGTCCCGAAGCGGAACGCAGGCGAGGGCGCCTGCGTTCCAGTCAAAGGCTTGAAAGAGATCTCAACTCGCCCACGATTACTGGCAGGTCAACAAGCAATCTATCAACATCATCGGTGGTATTAAACCGTCCGAGCGAAAACCGGATCGATCCCATTGCCCTCGAATACGGCACGTTCATCGCCTGCAGAACGGCGGAGGCGGTGTGGTTGTGCGAGTTGCAGGCCGAGCCGGTTGAGACACAAATGCCGTGAGCGTCGAGTTGGGCGAGGATCATTTCGCCGTTGATGCCTTCGAACGAGATGCTTGAAGTATTTGGGAGGCGTTTTGCCGGCTCTGACGTGCCATTCAATATGGAATTTGGGATTTTGTCCAAAATTTCGGATTCCAGCCGGTCGCGCAAGCTGGCGATTTGCGTCATCTGCGATAGATCGCTCACAAATTTTGCGGCTGCGCCGATGCCGGCAATCTGATGGACGGCTTCCGTACCGGGCCGCTTTCCGTTTTCCTGCCCGCCGCCTGTCAAGAGCGGCGCGAGCGTTACGCCGCTGCGTATGTATAGCGCACCGATGCCTTTCGGGCCATGGAATTTGTGGGCCGAGAGGGAAAATAGGTCGATCTCTGACGATCGCAGGTCGATCGGGATCTTGCCCACAGCGTTTACGCCATCGACGTGGAAAAGCGCGTCGGAACGCGATTTAACGATCTCGCCTATCTCGTTTACGGGGAATAAGATACCTGTTTCATTATTGGCCAACATCGTCGAAACGACGGCTGTATCGCTGCAGAGCTCGGAGCGAAGCTGGGCCAGGTCGAGCATTCCGTCGGTATCGACGTCGAGCCATGACACGCGGCAGCCGTTCTTTTCGAGCTTTTCGCATAATTTTCGAACCGCATCGTGCTCGACCCGCGTAACAATAATATGGCGTTTACCGGGATTCGCCTCGAGAGCGCCGAGTATCGCCCAGTTGTCGCTTTCGGTTCCGCTTGAGGTAAAGCATATTTCATTCGGGTTTGCGGCGCCGACTAGTTCGGCTACATCTCGGCGGGCGTCATCGATGGCGTTGCGGGCAACGCGTCCCGTAGAATAAGCGGATGACGGATTGCCAAATTGCGATTCCAGAAATGGACGCATCGCCGCAAAAACCTCGGGCGCGACCGGCGTTGTGGCATTATTGTCGAAATAGATCATGTGTCGTAATAAATGGCCGTTGCACGGGCCCGCGCTTAAGCACGCGCGTACCATCCAACTTTAGTATATCGCCCTCGCTTACTCGCGGGCTGGTGCATCCAATTAATATCGTTGAGCGCCGTCAATTTACCATTTAACGTTTTAGAATTACAATTACCACTATCTTGAACGCAACACTTTTCATTACGGAACCGACGGGACGAAGCTGGCAGATACGGCTCGAAGCCGGAAAGTCTTATAGCATCGGACGGGCAAAAGAGAACGATATCGTCCTCAACGACCGCCGCGTTTCGCGTAAGCATGCGTTTGTAATATCTGACAACGCCGGATTTAAGCTCGTTGACGGCTTTATCGAGAATGGCAAGTTGATTCGCAGCGTCAACCATGTCTTTGTCAACGGGGTGATGCAGATCGAACACGTATTCGCTGACAACGACGCAATAATAATCGGCGAGAGCCGGCTCGACTTTCAGACCGTGCCCGAGATTACACAAGCGCAGATCGATACGACGCGTACATCGGAAATTATCGAACCTGTCGAGGAAAAGCAGAAAGAAGTCAACTTTGACGATTCGCCGATGGGACATACCCAGGTGCAGATGTCGGTGAACGAGATAATGGGCGGCAGCAGTTCGGACATGTCTTTAGAATCGGCGATCGCGACACCGGCCGAGATAAAAGACCTCAGGCGTAAGGCGAAAATTCTCGAACTGCTGTTTGAGATGAGCAAGACGCTTGGCACGGTTTTTGAGTTGGAAGAGATATTTGAAAAGGCGACCGATCTGATTTTTCGCGGAACGCCCGCCGACCGTGTCGTTGCCCTGCCCGCAGAGGAGACAAAAGACGGCAAGATAGTCGAAAAATCGCTCTACCAGGTCGGCGTAAAGACGCGTGACGCGAGTTTTGAAAAATTGACCGCCAAACTCGCCGTTAGCCGGACCATCACGCGAAAAGTAATGCACGACCGGGTTGCAATTCTTTCTCAGGACGCCAAGACCGATGAGCAGTTTCACGGCGCCGAGTCAATCGTTTCGCAGGGCGTGCGATCGACGATTTGTGCGCCGCTTATTACCCAGTCGAGCGTGCATGGCGTGATTTACGCCGACCGGCTCGACCCGTTTGCCGCCTTTCGGCCCGATCATCTCGAGCTTATCAGTGCCGTGGCCGCGCAGACCGCCGTTACGGTCGAGACCGTCAAGGCCCACAATCGCCTCGCCCGCGAAGAGGTTGCCCGGGCCAATTACAGCCGCTTTATGCCCGAATATGTCGTGAAGCAGCTGCTCGAAAACCCTGATTCGTTCCGGCTCGGCGGGGCAAATCAGACGATCACGGTGCTGTTTGCTGATATTCGCGGCTTTACTGCATTTTCGGAAAATGAAAATCCCGAAAACGTGGTCGGCCTGCTGAATCAATATTTTACGGCGATGTCCGAGATCATATTTGACAACGGCGGCACGCTCGATAAATATATCGGCGACGGGCTAATGGCCCTATTCGGCGCTCCCACCGCGACGCCCGAAGATGCCCGCAACGCCGTAAAGGCCGCCGTCGCCATGCAAAAGCGGCTTGACGAGCTACGCGCAATGCAGGCCGGCATTGGCTTTTCAAAGATTGCTGTCGGCATCGGTTTGCATACAGGTGTCGCAACCATTGGCTACATCGGGTCAGACCGACGTTCGGAATATACGGCGATCGGCGATACTGTAAATCTCGCGTCGAGGCTCGAGTCAAACACTGTCGGCGGACAAATTCTCGTGAGTGAGGCGACCGCCCGGGCGGCGGGCAATATCTTTCCAATGATCAAGCGCGAGCCCATTACGGTCAAAAACCGCAAGCAGCCGGTTGATCTTTATGAGGTAAAATGGTCGTAACTTGTTTTGGACGCAGTGCGGTATTGTGAATATAATCAATAATGCCCCGATTTTTAAGGAATCTTTTGTATGTTAAAGATATCATCGCTTAAAAAATTGGTTACTGATTCGATGGCAATCGATCTCGGGACTGCAAGCACGATCATTGCCGTCAAGGGCCGCGGTGTAGTTTTGGATGAGCCGTCGCTGGTCGCGATCAACGAAATGACGGAGGAGATCGTTGCCTTCGGGCTCGAGGCCGCCGAGATGGCAGGCCGCGAGGGCCGTGATGTCAGTGTGCGTGCGCCGCTCATGGGCGGTGTGGTTGCGGACTTTGAGCGGACAAAAAAGATGCTCGCCCATTTTGTCAAAAAGGCAAAAACTGGCGGTTCAAATATTTCGATCCAGGCCGTAATGAGCATGGTCTCGGACGTGACCCACGTCGAACAGCGGGCCCTATTTAATGCCGCCGAAGAAGCCCATATCGGCAAGGTTTTTATGATGGAAGAGGGCCTTGCGGCCGCCTTTGGCGCCGGCGTCCTGCCGTCTGATAAACGGGCCTCGGCAATCGTCGATATTGGGGCCGGAACAACAAATATCGCTATTGTCGCCAAAGGTGCAGTTGTTCACTCAACCTCCGAACGCTATGGCAGCAACGCCATTAACGAAAGCCTCTCGACGCACCTTCGCCGTCACCGCGGGCTGCAGGTTGGCATCGAGACAACAGAGCTGCTGAAAACGACATTTTCCTCGACTTTCCTGCCCGAAGACCTATCAAAATCGATGGAGGTCCGCGGACGTGACGTGCAGACCGGCGGCCCCGGCGCGGTCGAGGTTACGGCCGGCGAAGTTTACCCGATAGTCGAGGGCATAGTCCGCCGCATTGCACTTCGCGTAAAAGATACTCTGACCGAGCTTCGCCCCGAAGTTTCCGCCGATATCTATGATCGCGGAGTTATCCTTACCGGCGGCGGGGCCTTGCTCGAAGGCATCGACCAATACATGCGTGCCTATATAAATCTGCCGGTCGCAATCGCCGACGAACCGCGTTACGCCACCGTCAACGGGCTGGTCAAGATGTTTGAAGATCAAAAACTGCTCGACCGCGTATCCCGCAACGAACTCGGCGTCCTGCAAAATGCCGAAATCCCGTTCGAAGCCTAATGCCGGGAATGCAATTCGTATAAGGGTTAGTCTCGTCACGCCGTTGGAACCGGCGTTGCAGGCGAGGGCGCGCCTGCGTTCCCGGCTGCGTGTGTTATTCTTTACCCACCGGCGATGTGTCGCAAACTCCTCGTCCGACGCCCGCCCTGAAATTCGCCAATGGATTTTACCGGCTACATTCCGACCATAAACACGCTGCGAAATGCCCTCGACATCGCGCTCGTTTTTGTTATCGTGTATGTAATTTTGAAGCTGCTACGCGGTACGCGAGCAGTGCCGACGGTCGTGGGTATGGTTATCCTGGCCGGGCTCTACTGGGTTGCGGTTGCACAGGACCTGTCAACGCTTGAATTCGTGCTGCGGTACGCCGTCGGTTTTATCGGTATCGCAATCATCGTACTTTTTCAATCCGAGATACGGCAGGCGCTGATGTATTTTGCAAACCGGCTTCGGTTCCCGATCCTTAAAAAGCAGCGCGGACAGTTTGGCGGCAGTGTCTATGATGAGATCGTGCTCGCCCTGACGACGCTCGCAAGCGAAAAGACGGGCGCTTTGATCGTCATCGAACGAAATATCGGCCTCAGAAATTTTATCGACGCGGGCGTTCAGCTCGATGCCCGGCTCAGCTACGACCTGCTGGTTACGATATTTAATCCATCGACGCCGCTGCATGACGGAGCCGTTATCATTCAAAACGAAAGGCTCGCGGCGGCATCGGTCTTTTTGCCGCTGACAAAGAACCCTGAAGTTTCGCGCGAGCTAGGCACACGCCACCGCGCGGCTATCGGCATTACCGAGGGCTCGGATGCGATCTCGCTCGTCGTTTCAGAAGAGACGGGCCTGATTACATATATCGAAACAGGCGTGGTGCGACGCAACATAGACCCGACGCAGCTTCGCAAATTGCTGCTCGAGGCGCTGGAAATCCCATTGGTCGAGCAAAAACGGCCGGCAATTTTCGCCACCGAGAGCACAGAGAACCCTGAGATTTGATTTGGCTGGATGGTTTCCCAGTGAGTGATAAACCAAAAAAACTTTTTTTTAAGCATATCGTCCGCAAGATCTTTCTTGAAGATTGGGGGCTGAAGCTGCTGGCGCTTGTTATCACGATCGGGCTGTGGTTTGGCGTGACCGGCCTCAGCACACCGAGCGACCGGCGGCTCGATGTGCCGTTTAACATTTATATCTCGAATAACTCTGAGGTCACAAATTCGATTCCGCAGGACATCAACATCGTCATCAGCGGCGACAAACGAAGAATTGACCAGATCAGGCAAACCGACCTGGTTGCCGCCCTCGACCTGAGCGCCAAGCCGCCAGGCGATTATTCGATCACGCTTTCACCCGAAAATATCTACGTCCAACTGCCGCAGGGCATACGCCTCACACAGGTTTCGCCAAACCGCATTCCGGTCAATATCGAAGCGGTCGAGGAAAGAGACATAGATGTAAAGGTTGTAACGTCGGGAACACTGCCCGCGGGCTATGAGATTTATGCCTCAAACGCTGTGCCGCCCAAAATTCGTGTTCGCGGCCCGGCGAGTTTTATGAAAGGGCTCGATTTTGTCGAAACTGCACCGATCGACATCGTTGGCCACATGGACGATTTTACCGCAAAGCAGATACCCGTTTCGGTTTCCAATCCCAAGGCCTCTGTCCTGAACACGGTCGTCGATGTCTATTTCCGCATCGGTGAAACGCGTCGCGAACGGTCATTTCGTGTTACGGCCGGCTCAGGCAAAAGCGCTTCCTTCTCGATTTTTGGCCCGCGGGCCCTTGTCGAATCTCTTCGCGCCGATTCGTTCAAGATCGAAATTACCAAAGGCGATATAGGCGAGGATATACCGCGGCTGGTGCTGCCGCCGGAAATCGAGGGCCTCGTCGAGGTGCGAAACCTGATCGTCAAATGAACCTGTTTAACCACGACCGCATATCGGAGCGCATCTCTTCCGTGATCTCGTGTTTTGCCGAATATTGGTTCGATGTAAAATTTGGCAAACGGGCGGACAGTTTCGTGTTGAACGCCGAAAACTGCTCCTGAGTATAAAACTCATCATCATCGCCATACAGATAAAGCGTCTCGGCCGGGAACGCCCGGTATATTTTATTTGTTTCCAGATCACCCGGAATACCGCCGCACACGCCGATGATTCCTTTCAATACGTCAGGATAGGTAAACGCGAACCGGAAATTAAGCGCACACGCCTGCGAAAACCCATACAAAAACACTCGCGTTCGGTCGATCAACCCGTCGCCGTCAAGCCTGTCGATCACGTCCGAGACAAATTTGTGATGCAGTGCAACGTGCTGTTCCGGCTTTTCGTCTGACAGCCAGCCATAGCCGATCCGATAACCGTCATCGGTACGCCGGTAATGCGGATGCGGCGCCTGGATCGATGCGATTACAAAATCGTCACCCGCAACCGAGCGCGCTTCGCGCATCATATACCGCTTATGGGCTCCGTAACCATGCACGGCAAGCAGCAGCGGTGCTGCCTTTTTGATATTGTCCGGCACGTAAAGGTCGTAATATAACTTGATCTCGGCTTTCAGGCTGAGATCGATCTGCAAATTTTCATCAGGCATTAATGAAGTTTACTTATTTTTCACGCGGTACAAAACATACACACAGCCGTTTTTGAATGGCCGGCACTCGATCAGTTCAAGATCGATCTGCCGCGACATTTCGTGAAACAGCGGAATGCCTGATCCGGCGCTCCATAGCAGCCAGTCCATCTCACCATTCTCACGGGCAAAGAAATTATCCAGACTGCAGGCCCCGCCAAAGTCACCTTCTCATATCTCACCTCGCCTAGTACGAATCATTTAACTCATTGGACGCATTCTAGCCGCAGTCGGCTGAATGCAGAAGCCCGCATGTGAGCAAAGGACGTAAACATCCAACGTCGCAAAGTATTACGCGCGGGCTAATGCAAAAAATATTGACGGTGTTTATAACAATGATTATAATATTGATATGGGAACCACCTTAAAGATCACCACCGTCGGCAGCTCGGTAGGCGTCGTCCTGCCAAAAGAGATCCTCCGCCGCCTGCGCGTCGAAAAAGGCGACATGCTACATGTCATCGACACGCCAAACGGCATCGAGCTAACGCCATACGACGAAGAATTCGCCAACCAACTCGAGGTTGCAAAGCGAGTAATGCGCGAAAACCGTAACCTTCTCCGTAAATTGGCCGAATGACAGTTTGGATCGGAACTACACTTGCGCTCGCCATCCACAAGCTGCAAATCGCCGAGCATGGCGGCGAGGACGGCGTCCGCGATATCGGCATGCTCGAATCGGCCCTGGCACGTGCACGCAATATCGCGCCGTACGAGCCGGACGCCGACGTCGCCCGCCTTGCCGCCGCATTTGCAGTCGGCATCATCAAAGATCACCCGTTTGTTGACGGCAATAAGCGAACCGACTACGTCGTGAGGGAAACTTCCCTCGTGCTGAACGGTCATCAGGAGATAGCGACCGAAGCGGAAAAGTACCCGATCGTCATCGCAGTCGCCGACGGGAGCATGTCCGAGGATGAGTTCGGAGACTGGCTCCGGAACCATCTTGACCCCGCCTGAACCTCACTTTTCGCAGCGAGCGTAAGCGCTTATGTCCCTGGGCCTGTACCCGTGAATAAACCTCATTGACTGGAACGCATGCGCCCTTCTTCCCGGGAACGCAGGCGCCCCCGCCTGCAAGCGTCCTGCTCTGAGGACGCTGACTAGCGTGGTAATTGATCCTGTTGAAAAGTAGCAAAGTCATTCACGCCGGAGGAACCGCCTGCGTTCCCGATTGGCGAAAGTGACGCTATCATTGTGGGAACTTTGAAGGATGCAAAGGCATTCCTTTCAACCGACAAGACAGCTGTTTATTCTGAATTCACACTCAAGGTCAACGATGTGCTCTTATCTACAGGGCAAAAGGTAGCCCCAGGATCGGAAATTACAATTGAGCGCTTTGGTGGCAATGTTCGTTTTGCTTCCGGGAAGATAATTGAACGAGGTGACTATGGTAGGCCGTTGCCTCAGAAAGGTAAAACGTATGTTTTCTTCTTAAGGTGGGATAAAAACGGCAATGATTACATTATTCTAACCGGGTATCATTTTGACGGTGAAATTGTCGTTCCGTTGGACGGCACAACATCACGCCCTTTTTTTAAGGCGTACATGCTGTATGAAGGTGTGCCAATCGCGCAATTCCGTGGCCAGTTGAATTATTTCCAAAAAGGATTCCGTTTTCGATAGTTTGCGATTGTGGCGGGATGATAATCACAATGGCATATCCGAATCATCCGAGTTGTTTACTTTGCCGCAGCTTGGGTTGCGAAAAATGCAACTTGACTACAAAACATCCAATAGGACCGACGAATACGGAAACCAATTCAGATATCGCGCAAAGGTCAAGGATGCTCAGGATGCTCAGCTAGGCCGCTGGGCTTGGGACATATTTCTTATGTCGCAACAGCCCTAAATAGAGACTTAGCTGCGACCTTTGAGACGTAAGCTATTGCCCGCGAATAACGCGAATAAGCGCGAATATCTCTTTATTCGTCCCCATTCGCGCTATTCGCGGGCAAAATTCTTTGCCGGACGCGCGCCAGCTTGCGTGCGAAAGCTTCCAGAACTTTTATCCTATAATCGACGTACGTTAGTCTTTGCAAATCCTGTCAACAATGATCCGAGGAATACTCTAATATGTTTGCCAAATCTTTGACCAGTTTTCTGCTGCTGTTTTCGCTTGGTTTTGTTTCTGTGCCTGTGGGTTATGCCCAGGTTGGCTCGACGGCTGCGGCGCCGGCCGTATCTTACGCAAGTGCGCTCGCGGAGATCGAATCAAAGACCGATGCCCGCCGCAAGGAGCTCGGTATTCCCGGGATGTCGCTTGCGATCATTAAAGATGACCAGGTCATGTTCCTGAAAGGTCTCGGTTATAAAGATTTTGAGAATAAAGTGGCTGTCACGCCGGATACGCAGTTTGCGATCGGCTCGGCGACCAAGGCATTTACAGCATTATCGGTTCTGATGGCAATGGACGAAGGCAAACTTTCGCTCGACGATTCCCCAAAAAAATTCCTGCCGTATTTCAAGATGTACGATCCCGAAACTGACAAAAATATCCAGATTCGTGATCTGCTCAGCCATTCGTCCGGCCTCAACCGCACCGACCTGGCGATGATCACCGGCAAGCTAAATCGTGCCGAGCTGATCCAGGTCGCGGCCCAGGCGAAACCGACCGCAAAGCTTCGTGAAAAGTTCCAATATCAAAACATCATGTTTACTGCCGCGGGCGAAATCGTAGCGACGGTGGAAAAAACCCCTTGGGAAAAATTTGTCCCGGAACGAATTTTTGACCCGTTGGGCATGACAAACAGCACGATGTCTATGAAGCAGATGGCCAAGGTAAAGGATTATTCATTTGGCTACAGCTACAATTTTGACACCAAAGCGACCGAAAAGCTGCCGTTTCGCGACATCGACCAGGTCGCCCCGGCAGGCTCCATCAATTCGAGCGCCCGCGACATGGCACAGTGGGTAAGATTTGTGTTAAATGGCGGCACGGTTAACGGCAAGCGTCTGGTTTCTGAAAAAGGCTATGACGAATGGCTAAAATCGCAAATGAAAATGGGGCCAAAATCGGGCTATGGCTTCGGCTGGTTTATTCAGGACTGGAACGGCCTAAAGGTCGTCCAGCATGGCGGCAACATTGATGGATTTAATTCAATGGTCGCGATGATCCCTGAGAAAAAGCTCGGCTTTGTAATGCTTACAAACGTGACCGCGTCGAGCCTCGGGGGCGAGCTGATGCCGATTGTCTGGCAAAATCTGCTGCCGGAAATGAAGCCGGCGGAATCCGCCAAACTGCCGGTCAAAACGATGGAACTAATGGCCGGCAAGTACAATCTCGCCGCGGCTAAAATCGACATTGAGGTCAAGATCGCCGGTGACGACCTCGTCATGGTCGTTCCGGGCCAGCCGCAGTACACGCTGCGACGGTTTGCGCCGCGGCAATTCAGGCTTGAGGGAGCCGACGGGTTTTCGGTCAAATTCTCGCCAGAGCAGGGCGAGTCATCCGAAATGGAACTCACACAGCCAAACGGTGTTTTTAAGCTCCCGCGTGTGGGAACGGCCGAATCAAAGCCAAAAAGTAATGCTGCAAAAGAATTGATCGCCAAATACAACGGCCCCGGCGGTGCGGTCGTTGAGATCAAGGAATTGAGCGGCGATGTGACGTTCAACATAACTGGCCAACAGCCATACGCCCTGAGCGAAAAGGCGAAAGATACGTATTCGCTCTCGCCTCTTCCCGAATCATATTCTCTCAAAGCCAAGCGCGACTCGGCCGGCAAGGTCGTTGCCGTCGTGGTCTCGCAGCCCGAAGGCGAGTTTGAATTCACGCTGGCCGACGGAACCGGCGTTGCACCGATCACGGTCGATGAGCTTCAGAAAAAGTCTGTCG
>Ga0138256_10008511_pt1 | contig 10767 bp, 7 predicted proteins | sample KNB2016incub_MG_FD_105486 | JGI IMG/M metagenome (GOLD analysis project Ga0138256, IMG submission 105486) | Active sludge microbial communities from wastewater in Klosterneuburg, Austria - KNB2014incub_MG | ecosystem: Engineered > WWTP > Activated sludge > Unclassified | place: Austria... | reverse complement strand
GATGATCTCGTCGGCGTTCAAGGGGTCCAGCGGGTGCGCCCACGCCGGCAAGGCGGCCAGGCCGATCAAGAGCGCCACACCGCGGCGCGTCAAAGCAGCGAAGGGCATGGATGACTCCTGACGGTGATGCGAATGGCGCAGATTAGGCAGGCGCCGGTGGAACCGTCCATCCCCAGCTTGATCCCGGCATCCGGCCACCCTCACATCCCCCTCAGCGCGCGCTCACCTGGCGAGAACGCTGCGCAAGGACACCGCGCAGAAGCACTGCAGTTCTAGGTGCTTTTCCATGCCGCCGTCTCGCGGTAATGTCAAAGCTCCCGCAAGCCCCTTGTTGTGGAAGGAAGTCGGCATGAACACCGCCATCAAGTCCCTCCTCATGGCACTGGCAGCGTGGTCCGGTCATGCCGCCATGGCACAAGACGCCGGCCTGTCGGTTTCCGTGGGCGTTCGCGCCTGGTACACGCAGTGGTCCACCTTCAGCTATCTCGTTGACGCGAATGGGGTGGACAACCTCGCGCTGACGCAGGTTTCGGCGGGCGACAAGCTGGCGGTCGTGCCGCTGCTCAGCGTGCGCTACGGGAACTTCGTGGGCTCAATGAGCCTGCTGCCGACCACACGTTTCAGTTTTGTTGACGGTGGCAGTGGCACGCGTCGCGAGTACGACCTGAACATCGGCTACACGGTCCTGCCGGGCTTGAACCTGACCCTGGGCTACAAGAAGTTGTCGCAGCGCGGCGGCGAATACCGCTACGAGCCCGGCGGCCTCGTCCTGGGCCTCAGTGGCAGCGCGTCGCTGGCCCAGGGCTTTGCGCTTTACGGATCGTTGGCCTTCGGCAAGCTGAAGACACCGCAGTCCGGCGGCGACTTTGTGGTCAAGTTCGAGGCCGACTACCGCCTCACCGAGGTGGGCCTGGCCTATGCCCTGGCGGGTGCCCAGGCATCACCACGCTGGACCTTCTCCGCCGGCTACCGCATGCAGGTGATGGGTTCGAGAGAAGCCTTTGGCCTGCAGGACGGGCGCGACACCACACAGGGCTTCGCGCTTGGCGCCATCGCCACCTTCTGATGGCGCGCGCGAGGCAGCCCTCTCGTCAATTGACCGGGGGCACGATGCCGGCATCCCCTGGGCATCCGGCAAAGCAGAACTTGCCCGTGAAAGATCCGTAGGTGAAGGGCGTCTGGCGCCTGGCGAGATCGCGCAGGGTCTCGGTCTCGACCCCCTCGGTGACCCGCTTGAAGAAGTCCTCCAGGTACTGATCGCGCGTGCCGATGTGGCGCAGGATGTGCCGGGTCAAGGGCCCGTTGCGCCCTTCGCCATCAAAGGCCGCGGATCTGGCTGCCGTCGCATACAACACCACCGTGCGCGGTGGCGCATCGCGGATGGGCGCCAGCCCGGTGCCGGCACGCGGCGTCGATTGCAACTCGCGCATGAGGCGGGATCGTGGTACAGCCGCAGGGGCCGGGGCGGCGGCCGCGCCGCGCCCTGCGGCGGGTCGCGGCGTGTCGCTGAAGAGTTCGGTGCGGCAGGCATCGAGCATGACGATGTTCAGGCGCGCCGGTCGGTCGCGCAGGCGTTCGAACAGGTCGTCCACCGCGTAAAGGGCCGTCAGCGGATTGGCGGCGGTTCCCACCGGCTGGCCCTGTGTGGGCACCAGGAAATTGGCCCCGCCGACCTGCACGCCATGGCCTGCGTAATACACGAGGCCGATGGTTTCGGGGCCGAGGCGGCCGACGTATTCGTCCACCAGCGCCACGAAGTCTGCGCGCGTGCGCAGGTCGGTCCGGCACAAGGTGACGAAGCCAACGCCGCGCAGCGCCTGGCACATGTCCTGCGCATCGTGCACCGGGTTGTTCAGGGGGTGTGCGTTTTGATAGGCCGCGTTGCCGATGACCAGCGCCAACCGGGCAGGCAGGCGGGCCTCGCTCTTGTTGACGGCGCAGCCGGTGAGCGCGCCCAGCAGCGCGAGGTGGATCCACAGCAGAGCCCCGGCCACGCGCATCACCGTGGCGTGCCGCCGCGGCGTCGAGGCCTCTGTGTCACGGTCGGCAAAGGGCGTTGCGGGCATGTCGATGTGGGATTCCGGACAACCATACCATCGTGCTAAGTTGGCGTCATGCAGCGTGTCCGCGAACTCCTGTCAGCGCAAGGCCCACAGCGGGCCGGCGCTTCGGCCGTAGCGGCGGCGCCCATCTTCCTGAGCTACCGGCAAGCCGACGCGCGTGCGTGGGCGGTGGCGTTGCGTGACGAACTGGCGCAGGCCTTCGGCAGCGCGGCCGTGTTCTTTGACGCCGACTCGCTGCAAGCGGGCCGCTGGTCGGACCAGATCGCCGCAGCGCTGCACGGCTGCAAGGTGCTGCTGGTGGTCATCGGCAGCGGCTGGTTGGCGGCCACCGATGCCGAAGGCCGGCGCCGCCTCGACGATCCCGACGACGTGCACCGGCGCGAGATCGAGCATGCGCTGCGCAATGATGGCGTGGCGGTGATACCCGTGCTGGTGGACGGCGCCGCCATGCCCCCGGCGGCAAGTCTGCCGGCATCGCTGCAGGGCCTGGCCGCGCAGCAGGCCCTGACCTGGAGCCGGCGCGCCGATCACCGCACGCTGGACCGGGACCGCCTGTGCACGGCGCTGCAAGCGATGACCGGCCTCACGCCCCGACGAATCCATGCGTCAGGGTGGCGCAAACGCCTGGGGGTGGCCCTGGCCGGCGGCGCGATCGGCACCCTGGTTCTGGCAACGGGCTTCTCGATGGCCCTGATGCCACTGAGCACGGCCGAGATGGGCGTGGTCTTTGTCAGCTGTGCGGCGATCACGGCGCTGGCCGCGGCCGCGCTGTCGCAGTGGCGGCAGCCCAAGCAGCGCCCGTGAACACCGTGATGGCCCGTTCTGCTTCCTGGCTGCGCGCCATGGCCACTGCCCTGCTGCTGGGCACCCCCTATGCGGCCACGGCGCAGCCCGCGACGGTGTCCTGCGCCGTGGAACCGGCCCTGGTTTCTGGCACCTCGCTGACGCTCAACGCCTGGGCCGTGAATGCGGCCGGCAGAGCGGCCGCGCTGCCGGCCGGCGCGCAATGGCGCGTGGACCGCGGCCATGTTGAGGCTGGCAGGGTGAATGGCGGCGTGGCCGTGATCTGGACCATTCCTGAAAAGCCACTCTCCGGCCAGATCCACGCAAGCCTGGTGCGGCCAGACGGGGGTGTGGTGTGCACCGCCACGGCGCGGCGCGTGCCCGGGATCCGCGGGCAGGCGCCCGCCAACGCCACGGCGCGCGCGCGGCACTTTCTGGTTCGCGAGCGTGAAGCACCGGGCGGCTACGCCGCACTCGCCTACCTGTTGCTGCCCACGCCCCCCGCGCCCGCAGAGCGCGAACGTTGCCTGCGCATGCTGGCCGCGTGGCTGCGCTTGCTGCCGCCCACGGCGGAGATGGAGTTGTACGTCGAGCGTGACCAGCTCACGCTGTTCCTGCTGCCGCTGCGCGAGCTCCCAGTACTCAAGCTGGATGCTGGCTCCGCTGAGCGCCATGAGCCACAGGCCTGGCGTGCTGCGGCCCAATTGCTGCTGGCCCAGTACGACCATGCACGGGCACAGGCCCTGATGGCGAAGATGGGGCTCGCCGGGGTCGGCCCGGGCCCGCTGCTGGTCACGCGCCAGACGTCGTCAACGGATGAACGCAGTGTGCTGCTGGTCGAGGACTTCGCCAGCGTGGATCCGGCAATCGTCGAACCGTGGTTGCGTTGGTCGCTGAGCCTGATCTCGCAGCCGCGTGAGCGCTCCACCGAAGCGCTGCAGCGCGTGGCCATGACCTTGCGCAATGTCATCGCGCACGCCGCCCGCGATCTGCCGGACGGCGGCGCTGCTGCGCGCGAGGGCGTGCGCGTCGCGACCCTGCCCGGTCGCTGAGCGCAAGGTTCGCCTGGCAGCCTGGTACTACGGGGCGCTGCTGATGCGGTAGATGGTGTTGTCGGTGATCGACACCACGTAGAGATTGCCGTCGGGGCCCTGCACGATGGCCGTCACGGTGCCAAAGCCGGAGCCGACCTTCAAGGTCTCGGCCTCGGTGCCATCGAACTTCTGTGCTCTGAAGAGGTTGTCGATGACCTTGTCCGCCAATCGCGGATCGGCACTGGTATCCACGTTCAAGCGGTCGGTCGTGAGCCTCAGGCGGTAGAGGCTGCCGCCATTGCCCCCGACCTGCGAGAACGCACGCGCAGAGCCGAACCAGAAAGTGCCATTGTTGGCAGGGCCCAGGGCATCACCGGCCACAAAAGCCGCGCCCGAAGGGCCGATTTCGTAGCGCGCGCTGAGTTCCGGGTCCTTGAAGAAGGCGCCCGGCAGCATGAACAGGCGGCCGGACGCGGCCGCCGGTGTGTAGGCAGCCCGCGTTGGCGGGTAGCGCCGCTGCTGCAGTGCTTGACCGAACTGCAACGCTTCAATCGTGCGCCAGTCGCGGACGCGGCTGATGGGGCCTGCAAACTGGATCCACCCGCCATTCAGGCCGGGCATCAGGCGGTTGATCTCGGAGTAGGCGTCGTCGGCGTTCTCGGTCAGCCAGAGTGAACCGGAGGCGGGGTCGAAGTCCATCCCAAAGCCGTTGCGATGACCATACGAGTAGATCTTCTGGATGTTCAACCCGAGTTCGCCGCCAATGGCCGAGCCCGTCGCGAAGAAGGGGTTGTCGGCAGGCGCCGAACCATCGATGTTGACGCGCAGCACAACACCCGAGAGGTGGGCGTTGTTGGGTTCCGGGCCGCCAAAGGTGTCGTCCACCAACGGCGCCGTGAGAAACGGGCCATTCGGCAGGTTCTGCAGCCAGCCGCGGCGGCCCACGTCGCCCATGAAGACGTACAGCTTGCCGTCGGGCCCGATGCGCATCGGGCCCCCGTTGTGGTTGCCGTTTTCAGTGCCGTTCTGCGTGCCATCGTGGCCGGGCACCGCCACGTTGTCGGTCTGGCGCGCACGCAGATTGAGCAAGTTGCCATCGAACACCAGGCTGCTGCCGTTCCAGACGAAACGGTCGACCCGGTTACCCAGCAAGGGCACATCCGACACCGCGCTGGAATCCGTGCCGGAGGTGCTGGCAGTCCAGTAGAGATAGACAAAGGGATCGGCGGGAAAGCCCGGCGCTACAGCCATGCTCAAGAGGCCGCGTTCGGAGGCCGAATTGACCGCCAGGTCCAGCACCGGCTGCGCCTGCACGACGCCGTTGATGACACGCTTGATCTGGCCACTGGCCTTCTCTGCCACCAGGTAATCCTGGGCCGAGCCCAGGAAGACGACGCCAATCGGTTGCGACAGGCCGCTGTTCACGGCCACGCTGACTTGCAGCGAAGGATCCAGCAGCGCGGCCGGCGTGGTGTCGGCCTGAGCCGTGGCTGCCAGAAAGGCAGCGCTCAAGGCTGCGGCACAGCGGCGGCCCCCGGCGAACCCTTGGGCTCTACCCCGGCTTCGGCCTCCGGCCAGCAGGCCCCACAACGCCGCGGCCACCAGCCAGCCCGTCGCGGGCTCCGGCACCACCTGAGTCGCATTGAAGCGCACGTTGTCGATGCCCATCTGGAACTCACCCAGATTGTCGGTCTCGGCAAAACGCAGGCGCAGCGTCTGACCGGCGTGTGAGGCCATCAGGCCGCTGATGTCGACGCTGATCGCGACATAACCCGCAGACAGCACATCGCCGGGCTGGGTGCGGTAGATGCTCTGCAGCACATCGGCCGCGTCCACGCTGAACACGTCGGCCGTGCTGCTGATGATGTCCACCCGCGCCTGCTGATTGATGACGGTGCTGAAGTCCAGCGTGTCGGGCGAGAACAGATCGGCATAGAGGCTCTGCAGCAGCAGGTCGAATTGCAGCAGCACGAAGCTGCCCGAGGCCACGAAATCCTGGTACAGCACTTGGGCACCGGGATTGCCGTTGCTATCGGACATGGCTGCCTGGCCACCCTCGGTGGGGGCCGGCACGGCCGTGCCACTGACCGGGCTCAAGGTGCCGCTCTGCAGGTAGAAGGCACCGCCGCCCCCTGCCTGCTCGGCCAGCATCCAGCCGTTGAACGCGGACTCGAATCCGCCATTCACGATGACCGGGTTGGCATGGCCGGCCAAAGGTTGCCCCAGGCAGACCCCGGCAAGGATCGAGACAGCGAAGCGGCGCAGCGAATTGGCCATGGTGTCTGACTCCTGAAAAGGCGGCAGTCATGGTGGCACAAGGCGCGTGCGCGTGGCAGGGCTCCCCCCCAGTTTGAAAGCCGCGCCCAGCTGTGCCTTTTGCGCGGCAGTTCTGCCCTGCAAGGCTCGACGCACGTCAGGCGCATGGAATGCGCTGGTTGCAAATGGCTGCACATGGACACGAGAAGGGAACTGACGGTGCACAACAGTACTCAGCCGTAGCTGGGGACTGAGCGCTTCCCCTTCAAAGTCCCGAGTGGGGCGTCACGAGGTGCCGTTGGGGCAGCGGCCGTTCTCTGGGCGGTGCTTCGCCATGAACAACCCGGAGACCCAAACAACATGGTTCTGAGGACTCTGCGTCTGCAGCTGCGCTTTCTCCTGCCGCTGGCTGTGGTGCTGGTTGTAGCGGCCTACCTTGCCGTGCCGCTGACGGACCAGATGACCTTGCGCTGGTTCAGCCGCGATCTGAACAGCCGCGGCCTGCTGGTTGCCAACGCGCTGTCGGATTCTGTCAATCGCGCCCTGGTGGAGCAGCGCATGGCGCGCCTGCGCCCCCTGCTGGATCGCACGGCACAGGACGAGCGCCTGTACGCCGTCGGTCTGTGCAGCCCGGAGGGAAGCCTGCTGCAGCACACCGACCGATTCCCAACGGATCTGTCGTGCGAAATGGCCCTGCAGCTTTCCGGGCAAGCCGAGCCGCGCCTGCAACTGCCGGGCGGCGCCGTGCACATCGGCATGCAGCCCATCCTGGGCCCGCTGCCCCCGCCGCCCACGCCAGCGCTTCCGCCCGAGCCCGCGCTCATCGAAGAACCCGCAGCGGCACGACACGCTGCGCGACAGGCTGCGGCCGCGGCCGCCGAAGCCGCGGCTTCGAGCCTGGCGGCGGCGGCCGCCCTGGCCGATGGCGACGTCGAAACCGGCCCACGCACCCTGAAGGCCCGCCTGGTGCTGTTGCACGACCTGAGCTTCATTGAGCGGCGCAGCCAGGACACCCGCAACTACCTCGTCGGCCTGATCGCGGCACTGGGCCTTGTGATTGCCATCATCACTGTGGTGGTGGCCCAGTTGAGCTGGCGTGGGTGGGTCAACGGCGCGCGCGCCCTCATGCGCGGTGAAGGGCTGCTCAGCCCCCTGCTGCAGGGCCCGCCGGAACTGGCGCCACTGGCGGCGGACCTGCGTGCCCGATTGCGCGACCTGGAGGACGAGTACCGCCGATCCCTTGGGCCCGATACCGTCTGGACGGCGGAGCGCCTGCGCACGCTGCTGCGAACCCAGCTCAGCGGCGACCAGGTCATCGTGGTCTCCAACCGGGAGCCCTACATCCACGAGCGCGGCGCAAACGGCGTCATCGTCAAGCGGCCAGCCAGTGGCCTGGTGACGGCTGTCGAGCCGGTGATGCGGGCCTGCTCGGGCACCTGGGTCGCACATGGCAGCGGCAGCGCCGACCGCGAAGTGGTGGATCAGAACGACCGCGTGCGCGTGCCACCCGGCCACAGCGACTACTGGCTGCGCCGCGTGTGGCTCACGGCCGAAGAAGAACAGGGCTACTACTTCGGCTTCGCCAACGAGGGCATGTGGCCGCTGTGCCATGTGGCGCACGTGCGCCCGGTGTTCCGCGAATCAGACTGGGAGGCTTACCGCGCCATCAACCAGCGTTTTGCAGACGCGGTGGTGGCCGAGGCGCGCGGCGCTGATCCGGTGGTGCTGGTGCAGGACTATCACTTTGCGCTGCTGCCCGCCATGGTGCGCGCCAAGTTGCCCCAGGCCACGATCCTGACCTTCTGGCACATCCCCTGGCCCAACCCGGAGTCATTCGGCATCTGTCCCTGGCGGCGCGAAATCCTGCAAGGCATGCTGGGCAGCACGATCCTGGGCTTCCACACCCGCTACCACTGCAAGAACTTCATCGAGACCGTGGATCGCTACCTTGAAGCGCGCATCGAACACGAGCACTCCACGATTTCCTTCCAGGACAAGGACACCCTGGTCGAGAGCTACCCGATCTCCATCGAATGGCCCGGCGCCGAAGAGGTCGCAGCCTGGGCGCCGGTGGCCACCTGCCGCCAGCGTGTCATCGACCGGCTGCAGCTGCCCGCCGACGTTTGCCTGGCCGTGGGCATTGATCGCTTCGACTACACCAAGGGCATCCTGGAGCGCCTGAACGCGGTGGAGCGGCTGCTGGAAAAGTCGCCAGCCTGGATCGGCCGATTCGTGTTCGTGCAGGTCGCCGCGCCCACACGCAGTTCGCTGGACGAATACCGCAGCTTCCAGGAACGCACCGAGCGCGTCACGGCGCGCATCAATCAACGCTTCGGGCGCCCGGGCTACCAGCCGGTGCACCTGCTGGCGCAGCACCATGAACACGACGCCGTGATGGAACTCCTGCGCGCCGCCAATATCTGCGTGGTGACCAGCCTGCATGACGGCATGAACCTCGTCTGCAAGGAATTCGTGGCCGCGCGCGACGACTTGCAGGGTGTGCTGATTCTGAGCCGGTTTGCCGGTGCAGCGCGTGAGCTTTCCGAGGCCCTGATCGTGAATCCGTACCACGTGGAGGAAACGGCCGACGCCTTGAATCGCGCCGCGCTGATGCCCACCGGCGAACAGCGTGAGCGCATGGCCAGCCTGCGCAGCACGGTGAGCGAATTCAACGTCTTTCGCTGGGCCGGGCGCATGTTGTCCGATGCCGGGCGGTGGCGTCTGCGCGCGCGCATCGAAGCGCGTGTGCGCAGCCACCAGAACGACTGAACCCCATCGGTTCACCAGGAGCCCAACCCATGCAACACCTGTTCGGACCCGAGGGTGAAGCCGCACTGGCCACCGCCTTGCGCCAACGGCCGCTGCTGGCTTTTGACTTCGACGGCACGCTGACACCCATCGTGGCGCGGGCCGAGGATGCCCGGCTGTCGGCGGCCGTGTCGGCCCGTCTCAAGGCCTTGGCCACGCAGTTGCCACTGGCCATTGTCACCGGCCGCGCCGTGGCCGACGTGCGCGAGCGGCTGGGCTTCGAGCCCCAGTTCCTCATGGGCAGCCACGGCGCTGAAGATCCGCGCGATCCCGCGGCGACTGCCGTGCGCACCCAATGCCTGGACGGCCTGCGCCAGCAATTGCACGCGCGGCGGGCCGAGCTGGCGGCCGCGGGCGTGCTGGTGGAAGACAAGGGTGCCTCCGTGGCCCTGCACTACCGGCTTTCCCGTCAGCGGGAGCAGGCGCAGGCGCTCATCGCCGAAATCCTGCATCCTGCGCAAGGCACATGGCGCGTCTTCGGTGGAAAGATGGTGATGAATGCCGTGGCCCAGGATGCGCCGGGCAAGGCCGAGGCGGTGCACAGCCTGGTCGCCCGTTGTGGTGCGCGTTGTGCAATCTTTGCCGGAGACGACCTCAACGACGAACCGGTGTTCGAGTCGGCGCCACCGCACTGGCTGACCATTCGCATCGGCCGCAGCGAAGACAAGTCGCGAGCGCGCTACTTTCTGGACAGCCCGAACGAAATGGCCATGCTGCTGGAACGCATGCTGGTGGTCTTGCCGACCCTGCCCACCGATTGACACCATGAGCAGCGCCCGCGATCCCTCCGCGGCCAGTCCACACTGGTACAAGGACGCGGTCATCTACGAGCTGCACATCAAGGCCTTCAGCGATGGCAATGGCGATGGCATCGGTGATTTCACGGGCCTGATCTCGAAGCTGGATCATGTGCGCGACCTGGGCGCCAACACCCTCTGGCTGTTGCCGTTCTACCCCTCGCCGCTGCGGGACGACGGCTACGATGTGGCCGACTTCCTGGGCGTGCACGCGGCCTATGGTGCGGTGGCCGACGTGGCCAGGCTGGTGCAGGAAGCGCACGCCCGGGGCTTGCGCGTGATCACCGAACTGGTGGTCAACCACACCTCGGACCAGCACCCCTGGTTCCAGGTCGCCCGACGCGCGCCACGCGGCTCGGCCGAACGCGACTTCTATGTGTGGAGCGACGACCCGACGCGCTACGCCGGCACGCGCATCATCTTCACCGACACCGAATCGTCCAACTGGACCTGGGACGAAGTGGCCGGCCAGTACTACTGGCACCGCTTCTTCAGCCACCAGCCCGATCTGAACTTTGACAACCCGGCGGTGCGCGAAGCGGTGTTCGGGGTGATGGAATTCTGGCTCGACAAGGGCGTGGACGGCTTCCGGCTGGACGCCATTCCCTACCTGACCGAACGCGAGGGCACCACCAACGAGAACCTGCGCGAGACCCACGCCGTCATCAAGGAATTGCGCCGCAGGCTGGACGCCAAGTACAGCGACAAGCTGCTGCTGGCCGAAGCCAATATGTGGCCCGAAGACGTGCGCGAGTACTTCGGCGAAGAAGACGAGTGCCACATGGCCTACCACTTCCCGCTGATGCCCCGCATGTACATGGCCATCGCGCAGGAAGACCGCCACCCGGTGGTGGAGATCCTGCAACAGACGCCCGAGATCCCGCCTTCCTGCCAGTGGGCGATCTTCCTGCGCAACCACGACGAGCTGACCCTGGAAATGGTGACCAGCAAGGAGCGCGACTACATGTACAGCATGTACGCCGCTGATCCGCGCGCACGCATCAACCTGGGCATTCGCCGCCGCCT
>Ga0138256_10008510_pt1 | contig 10768 bp, 9 predicted proteins | sample KNB2016incub_MG_FD_105486 | JGI IMG/M metagenome (GOLD analysis project Ga0138256, IMG submission 105486) | Active sludge microbial communities from wastewater in Klosterneuburg, Austria - KNB2014incub_MG | ecosystem: Engineered > WWTP > Activated sludge > Unclassified | place: Austria... | reverse complement strand
GTCGGCGTGCACGTCGCGCAGGTGCAGCCGCTCGGCCAGGTCGTCGGCGTCCTGCTCGGTGAATCCGCGTCGGCGGATATGCCTCGTGCGGGCCTGAAATCTGGCGATAGCGCCATCGTCCCAGGGCTCGGCATGGGCAGCATCACCAGCGGCTGGCGCGAGGCTGTAGGGCCGCGCGATTTCCTGCACACACACCCGATCGGGGCCTACAGAACCTACGAAACTAGGTTTTGTAGGTTTTGTAGGTTCGCTTTGGGTGTGTGCAGTAGATTTTTCGGGCGGGCTTGCTGCCGGCCCGGGTGCCGCGCCGGGCTCACCCCCGAGGTGCGAGCGTGACTTGAGGCGGGCGAGATAGTCCATCAAGTGCCCCCCTGCAGCGCAGCCGGATTGGTGACGTAGCGTTCACTTGGGCGCCCGCCGGTGACGCTCGGGTATGTCACCTCGCGGCGCAGCCAATCGAAGTCGGCCAGCGCGTCGGCGGCCACGCGCACAGCCTGCGGTGTGTTCAAAGTCGCCCAGCCCTTCACAGCCACCTCGCGCGGCGTGAAAGCGGCGGGCAGGCGCCCGGCTTGAATCTTCGCCAGCAGTGCCCGGGCGGCGCCCGTTTCGGGTTGCGCAGCAGCCGCATACAGCCGTTCGGCGTGGGCTCGCAGGTAGTCACCCCAGGCCAGCGCGCGTAGTAGTTCACGCTCGCCCACTGCCCGGGCCTCGGGTGTGTCGATCAGGGCGAAGATCAGCGCAAGCGCGGGGATCAGCTTTCGGTACTTTGCCAAGTGTGATTCCAGCGCCGGGTGCAGATCGCCGCCTCGTAGCATCTGCTCATGCTTGATGCGCCACTCTGTGAACACCTCTTGCCCGGCCGCATCGAAGCGCCACAGCCGCGGCGTATCTTCGGACTCAGGCTGCAGGGCGGCCAGCCGATCGAACACAGCACGGGCGCGGCTCTTTGCCTGCGCGTCGGGATACCGATCGACGTTGCGGAACTCGGCGCAGGCATCGGGCCACACGATCAGCCCGAAACGCTGCAACAGCCCGTCATCACCAGTGCCGCCCGACACGGCGGCGCGCACGTATTCCTGAACCCGTGACGGCTGGATGCTCCCCAGCATGGCGAGACACACGCGCGGGATATGCGTCAGGCCCCGGATGATGCGATCGAACTTGTGCGGCTTGTCGCCGTCATAGCCCGTCAGATAGAACCCGCGCGCCGACTCTTGCTGCGGCTTGTCCAGATCGCGCAGCAGCCCGTAAAGCTCGTCACGGTAGGCCAGCAGTCCCCACGGGTTGACGGCCAGCAGTTCGCCCAGCCGCTCAACGCTTGAGTCGTTGACGATGAAGCGGCGGGCCACAGGCTCGGCCGCTTGCTCTTGCTCGGCCAGCAGTGCACGCGCTTCGTTTGCCTTGCCGTCGCCGATCAACTTGCGGGCCGTCTTTTCGTCACGCTCGGCCTCAAGCTCTGACACCTTGCGATCAATGGCCCACTGCGCGCGTGCGACCTCGCCGGCCTCAGCCTCGGCGGCTTCCAGCGCGTGCAGCGGCTTGAGCACTTCGCCCAGCGCGGGCGACTTCATCACCCCGGGGCGCCCGATGATCGCTCCCCACAGATTCGGCGTTACGCGCCAGTCGTCGCGGGCCTTGGGCTGTATGACGGCCCGCGCACCGATCAGGCTTGACAACGACACAAGCGCGCCCACAGCGGGGAAGTCGGGCGGGCACTGCATCCGATCACTGATGTCTGAAACCCAGCCCCGCAGAGCCTCGGGCAACAGCGCAGGATCAAACGCAGGCACAGGCGGCAGCGCGTCGGGCAGCGGCGTCGGCTCGGGCCAGCCGGCAGCGGTGCCGCCGGCCGCATCCAGCCCCACGAAGTGCGCGACAACCTCGGCGATGTTCGCATCGTCAATCGGATCATCAGGATCGAAGTAGCCCGCCGCGATGCCTGCGATCAGTAGCTTGATGTCGTCGGCCTTCAGCCCGCGGCCTGAACGGCTGGCGATGTAGGTCTTCAGCATCGCGCGGCGGCCGTCGCCGCTGCGCAGCTTGCGCCCGAGACGCTGCACGGCTTCAGCGAAAACATGCTCTCCGGGCTTGGCGTCGTGAATCTCGCCAGTCTCGGAGTCGATCCGCTCCTTCTTCTTCGCCGTCAGGTCAAGCTGCAGCCGCTGCACCAGCTTGCCCAGGTCATACGGCTGGAAGGCTTCCAGTCTCTCAATACGGCTGCGGAACGGCTCGCCGGTCAACCCCTTCTTGGTGTCCCTCTTGGCATGGATGAACCCAGGCACGCGCAGCACGCGCGGCAGGTCGTTGACGCTGGTGTCGCCGTTGAATTTCGCGGCCAGCGCGGTCTGCACGGCCTTGAACTGTTCCAGCTTGCAGCCGCTCACCAGCCAGTAGATATGCCACTTGCCGGGGCTGGATTCGATGACTGCATGAGGCTCAACACCAGCGGCCAGCACGGGCTGCGGCGGGGCGCCGTCCAAGTCCAAGAAGACGGCACGGACGCTGGTGACGTTCGGTTCACTGCGCCCGAGGCCGTCGCCGTAGTTGACCATCCAATAGACGCCAGCGCCGCGGGCGTTGAGACGCTGCAGTTTCGTCGCGCACTCGTCTATGTCGCCGTGCAGGATGTTCGCCAGTTCTGGCTGCTTGCGGTCGGCGTCGTCGTCGAAGGTCTGGAAAGTGACGGCTTCGCCCTCGGCCATGAAGTCGAAGAAGCGGCTTGCTTCGGCCACGTTGACGTGGGGCACGCGGGTTTCGGTGGTGGTGTTCATCGTGCACCACCGATCCGCCGCACCAGCTCGGCCATATCGTCGCGCGCCGACTCGAATCCGCGTACAGCCGCCTCTAGCGCCTCGGTGCCATGCACGATGCCGATATCGGCGCCGTGCGCGTGGCGCAGCAGCCAGGCGCCGGCAGGCACGCGGCGGGCTTCGATGCCGAGTAGCGCAGCGCGCGCTACTGCCGTGGCAACGTGCTTTTGATCCGCATCGGCGGCACAATCGGGGCTCTCGAATGTCGTCTGTTCCTCGGGGCCTCGGCCGTCGCAAGCGGCCGAGGCCTTGCTCATTCCGGGCCTCATTGCAGCGCCCTCCGATCAAGCTCGGCCCGCAGCGCATCGGCCCGCGCCGCAGCGCGCTCGGCGGCACCGTGCAGCCAGGCGCCCAGCGCCTGAAATCCCGCGTCGTCGTCAGCCTCGAATCGCTGCAGCGCGCTGACTGCGAACGGAACCGGGTTCACCTCGCGGCGCAGCGCCACCAAGTAGGCCAGCACGGCCTCGCCCACGGCGCCGGCAGGCAATGGCTCGCGCGACAGCGCAGCCTCGAAAATCTCGCGCGCTTCGTCGTCGGTGAACGGCGCCAGGTCGGCCGGGTTGCGCAGCCTGCAGCGTGCCAGCGCAGCGCGCAGGCCAATCGCGGTTTTCGGTGCGTCAGCCATTGCCGCGGCAGCGGTGGCGAGCGCGGCGGGGATATTGCGGGGGGCCATCATTGCGCGCTCCCCGTGGCCTGCCGCGCCAGATGCGCCTCGACCTGATCCAGGTCCCAGACGGTGGTATTCGGCCCGAGCTTGAACGGCGGCGGGAACCTGCCTTCAGCTACCCAGCGCCACACTGTGGCCGGGCTAACAGGCAATCGACCGGGCTTGTCCTTGGTGGTCGCCAGGTCGGTGATGCGGACAACACGCTGTGCCATCGAAACCCCTTCCGCAGTCCTTTCGGTGCGCCGGGGCGACGGTGTGCTGCCCCTTGAAGCGCGCCGATTCCGGCTGCGTCAGGTTCCTGATCATTGACAGCACAGGCAGAAAGATGAGTCACCCCTTCTTTCCAGTCAGGCTTTCGTCCGATCACGCCATTCCAACTCGCGCATCTTCTCCCAGGCCCGCGACGCACCGAGTTGTTGCCACGTCTTTTTAACGAGTGCCACCGAAACGCCGGTCTCTCTAGCAACCTGACGTTGCGCTTCGTCGGTGGGACTGTCACCTCGCGTATGCCTGCGCTCTTTCACGAGGTGATCGAGAACCTGACCGACTCGGACAAACAGGAGAAGATCGCGACCGGGAAGGTTTTCGTCGCGCACTCTGCCATCGGGCCGTAGGTGCAGGGCCTGGGTGGGGTCAACGCCTCGCTCAATTTCGGCGAGGGAGTCGAGCAAAGCGCGCAGGAACACCATTCGTTCGGGGTCTGGCAAGTGCCCGTAGTTCACCAAGCCGCGCAGCGCGATGACGCTGTGCTTCACCACGTCTAAGGCGGCATTTCGTTCGTTTTTGCGCGCTGCGTTGACCCGGATTTCCGCGGCCTCGATCAAGACTGACCAAGGGTTGGATTGACTCGTCATGCGGCAACCCGGTGCATCGGCACGACGTTGTCACCGACGACAGGCGCGGTGCCGAGAAACTTCGCCCAGTCGGCCATCAGATGACGCCGCTTCTCGAACAGGTCGGAACGCTGGTACGCCGCCACGGTGCCGTCGCCGATGCTGTGCGCCAGCGCCATCTCGCGCACCTCGGCCGGGTATGCCGTAGACGACGCGCACCAGCTAGAAAAAGACGCCCGGAACCCATGCGGCACGGCGTTGACGCCCATGCGCCGCACGACAGCGGACAAGGCCATGTCTGACAGCGGCTTGCCCTCCTTCGCGCCGGGGAACAGGAGATCGGACCCTTTCATCCTCGGCAGCGCCTCCAGCAGCGCAACGGCTTCATCGGACAGCGGCACGCTATGCGGCCGGCCGGATTTCATGCGCTGGCCGGGGATCGACCATGTCTTCGTCTGTGTGTCGATCTCTGCCCAGGTCGCCAGCCGCGCCTCGCCCGAGCGGCACGCCGTGAGCACGACGAATTCCAGACAGCGCGCCGACGTACCGGGCACGTCGCGCAGCGCCTGCATGAACCCGTAAAGCTCGCCGGCAGGCAGCGCCCGATGCCCAGTGACTGGCGCGACGATGCTGCGGTCGGCCAGCAGCTTGTCGAGATTGCCTTTCCAGCGTGCCGGGTTGTCGCCGCTGCGCAGCTTGCGCACGGCGGCCCAGTCGAGCACGAGCTCGATACGGTTGCGCACGCGGTCGATGGTCTCGGTCTTCGTGGCCCAGTACGGCTCGACGATGTTGACGACGTGCGTGATGTTGACGTTGCGCACGAGCACGTCGCCGATGGTCGGATAGACGTAGGTTTGCAGCGTGTTCACCCACTGCTCGCCGTGCTTGGCATTGCGCCAGCCGGGCTTCTTGGCCTTGATATACGCCTCGGCGCAGCGGCGGAACGTCCAATCCAGCGCCTTGGCCTCGATCTGCCTTTCGACGATGGCCTGCCGCGCCTCGGCGCGCTGCAGCACAGGGTCGATGCCCTTGGCTATGTCGTCGCGGGTCTGCTGCGCCTTCTCTCGCGCCAGCGCCACGCCGACACCCGGGTAAGCGCCCAGGCCAATCTCGCGCCGCTTGTCACCCACCTTGACGCGCAGCAGCCAGGAGCGGGTGCCGGTCTTGGAGACCTGCAACATCAGCCCGGCCACGCCGCCGACGGGGTGCAGGCCGGGCTCGGTCAGCCGGGAGACCTCCAGCGGCTTCAGATTCTTGGCAACACGCGGCATTTTGACCCCCCATCCAACCCCACCTAGGAATTGTGATTGGATGGTACGCCGTGCGACGGGCTAAATCAAGGTGAAGCCCGGAATGCTAGGAATGGCGCGGATTTTTGGGATGTCATGGGCCGGTCTCGATACCGCTTGAGACGGCCTAGAGTATGGCGGACACGGACACAGCCTCCGCCACGTGCACCCTGACAACGAGCGGATTCCTGAACGCGGACAAGCCCAGCAAGAGTCACCTGTCCCTCTGTCCCGTCCGTTGTGCGGCCGCTATGCCATCGTGCAGTGGCCGAACGCCGGGACCCGGCGCCCGTGGACCACGTCGGACCGGGGACAAGGCCCATGCGCGGCGAAGGAGCCAGATGTAGGCTGTAGACCTTCGACCGCCCCATGCGCCAGCTTTTCGAGCCCCGCCTCGTCAACGACCCCTTCGGCGACCCCGCCCTCTACGGGGACCGGCTCGACGAGGGCCGGGCGCTGCTGTTCGACATCGGCGATATCCGGCCGCTGCCGCCGCGCAAGCTGCTGCGGATCTCGCACGTCTTCGTCAGCCATACGCACATGGACCACTTCGCGGGCCTGGACCATCTGCTGCGGGTGGTGCTCGGCCGCAAAACCGGCATCGCGCTCTTCGGCGGGCCGGGCTTCGTGGCGCAGGTCGAACACAAGCTGCACGCCTACAGCTGGAACGTGGTGCACCGCTACGAGCCCGAGCTCGTCTTCGACGTGCGTGAATTCAGCCCCGGCGGCCGCGGGCAGCAGGCGCGCCTTTCCAGCCGCAAGGCGTTTGCGCTCGAGCCCGGACCCGCCTTCGAGGTCCAGGGCGACCTGCTGCACGACGAGCCGCTGCTGCGCGTGCGCGGTCGCTTCGTCGACCACGAAATGCCCTGCCTGGCGTTCGCACTCGAAGAAAAGCCGCGTCCGCGCGTGGCCAGGGACCGGCTGGCCGCGCTCGGCGTCAGCACCGGCCCCTGGCTGCGCGACCTGAAGCTGGCCATCATGGCCGGCGCGCCGGCGCACACGCCGATCCACCTGCGCTGGCGCGACCGGCAAGGCGAGCACGAGATGACGCGCTGCCTGGGCGAGCTGCAAAGCCTCATGCTGGACGTCTCGCCTGGCCAGCGCATCGGCTATGTCACCGATCTGCGCTTCACCGACGAGAACCGGCGCACCCTGGCGCCGCTGATCGCGGGCGTGGACCTGTTGTTCATCGAGAGCGCGTTTCTCGATGCCGACCTCGAGCACGCCCGGCGCAAGAACCACTTGACGGCACGGCAGGCGGGCCAGGTCGCGCGCGAGTCGGGCGCTCGCGGCGTGGTGCCGTTCCACTTCTCCCCGCGCTACGGCCAGCGTGCGGCCGAGCTCGTGGCCGAGGTGAATGCGGCCTGGCGGCTCGAGGATGCTGCCTGACGCAGGTTGACACGCGTTCGGACTGTGCCGCCCCATGGCCCTGCATGAGCAAGGGCCCGCCGCCCTGCGCCAGTGCCGCCGCTGGTGCACCTACTTGCCGAAGACCGTCTTCAGCAGGTCGGTGGTGCGCGCCGCGGGGTTGGTGCGGATCTTCCTCTCCTCTTCGGCCACCACGTGGAAGAGTCCGTCCAGCGACTTGTTGGTCACGTAGTCGTCCAGGTCCAGCGACTGCGAACCCATGAGCGGCACCTTCTCGTAACGGCCCATCATGTCCTTGTAGGCCCGCGTGGCACCCACCTCGTTCACCTTCTGCGCCACCGTGGGCTTGAAGGCGGCATACAGCTTGTCGCGCGTCTTGCTGCTGAAGAAGTCGGTGGCCGCGGTGTCGCCGCCGCGCAGGATGCCTTGCACGTCCTGCAGCGTCATGTCGCGGATGGCGTCGCCGAAATAGCGCGAAGCCAGCGGCGCCGCGGCTTCGGCCGCGCGGTTCATGCTGAGCACGAACTCGTCCACCTGCTTCTGGTAGCCCGCGGCGCGCGCCACGTCGGCCACCTTCTGGATCTTGGGCGGCATGAGGATCTTCACCGCGGCGTTGCCGAAGTAGCCGTCCTTCGCCGACAGATTCTGCACCGCGCGCTCGGTACCCACGGCCAGCGCTTCCTTGATGCCGGCGGCACCGGTCTTGTCGTCGGTGGTGCCCGGCGGCAGCGGCGACACCGGTGTCTTGGGCAACTTGTCGACGCCCTTGAGCAGGTCGTCCATCTTCGGCAGCTGGGCCGCGGCCGTGCCGGCGGCGCAAATCCCCGCCAGGAGTGCCAGTCTTCGTCTCATCACATTCTCCAGTCAGGCCACCCGTCCCGGCGGCCAATTGCATGGGCAGGTGCGTGACCACGCCTCCACCCCTTGGGTGCCAAGTCTGCCACCGATGCCGCCTGGCCCGGTTGCGCACGCTCAGCCTGGCGCCGAAGCGGGGCCGGCACAGCGGGTGAAAATAGGTAGCTCGAGCCCCAACCACGACGAGGCAGCGCATGCACCACACCTCCCGCCGCGACGATGAAGGCAGCAAAGCCGACAGGGCTGTTCGCGATGGCCGGCGCGCTGTTTTCGACTTCCCCTGCCGCGAATCGCTGAAAGTCCCCGCATGACGATCCACTCCGCCCGCACCGGCAGGAAGGCACCCAAGACCGCGCCCAAGTCGGCCGCCGAGCCGCGTCTGTCGCGCCAGCGCCGCCCCCAGCAGATGGCGGCCGACGACTGGCAGCGCGCGCTGCGCCGCCAGTTCGGCCGCGAGCAGGTGTTCGAGCTGAAGAACCTGGGCGACACGAAGCTCGCGCCCATCTTCTCGGAATTCGGCGTCGGCAACGCCGCCAGCGGCGGGCGCTACCGAGTCGCCATCCGCGGCACCGCGCCGGGCGACAACCTGTGCACCTGCCTGGACTTCGCCACCAACGACCTGGGCACTTGCAAGCACATCGAATTCACGCTGGCGCGCCTGGCCGCGCGCCGCGGCGGTGCCGCGGCGCTGGCGGGCGGCTTCTTGCCGCCGTACAGCGAGGTCTACCTGCACCACGCCGGCCAGCGCACGGTGCGCCTGCGGCCCGGTGCCGACTGTCCGCGCGCCGTGCTGGAGCCGGCGCGCCAGCTCTTCGACGCCCCGGCGGGCTGGGTGCTGCCCTGGGCGCGCCTGGGCGAACTCGACGACTTCATCGCCGTCGCCACGAAAGCCGCCGCAAGCGCCGGCCATGAACTGCGCGTGGACGAGCGCGCACTGGCCTTCGTGGCCCAGGTGCGCGACGCCGAACATCGGCAGCAGGTGCTGGCCCAGGCCTATCCCAAGGGCGCCGCCGACAAGGGCCTGGCCAAATTGCTGAAGCCGCGCCTGTACCCCTACCAGGCCGAAGGCGCGCTGTTCGCCGCGCGTGCCGGCCGCGTGCTGCTGGGTGACGAGATGGGCCTGGGCAAGACGGTGCAGGCCATCGCCGGGGCGGAATTGCTGGCGCGGCATTTCGGCGTGCAGCGTGTGCTGGTGGTCTGCCCCACGTCGCTGAAGCACCAGTGGCAGCGCGAGATCGCGCGTTTTGCCGGCCGGCCAGCGCAGGTGCTGCAAGGCCTGCGCCTGGCGCGCCAGCAGCAGTACCGCGAAGAGGCCTTCTGCCGCATCACCAGCTACGAGACGCTGGTCCGCGACCTCGACCTGGTGCAGGCCTGGTCCCCCGAGCTCCTGATCGTCGACGAAGCGCAGCGCGTGAAGAACTGGAATACGGTGGCGTCGCGCGCGCTGAAACGCGTGGACAGCGCCTATGCCTTCGTGCTCACCGGCACGCCGCTGGAAAACCGGCTGGAGGAACTGATCAGCATCGTGCAACTGGTGGACCAGCACCGGCTGGGCCCGACCTGGCGGCTGCTGCACGAACACCAGCAGGTCGACGAAGCCGGCCGCGTGGTGGGCTACCGCGACCTGGACCGCATCGGCGCCACGCTGGCGCCGATCCTGCTGCGCCGGCGCAAGGCCGAGGTGCTGACGCAATTGCCCGAGCGCGTGGACACCACCCTCTTCGTGCCCATGACGCCCGAGCAGCGCAGCCACCACGACGAGAACGGCCTCATCGTCACGCGCATCGTCTCGCGCTGGCGCAAGACGGGTTTTCTTTCCGACGTCGACCAGCGCCGCCTGCAATGTGCGCTGCAGAACATGCGCATGTCGTGCAACAGCACCTGGCTGCTGGACCACGAAACCGACTTCGGCCACAAGGCCGACGAACTGATGACGCTGCTGGAGGAATTGTTCCAGCAACCCGAAGCCAAGGCCGTGGTCTTCAGCCAGTGGCTGGGCACGCACGAGGTGCTGATGCGGCGCCTGCGCGCCCGCGGCTGGGACCATGTGCTGTTCCACGGCGGCGTGCCCGGCGACAAGCGTGGCGCGCTCGTCGACCGCTTCGCCGGCGACCCCGGCTGCCGGCTGTTCCTTTCCACCGACGCCGGCGGCGTGGGCCTGAACCTGCAGCACGCGGCGGCCACGGTGGTCAATATGGACCTGCCGTGGAACCCGGCCAAGCTGGAACAGCGCATCGGCCGCGTGCACCGCATGGGTCAGCGCCGAGGCGTGCAGGTCATCAACCTGGTGGCGCAGGGCAGCATCGAGGAAGGCATGCTGGGTGTGCTGGCGTTCAAGAAGTCGCTCTTTTCGGGCGTGCTCGACGGCGGAGACAGCGCGGTGTTCATGAACGGCACCCGGCTGGCGAAATTCATGGAGAGCGTGGACGAGGTCACCGGCGCCATGGGCACGGCCGAGGAAGCCAGCGCGGCGCCGGTGGCGGCGGCGCAAGCGCCGGCGCCGGCGCCGCAGGCGTTCGCCGAAGTCGACGAGGCCGTAGCGGCAGAACAGCCACCGGCCGCAGTGGCCGGCACCGAAGAGGTCACAGAGGCAACGGCCAGTTCAGCGCTGCCACCGGCCACGTCGGCCGCGGACCCGTGGGCACCGCTGCTGGAGGCGGGTTTGCGCTGGATCGAATCGCTGAACGAATCCGACGCGCCCGCCGCGGCCGACGGCGGCACGGGCGATCGCCGACCCCGCATCAGCACCGACCCCCGCACGGGCGCCCGCAGCGTCACGCTGCCGCTGCCCGACCCGGCCACGGTGCAGCGCCTCGCCGAAGGCCTGTCGCGCCTGCTGGCGGGGCTGGGGCGTTGAACGCAGGGCATTTGGCAGTCCATCTGCCTCGCGCCAGTCGGCGCGCAGTGGCCGGGATCCGGGCAGGCCACGTTGCCCGGCTCCGCCGC
>Ga0138256_10008507_pt1 | contig 10771 bp, 9 predicted proteins | sample KNB2016incub_MG_FD_105486 | JGI IMG/M metagenome (GOLD analysis project Ga0138256, IMG submission 105486) | Active sludge microbial communities from wastewater in Klosterneuburg, Austria - KNB2014incub_MG | ecosystem: Engineered > WWTP > Activated sludge > Unclassified | place: Austria... | reverse complement strand
ATTAAATCTTCTAATTCCAGTACAGATGGTTCGGCAAGGATAATTTTTTGGATGGCGTTTTCTGCCTGTGATCTCGAAATTCCGAGGGCAGTTAAGGCATTTAACGCATCCTGCTCCAAACTATTGCCTATCTGTACAGAAAGGTTTCCATCCAGTGGCTGTTTGGCCATTTTATCCTTCAATTCCAAAACCAGCCTTTCCGCTGTCTTTTTACCTATTCCTTTGACACTTTCCAAAAGCTTTATGTTGCCCTGCAATATTGCCCTGCTCACCTCCTCGGGTTTTAAGGAGGACAACATCATTCTTGCGGTAACCGTTCCTACACCCGAAACACCCGTTAAAAGCAGGAACATGTCTTTTTCCTGTTTGTCGAAAAAACCAAATAAAACATGCGCATCTTCCCTTACCTGAAGATGTGTAAAAAGTTTACCCTGGTCCAGGTTTAGAATATGAGAATAGGTATTAAGGCTGATATTAACTTCGTACCCTATACCATTTACATCTATATAAACCTGTGCCGGGCTTTTATAAGTAAATTTTCCTTGCAGATATGCGTACATAATTAATATCCCGTCAGTAGCGAAAATAAGGATATTTTATCAGCTATAACCGTTAAAATAAGCGTAAGGTTTTTTCTGTATTTTTACTTTTCTTTACCATGATAAAAATCACCAAGTAAAACAGAGCGCTTCATGCAAAAAATCACTGCTGCCATCACTGCTGTGGGTGGTTATGTACCAGAATACCGGCTAACCAATGCAGAACTGGAAAAAATGGTAGATACTAATGATGAATGGATACGTACACGGACGGGTATTGAAGAACGCAGGATATTAAAAGAGGAAGGAAAAGGCAGCAGCGATATGGCGGTACCAGCAGTGCTGGAACTATGTAAAAAACGGAAGATAAACCCCGAAGAAATTGACTGCCTGATATGTGCAACCGTTACACCGGATATGGTGTTTCCGGCAACGGCGAATATCATTTGCGATAAGATTGGTGCTGCAAATGCCTTTAGTTTCGATATTGGCGCTGCCTGTTCTGGTTTTTTGTTTGCATTAACCACCGGGGTAACATTTATTGAAAGCGGCAGGTATAAAAAAGTAGTTGTGGTTGGAGTAGATAAGATGAGCAGCATTATTGACTACAGCGACCGGACGACCTGTATCATTTTTGGCGACGGGGCCGGTGCAGTTTTGCTGGAGGCAAATACAGAAGGCAATGGTGTTCTTGACAGCCTTTTAAAAAGCGATGGCAACGGAAGACAATACCTGCACATGAAAGCCGGGGGTTCGGTAAAACCATCAACTGTAGAAACTGTATTAGCAAAAGAACATTATGTTTACCAGGAAGGTCAGGCGGTTTTTAAATTTGCGGTAAAGGGAATGGCTGATGTAAGCTATGAATTAATGCAACGGAATAATTTAACAGCCGGTGATGTTGCCTGGCTGGTGCCACACCAGGCCAATTTACGGATCATTGATGCCACTGCTAAACGAATGGGCCTTCCGCATGAAAAAATAATGATCAACATTCAAAAATACGGAAACACTACCGCTGGTACTTTGCCGTTATGTTTATGGGATTGGGAAAAGCAATTAAAAAAAGGCGATAACCTGATCTTAGCAGCATTTGGCGGCGGTTTTACCTGGGGCGCTACCTGGGTTAAGTGGGCCTATAACAGTTAATCAGACTAAAAACTCATTTCGTTCCGGTCGGGTAGCAATGCACAGATACGCCAACACACTTTATCTATGCAGCATATCTGCGCCAGTCGGGGGACACTGTGTGTTTTAAAACAATTTTTTCACTATTTTAGCCAAAATTCTGAGCATATGGTTTTGCCCATTTTGATTGTAATTCTTTCATTAGTTATACTTGGCACGATAGTTTCTTTTTTTTACAATGATTTTTGGAAAGCAATACAGAAACAATCTCTTTCAATGGCCGAAATAAATGTTCTGAAAACATCAAAACATGATGCAAATGGTTTCATAAAAGAATTTTATGATTTTAAATACAAGAATATTTCCACCTGTTTGAAAGGAACCACCTCGGTTTTTGCTTTATGTGTAGGGTCTCTCGTCAAAATAGCCTTTGAAAACTCGAACTTTAATCCGTGGAATACACCTCATCTTCTTTTGATGATGATAGTTTTTCTACTTATAATCATTAATGCCTTGTTGGTAAGCGAACTTGTTAGCTGCAATGCCGAATATGCACAGGCAATCATTGAATACGAAAGTTAAGTTTGAAATGAAATTCTTAATACTACTGTCAACAGTTTTGGGAATACTAGTTATCGGCTTATATCTTATACGATTGCTCTTACTAAGGAAAAGGATAAATCGCATTAGAAGAGAATTGAATCGCTATAAAGAGTTTTTTGGCCCACTTTTAGAAGAACTGCTAGCCTTGGAAACAATACACACAGAAACGATAAAGGAAACAGCAATTAAAAGGGTTGTACTAGAAATCGCAAACCGTCGGGAAAAAATGGGGCAAGGAGAATTTATGAAGGAGTTAAATTTATTTGTCGATAAAATAACGGTTAGCGACATAATGAATATGCATTCAGAAGAGAAGGGGATTTTTAGAAATATACAGCGTTTTGTGAAACTACGCACTGGTGCAAATATGCATCCGTGATCTGCCTTCGCCTCGGTTCGTGGCACACGAAACGAAACACTCAACTACCATCAAAAACAGCAAACAAGTCATTTAAGAGCCCAAAATCATCCACATCCTCTTCATGAAATCTTGCACAGATCCAGTAATACCCGAAATCATTTTTAGCTAATTTCCATTTTTACTTACAGGATTAAAATGAATATACCGTAACAGCTTTATTTCGTTTCGTGTGCCTCAAACCGGGGCAGATGAAAGGCCTTTTGCTTAAAATACTGTAATTTTAGGATTCATTTTTCCAAATATAAAAAACCATTTTACGTTATTTATTTATAAACTGATCCGATGAAAAAAATTATCCTCCTATTATTTGTTGCATTGGTTATTGTGGAATCTGACAGCTACGCCCAGTTTACCCGGTATATAATCCGGTTAAAAGACAAGGGCACCAATCCCTATTCACTCAGCAACCCGATTCAATATCTTACCCAGCGTTCAATTGACCGCAGAACAAGATATAGTATTGCACTTGATTCTACCGACCTGCCCGTTACCCCAAGATACATTGACAGCATCCGACTTGCTGGTGCGGTTACTATCCTTAATTCATCAAAATGGTTAAACCAGGTTGCCATTCAAACAACCGATGTAGCGGCGCTGGCAAAGATCAACAGCTTTCCTTTTGTGATAAGCAGCGGACCAATAGCTGCATTAACTCAACCCAGTGATGTTCCGGTTAATAAACAACTTGATGCCCCGCTTACCGGAATTACGGAGAACCCAACTTCGTCAATAATAACAGCCGATTATTATAGTTACGGACAGAGTTATGGACAAGTACATTTACACAATGGTGAGTTTTTACATAACCGTGGTTTCAGGGGCCAGGGTATGCAGATGGCTGTTTTAGATGCAGGCTTTTATCATTACCTCAGCTTACCCACATTTGACAGCGTCAGGAATAATAACCAGATACTGGGCACCTGGGATTTTGTAGCTGGCAATGCAAGTGTTGATGAAGACCATACGCATGGTATGAATTGCCTGAGTACGATTGCGGCAAATATGCCGGGTATTTTTATGGGCACTGCGCCAAAAACTTCATTTTATTTATACCGCACCGAAAATGTAGCCAGTGAATATCCTATTGAAGAACAAAACTGGTTAGCAGGTATGGAAAGGGCAGATAGCCTGGGTGTTGATATTACCTCCACTTCTCTGGGCTATTATAATTTTGATAATGCCATATTCAATTATACGTATGCAAATATGGATGGTAATACAACCATGAGTGCAAGAGGCGGCGACCTGGCTGCAAAAAAAGGAATGTTGTTGGTCTTAGCCGCCGGTAACGAAGGCAACAATGCCTGGCATTATATAATTACTCCATCGGATGCAGATAGTGTAATGGCAGTGGGTGCTGTTTCTGCTACTGGTGTTGTTGGCAGTTTCAGCAGTTACGGGCCAAGCAGCGATGGACAAGTTAAACCATCGGTAGCTGCAGTAGGCGTAGGTGCGATTGTTGCCAATCCTTCAACCGGCCAGCCAACATCTGGAAACGGAACTTCATTTGCCTGTCCTAATATAGCCGGCCTTACCACTTGTTTATGGCAGGCCTTTCCCGAAATAAATAATATGGGTATTATTAGCGTCATGCAGCAATCTGCCACAAGGGCAACCAATCCCGATAACAGGGTTGGTTATGGAATACCCGACATGAAGAAAGCTTTTGTGATGCTGATCAAACAATTGTTCACCAAACAATCGCTGGTTGCCAATTGCAGCGCTACATTACAATGGACAGCTAAAACAGATTCTGTTATCAGTATCGTATTGGAAAGAAAATTGCCAGCTGACATTAATTACACTACAGTAAATACCTTTAATTCAACCGGTGCTTTTGCTGCAAGAAATTTCAATTTTACAGATGACCTGAGAGCTTTTCCAACAAGCGGTATCAAGTATCGCTTTAAAATGAATATTGCCGCCGACACCAGTTTTTACCTAGATTCGGTTACGGTAAACTTTGCACCCAAGCCTGCGCTTGGTGCAGACAAAACAGTAAGCAACTGTGGTAACACCAGTTTTGATCTGACTACACAATTCAATACTACAGGTCTTACAACAAACTGGACGATTGGCGGAAACCCGGTTGCAACACCAACTTCTGTTACTGTTGCCGGAACATATCAATTAATCGCTTCCACAAATTCGGGATGCCCGGATACGGCTCTGGTGAACCTGAGTTTTTTGCCAAAGCCGAATATTGGGGCTGACCAATCGATCATAAAATGTATTGACAGTATCGTTAACCTTACTACGCTATACAACACTACAGGACTTACAACAAACTGGACACTAAGTGGAAACCCTGTAGCTAATCCAGCGTCGATACAGGCGCCGGGTATTTACCGCCTCATAGCAAACAATACGTCAGGTTGTTCGGATACGGCTTACGTTACCATCAGCAATACTATATTGCCCTGCAATACCAGTATACCTGAACAAATAAAGATCATTCCCTCCGACAGGCCGATTAGAGATATATTGTCTGTCTACATTTCGAGAAATTCGGCAGTAAGAATTGGCATTTTGCTGCATAATGCAGCCGGACAAATAATGTACAGCACAACAAGCCAGCAATCTGCCGGTGCAAATATTTATGACATACCGATGAAAAAGATGGGTACTGGTGTTTATTTTATCACTGTTCGCATCAACGACAGAAAAGAGCTGGTGAAAAAGATAGTCAGGGAATAATTATTTTTTAAAGACAGCCACAAACATCGAATCTGCTTTTTTATCATAACCCTTTAGTAATTCCATTTGTATCAACTGCAAATGGAATTTTTCTTTTATGAGGTCCACGATATCTTCATTCTCTTTTTTAAAAACAGAGCAAGTAATGTAAATAAACATTCCTCCCGCCTGTAACCGGGGAATAACATGGGCAACAATTTTTCTTTGTCTGTCAACATAGGTAGCGATCATTTCTTCCTTAAAAAAATACAGCTGCTCCGGTGTACGGCACCAGGTACCACTACCTGAACAAGGGACATCGCAGATGATTAGTCTATAGTTTGAGGTTTGGCGTTTGACGTCGGCTTTTTGAAGGTCTGTTACGAATGCAGCGTATTTTTTTATTCCAGCCGCCGAAAATCTTTTTTTAAGATTTGATATGATATTTCCCCTGATGTCTGAAACGGTGAGGTCTATCTTCCCTTTTAAAATGTCGTAAGCAAGAATTGATTTGCCACCGCTTGCCGCACAGCAATCCCAGACTGTTACAGCCTCATCGCTTCCAAAATGATTCTTCTTTTTTAAAACATCCAACACCTTCTGCGAATTCAGGTCCTGTACTATGGCTTCTTTATCCAACTCAATGACCGTATCCAGCTTAGTGGAATTGGGCAAAGCAATACAATCATCGTCTGGTAAAGTAAAATTCAATCCTGCATCCTGCAGCTTTTGTATAACAATGTTTTTTTGACCAGGTCTTATTCTCAGGAAGAGATCCGGCTGATAAAAAAAAGAAGAAGCGTAGCGATGAGGGTCAATACCGTCACTTAGTTCAGTAGACCATGGAAATGTTTTTTCAATGTCAAAGTTTACAGAAGCAAGTTTTTCAACAAGTGGTTTGGTTATTAATTTATTCCATTCAGGCATGTGAAAAGCTAAAAACTCATTGTTGGATTGTTCACATAAAAATGTAGCCGCCATTATCCTTTCACCAACAGGAATACCAGGCATGCTTTTGCCGAGGCGGTAAAAATTATAACAAAGAGTAGTGATCTGTTTCCTGTCCTTAGATCCGTATTTCTTATCGGTTGCAAAATATTTTTTCAGGAATAAAGAAAATGGCTCCCCGGAGTTGTATAATTCAATGACCTTTATTGCCGAGTTTAAATAAGAATGATACCGCATACCGGCAAAAATAAAGCCTGCAATCAACACTGCAGGCTTAAAATTATTTCAATATCATTTTACAATTCCAGTAAACTCTTCACGGGGTCTTTGCCAAACAATAATAACTCCGGATTTTCAAGCAACTCCTTTACCCTTACCAAAAAACCAACCGATTCCCGTCCATCAATGATCCTATGATCGTAACTCAATGCCAGGTACATCATGGGCTTAATAACCACCTGTCCGTTAATGGCCATTGGCCTGTCCTGTATCTTATGCATCCCTAATATAGCCGATTGGGGAATATTAATGATTGGTGTACTCATCATGGAACCAAAAATGCCGCCATTAGTGATAGTGAAAGTGCCGCCGGTCATTTCTTCAATAGTAAGTTTACTTTCTTTAGCCTTTGTGGCCAGCTCAACAACTTTTGCCTCAATGCCAGCCATACTCAAACTTTCTGCATTTCGGATCACGGGCACCACTAACCCTTTTGGCGCACTCACCGCAATAGATATATCGCAGTACTCATGATAAATGATACGCTCTCCGTCGATATAAGCATTTACGGCAGGCCATTCCAGCAAAGCATAAGTACATGCTTTGGTAAAGAAGCTCATAAACCCAAGGTTTACGCCATGCAGTTCTTTGAATTTGTCTTTGTGCCTGGATCTTATATCCATGATAGGGCTCATATCCACTTCATTAAAAGTAGTGAGCATGGCCGTTGTATTTTTTGCTTCAACCAGCCGCCGGCTGATCGTTTTACGCAGGTTACTCATTTTTTCCACACGTTCATTACGCTCAAACAAAATGGTGCCCGGCCTTCTTCCCGGGTTATTCAAGGCCGCCATCACATCCTGCTTAACAATTTTTCCATTACTGCCCGAAGGTGTAACTTCTTTTACATCAACTTTTTTATCTGCAATGATCGCTGCTGCAACAGGAGTTGCTTTAATTTCTGTTTCAGGTTTGATGTTTGAAGTTTGATGTTGAAGATTAACTTCATTCCGGGAATTTTCTTTTGACTTCGAAGGCGATGGCTTTTCTTCAACACCCACAGGTTTTGCTACGCTGGTGTCAATAGAACAAACCACATCCCCGATATTGAGTGTATCTCCTTCTTTCGCAATTATTTTAACAGCCCCCGCCTGCTCGGCATTCAGTTCAAAGGTTGCTTTTTCACTTTCCAGCTCTGCAATCACTTCATCCCTGTCAGCCCAGTCACCATCCTTTTTATGCCATTTAACAAGGGTTACCTCATTGATACTTTCCCCTACGGTTGGAACTTTTATTTCGATTGACATTGATAATGATTTACTCCCGATGGCTATCGGGTTGTGCAAATTTCGGGGAAAATTAAGGATTATTAAAATAGAATTCAATAAAGTGGTATACAGGCTTTATGGCCCGGTTCATATGTAAATACTGAACCCCATCAAAAGCAAAGGAAGTTTAATTAAGACAATAAGGAAAAGGTATAAGGCGGTTTATGTACCCAAGTATGTCTTTAAAAGTTTGCACCTGGAAGCTGTGCGGAGCTTTGTTATGGCTTTATCTTTTATTTGCCTTACTCTCTCCCGGGTAAGGTTAAAGTGTTCGCCGATATCTTCTAGACTCAAGGCATGATCAACACCGATACCGAAGAAAAAGCGGATCACATCTTTTTGCCTTTCGGTTAAAGTACTCAGCGACCTGTCAATTTCTGTTTTAAGAGATGCTTTAAAAGCCAGTTCATCATCAGTATTGGTAGCATTATGATTCACCAATACATCGATCAGTGTACTTTCCTCTCCATCCGACAAAGGCTGATCCATGCTTACATGGCGTGCAGAAATACCAAGTGTTGCAGCTATTTCTTCTGCATCCATATCCAGTAAAAAAGCCAGTTCTTCCGGAGTAGGTTCTCTTTCAAACTCCTGCTCCAGTTGAGAATAAGCTTTACTGATCCGATTGGTTAATCCAACTTTATTTAATGGTAAACGTACAATTCTTGATTGCTCTGCTAATGCCTGCAGGATACTTTGACGTATCCACCAAACGGCATAAGAAATAAATTTAAACCCACGTGTTTCATCAAAACGTTGTGCTGCTTTTATAAGGCCAAGGTTTCCTTCGTTGATAAGGTCGGGCAAGGTTAATCCCTGGTTTTGGTATTGCTTGGCCACAGAAACAACAAACCTCAGGTTTGCTTTGGTAAGTTTTTCAAGGGCATACTGATCTCCCTGTTTTATTCTTACGGCTAATTTTACTTCTTCTTCGGGGGTTATTAATTCAACCTTCCCGATTTCCTGCAGATATTTCTCTAAACTCTGACTCTCACGGTTTGTGATTGACTTAGTGATTTTCAGCTGACGCATACTCATAAGTCTAATGGTTTAAAGGTTTAGGTCTAAAATAGATATGGGTTAATAATATGTTAAAAAGATTCGCAGTTATTAACGTAATTTATACTATTCATGATATGTTACCAAAAAAAAAAATCTAAATCGCTGTATTTCAGTAGCTTAAAATCGATTTTGTTTAATTTTTTGCACTTATATCTAAACAAAAAAAACTAAATAAATAATTTGTACTGTAGATTATTTTGTTATTATTGCAACATCGCAATGATATTTTAAACCAGTAGGATGAGTAAGAAAGTTTTATACACGTTGGAATACCCTGTAAGATGTTCACCGGGGATTTTATATGATTTTTTAAGGACCCCTGCCGGATTACAGGAATGGTTTGCCGATAAAGTTGATGAACGTGACGGTGTGTTTAGTTTTAGCTGGAATGGTACAGAAGATAAAGCCGAACTTATAGAAAGCGAAGAAAATAAATTGGTACGCTTTCGCTGGAGCCATATGGCAAAAGATGAATACTTTGAATGGCGCATCGATAAATCGGAAGTTACCAACCAAACAATTTTAGTGATCAGTGATTTTGCAGATAAAAAAGACATTAAAGACCAAAGCCAGCTATGGGAATACCAGGTAAAAGAGTTATTTCACCGTCTCGGCAGCTAAGTTTTTATTAATTCCATCATTCCGGTAAAAGACTGCTCCAGTGCTCCGGATATGTTTTTCCACTCATTTAGTGCAAACTTTACAGACAGCTTAATAAATTTCTTTTCTCTAACTACCTGGCTGAATTCTTTTTCATCGAACTGTTTTACTGAACGGTAATTATTTTCTTCAAAATGATGGTGCCATTCATCTTCATTAATACAGAGGAAGAAATTGTTCTGCACCAACCGGATCTGGTTATTACAAATATGTTCAGCGAACATTTTTTTGTAAACCCCTGACAGCTGCAGTGTCATACTGAAAAAATTCCCCCACCAGAACATGGTTCTTACGGCAAATATATTTTCCCCATCAAAGCACCGGGGATAATCCAGCATCACATAGGGAAGCTTCAGATAATTTTCTCCTTTTGAAATTTTTGCTGTTGCCCGAATAACTTCTGCAGGCAGCTGATGCCCTCCATCCTCAATAGTGATTTTCATAGTTGCTGCAAGATTGCCAAACAAGTGATAAACCTTGTCGATTATGTTACGTTTCGTTAAAATCCAGTCACTGTTGTTTACCAGTTGCTGTTCCTCATCAGAAAGGGTTAATTTTGAGATATCATTCATAGAAGTATCAAATTACTACAATTAATTTTTATTATATCGGTTGCCGGGCATGATAAAAAAACTAGATAAACTTATTCTTAAATCCTTTATAGGACCGTTTATCGTAACATTCTTTATTGCCCTTTTTATATTGCTGATGCAAACTGCCTGGAAGTATATTGACGACTTGGTTGGCAAAGGCCTTGATTTTGGCACAATCGGGTTGTTCCTGTTTTATATGAGCGCTACTCTCCTCATCCTGGCAATGCCTATTGCTATACTCATCTCATCCATAATGACCTTTGGCAATCTTGGCGAAAGTTTTGAACTTGTAGCGATCAAATCTTCCGGAATTTCGCTGTTGCGTTTTATGCGACCCCTGGTATGGGTAGCCCTTTTATTCTGTGGCATTACTTTCCTTTTTGCTAATTATGTGATACCCTACGCAAATTTAAAATCACTGGCACTGTATAACGATATTGTCTATAAAAAGCCTGCTTTCGATCTCAAAGAAGGGGTCTTTTTTACGTATATCCCCAATTATGCCATCAAGGCAGGCAAAAAAGATGCTGACGGAAAAACCATTCACGATGTACTGATCTACGAACAGACAAATCCTTTACAGAACAACTGCAT
>Ga0138256_10008505_pt1 | contig 10771 bp, 8 predicted proteins | sample KNB2016incub_MG_FD_105486 | JGI IMG/M metagenome (GOLD analysis project Ga0138256, IMG submission 105486) | Active sludge microbial communities from wastewater in Klosterneuburg, Austria - KNB2014incub_MG | ecosystem: Engineered > WWTP > Activated sludge > Unclassified | place: Austria... | reverse complement strand
GGGCGCCCGTACGCCGACCAGACCTGGATGGCCATCATCGGCGCGCCGAGCGCGCGGGCGGTCGAGCTCTGGAACGTCGTGCGGGACGCGCGCGACGCGGCCATCGACTTCCTGGAGCACCGGATCGCCGCCGGGCACGACGTGCGCGGCGCCGACGTCGACGACGCGTCGCGCGCGGTCATCGAAAAGGCAGGCTACGGCGAGTTCTTCACGCACCGGACGGGCCACTCCATCGACGCGCGCGAGATCCACGGGTCGGGCCCCAATCTCGACAATCTCGAGACGCGCGACGAACGCCTCCTCATCCCCGGTGTCGGCTTCTCCATCGAGCCCGGGATCTACTTCCCGGGCGAGATCGGGCTGCGCACCGAGGTCAACGGCTACATCGGCGATGGCGCACTGATCATCACCCCGGTCGACATCCAGCGGGACCTGATCGTTGCCTGAGGCGACGCACGAGCTCCGACGCGAGCTCGGCGTTTTTTCGGCGGCCCTCCTCGTGGTCGGGGGGATCATCGGGAGCGGGATCTTCTTCACCCCCGCGGAGGTGGCGCGCGCCCTCCCCAATGCGGCCACGATCATCGCCGTCTGGGTGCTCGGCGGCTTCCTCGCCCTGGCGGGGGCGCTCACCTATGCCGAACTCGGCGCGATGCTCCCCGATGCCGGGGGGCCGTACGTCTACATCCGCCACGCCTTTGGCTCGCTCCCCGCCTTCCTGTATGGGTGGATGGCGCTGCTCAGCATCGCCTCAGGCGCGATCGCTGCCGTGGCGATGGGCTTCGCGGGCTACCTCGCGCGTTTCGTCGACCTCGCGCCGGTCGGTGGGCCCATCGGGGTCGCGGCCGCGACGATCGTCCTGCTGTCGCTCACGAACGTGCTCGGGATCAGACCGGGGGCCGCGCTCCAGAACCTGCTGACCGGCGCCAAGATCCTGGCGCTTTCGGCGCTCGTCGTGGGCGGGTTGGCGCTCTGGGTACGAATGGGGGCCCCTCTTCCGGTGCCGGACGCGCCGCCGCCACGAGAGTCGCTGGTTGCGGGATTTGCCGCTGCCTTCGTCGCCGTCCTCTTCACCATCGGAGGGTGGCAGCAGATGAACATGGTGGCCGGGGAGATTCGCGACCCGGAGCGGACCATCCCGCGGGCGCTGCTGATCGGGATCCTGATCGTCGTCGCGATCTATCTCGGAGCGAACGCCGTCTACCTGCGCGCGTTGGGGCGAGACGGCCTGGCGGCGAGCGCGGCAGTGGCGGCGGATGCCGCGTCCCGAATGGTGGGTCCCGCTGGGGCGACCTTCATCAGCATCTCGGCGATGATCTCGATCCTCGGCTTCGTCAACGTGGCGATCCTGGCGAACTCGCGCCTCCCGTATGCGCTGGCTCGCGACGGCGTCTTTTTCGAGGCGGTGGGGCGAGTGCATCCGCGCTTCGGGACCCCTCACGTGGCCATCCTGTTGTGCGGCGGCTGGGCGCTAGTCCTGCTCTTCGCGACAAAGGGGGCAATCGGCTCGCTACTGAGCGGGGTCGTCTTCGCCGACTGGATCTTCTTCGGCCTCGGGGCGGCATCGGTCTTCGCGTTGAGGCGACAGATGCCGAACGCGCGTCGTCCCTACAGGGCATGGGGCTACCCGATCGTCCCGGCGATCTTCGTCGTCGCGGCCGCAGGCGGCGTGTTGAGCGCCTACGTCGCCGCGCCGGTCACCTCGCTCGCGGGGACCGCCATGCTGGTGATCGGGGTATTCGTTCACCGATGGTTCAGCAACAGGATCGATCGCGACTCGCGATAGCCGGCCGTCAACTGATCGAACGGTTATCAATTGCGCGGACCGTACGGTCGGGGAAATGGCTCTTGAAAAACCACTCGTTGGTTTCGTAGGGTACGAGCGAGAGAATCAACCGCAAGGAGTATCGATGCCGACATACCTCTACGAGACCGTCCCGAGCTCGCAAGGCGAGACTGCGGAGCAGTTTGAACTGCGACAGGGGTTCAATGACCCGCCGCTGGAGCGCCACCCGACCACGGGCGCGCCGGTTCGACGAGTCATCTCCGGAGGCTTCGGGCTGATGTCCAAGTCGGGAGGAACTGCGACACTGCCGCAGGCCGGCCCTGGTTGTGGTCCCGGCAACTGCGGCTGCGGGCGATTCTAAGTCCGATCGGTCAGCAAGCATGCTGTCCATGTGAACAGGGGACGATCCGACGGATCGCCCCCTGTTTCATTTGAAGCTGTTCGTTCGATCAGTGGCGAATACTACTTCTTCTTCGGCTCGGGAACCGGCGCGAAACGCGTTCGAAGGTCGAGCCGGCTGGCGTGCAGGTTCACGTCGGGTCCCGCGCGGAATCCGAACGTCCCGTCGAGATCCCACGCCCCTCGCGCCACTGCGCCAACTCGCTGGCCGTTCGCCTCGACGAGAATCGAATCCCGATCGACGGTGAGGGCGAGAGCGTTGAGCACGGTCTCCTCGCCTCCCGGGTGCGCTTTCACCGCCGGTGACGTCTTCCACGGGATGAGGGCGGTGCGGTTGTCCCCGGCGACGTACTCCAGCGAGGCTTGACCGTCACGCCGGACGAGGAACGCCAGGTAACTCGCCGCCGAGCCATCCAGGGAGTGACCGCCGGCAAAGAGTCCGTATCCTGACTGACTGGTCCCCGGGAAGAGGAAGAGCTCGGCCTCCACGGAGTAGCGGCCGACCGCGTGATAGGCCGGGTCGAAGAGCAGGGCCCCCGGTCCCGTCGTCATGTGCCATCCTGGCGGCATGGCTTCGTGCGCGACGGTGTCGGACGATTGGCGATCCATGACAACGCGCCATCCCGAGGGGCGCGCAACGTTTCGCGCCGCCTGCGCCGAGAGCGCAGTTGCCGAGCCCGCGGCAATGAGGAGGGCTGCGATAGCCGGAGCGGCCAATGAGAGGGAGCGGCGCATGATGGTTCCGGTCGCGTGAGGGAAGGTCGCGGGAAGGTTGCGGTCGATGCCGACACCTTTCGCTTAGGCGCCGACGCCCGTCTCGATTACCGCCAGATCGACGTGCGTTCCGGCAGCGGTCAGGCGAGCCAGAGCCGTATGCGGTAGAGCTCCGGACGGACCCCGAGTCCGGCCGCATACGACGTCTCGATGTCCTCCAGCAGTTCGGCCGGCGAGATGTCGAAGTCGGCACCGACCGAGTTGTACGTGTGCGTGCTCCACTCACGCACCCGCACCCGACCCTCGCTCGGTCGCCCGATCAGGAGAAAGCGTTCGGCTGTTCCCGAACCACCAGCGATCTGCACCGAGAGGAACTCGTCGGTCTCGACCGGGAAATCGTCAGGCAGGTCCACGTGCGGCTCCGCGTCAGGTCCTGAACTGTCGGTCGACCACCATGGCGACGAACAGGAGCGCGAGGTACAGCAGGGAGTACTTGTACGTCCACCAGGCCGCCTTGGTCCAGATCGTCTCGCGCCGCACGCGCAGCACGCCATGCAGGAGGAGCGCGCCGAGCACGGTGGCGGAGGCGAGGTAGACGAGCCCGAAGGCGCCGAAGGCGACCGGGAGCAGGGTGAGCGGGAGGAGGATCAGCGTGTACCAGAGCATCTGGTTCATCGTCTCGCGCTCGCCCCAGAGAAGCGGGGCCATGGGGACGCCGGCCTTGCCGTAGTCCTTCTGCTTGAGGAGGGCCAGCGCCCAGAAGTGCGGCGGGGTCCAGTAGAAGACGATGAGGAAGAGATACAGCGCGGGGAGGTCGACCCGCCCGGTGACGGCGGCCCACCCCACCAGCGGGGGGAAGGCACCGGCGGCGCCGCCAATGACGATGTTCTGGGGCGACGTGCGCTTGAGCCAGCGCGTGTAGATGAAGACGTAGAAGTAGAAGCCGCCTAACGCCAGCGCCGCGGTGAGCACGTTGACGAAGTGTCCGAGCAGCCAGGTGGCGAAGACGGCGAGGGCGACGCCGAAGGCGAGGACGGAGATCGCGTGCATGCGCCCGGACGGGATGGGGCGCAGGCGCGTGCGCGACATGACGTCGTCGATGTCGCGGTCCATGTACATGTTCACCGCGTTGGCCCCGCCGGCCATCATGTAGCCGCCGATCGACACGATGAGGACGTCGAGCCAGGAGGGGGAGCCGGCGACGTACATCGGTGCGATGGTGGTCACGAGCAGAAGCGAGATGATGCGGGGCTTCGTCAGGGAGACGAAGTCACGCATCGGGCTCACCTCGCGATCGTTCATCGTGGTGGTGCTCACGTGGTGATCCGGAACTCTGCGGCGACGGTCGCCCGTGGCGGGGCGTTCGAGGAGGCATTGCCGGTGGCGGCGCGACCGGGAAGGGAGCGCCAAGTCCAGACGAGGAGGAGCGCGAGGAGGGCGGCGGGGAGGACGACCCAGAAGAGCTCTCGGGCCTTCGAGACCGGCGAGAGGGAGGCTCCGGGGGTCCTACCGGCGAGGGCCGCGCGCACCACGGCCACCTGGGCGACGGCACACAGGGCGGTCGCGAGCCAGAAGAAGAGCTCGGAGATGGACGCAGGGGACACGAACGGACCGGCTTGGGAAGTGGGGGCGGCGCCCCGGCGGGAAAGGTGTACGGCGGGGGGCGGGGATTCAACTATATGGAAGGGGGAGTCCCGGCGTCTGGAGTCGAAGGCTCCCTCGCATTTCCCTGACCCATGAACGCGGTGGGGGCGGACATCGCTCCCACTCCCCGAAACATCCCCCCGGGGGTAGCATTGCCGACCATGCCGACACCCCCCTCTTCTTCTCCCGCTTCTGACTCCGCCTCCGCCGCAGGCGGCGGTGCCCTGCCGCGACGCATCGGCCTCTGGAGCGCCGTTGCGGTGTGCATCGGATCGACGATCGGGTCCGGGATCTTCCGTTCGCCGGCCGGGATCGCCGACAAGATCCCCGGCCCGCTCCCGCTGCTCGCGATTTGGGTGGTGGGGGGGGCATTCGCGCTGTGCGGAGCGCTCACGCTGGCCGAGGTCGCCTCGTACCTGCCGCAGACCGGGGGCTTCTACGCCTTCCTGCGCGAGGGGTGGGGGCGTCTCTACGCCTTCCTCTTCGGGTGGGGGCAGCTGACGATCGTGCGCGCCGCCGCGTTAGGCGCGATCGCGATCACCTTCGCCGAGTACTTCATGCGGGTGATCGGCTTCGACCCGACGATCGCGCCCTATGACCAGTACGCGCGCTACGTGGCGGCCGGGGCCATCGCGATCACGGCGGTCTTCAACATCGTCGGCGTGCGCTGGGGGACGCTGATCACCAACATCACCACGGTCGCCAAGTTCGGCGGGTTGGCCTTCATCATCGTGGCCGCGCTGGCGTTAGGCATGCCGAAGACGGGCGGCAACTTCTCCCCGCTCGTCCCCGAGGGGAGCTTTGCGCTGGGGAGCGCCGGGCTGGCGCTGGTCTCGGTGCTGTGGGCGTACGATGGATGGGGCGACGTGAGTTATGTCGCGGGCGAGGTCACCGACCCGCAACGCAACCTCCCCCGTGCCCTGATCGGCGGGACGCTGGCGGTGATCACGATCTACTGCCTGGCCAACCTGGCGTACCTCGCCGTGCTCCCGGTGGAGAAGATCCGGACCTCGAAGCTGGTGGCGGCCGACGTGGCCGAGATCGTGCTCGGGCGCCCCGGGGTGATCTTCGTCTCGGTGACCGTCATGCTGTCGACCTTCGGCACGTTGAGCGCCGTGCTGCTGACGTCACCGCGGGTGCTGTTCGCCATGGCCGACGACGGGATGCTCTTCAAGCCGGTGGCAGCGGTCCACCCGAAGTTCAAGACGCCGTATGTGGCGATCTCGCTGGTGGCATTCCTCGGCTTGGTGTACGTCCTCTTCCTGACCTTCGAGAAGCTGGCCGACACCTTCGTGATCGCGATGCTGCCGTTCTACGCGCTGGGCGTGGCGGCGGTCTATCGCCTGCGCGCGCGGCCGGGCTACGTGCCCAAGTTCCGGACGCCGGGCTACCCGGTGGTGCCGATGATCTTCCTGCTCTCCGTCGTGATTCTGCTGGTGAATGCGCTGATGGACGAGGGGAGTCGCGTGTGGACGGCGGGAATCTTTGCGGTGCTGCTGGCCGGCATCCCGGTTTACCTGCTCTTCGTGAAGCGGAAGTAGCCCCGCCTCGCCCCCTCGGGCGGGGCTCGGGGCGGAGGCGGGGGCCGGGCCGGGGTCGTGCCGCGGCGTGTGGACGGCGCTCGTCGGGGCCCGCCCCGGCCGTCAGCGGGGTGGCGCGCGTGGCCGGTCGCATCGTTTCGATGCGGGGGCGTCGCGTCGACGCCACGGTTGCCAGCGGCAGATTCCTCCCCTTTCTGCCGGGCCTCCCCCGACTGCTGGCCGGCGGGCCAATCGCGATCACTGGGCACCCGTCGCGAGGGCACGGAGAGGGGCGAGCCAACGTGACTTAGCGTTTACATTTGTTGCGTGCGTCACAGGCGCGTGCGCTCCTAGCTTGCGCGCGGGTGACGCCAGGGCATCAACCCTCCGCTTCCCGATCCAACTCGGGAGTGTGTGTCCCCCGGCACCAGCGACGTACGGTGCCGATCCGCTTGTATCACATCTCACAAGGCGAACCATGCGCATGACTCGTCTGACACGGGCCCTCGGGCTCGCCCTCGTCGCCGCGCTGAGCGCGGTCTCGGGGCGAGTGAGCGCCCAGGTCACGACCGGTGCCATCACCGGAACGGTGACCGACGAACAGGGGCAGCCGGTCGAGGCGGCCCAGATCCAGATGATCAACAAGGCGACCGGGCTCACGCGCGGCGCCCTCACGAGTGCCAGCGGGCGCTACGTGATCCAGGGGCTCGAAGTCGGGGCCCAGTACTCGGTGACGGCACGCCGCATCGGCTTCCGCCCCACCACGGTCGACAACGTCGTCGTCTCGTTAGGCCAGACGACGCGCGCCGACATCAAGATCGAGCGCCAGGCCACGCAGCTGGAAGCGGTCACGGTGGTCTCGGAGACCAACGCGATCATCTCGCCCACGCGCACGGGCGCATCGACCACGGTGGGTGACTCGGCGCTGCGCCGCCTGCCGTCGCTCAACCGCAACTTCACCGACTTCGTGGCGCTCACGCCGCAGGTCTCGAACTCCGGCCCCGGCCTCTCCGGCGGTGGCTCGAACAACCGCTTCAACAACATCCAGATCGACGGCGCCGTCTCCTCCGACCTCTTCGGCCTCGGCTCGACCGGGCAGCCGGGCGGCCAGGCGGGAGGCAAGTCGATCTCGATCGAGGCGGTGAAGGAGTACCAGGTGTTGCTCTCCCCGTACGACGTGCGCCAGGGGAACTTCTCCGGTGCGCTGATCAATGCGGTGACCAAGGGCGGGACCAACGAGTTCCATGGTTCGGTGTACGGCGTGACGCGCAACCAGGACTTCACGCGCAGCCAGCCGTACCTCACCGACTTCAAGCAGTCGCAGTACGGCTTCGCCGTCGGCGGCCCGATCGTGAAGAACAAGGTGCTGTTCTTCCTGAACCCGGAGTTCCAGCAGCGCACCGTTCCCGCGGGTGGCCCGTTCATCGGGAGCTCGGGGACGTCGTCGTCCAACGTGTCGCAGGCGCTCGTTGACCGCTTCAACGCGGCGCTCAACAAGTACGGGATCCCGTCGGGGTCCGGGGCAGCGGTGAACAACGACAACCCGCTCACCAACGTCTTTGCCCGCCTCGATTTCAACCTGACCAACAACACGTCGCTCGTGCTGCGCCACAACTATGCGCAGGCCGAGGACAACGTGTTCAGCCGCTCGACGTCGACGTTCAACCTCGACAACAACGGCTTCTTCTTCACGTCGAAGTCGCACTCGACGGCGGCACAGCTGCGCACGAACTTCGCCAGCGGCGCCTTCAACGAGCTGCTCGTCAGCCGCAACAGCATCCGCGACCGCCGCAAGCCGAACATCAGCTTCGCGCAGATCGAGGTGAACACGCCGGTCGGCCTGCTGGTGGGCGGCGGCGAGCGTTCGTCGCACCGCAATGAGCTCGACCAGGACGTGCTCGAGATCTCGGACAACTTCTCGATGCCGATCGGGACGGCGCACCGCCTGACGATCGGAACGCAGAACCAGTTCTACGACGTGCGCAACCTGTTCCAGCAGCAGGGCTTCGGCCGCTGGATCTTCGGGACGATCGATTCGCTCGAGCTCGGCGCGCCGCGCTCGTACGCGGTCGGCGTCCCGGTGTCGGGTGACGGCGCTGTGCGCTTCAACGCGCGCCAGCACGCCTTCTACGTGCAGGACGAGTGGACCGTCTCGCCGACGTTCAACCTGGCGGCCGGCCTTCGCATGGACATGCCGGTCTTCGGCGACAAGCCGCCGCAGAACCCACTGATCGCCAATCCGGTTTGCGCCGGCACCGGGCAGCCCTCGGCGACGTGCGGCTTCGCCCGCAACACGTCGGAAGTGCCGAGTGGCAACATCCAGTGGTCGCCCCGTATCGGCTTCAACTGGGACGTGACGGGGAACCAGAAGAACCAGCTGCGCGGCGGACTTGGCCTGTTCACCGGCCGTCCGGCGTATGTGTGGCTGGCCAACGCCTTCCAGAACTCCGGGCTCTCCGGTGTCGCGCAGCTGACCTGCAACAACGCCGCGGCCCCGCGCATCACGACCGGCAACATCACCGCCCCTCCCTCGGCCTGCGCCAACGGGACGACGGCGGCGGCCGGCGCCGAGATCAACCTGCTGGACAAGGACCTCAAGTTCCCGCAGAACATGCGCGCCACGTTAGGCTATGACCGCCAGCTCATGGGCGGCTTCGTGGGGACGCTCGAGGCGATGTACACCAAGGGCGTGAACAACCTGTTCTACCAGAACATCGCGCTGGCCGGCCCGCAGGGTGTGGACTACAAGGGGCGCGTGATGTACGGCCCCAACGTGAACGCCCCGGTGCTCAAGGTGACCGGTCGTACGGCGGTCCTCGACGTGCAGAACCAGTCGAAGGACTACTCGTACTCGCTCACCGCCGGTCTGGCGCGCCGCTGGCGCAACAACTTCGAGGGGTCGCTCTTCTACACCTACTCGGATGCGCGTGACGTGCAGAGCCTGACCTCCTCGACGGCCAACTCGCAGTACCAGTTCGGTCGCCCGGTGGCCACGCGCCAGGACGATCCGACGCTCGGCTACTCGGTCTTCCGCCAGCCGCACCGGCTCGTGGGGCAGTTCTCGTACGCGTTCAAGACCAAGACGGACCTCACGCTGACCTACGTCGGCGAGACGGGCGCGGCCTTCACGTACACGGTGAGCGGCGACGTCAACGGCGACGGCTTCGCCAGCAACGACCCGATCTACATCCCGAAGTCGGCGACCGATCCGAACGAGATCCAGTTCCAGAACTTCACGCGCGCCGGGACCACCACGGTGGTGACGGCAGCCGAGCAGGCGGCGGCGTTCGACAAGTTCATCAACGGGCTCGATTGCCTCAACGACAATCGCGGTTCGTTCGCGCCGCGTAATCAGTGCAACGCGCCGTGGTCCAACACGATCAACCTGTCGCTCCGCCAGTCGCTCAAGACGATCGGCGCGCAGAACGTGTCGTTCCAGCTCGACATCTTCAACTTCGCCAACTTCCTGAACAAGGACTGGGGGCAGGTCAACACGGCGGCGTTCGGTTCGCAGAACCTGATCACGTATCGCACGAAGACCACCGGCAACCTCAACGCCGGCGCGATCCCGATCTTCAACTTCGACCCGAACTTCCAGAAGTGGAACGCGCAGAACATCCGCTCGAACTACCAGCTGCAGGCGCAGCTCCGGTACTCGTTCTGATGTCCCGCGCGGTCTGAGACATGAGGCGGGCCCGGTCGCGAGACCGGGCCCGTTTCACATCCGTCCGCCCGTCGTCCCACGATCCGACCGCTCCCACGCATGACACGCTACCTCAGGTCGACCAGCGTTCGCCTCCCGATCGTCGCGCTGGCCGGTGTGCTGGCCGTCGTCGGCTGTCGCGCCGCGACGCCGCGCGTCGGTGATCCGGCGAGTGCGTCGTTCCCCGATCGCCCGCGAGCCATCGTCGTCTCGTTCGACGCCTTCAACGAGCGGCGCGTGGTGGAGACGGTCGATCCGGCGCGCATCCCGGCGATTCGCGCCCTCTTTGCGGAGGGGGAGTGTGCGGCCTCGTTGCAGCCGGCGTTCCCCAGCGTGACGGCGGCGGGCCACGCGGCCATCTGGACGGGGGCGTACGGCAACGAGAACGGGATCGCCGCCAACACGGTGCTGCGCCTCCCCGCCTCGCGCTTCACGATCCTCGAGACGACGGACGGTTTCCGCGCGCCGGCGCTGCGTGCGGAGCCGATCTGGATCACGGCGGCGCTCGCGGGGCGCACGGTCTTTGCCCACCATGTCACGCAGGCGCCGCAGCCCCCCGGATATCCGGTCGACGACGGCGAACCCGCCGACACCTTCGCGGTGGCGCGTCGTCGCGCGGACGAGGCGCTCGCGCTCCCGAGACTGTCGGTGCTCAACGGATACAACCGCGTGCTGCTGGCCCCACGCCTGCTCACGCGGGGCGATGTGCAGCTGACGGCACCGGGCGCCTGGCGTGGCCTGTCACCCGCGCCGGGGAGCGAGGCGCTGGAGTTCACGATCGACCTGTCCAGCGATTCGCTGGTGCGGAGTGGAGCCCTGCACGCATTGATCAGGCGCTGGCCGTCGGGCGATAGCGCCCAGTTCTTCGTGGGGGCCGAGCGCGACCTGTCGACGGCGGTGCGCGTGCTGCCACACGCGGAGGAGCGTGCGCCGGTGCGCGGGCGTGCGTTGGCGCGCTGGTTCTCGGCGCCGGTCGTGGTCCCGCTTGCCGACGGCCGGCGCGCCTCG
>Ga0138256_10008504_pt1 | contig 10771 bp, 6 predicted proteins | sample KNB2016incub_MG_FD_105486 | JGI IMG/M metagenome (GOLD analysis project Ga0138256, IMG submission 105486) | Active sludge microbial communities from wastewater in Klosterneuburg, Austria - KNB2014incub_MG | ecosystem: Engineered > WWTP > Activated sludge > Unclassified | place: Austria... | reverse complement strand
CGCATCGGCGGCTTCCTCGCCTCCTTGACCGAGGGCGGAACTGAAATCCAGTCGAAAGAGCGGGCGGCCGGCTGGTTCGCGGTTGAAGGGGAGCGGGTTGGCGTCGCCGCTGCGTTCAAGGACATGCTGCAGGAGTATCCGAAAGCGTTCACCGCAAGTCCTTCAGGCGCCATCGTCGCGTCGATCTGGCCGGACAGCGTCGAGCCGATGTCCTTCGCGCGTTACTCCCTCAAGCCCGAGATCGAAGAGGGCATCGAGACGATGGAGAACGGAGCGACGGGAGTCGCGAAGACCACCGAGCTCTCCTTCAGCCTGCATCGAAGCGGCGAAGGAACATCGGCGATCCGGCAGGCCCGCGCGCTGGTGGATCCTCCGGTCGTATCGGCGACGCCACGATGGTACGCATCTTCCGGTGTTTTCGGCCCGATGGCGCCCCGCTCCCAGGCCAATCCGGATCTCGAAAGGGCGCTCGACACGAAGTTCGACTGGTGGCTCTACAACCAGAGCTTCGTGCCGTGGTACGGCATGTGGGACTACGGCGACGGCAAACTGAGCTTCGATGCCGACACCTCCGCCTGGGACATCTGGGGCAACAACGAACCGGCCCAGGATCTGGAGCTCTGGATGCAGTTCACCCGAACGGGCGAGAGCCGATTCGCGCGCGCGGCCCAGGCCCTCTCCCGCCACAGCATGGATGTCGACAACATCCACTGGCCGGCGGCGCCGGTCTATCGCGGAGACACCAACACATCGACCGACTACTGGAAGACGCTCGATGCGAAGGAAGGCTCGCCCTACATTGGCCTGGGTCGACGGCATGGCGCGCAACACTGGCTGAAGACGCTCTCGGCCCACGTCTGGGTCGCGGGCTGGCTCGCCGACTATCACCTCACCGGGGACCACCGCGGCCTCGACATGGCGATCCAGACCGCCGACATGCACCTGCGCACGATCTTCGGCGAACACGACCTCACCGGACGTCGGCTGTACCTGTCGATCTGGAACCTGAGCGAGGTGTGGAACGCGACCAAGGACCCGCGCTACAAGCGGGAGCTCGACGTTCGCCTGGAGAAGCTTCTGGCCCTTCAGCGACAGCAGGGAGACAGCCTCGTCGTCGAGCGCTACGGCTACTCGCACAACTACGTGATTAGGGGCATCGATCGTTTCCTCGCAATCGATGACAACAAGACCACGAAGAGCGATCTCGAAGCCGCGATCGTCCGGCACGCTCGACGGGTCCGCGACGTGCCGCCTCTCAATCACCAGATGGAATCGTATCTCTCGAGCCTCGGCGCGCTCGTCGCCGGCTACAACCTCACTCAGGACCCGGGGATGCTGAGCGAGATGAAGAAGCGCCTGGAGATACTGAAGCTCGATCCTCTTGGCCTTCCCATAAACGTGAACGCGAAACAGACCGATATCGCGGCCGCGATCGAGAAGGCCTCGCATCTCCCGCACGATCCCGCTCGGCCCAAGGAGCGCGCCCTGTGGGCGGCCACCAACGGCCTGCGTGTCTTCGGCTGGACCCACGCCTTTACGCTGCCCTACGCGCTCAAGACTCTGGAGGACGTCGAGCTCAGGAGCCGGGCTCCCCTCAAGAAGCCCGCGAGCACGCGCTGATGCGCTCATTCGCGAGCGCGCTCGATCATCTCCTGATCGGCGCGCCCACCCTCGAAGACGGCATCGCCTGGCTCGAGGACCGGACCGGCGTTCGCGCCGCCAAGGGGGGCGCTCATGCGGGGCTGGGGACATGGAATGCCCTCGCCTCGCTTGGCCCCGCGCAGTACATCGAAATCATCGCCCCGGACCCGGGTCAGCCCGGAGTGGAGACCTTCTACGTGCCTGGTCTCCGCGGTTTCAAGGAGCCTCGAATCGCGACGTGGGCGGCACGCATGGACGACCTGATCTCGCGTTTCGCAAAAGCTCTGCCGCACGGACTCGTCTGCGAACCTCCGCGACCGGGATCTCGCCTTCGGCCCGACGGGACGCGCCTCGCGTGGTCCCTCGCCTTTCCGAGGCACGCGGCCCGAGGAAACTTCGAAGGCGCGCTTCCGTTCTTCATCGAATGGGAACCCGGTTCTCCGCATCCGGGCCTCTCCGCTCCTTCGGGCCTGGGCCTGGCCTCGGTCTCGATCGGCCACCCGGCTCACGCGGCGTTGAACGAAGCCCTTCGCTCTCTTGGGATCGAAGGGCCGGTTCGTGAAAGCACGACGTCGACGATGCAGGTGGGGCTCGACACCCCCAGGGGCGTGGTGGTTCTTTAGCCGGTCGTCGAACGCGTCAGCGAAGCACGACCTTGCGCCGATCCGTCCCGCCTTTCTCGGAAACCACCACGACCTCGACCTCCCCCGTGGCCGCCGCACCCGCTTTAACCACCCAGGACGCGGTGGCGGTGTTGGCAGCCGGCTCGGACGCTGTGAGGTTCCGGCGACCAGGGATGTGGCCCAGGGAAGCCACCACGGGCCCATCGACGAGGGTCGCGTTGCCAAGCTTCAAAGACGCACGGACCGGCTTCGCGAGTTCAGCCACGAGGGCGCGTCGCGTGATGTTCGTCGGCATGTAGCCCGTGTTCTCGACCACGGCATCGATGCGGAAGAGCCCTCCGCCCAGGGAGGCGGCCTTCGCATCCTTGATGGCGACGAGTGGCGACACCATCGCCATTTCGGTGAACCAGGGAACCTTGATCGCGATTTCGGCTGCGAGCATGGCGGGCGGCGGGTTCTGCTGGGTGAATTTGCGACGCCAGCCGCCGATCTCCACCTCTCCGAGCTGCGGATGCTTGAAGGGCTTCCAGGGCGCGAAGCCCGTTCCCTTGAGATCGTCGTCATTCCACTTAAGCCGCTCGGCTTCGGTGACGCGTTTGTCGTTGTTGTAGTCGCGGCCGAAACCTCCCCAGTGTTCGGGGACCCAGCCGATCACGCCGAAGTCGAAGTAGCCCCAACTGATGAGCGTCCCGTGCCTCGACGCGCCGTCGCCCGCCCAGGATTCTTCGGAGGGCTGCCCGGTGATCGCGGTGAAACGATCGGCGAATTGAGTGACGATCCGCAGATCCTCGGTCTCGTGGTTCGCGTGCGGTTCGGTCGAGGGGAGTTTGTAGAGAAACCCGCCCGAGGTGTGGTTGTGCACGATCCCGGTGATGTTGGGATGCGCCACGATGAAGTCGAGTGTGGCCCGGGTCTCGTTTTCGGAAAGCGGGAAGGCGCCGGCCCCGTTCTGCATGTAGGGCAGGGCCCAGGTGCGCGGAAAGTTGCGGTTCATGTCGATGCCGCCGACACCGTCCTCGTTAAAGGAACCATCGCCGTCGTTGTCGATTCCCTCGGACAGCACGAGGTAGTACTCGCCCCCTGTCTCGCCGGGCCCGCGCGGAATCATGATCCGAGGGTCCTCCTTTGAGATCTTGAAAGCGCCGTTGGGGCTCTTCATCCGCATCTGGGTGGTGGCGCCGTCGCCGTCGAGATCATCGGCTTTGTCTTCATCGAGAAGGCCGTCGTTGTCCTCGTCCCAGGGCTTCACTGTCGAGCGCAGGTTGTCGGGATTCTTGAGGGCGTGATCGGAGCCGTCAGGATTGAACTTGGGCCGCAGATAGAGGGTGCGCGTGTCGAGCAACTCCGTGACCGCGGGATCCTTGCCGTAGTTCGAGGCATAGTGCCAGATGAGATAGAGCACCATCTCGGAGCCCGCAAGTTCGCCGGCATGAACGCCACCGTCGATGTAGTAGCCCGGCTTATCGCCGGGCGTCTTGGTCTTCCGGTTCGTCAGCTCGACGACCCAGAGGTCCTGCCCCTTGAAACTCCGGCCGATCGAGCTGACCCGGGCGAGGTCTGGGTACTTCGCTTCGATCTGCTTGAGAAAGGCCGCGGCCTCGGCGGCATCATGGTATTTCGTGAAGTCGGCCGAACCGTCGGGTCGCAGCACCTGCGCGGAGGTGATGCCGGCAAGGGCAAGCAGCACAACCATGGTCGGCGCCATAAGTCGCATCATCTGGAACCTCCTCGTCTGGAAACAAGACTGCCGGCTTCGGCAAGTGCTTTGGCCGCGAAGGGCAGCAGGAAGTACTGCATCGGCACCGCCACCCGCCACTCGTAAAGGAAGGGCGATTCGAAGACCAGGTAGTAGAGCGGGACGATCAGCCAGAGGAGCGTGGCTTTGACCGCGGTCTTCATCGAAACGATCACGCCCAGGAGAACCAGGATGGGAACGAGGAACCAGACCGAATGGACCCATCGCAGGGGAGTGCGCAGGAACGAGGCCATGCCGGCGCGAGCCGCGAAACGAGCCTCGTCGATCGTCACATCGATTTCGGGCGCAGGCTGAAGTGGGGGCATCTCGCGATCCGGAGTCGCAACCTGCACCCCCCGCGGCAGAAGGGGGGGCGGCCCGTCGGTGAAGAGAAGCATCATCGCCATCCTTCGCAACATCGCGCGCGCGTACCAGAACGGTCGGGCCTTGATGACCTCGGTGGCGCGCCGATATCGATCGCGGTCGCGGGCGATTCCCTCGGGCTCCGCCCACCACTGGAGGTAATCGGGGCGCCCATAACGCTCGGCCTCTTCGGCGATCACCTGCTTGTCCCAGACCCGGGCGCCGAACTCGCGGCCGCCCGCATCCGCGACACCCTGCCAGAGCGTGATGCCTCCATTGATGCTCACGGGCACGAACTCGCCGAACACCAGCCAGTTGCGCAGGGTGATCGGTGAAACCACGAGCAGGGATGTGGCCGCGACCATCATTGAAAGAAGCAGCGCGCGTTTGTTGCGACCGAGCAGGAAGAACAGGAAGACTGCGGCGAAGGGCCCCAGCAGGACGACATTCGGCCGGATCCAGACGCCCACGCCGATGAGCGCGCCCATGGCCAGGAGCCTCAGGATGGTATTGCGCTCGGAGATGCCGCCCTGGATCGCGGGGAGTGCCACGAAGAACGCGAGGAGAAGCGGGATCGAGGCGACGGCATCCGCGAGGATCAGGTTTGAGGTCGCGGCGATGTGGGGAGAGATGGCGACGAGAAAGCCGCCCAGCACCCCGGCGGCGAGGCCGAACAGTCGATATGCGAAGCCGAAGACCAGCAGGGCGGCGAGTGCCGTGAGAATGTCCTGCGCAAGTGCGACCACGGGAAAACTGCGGCCCGCCGTCGTGTAGACAAACGCGAGGAAGAGCGGATAACCCGGGGGACGCGAGGCCAGGCCGGTGCGCGCCGGATCCCAGACCTTCGGGAACAAAATCCCATCGCCGCGAAGGATCGCCAACGCGGTGTCGTCGTAACGACGCGCCATCCGCGACCCGTCCTGCTCGGGAGTGTGAAGAAGGGCGAGACCATCGGCCAGGTACAGGCCGCGCACGAGGAGGGCGATCAGGAAGAGCGCGCCGCAGGCAACGGCGACGCGCCGTTTTTCGCTCATGGACGAACCCTGACGCCGGCCTCCCGCACCGCCGCAACCGTTCGCGTGATGACCACGTCCAGCCCTTCAAGCGGCGCCTCGAGGAGGTCCGTCACCGGCCGCGGACTTGCGATCTCATCGCAAAGCAGACAGTCGAGATCGTGGGCTCGCAGTCCGAAGTAGCCCGAGTTTCGGGCCAGAGCGATGGCCTCTTCGACCGACCGCTCCTTGATGCCGACCTCCTTTCCAACGGCCGATGCGATCCGAAGTATCAGCTCCCGATACGAGAGGACCTCGGGGCCAACAAGGTCGACGACACGGTGCGAAGGTCCGGACGTGGCCAGGGCCGCGAGGGATGCGCGAGCCGCATCCGCAACCGAAATCGGCTGGAGGCGGTACGTTCCATCGCCTGGGATTTCGACCGCGGCCTCCGCAAGAATCCGGCCGATCAGGGGAGTCAGGAACTCATCCCCCTGCCCGAAAATGTAGGAGGGTCGGAAAACCATCCCCGCGAGCCCGGAGCGGAAAAGCTCCACCTCTCCCGCCATCTTGGCCAGAAAGTACGGATTGGTGCAGTGGCGCGACAGCCCGTAGTGGCCAATACCGAGGCCACTGAAGAAGACAACCGACGGCACGCCCGAGTCTCGACAAGCGGCGAGTACGTTGGCGAGTCCCGCGGGATCGGTGCGATCGGCGCCCGGCGAGCCCGTGGCTACCGAGGCCGTGTAGATGAGCCCATCACAACCGGAGAGCCAAGGAACGAGCGACTCGGTCTCGGCTCGTTGCAGGTTCACGACCCTGACGGGGACGCCCCCGAGGGACTCGACGGTATTGGCCGCGCTCTGGGTGCGAACCACGCCGACGGCCTCGATCCCCCTCCGAGAGGCCTCGGCCAGAACCTGCTTCCCGACAAAGCCGTTGGCCCCGAGGATGGCGATTTTCCGCAGCATTCAGGGTCACGAGGGTACCATCGGCCGGAGCCCCCAGCCATCCATGCTCCCTGCTAAAATCCCCACCGGCGGCCGTGTGGCCGCACACCCGACCAGCTTTTCGGCCATGCTTGAAGGAATTGAGTATCCCCAAAAGGCCGCCTCATCCCGTAACTGAAAGAGAGTAAAGAAGTGCGTTTAATGAAGACTTTTGCGTTCGTAACCCTCGCGGCCATGGCGGCCGTTGCCTGCGGCAAGGGTCCGGCCCAGGCCGCTCTCACCGCGGCGGACACCGCGGTTGCCAGTGCTCGCCCCGAGGGCGAGAAGTACGTCCCCGAGCAGTTCAAGGCCCTGGCCGACGCGGCCGCGGGCGCTAAGACCAAGTTCGACGGCGGCGACTACAAGGGCGCCCTCGAGGCGGCTCAGGGTATCCCGGCTCAGGCGAGCGCGGTCGTGGCGGCCGCCGGCGCCAAGAAGACGGAGCTCATGGAGTCGTGGAAAGCGATGGAAGGCACCCTCCCCACGATGGTCGCCGACATCACGAAGAAGGTGATGGAACTCTCCACCGCCCGCAAGCTCCCCGCGGGCCTGGACAAGGCCGGCGTCGAAGCCGCGAAGACCTCTCTCGAGGGCGCGACCGCGACCTGGACGGAAGCCGGCGCCGCGTTCGCTGCGGGCGACGTCGTCACCGCGGTCGCCAAGGCGACCCAGGTCAAGACGGCCGCTGACGAGCTCATGGCCAAGCTCGGAATGGCTCCCGCCGCCGCTGCTGCTCCCGCCGAACCCGCCAAGCAGTAGTCCGCAAGTAGCTCGAGACACTCGAGCCGGCGACCGATCCATTCGTCCTCGGGGTCGGTCGCCTTTTTTCTTGACGTTCCATTAGTCTGACCCGATTCCAATGCCCGCCGGTCCCATGAACACCACGCCCGGGAAGACTGTGTGGTCGCGCTTCGGCGTCGAACCCGCCGAACAACACGGCGCGGCCCTCATGCTCGCCCACTCGGCGTTCATGGGTTTCGGCACCGTCTTCTTCGAGACCGCGGCCGCCGCCCTTTTCCTTGGCCAGTTCGGAGCCTCGGCCCTCCCCTCGGTCTATCTCGCCGCCGCCGCTCTCTCCGCGGCCACCGGCTGGGGTTACTCGCGGCTCCAGAACCGCCTCTCGTTCCCGGCGCTCATGACGGGAACTCTGGTGAGCCTCCTGGTCGTGGTGACCGCGCTCCGCGGCGCCCTCTTCTTCACCCAGGCTGCGGGCCTCTTCTTCTTCGCGATGGTCTTCTATCGCGTCCTGTCGATCCTGACCGATCTCGAATACTGGGCCGTGGCGGGGAGACTCTACGACCTGCGCCAGGCGAAACGCCTGTTCGGCTTCGTCGGCACGGGCGAGGTGGTGGCGCGGATCGTCGGCTCGTTCTCCGTGCCTTTCCTCCTGACCCTGGGCGGCGTCCCGAACCTGCTCATCCTGTCGGCTTTCGCCCTGATGCTCTGCGTCATCGTCCTGCGCCGCATCCTGCCGATGATTCCCGCGGACGAGGGGCCGAAGCAGACCACCGCGCAGAGGGAGGCCCGCTCTTCGATCGGCTCGCTCGTTCAGGATCCCTATCTGCGATTCGTTCTCATCGTGGCCTTCTGCGGCATCCTGGGGAAATATCTCGTCGACTTCGCCTTCCTGGAGCAGGTAAAAAGCCGGTTCGAAGACGCGAAGGAGGTGGCCTCGTTCTTCGCCCTCTTCTCCGGGGTTTCACAATGCGCGTCCCTTTTCACCCGCGTGTTCCTTTCCGGACGGGTGCTCGCGGCGTTCGGCGTTCATCGCGGTCTCCTGATCCTTCCGGGCGCCCACGTGGTCTGCACCACGCTTCTGCTGATCGCGGGCGGTCTCGCCCTCGGCCCCGATCCGGTGTTCTGGCTCGTGGTCTTGAACCAGGGCATCTACAAAACCTTCAAACATCCGATCGACAATCCTTCTCTCAAGACGCTCTACCAGCCGATACCCAAAGACCGGCGGCTCTCCCTGGCCATCGCGGTGGATGCGATCCTGAACCCGGTGGGAATAGCGCTCTCGAGCGCGCTCATGATTCTCTTCACGAGCGTGTTCCATTCGGACCCCGTGCGTTTCGCGTGGGTCCTGCTCGCCTGTTTCCTCTTCTGGTTGTGGAGCGCGCGTCAGGCCGCGGTCGAGTATGTGCGGGCGCTGGTGATAGCACTGCGGGGGCGTATCGAGGACGTTGAATTCGCATTCGACGACGAGTCTGCGATCGAATCGCTTCGCACCACACTCAAAGAGGGCTCGGAAGAGGACGCCCTCGTGGCCCTGCAGATTCTCGGGGATCACGCGCCGGCCGCCTTGAATCCGATGCTGAGCGACCTTGCCGGCCACCCTTCAAAGGCGGTCCGCCGGGCCGCGCTCGAAAGAATCGAGGCGCACAAGCCCACGGACATCGCGGGAAAACTCCGTGAACGGCTCGAGCGGGACCCCGAAGACGCGCTACGGGCGCAGGCCCTCCGGGCGTTGGCCGCGGTGGAGGGGGCGGCGAGCCATGCCGAACTGGCTCTCTATTCCACGAGCCCGATCCTGGCTTTGCGGGAGGCGGCCCTTCTCGGCCTTCTCCGGTTGCCGCATCCCGACGGGACGGCGGGGGTTCACGAAATGGCCCTCTCGAACGACGCGGCCCATCGCGCGGCCGCGGCTCGATTGATCCGGCTCGCCGGTGGTCCCGCGGAATCCCCAATTCTGAAGACGCTGATCGAAGACCCGGAGGTGGCGGTAAGTCGCCTTGCGATCTTCGCGGCCGGCCAGCTCAAGGACCCTGACCTTGTTCCGCTCCTGATTCAGCGGGTCACAAAGCGCGGTGTGCTGGGCGCTTCGCGCGCGGCTCTTGCCCTCGCCGGCGACGCGGCGCTTCCTCAGATGATCGAGGCCTTCGAGGGCACCGAGCGCAGCGATGTTCGGCGTGGCCTGGTCTCGGCGGTGAGCCGGAGCCGGTCCGAAGGGGCCATCCGTTTCCTGTTATCGAAACTCGACATCGAGGACATCGCGGTGCGCCAGGAGGTGGTGCGAGCCCTCGCCCACGTCCGTTTCGTCGCGGCGCGGAGCGAGGATTCGGAGCGCATCGAGGAACTGGCCCGGAACGAGGCGCGAAGGGCCCTCGGCACGCTCTTCCAGATACGGGATCTCGAGAACGCCCAGGGCACCGAAACGCTGAGGCGCGCCCTCTCGGGCTCGCACCGCAACACACGCGAGCGGATCCTTCTCCTCCTCGGCATGACCCGCGATCCCAAGGCTCTTCTCGCGGTGCGGACTCATATCGATGCCCCACACAAGGATCGGCGGGCCTACGCCGAGGAGATTCTCGACGTCGTGCTCTCGCGCGAGGAAAGAGCCCTCTTCATGCCCGCTATCACCGGCGTCGTTGGACACCTGGATTCCGATCTCGTCAGGGACCTCGGCCTCACGCGCGTCACCGCCGCCGAGCGGGTGAAAGCACTCTTCCTCGACCCCTCGCCCGGCCTCGAGTCGTGGATACGCGCGGCGGCGCTCGAAGCGGCCCCGCGGATGAAGGTGGAAGGACTCGATCACGCCATCGAGTCCTTTCTCGCGACGTCGATTGGCGCGGGCTTTTCAAAAACCGGAGAATGGAGTCTGGGCGCGCTGCGCGGCCTGATTCGCGCGAAGGGAATAGGACCGATGCTGCTGATCGAGAAAGTCATCACACTCAAAGCGGTGGAGATGTTCGCGCGGACGCCCGAAGATGTCCTCGCGGACGTCGCCGCTCTCGCCGAGGAGGTCCGGTTCAAAGCCGGCGACACCATCTTCTCGAAAGGCGATTCGGGAGAAAGCCTCTACGTCATCGTGCAGGGAGAGGTGAAAGTGCACGACGGCGGCCTCGACCTCAAACGGCTCAAGGACAAGAGTGTCTTCGGCGAACTGGCGGTGCTCGACCCGGAGCCTCGGTCCGCGTCGGTCACCGCGATCACCGACACCCATCTCCTCCGGCTGGACAGCGAAGCGTTCCTCGAACTGATGTCGGGGAACATGGAGGTGGTTCGCGGCGTGCTCTCGGTTCTGTGCGATCGCATCCGCGAGAAGCTCATCGAGGCCCGGCCCACGGCATCGACGGCGGCAAAGGCCTGATCAGCGCATTCGAAGGTGGGTCTGGTAGACTCCCCTCCCTTCGCGGGGCGGTTAGCTCAGCGGTGGAGCGTCGGCTTTACACGCCGCAGGTCGCAGGTTCGAATCCTGCACCGCCCACCAATGAAAAGACCGGTCCCGCAGCGAAGAACCGCGGGGTGGTAGTTCAGTTGGTTAGAACGCCGGCCTGTCACGCCGGAGGCCGCGGGTTCAAGTCCCGTCCACGCCGCCATTCGCCCGCTTTGCGGGCAATGGCGTTGCGGACTGGGCTGACCCGCTCCGCAGGTTCGCGACTGCTTCGAGCCGGGCCGTGCGGCCCTGCTCGCCATCGCGGCGCCTCG
>Ga0138256_10008503_pt1 | contig 10772 bp, 8 predicted proteins | sample KNB2016incub_MG_FD_105486 | JGI IMG/M metagenome (GOLD analysis project Ga0138256, IMG submission 105486) | Active sludge microbial communities from wastewater in Klosterneuburg, Austria - KNB2014incub_MG | ecosystem: Engineered > WWTP > Activated sludge > Unclassified | place: Austria... | reverse complement strand
CAGGTGTAGGCGAAGCACGGATTTTTGGTGCGCAAGATTACTCGATGCGCATTTGGTTAAAACCCGATCGAATGGCGCAATTGGGTATTACCGCACGTGATATTGCTGATGCGATACGTACACAAAATACCCAACAAGCAATAGGGAAAATTGGTCAGGAGCCCGCTTTGGCTGATCAGCAATTGGTGTATACCATGACGGCCCGAGGTCGCTTGCTTGAACCTGAACAGTTTGAACGGATCATTTTGCGAGCCAGCGGGCCTAGTGGTGTGTTGTATCTGAAAGATGTCGCGCGCATCGAACTGGGTGCGCAAGATTATGCAACGCGTACTTATATCAATGGTGAATTAGGTCTTGGGATCGGCATTTTTCTGCGTACGGGTGCGAATGCTCTGGATGCCGCAGCCGCCGTGAAAGCTAAGATGCATGCTTTGCAACCAAATTTCCCGGAAGGAATGCAGTATGTCATTTCACACGATACGAGCGTATTTGTTAAAGCTTCTATATGGGAAGTGGTCAAAACATTGGGAGAAGCACTATTGCTCGTGATCTTGGTGGTTTTCATATTCTTACAGACTTGGCGCGCTGCATTGATTCCGATTATTGCCATACCCATTTCGTTGATTGGCAGTTTTGCGGGCTTGTGGCTATTAGGGTACTCCATTAATACATTGACGTTATTTGCCATGGTGTTATCGATCGGTATCGTGGTCGACGATGCGATCGTTGTGCTTGAAAATATTGAGCGCTTAATGTCTGAAGAGAAACTTTCACCTCTTCAAGCAGCGATCAAAGCCATGCAACAAATATCGAGTGCTGTGATAGCGATGACTTTAGTATTGGTTGCGGTATTTATTCCAGTGGCTTTCTTGGGTGGGATCGCGGGCGAATTGTATCGACAGTTTGCGGTGACAATCGCTGTGGCTAGCGTGATTTCAGGTATTGTTGCGTTAACTTTAACGCCGGCATTATGCACGCTGTTACTTAGGTCAACTGGACGTATGCCGGGTTATTTTACTGGTTTTAATCGTCAATTTGAGCGAGTTCGTGGTTGGTACGTTCGGATGGTTGGGCTGAGTATTCACTATGCTGCACGCAGTCTTATGCTCTTTTTATTGGTGGTTTTGATTTTGGCTTATCTGGTGCGCAGCATTCCAAGTGGTTTTATTCCATCCGAAGATCAGGGGTACGTGATCGGTGTGGTGATATTGCCTGACGGTGCGACTTTGGCCCGAACAATTAAAGTCGCAGATGAGGTTACACAAGCATTAGCGAAAGAATCAGCAATTGCATATCAGTTTTCAGTGAATGGATTGGATTTTATTGGCGGTGGAAATAGGACCAATGTTTCTACCGTGTTTGTGCGTATGAAAAATTGGTCAGAGCGAACGGTGAATGCCAACGATGTGGTAGATAAATTATCGGCCATTGGTATGCAACAATCTGATGGCCTGGTCGTTGCTTTTAACCCTCCGGCAATTCGTGGTTTAGGAAGTACTGGAGGGTTTGAGTTTTATGTGCAAAGCCGTATCAGTACCGATGTTGCGCAGTTGACTGAGGCGGTGAATGAATTGATGAGATCTTTAAAACAAGAACCGAGCTTGGCCTCGGCAAATACTTTTCTCCGTACATCAGTACCGCAATACTATGTGGAAGTAGATGAAGCTAAAGCGATTGCACAGGGAGTATCCATTACTGATATTTACACTGCTTTACAAAGTACTATGGGCACGTTGTATATCAATGATTTTAATCGTTCAAGCAGAACATACCGGGTGCAATTGCAAGCCGAAGCTGAGTATCGCATGAAAGCAGATGATTTAGGTAAAGTGTATGTGCGCTCAGAATCTGGAGGGATGATTCCTTTATCCGCCTTGAGTAAGGTTAAACATGTTGTAGGTCCTGAGCAATTAGAACGATACAATGGTTTACTTTCAGCGAAAATTATGGGTACTACGGTGAGTGGCGTTAGCTCGGGAGACGCCATTGTATTGGTGGAAGAGATTGCTCAGCAAACATTGCCGGAAGGCTATCAAATTGCTTGGACGGGAGCTGCTTTTCAAGAAAAGAAACTGGGTTCGGTTGCGATATTAGCAGTTAGCTTGGCAATCGTCATGGTTTTTCTCATTCTGGCCGCGCAATTTGAGACATGGGCATTGCCATTGGCTGTCATTCTTGCGATTCCCTTCGCGATACTCGGAGCATTACTCGCAATTTTCATCTTAGGAATGAATAATGATATTTATTTCCAGATTGGTATGGTAACTCTCATTGCTTTGACTGCAAAAAATGCGATCTTATTGGTTGAATTTGCCAATCAAAAAATACAACAAGGTATTACCGTGCATGAAGCGGCTATCCAGTCAGCACGATTACGTTTCAGACCGATTGTTATGACTTCCATGACATTTATTTTGGGTGTTGTGCCGCTTGTTATCGCAACTGGAGCAGGGTCTGCAGCGCGGCAATCCATGGGCACGGGCGTTTTTGGTGGCATGATCATGGCAACCTGTGTGGCGACTATTTTTGTGCCACTATTTTTTCTGATCGTATCCAGACATACTGTTATTACAAAAAAAAACTGACACCAACCCAGAGTAAAGTATTGTGTTGATTAAAAGGGTTATGACAGAGTGCATTGGCGTGTTTGCGCTAATAAAGTATTTGTCATAATTGCGCTACAATGATACTTATGGATCTAAGTAAATCTAATAAAACGGAAACAGCCCAAACCGTACAAAAAAAACTACAGGATGCCAATATCATATTGGTCGGAATGATGGGGGCAGGTAAAACTACTATCGGTAAGGCTCTGTCAGTTCTGCTTAATAAAGACTTTGTTGATTCCGATCACGAAATTCAGGATCGCACCGGGGTAAAAATTCCGGTTATATTTGAGATAGAAGGGGAGGCAGGTTTTCGGAAGCGTGAATCTGAAGTGCTTGCTGATTTAGTAAAAAAGCGCAATATGATTTTAGCGACTGGTGGGGGCGCAGTTCTGAGTCAAGAAAATCGGGAAGCTTTACGACAAAACGGTGTGGTTATTTATTTGCGAGCTTCAGTTAATGATTTATACCGTCGTACACGGCATGATAAAAATCGACCGCTTTTGCAAACTAAAAATCTTTTGGAGCGTTTGAATGAGTTGCATGCACAACGTGATGTTTACTATCGGGAAACAGCACATATCATCATGGATAGTGGTAAGCAGGGGGTGCGTTTTCTCATACAAAAACTTATTCATAAATTAACATCATTTGATTTTCAGGAATTCAACAGGAATCATCACCAAAATAATATGCAGACCATTACAGTCGATTTTGCTACGGTATCGGAAAAGCGTAGCTATCCCATTTATATTGGATATGGAATTCTTAATCAGATAGATTTAGTGTTATCGCATATTCCTCAAATGCGAGTGGCGATTATATCCAATGAAACGGTAGCACCTCTATATCTAGGCGAATTAACGGCAGCATTGGCAAAAAAAAATATCGCTGTCATTCCTATCATTCTGCCGGATGGCGAAGTACATAAAAATTGGCAAACCCTAAATGTGATTTTTGATGCATTACTTAAAAATCACTGTGAGCGTAATACCACCATAATAGCGCTTGGCGGTGGCGTTATCGGCGATCTAACGGGCTTTGCGGCATCAACCTATTTACGTGGAGTGCCTTTCATTCAAATACCCACTTCACTGTTGGCACAAGTGGATTCGTCTGTGGGGGGGAAAACCGGAATTAATCATACTTTGGGCAAAAATATGATTGGCGCTTTTTACCAGCCGCGCATGGTGCTGACTGATAGTGCTACTTTAAATACCTTGCCGGACAGGGAATTATATGCTGGACTCGCAGAAGTCATAAAATACGGTTTGATTCGCGATCCAGAGTTTTTTGATTGGCTAGAGCGTAATATGCATCGCTTAATTGCGCGTGATCCTGAAATTTTGAATCAAGCGATTCAGCGCAGTTGCGAAAATAAAGCAGAAATTGTTGCGGCAGACGAAAAGGAAAGGGGTGTCCGGGCTTTATTGAATTTGGGACATACCTTTGGCCATGCGATTGAAAATGGCATGGGCTATGGAGTTTGGCTACATGGAGAGGCGGTGGCTGCTGGTATTGTGATGGCTGCTGAACTGTCATTGCGGATGAAATTGATTAACGATGCAGATGTGGAGCGTATTCGGAATCTTTTTTTGCAAGCGAAGTTACCAGTTATTCCACCCAACATGCCGCCAGAAAAATATCTTGAGTTGATGGCGCTGGATAAAAAAGTAGAATCCGGGAAAACTCGTTTTATTTTGTTGAATCGGATTGGTGAAGCAGTCATGCGCGCTGATATATCATCTGCAGTTTTGAAGGAAACTATATCGGTATGTACGGGCGCATGAATAGCTTAGCTGAATATGCGGTATCTACGCACAACTCGAAAGGGCGTACTATTACTGAACCGGCTCCGGAAGGGCGTAGTGAGTTTCAGCGAGACCGTGATCGTATCATTCATTCCGCAGCATTTCGTCGATTGGAATATAAAACACAAGTTTTTGTTAATCATGAAGGCGATTTATTTCGTACCCGCTTGACGCATAGCCTTGAAGTAGCACAGATAGGGCGTTCTATTGCGAGAAATCTCAGATTGAATGAAGATTTGGTCGAGGCCATTACGCTTGCACACGATCTTGGTCATACACCTTTCGGGCATGCTGGTCAGGATGCATTAAACGACTGCATGCGAGACTATGGGGGCTTTGAGCATAATCTACAGTCACTACGTGTTGTCGATGTACTTGAAGAGCGTTATGCAGCTTTTGATGGTTTGAATCTTTGTTATGAGACTCGGGAGGGTATCTTAAAACGTGTTTCCAAGAAGAATGCACAAAAATTAGGCATGCTTGGCGAGCGTTTGTTAAAAGGTGAGCGACCGTCTATGGAAGCGCAATTGGCTAATTTTGCGGATGAGATCGCCTATAATAATCACGATGTCGATGATGGATTGCGTTCTGGTTTGATTACTTTGGAACAACTGAAGGAAGTCACGATTTTTTGTCGCCATCTCAATCAGGTCAAGGATCGTTATCCCAATCTGAAAGAACGTCGTATGATCTATGAAACCGTTCGTAGCATGATTAATACTTTAGTCAATGATCTCATTCAACAAAGCCGACATAACATTCAATCTGCAGGAATCACTATACTTGAGGATGTGCGCGCAGCATCCCCTTTGATTGGCTTTAGCCCTGCTGTGGATAAAGAACAGAAAGAATTAAAGAAATTTTTATTCAATCAGTTATATCGACACTTTCTGGTCATGCGTATGAATAAACGTGCCCAGCATACAATTGAACAGCTATTCACAGCATTTAGTCATGAAATCAGAATGCTTCCTACTAAATATCAGAAAAAATTCGAGCAGGAAGGGCATCAGGCAATTGCTGATTATATTGCCGGAATGACGGATCGATACGCGATTAAGGAATATCAACGATTGTTTAATATTGCTGAAACTTAGATGGAAATAGCTACTGGTGCTTAAGAAATGACTGAGTAGCTACTGGAAAATGATCTGGGTTGCCATTGCGATGTTAAAACAGACTCAAGATGCTTATTTATTAAGAGCACTTTTTCATTCCTTTTGTCTTGCATTATCAACCTTGGATATGTTCCTCGACTCTCTGTTACCTGTAATGGTAAAACACGAAATAGAGGTTCGCTGGTAAAATACAAAATTTAACAGCGTGTCATCTTTTTAGAAAACACACGCTTACAGACTTTTTATAGGTTTTTAATGACAATGCTGATGAATGATACATTTCTGCGCGCATTATTGAAAAAGCCCGTTGAATATACGCCTATTTGGATGATGCGCCAAGCTGGTCGATATTTGCCGGAATATAATGAAACGCGAGCACGTGCTGGTGATTTTCTTACTTTATGCAAAACTCCTGCTTTTGCTACAGAAGTAACTTTACAGCCGTTAGAACGATTTCCACTGGATGCCGCAATACTATTTTCAGACATCTTGACGATTCCCGATGCTATGGGGTTAGGATTGTATTTTGCGCAAGGTGAAGGTCCGATGTTTGAACGTCCTTTACGCAGTGAACAAGAAATCAGAGCATTAAGTCCACCGGATATAAATAAGCAATTGCGTTATGTAATGGATGCCGTGTCGGAAATACGCCGAGCATTGAATAATCGAGTACCTTTGATTGGTTTTTCTGGGAGTCCGTTTACGCTGGCATGTTATATGGTAGAAGGACGTGGTGGTACTGAATTCCGAGAGATAAAAACCATGCTGTATGAGCGCCCGGAATTGCTGCATCATATCTTAGAAGTAAACGCTAAAGCTGTGACGGCGTATCTTAATGCGCAAATTGACTCCGGTGCACAAGCCGTGATGATTTTTGATACTTGGGGAGGAGCGCTTGCACATTCAGCGTATCAAGAGTTTTCATTGCGCTATATGCAGCATATCGTTGCAGGATTGAAGCGTGAAAAGGATGGTGTGCAAATTCCTAGTATTGTATTTACAAAAGGTGGTGGGCTTTGGTTAGAAGCAATTGCCGCTATCGGATGCGATGCGATTGGTTTGGATTGGTCAATCGACATTGGCTCGGCACGTAAGCGTGTGGGTAATAAAGTAGCATTGCAAGGCAATTTGGATCCGTCAGTACTTTTTTCTTCGCCTGAAGTTATCAAACGGGAAGTGGAGAAGATTCTCTCTAGTTATGGAAGTGGAAGCGGCCATGTATTCAATTTGGGGCACGGAATTTCTCAATTTACTCCACCAGAGCATGCTGCAGAACTGGTGAGTGCAGTTCATTCGTTAAGTCGTAAATTTCATGTAGCAGAGGAATAGCGTGGTAGACATGTATTTATGCATATTTTGATTATCGAAGATGATTTAGCTATTGCAGCGAATCTGTATGATTTTCTTGAATCCCGTGGTCATAGCGTTGATGCGGCTGCAAACGGGATGGCGGGACTTCATCTTGCCGTAACGCAACGGTTTGATGCAATACTGCTAGATTTAGGGTTGCCTGGAATGAACGGAATCACTTTGTGTCGGAAATTACGTCAAGAATCACAAATTGATACGCCAATTTTGATGTTAACAGCACGTGATACCTTGGAAGATAAGCTCATTGGTTTCGAGCAAGGGGCTGACGACTACATGGTCAAACCATTTGCTTTGAAAGAAGTGGAAGCACGGTTACTAGCAATGCACAAGCGACATGCCGGTAAGGTGGCTAACCGGATTTTAGAAGTTGGGGAATTATTTTTTGACCCCAAGACGGTATCTATTCGTTTTGAAAATAAGAACGTTAAGCTTCCACCTAAATGCATTCGCTTACTGGCGCTAATGATGAGTGAACCGGGTAGAGTATTTAGTCGGGAGGAGCTTGAACAAGAAGCATGGGAAGAGGCACAAGAAACGAGCGACACTTTACGTAGTCACATGCATATTTTAAGGCGTGCTCTGACCAAAGCGGGTGGTTATGATCCGATTGAAACGGTGCATGGTTTAGGTTATTGCTTGATACTACGTGAACAGCTACGGGATTAAACAAAGCCTGCGTTACCGTGTTGCGGTAGCGCTGGCCACATTTAGTATTTTTATTGTTGGAACACTTTGTATTATTCTTTATTTCCTGTCCGACAATATTGAAGAGGCACATATTGAACAGGTGATTGATATGGAGATGGATCACCTGATACGTCGCTATCAGAAACACTCCGATTTTAATTCTCAGGTAGGTTTGCATGTTAGAAGTTTTGTCATCAGTAATATGGATGACGAATTGCAGATACCTGCCTATTTACGGGGTTTAAATCCCGGCTTACATCGTATTCTTTATGACACAAAAGAGCTCCATATTTTTGTGCGTATTATCGGTGAAACCAAATTTTTGGTGGCCTATCGTATTGAACTACATACACAACGCTTAAAAAAATTAAGATTATCGATATTACTGTCTTGGATTATCGTCATAGCCATTTCATTTATTGTCGGTTATTTGTTGGCTAAAGTATTGGTTCGGCAAGTCACTGATTTAGCAGAAAGAGTGAATTTGCTAGCGCCTGGAGTTGTAGGTGTCGATTTGCTGGCGAGACCAGAAATGGATGAAGAAGTAGCGCAGCTAGCAAGTGCGCTGGATGATTATCAGGCGCGTATTAAGCGCATGCTTCAGCGTGAACATGAATTTACCGCGAATATTAGTCATGAATTGAGAACTCCCATTACAACTATTTTAACCAGCTGCGAATTATTGTTGGCTGATGATAGTTTGTCGGAACGATTACACTATCGGATAAAAATGATCGAGTCAGCGGCTACTCGAATGGGTGAACAGTTACAGGCATTGCTATTTCTTGCACGTGAGCAGTCACTAGGAGGAACAGAAGTAGTTGCTGTTGCTGAGTGTGTGCGCGACGCAGTGGAACCCATTTATATGGAAATAGCTAGGAAAAATTTGGAATTTGAAGTGAATATTCCACCGTCTATTACGGTTACTGTAAACCGTCAAGCATTGTATACGGTATTAATGAATTTACTGCGCAACGCAGTTCAATATACAGATAGAGGCTCTATCCGGGTTGATTTCAATGATCAGCAGCTTTCTGTATCGGATTCTGGTATTGGTATTGAGCCCGCTTATATGCCGATGCTGTATGAGCGATTTTTTCGCGGTTCATCCGATGGAGAGGGGCTGGGAATTGGGTTAGCAATCGTTAAACGTATTTGCGATCACTATCATTGGCGTATTGAGGTCGATAGTATGCCCGGAAAAGGTACAACATTTCATATCCATTTTGCTTGATCGAATCTCACTAACAGGTAAATCTGCCTTCACGCTTTCTTCACATTTCTTGTGTTAACGTTTTCAGCCTTAAGGTTTCGTAACCAATAAGTAAGCTCGAAAATTTTTACTTTTAGTAACAGATAACAAGCGTCTTATGTTCTGCATTTACGTTACTTTAAAGGGCATTTTGAGAATAGAGTGAAGTATCTTTACAAAGAATTGATTTAAATATAATCAAAATAAATAGGAGTTTTGCATGGCAACTTTGCAACCGGTTGTATTATTTTTTGTATTTGGGGTTCTGGCGGGTGTAATCAAGTCTGACCTTAAAATACCAGAGGCTTTGTATAAAAGCTTGAGTTTGTTTCTATTGATTGCCATTGGCTTCAAGGGGGGAGTCTCAATGGCGAAGTACGAAATTATGGAAGTGCTACCCATTGCGCTCTCTATGGTTGTTTTGGCAGCTTTGATTCCTTTGTCGGCTTATCCGATTCTGAGATTTATCGGTAAATTTACCCAGGCGGATGCAGGGGCGATTGCAGCTCATTATGGTTCGGTTAGTGCGGTGACTTTTGCTGTGGGGGTGGCGTTCTTGCAAGCGAAAGGTGAAACCTCTGAGGGGTACATGGTACTGATTATGGCATTAATGGAAATTCCTGCCTTGGTAACGGGTACGATTTTGGCGCGTGCGGGAGCTGCAGGTGAAAAAACCCAATGGGGTAAACTGATGCACGAAATTTTGACAGGTACCAGCCTTTATTTGTTAATTGTCGGTGTGATCATTGGTTATTACGCAGGGGTGGTCAATTTAGTATCGCCACTTGACAAGATGTTTATGGATTTGTTCATGGGGGTACTGGCTTTCTTCTTGTTAGAAATGGGTTTATTGGCCGCGTCGCGCTTGAAAGCAGTCATGGCAAAAGGGGTGTTCATTATTGCGTTCGGCATCTTATTCCCGATAGCAATGGGTATGTTTGGTGCTTATTTGGGCTGGTTATTCGGTTTGTCGCCTGGTGGAACCATGTTGTTAGCTGTATTATATGCAAGTTGTTCTTATATTGCTGCGCCTGCCGCAATGCGTATTGCGGTACCAGATGCTGATCCGGCTGTTTCAATCGGAGCATCGCTGGGGGTAACCTTTCCATTTAACATTTTCGTTGGTGTGCCAATTTATTGGCAGATGGCGGAATGGTTCCACAGTATTCAATACTGATTACACACAAAAGGTGTACTAAGAAAAATATAATTAATTTGTTGGATTTTTTGGTCAATAAGAATGACACTATACACACGAGTGATTTGCAATGCGATGGTTGTTATTAGTTAGGTCAACAACTTGGTCGCTATGCGCTCTTACTAAGTTGTTAAGATGTATAAGTATTATTTTAGATTGTCAGAGAATTCAACAATAAACTATTTAAAATAAAATTGGAAAGGAAATAGTATGGATAATACAATTGCCATGAAACGGCTCGAGATTGTGATCGGTATTGAACAACTAGAGGAATTGATGATATTGTTGGGAAAGAACGGTGTTCGTGGATATACCGTAATTAAAAATGCCGGAGGTTACGGGTCTCGCGGTGCTCGTAATCCCGATGATGTTTTGTATGAACAAGAAAATGTTGTTGTTGTACTTGCATGTAAGGAAGACCAAGCACAGTTAGTAGTTGGTCAGCTAAGACCGATTATGAAACGACTGGGAGGAATGTGTTTGATTTCCGACTGCTTATGGGTTGAAGGGCCAGCCGTTTCTTATTAATTTCTTGTTTTTAAAAATTTATATACGCGCATTTTATGGCTTCTATAGCACTTAAGATACGCGTATATAGTTGCATAGGAAATTAATGTTTAATGATCATAGGCTCTATGAGAGTTTCTTCAGTTGATGGTAGTTGTGCAATCGAAAGTTTTGTCGAAGCAGTTTCAGGTTTATGTTCTAGAGCAAGATCTAACACTTGAT
>Ga0138256_10008502_pt1 | contig 10772 bp, 10 predicted proteins | sample KNB2016incub_MG_FD_105486 | JGI IMG/M metagenome (GOLD analysis project Ga0138256, IMG submission 105486) | Active sludge microbial communities from wastewater in Klosterneuburg, Austria - KNB2014incub_MG | ecosystem: Engineered > WWTP > Activated sludge > Unclassified | place: Austria... | reverse complement strand
GTTACGGTTAAACAATCGCCGTGTAACATACCCACTTTTAATAAATATTTCATCACCGCAGGAACACCTCCAATTTGGTGTAAATCTTCCATTACATATTTTCCACTTGGTCTAAAATCTGCTAACATTGGTGTTTCATTTCCTAAACGAACAAAATCATTTATGGTAAGTGGAACACCAATTGTTTTTGCCATAGCAATTAAATGCATAACGGCATTGGTACTTCCTCCTAAAACAATTACCATTCTAATAGCATTTTCAAACGCTTTGAAGGTCATGATATCGCTTGGCTTAATGTCATTTTCTAATAAATTTTTAATGGCGATGGCGGCTTGTTTTACTTCATTTTTTTTAGCATCAGAAATCGCTGGATTACTTGATGAATATGGTAAACTCATTCCTAAAGTTTCTATTGCAGAAGCCATCGTATTTGCTGTGTACATTCCACCGCAAGCACCTGCGCCCGGACAAGCATGTTCGATTACTCCTTTGTAATCAGCATCGGAGATGGTGCCTGCAAATTTTTTACCCAAAGCTTCAAAAGCGGAAACCACATCTAATTTTTCGTCTTTATATTTTCCTGCTGCTATGGAACCACCATATATCATTAATGAAGGACGATTTAAACGTGCCATTCCCATAATTACGCCAGGCATATTTTTATCACAGCCAGCAATAGAAATAATACCATCATAAAATTGTGCACCTGCGTTTGTTTCAATAGAATCTGCTATCACTTCACGTGAAACTAAAGAATAACGCATGCCTGATGTTCCCATTGAAATACCATCACTTACACCAATGGTATAAAAATTTAAGGCAACTAATCCTTGTTGGATTACTAAGTTTTTTAGATTTGCTGCTATACCATTTAAGTGCATATTACAAGGATTTCCATCCCAGCCAGTAGATACAATACCTACTTGTGCTTTTGTGAAGTCTTCGTCTTTTAATCCGATCGCGTGCAACATAGCTTGAGCTGCTGGTTGCGTTGGATCTTGTGTGATTACTTTGCTGTATTTGTTTATTTCTGACATGCTATTCTATTAAGTTTTCAAATAAACAAAAGAATTTTTTAATGACATAGGATAAAAATCAAATTTAAATACAGAATGCTCAATAAATAACATAAAATCAAGATATGTGAATAAAATTGAAAGCTAATGAAGGAAGTATTGTGTTAAATTTATGTAAACCAACTAAGGATATGCACGAAAAGAAAGTTGAAATTGATGTTCACAAGTATTTTGTCGCTATTTTTTTATTCGTATTAATTGCATTGTTTATTATTGTGTCTGTATAATTTTTATTCATACAATTTTAAAAGTTAAAGCGATTCAATGTACTGAGCTTCATTTTTTAAAAAAATGAGGTTGTAAAAATAATTACAACCTCACATTTTAAAAATCAAACAAAACTATAGATACACATTGCTACCATAACTTGAGGCAGAAGGTGTGGTGGTTGGAGTGCCACTTGAACTATTTCCAAATTGTGGTTGTTCTGGTCTTGCATCATTATCTCTAACGAATATATAAGCTTCTTGCATGGATACTTTTCCGTCGTTATTGCTATCTGCATCTACCGCAACGCCATCAGGAGTCATTCCGTTTATTGCTGAAAAAAAACGATAGGTCATTTCGCCAAAATTTCCTGAAGCATGTGAATAGGTGACTTGATATTCTGTACCTGATGTTATTATTACACGATTACTACCTCTCAAGTCCCAAATTAAACCGCCACTAAAACAAGGTTTTACAATAGCGATTAATTCATAAAATGGCAATCGATTAATTTTTGCTGCGATGGAGTCGTCAAGGAATGGTTGAGAAACGCCATAAAAACAATAATCTTCATCCGTTTTATTACTTGCTTCTGGTTCATCAATGTTTGCGTCGAGAACGCCATAATTATTTCCAGTAGATGTTTCGAATCCACCACCATGATTATTGAACATTAAGAATAATTTCGATTGTGAATTTAATTTTGCTTTCATGTATGAAATTGCTCCATCAAATCCCGTTGGATTAGCAGCATAATGTACTGGAATTTCTCCATCTTCACCAGAGCCATTTTTATAAACCACTCTAATATTAGCAGGATCATATCCTTTTGAAATCAAAATTCTATACATAAACTTTAAATCATTCCAATATCGCCAATATGCTTTCGATGAATTTATTCCGCCACTATATAAGATAGCACATTTAATTCCAATTGGAGTAATAGCCAATGAACATACCAAAGGATATCTATCACAAAAACTTACTCTTGTTGGTGTAACAAAATAAGAAACACTATCAATAATTTGTGCGCTGGATGATGATAGTTTAAGTGTAGCTAAAGAAGAATTGCCAAATTTTGCAGCAGTACCCAAAATAGAAGCATCTGTATTTTTTTCTAAAATTCCTTTTATCCGAACTTTCTTTCCATGAAAACTATTTAAGTTATCATTAGGACTTTGTAGTTCTAGATGTAAATATTCAGATTCTGGATAAAGGCCGTCAAATAAGTAATTTTCAGGCTCCGAAGTAATAATTGGTTTAGTATTTCCTTCTGAAATAATAAATCCTTCCACTTCAAATTCTTCACCAATTCGATCTTCCCAATTTACACTTTTAATATCAGCATAATTTTTATTTTTGATTGGTGCTTCTTTTTTACAAGAAGTAATCATCAATAACAAGGAAATAAATGTTATTAAACAAGTTATTCCCAATTTTAGTTTATTTTTCATAGTCTTTATTTTAATTAGTGTAAACTTAGATATCAACTATGTGCTATGCTTGATAAATTAGCATTCGGTCGGTTTTAATTAGAATTCGTAAAAAAAACAGCTCATTTAGAGCTGTTTTTAATAATAAAGATAGAATGTACTTTATGCTGCTTCTATTTCATTAAACATTCCTAGAAACTTAAGCATCGCTCCTAAATTACTGATTTTAATTTTACCCATCATTACTGCCATTTGTTTATTTACACGTCCTTCTTCTGCATCTTCAAAATCGCTGGCTAATGCTGAGATTAGACAATCAGCTTCTCCGTTTAAACCTTCTGCTACTGTACAAACACCATCTGCTACAGTTACTGTAAATTCACCTCCATTATCGCCTTCTAATTTAAAATGGAAGGTTCCACTTTGTCCTGCAGATTCTTCTGATTTTAGTCTGCTAGGTAATCCTAATACAATTTCTTTTGCTGTCATTTGAGTTGATTTTTATTAATTAATATGAATAAACAAATGTAAATAAAGATTTTAATTATTCCAAATATTTACCAAACGTTCGTTTGTTTTACCGCTTTTAATGTTGAATATCAAGTGCTTGATATGAATTAACACAAATTTTACAAATAATTTTTTACCAAACGTTTAGTCAAATTAATAGAAAATGCTTATACTTGTTAATGTTTTTTAAACATCCTGTTGTTTTAAAAAAAGAAAATTATGTCCACTATAAAAACAAAAATAAATACAACCGCTGCATCATATAAAGAGAATTATTCTAAGATGCTTGATAAAATTGCTGAGTTAGAAAAACATCTCAAACAATCCATATTTCAAGGAGATGAAAAACATACTACTAAAGCGAAATCACAAGGCAAGTTCTTAGCCCGTGAACGAATAGAATTATTACTCGACCAAGATTCTCCATTTTTAGAATTATGTCCTTTAGCAGGATTAGGTGTAAAAGGTGGCTTTGGAACAGGTGGCACTATGGTTGCTGGTATAGGTTTTGTATCTGGAAAAATGTGTTTAATCACTTCAAATGTTGGCACTAATAAAGGTGGTGCTATTGATATTGCTTCTTTGAAAAAAGCATTACGTATTTCAGAAATTGGACGAGAAAATAATTTACCAGGAATCAGTTTAGTGGAAAGTGCAGGTGCCAACTTGCCCGACCAAGCACAAGTGTTTAATTTAGGTGGAAATAATTTCAAAGAAATTACACGTCGTTCTAAACAAGGTGTGCCAACGATCTCTATCGTTTTTGGAAATTCAACTGCCGGCGGTGCATATATTCCAGGTATGAGCGATTATACTATTTTCATTAAAAACAATGCTAAAGTTTTCTTAGCCGGACCACCATTAGTAAAAATGGCTACGAATGAAATTGTAGATGATGAAACTTTAGGTGGAGCAGAAATGCATTCAAAAATTTCAGGCGTTTCCGATTATTTAGCGCAAGATGAATTAGATGGAATCAGAATTGCAAGAGAATTAATGGCTAATCTAAATTTAAAATCTCATATCCAAAATCTCAAATCTCAAAATTATAAAGAACCTCATTATCCTATCGACGAGTTACTCGGAATTGTTTCTGTGGACACTAAAGTTCCTTTTGATTGCCGAGAAGTAATTGCTCGCATAGTAGATGGTTCAGAGTTTCACGAGTTTAAAAAAGAATATGGCACTACGTTAGTTTGCGGTTATGCAAAAATTCACGGTTATCCTATTGCAATCATCGGAAATAATGGCGTTTTATTTAATGATTCGTCTAACAAAGGTGCACACTTTATTCAGTTGTGCAATATGAACCACACACCTATCCTATTTTTACAAAACATTACAGGATTTATGGTGGGAAAAGATTACGAACAAAGTGGCATTATTAAAGATGGTGCCAAGATGATTAATGCGGTTTCTAATTCCGAAGTACCTATGTTTACTTTAATGATGGGCGCATCGTATGGCGCAGGAAATTATGCGATGTGCGGTCGAGCTTATAATCCACGTTTTTTATTTTCCTATCCAAACTCTATGATTGCGGTTATGGGTGCAGAACAATTAGCTGGTGTCATGCAAATGGTCAGCAAAGAAGCCGCTATTAAATCCGGTCAACAATACGACGAAACACAAGCAACACAAATGAAAGAATTTATGAAAATGGAAATAGAAAAACAAAGTAATGCATTCTTTGCTACAGGTCAACTTTGGGATGATGGCATCATCGACCCAAGAGATACACGACATGTATTTGGGTTAATATTAGCATTAACCTATATAAATGAAGTAAAAGGAACAAATGCTTGGGGTGTGTTTAGAATGTAATTGAATTTATGATTTAAGAATTCAGATTTAAGATTTATAATATGAACTCAATTGAACTAAGAAATAGAATAAAAAAATTTGCTGTAAATACTATAAAATTTACTGAAAACATAAAACCGACTTATGCTAATGTAATCATTATAAAACAAGTAATAAGAGCAGCAACATCAGTAGGTGCAAATTATCGTTCTGCATTAAGAGGTAAATCAAACCCAGATTTTATCAATAAAATAAATATTGTTCAAGAAGAAGCAGATGAATGTATTTATTGGGTTGAACTATTTGAAGAAACAAATTCAAAATTAAATGGATTAGAAGAATTAATCAAAGAATCAAATGAATTAACTGCTATATTTTCAGCTATTCTAAAAACACTAAAAGCTAAAAAAAATCATAAATCTGAAATCATAAATCTGAAATCAAAATATGTCTAAAATAAAAAAATTATTAGTTGCCAATCGTGGGGAAATTGCTTGCAGGATTTTTAAAACGTGCAGAGAAATGGGCATTGCCACTGTTGCCGTTTTTTCTGATGCGGATGAAAATGCATTGTTTGTTAAACTCGCTGATGAAGCTGTTCGTATCGGAGGAAAGCAACCGAATGAATCGTATTTAATAATCGATAAAATTATGGATGCAGCAAAAAAAACCGGTGCAAATGCTATTCATCCAGGTTATGGTTTTTTGAGCGAGCGTGTTGAATTTGCTCAACGTGTAATTGATGAAAACATGATTTGGGTTGGACCTCATCCAAAAGCTATTGAAGTGATGGGCTCTAAAATTGGTGCAAAAAAAATTATGCAAGCACACCATGTTCCAACCATTCCTGGCTATCAAGGCGATGACCAAAGTATTGAAACCATTAAAACAAAGTCAATTGAAATTGGATTTCCTGTTTTATTGAAAGCAAGTGCTGGCGGTGGCGGTAAAGGTATGCGCATTGTGTGTGAAGAAAAAGAGTTAGACAAAGCCATTGCCGAAGCAAAATCAGAAGCATTAAATGGTTTCGGCGATGATACACTTTTAATAGAAAAATATTTCGATTCTGCTCGACATATAGAGTTTCAAATTTTTGGAGATAAACATGGAAATGCATTGCATATTTTTGAACGTGAATGTAGTATTCAACGGCGTTATCAAAAGATAATAGAAGAAAGCCCATCTCCTTTTATCACAGAAGAAACACGAAAAAAAATGGGTGATGCGGCTGTTGCTGCATGTAAAGCTATTCAATACGATAATGCTGGAACAGTAGAGTTTATTGTTACTCACGACCAATCTTATTATTTTTTGGAAGTCAACACGCGTTTGCAAGTCGAACATCCAGTTACAGAAGAAGTTACCCATTTAGATTTAGTTCGATTGCAAATAGAAGTAGCACAAGGAAGTGCAATTCCTTTTACACAAAATGAAATTACCCAAAACGGACACGCTATTGAAGTGCGTTTATATGCCGAAGATGCAGCCAACAATTTTATGCCAGTAAGTGGAAAAATTTTGAATTGGCAACCTGCAACTATTGATGGTTTGCGTTATGACACCGGAATTGAAAGCGGTTCAGAAATTTCAACTTTCTACGACCCAATGATTGCAAAAATAATTGCTAAAGGAAAAAACAGAAACGAAACCATCGCTAAATTGACTTTAGCATTGCAAGAAACTGTTTTAACTGGTTTTACAACAAACAAAAATTTCTTAGTATCTATATTACAAAACGAAGATTTCCAAAATGGAAATTTTGATACGCATTTCTTGGATAACAAATTCCAATATACCGGTGAAAATTATCCGCAAGAAACCTTGGATATTTTGACTTGTGCCTTGCAACATTATCGTTTTTTACAAAGAGAAAATGAAAGATCCTTAGCAAAAGGCGTTCCTGCAGGTTGGCGCAATAATTTCTATCAAGCGCAACAAGAAAAATACAGCTTTAACGGCTTTGAATTTTTGGTAGAATACAAAAACGAAAACGGATATTTACATATTTCATTTGCAGATAAACATTTCGCTTCAAAACACCATACCTATAACGAGCACCTTCATTCGATCTCGCTTAAGGCGAGAGAGAAATCCCGAAACAATTGGCACACTTTTGAAATAAATAATATTCGTCGAAAATTTTTCTTCTCTAAAAACGGTAATCAATATTTCATACATTCACCACAACTTGGGCAAATTGTTTTGTTTAGTGTAGATAAATTTCCAAGTCCAATTGAAGAAACAGTAAAAGGTGCATACATTGCACCCATGCCAGGCGAAATAACGGCAGTATTAGTAAAAGCCGGCGACAAAATAAAAAGTGGCGATGCTTTATTAAAAATGATTTCTATGAAAATGGAAAGCACCATTGAAGCGCACAGCGATGGCGAAGTAGAAGAAATATATGTTAATGAAAAACAATTTGTAGAAAACGGAACGTTATTGATAAAAATGAAAGAATGATTGAAATAATGTAAGATTTCCACTTTCGTGGGAATGACGTGGTTACATTAAGATACAAATGTCATTCCCTTGTAAAAGGGAATCTCATAAAAAAATGAAAAGAAAAAATGGAATAAAGTAAGATTCCCACTTTCGTGGGAATGACATGGTTACATTAATACACAAATGTCATTCCCTTGTAAAAGGGAATCTTATAAAAACAATTAAACATGAGAATAGACAATAAACATCCATGTATTTACATTATCTCCAATAATTTTGGTAATGTAATTTATATTGGTGTCACATCTTATTTATGGTATAGAATTTTACAGCACAAACAAGGCGATGGTTCAGTATTCACAAAGAAATACAAAATAAAAAAGTTGATTTATTTCGAGGAGTTTAATAATATGGCAAACGCAATAGAAAGAGAAAAACAATTAAAGAAATGGAATAGAAAATGGAAAGATGAATTAATTGATACTATAAATAAAGAAAGAGTAGATTTAGCGATTGATTGGTATTCAGAATTGGATATAATAGATTATAATGAATCTAAAAAATATTTTGGATATTAAATGTCATTCCCTTGTAAAAGGGAATCTCATAAAAAAATGAAAAGAAAAAATGGAATAAAATAAGATTCCCACTTTCGTGAGAATGACGTGGTTACATTAAGATATAAATGTCATTCCCTTGTAAAAGGGAATCTCATAAAAAAATGAAAAGTAAAGTTAGAATAAATTAATCTCAAATCTGAATTCATAAATCATAAATAAATATGCTCTACTCACAACAAGACATCCGTAATTTCAACGAACAAAGTTTTACTTACCTACTTGTCGAAGAAAAGGAAAACGTGTTAACCATCACACTCAATCGACCGGAAAAACGCAATGCTTTTCACGCACCTTTAGCAAATGAATTAGCATTCGCATTAGCTTATGCACATTACAACAATGCTATATGGTGCGTGGTTCTCAAAGCCAACGGACCAACCTTTTGTGCCGGTGCAGATTTAAAAGCCTTTGCTGGTGAAAACACTGCCGAAAAACAATCTACCATACCTATGCCAAAAGATATGGTCAAACTCGGCGATGAATTCAACGGCTTACATAAACCTTGCATTGCACAAGTACATGCCGATGTTTATGCCGGTGGATTTTTAATGATTGGTGGTTGCACACACGTCATCGCCGTTGAAGAAGCCAAATTTGGATTGCCTGAAGTAAAACGCGGCATTTTTCCATTTCAAGTAATGGCAACATTAGAGCCTTTAATGTCAGCACGCCAACTGTTAGACTTATGCATTCGAGCTAAAACATTGACAGCAAGTGAAGCAAAAGAAATCGGATTGGTTTCTGAAGTAGTAACTGCAGATAATTTAGAAAATCGAGTACAAGAATTAATTGCAGCAATCAAAGAACAATCACCTACTGCCATACGATTGGGCTTGAAAGCATTTCAAGAAATGAAAACAAAAAATGCCGATGAAAAACACAAATATTTGCATGCTATGTTGATGCAATGTTTACAAAGTAAAGATGCAGCTGAAGGCTTAACTGCATTCAAAGAAAAACGAAAACCAAATTGGATTGGAAACTAAAATACTAACCGCAAATCCCGAAGTTTCAGAATTACGCAAAGTTCTTGTAGAAAATCTTGAATACTTTGAAATAACTTAGCATATTTTGTGGTTAATATAAAAATGGAAAAATAGAAATAAAAACTTTGCAATACTTTGCGAAAAAACTTAAAATCCTTTGTGGTAAAAAAAATCATGAGTTAAACAAATAAAAATCAAAATATGTCAAACAAAAAACTAATACTAAGTGCAGCGCTCACAGGAGCAGCCACCAATCGTTCACATTGTCCTGCCATACCATACACACCAAGAGAATTAGGTGAAGAAGCCAAACGCGCAGTAGATGCCGGCGCAAGTATTGTACACATTCACGCGCGCGAAGACAATGGTATTCCAAGTTGGCGAACAGAAGTATTTGAAGAAATTAAAGCGGAGGTACGCAAACATTCTTCTGATGTGATTATCAATTTTTCTACAGGCGCAATCGGTCTTTCCGTAGAAGAAAGAATCAAGCATTTGCCGATTACAAAACCCGATATGGCAGCGTTTAATATGGGCAGCATGAACTATGCTATCTTTTCCAAAAAACAAAAACAATTTTATTGGAATGCCGTTTTTGAAAACTCCTTTGACACGATGATTAAAGTTGTAAAAACAATGAATGAAAATAATATTTGTCCGGAAATGGAATGTTTCGACACCGGACATATTCATAATGTTGTGCCACTTCGAGAAATGGGATTAATTCCTGATAATGCATGTTACAGCTTAGTAATGGGCGTGCTTGGTGGTATTCCTGCAACAGTAGAAAATTTAATGCATCAAATAAAGCAAGTACCGAAAAATGAATTTTGGCAAGTGATTGCTATCAGTAGAAAGCAATGGCAATTGGCTGCTATTGCTTGTACGATGGGTGGAAATTTTCGAGTTGGATTAGAAGATAATTTCTACTTACCCAATGGCGAAATGGCAAAATCAAACGGCGAATGTGTAGAAGCCGGCGCAACATTAGCACGTATGTTAGACAGAGAAATTGCAAGTATTTCTGAGACAAGAGAAATGCTGAATATCAAAACAATTAATTAATCATTAACCGCAAAGAGCTCAAAGATTTTTCGCAAAGGACACAAAGTAAGTTGAAATTATTTATCAACTATATAGCAAAAAGCAAATATGGAATTATAGCAAAGTAATAATAGAAGAAAATGAAAGAAAATGAATTATCACATTTTGTTATAGGTATAGCAATTGATGTTCATAATGCATTAGGACCTGGGCTTTTAGAAAGTGCATACCAAGAATGTTTATATTATAAGTTGAAAAAGGAAGGATTAAAAGTTGACAAAGAAAAAGCAATACCATTACTATTTGAAGAAGTTAAACTTGATTGCGGTTATAGAATTGATTTATTGGTGGAAGAAAAATTAGTAATTGAAATAAAAAGTGTGGAAGCGTTAAATGACATTCATTTAGCACAAACGCTTACTTACTTAAAACTTGGAAATTACAAACTTGGCTTATTAATAAATTTCAATGTAACCCTTTTAAAACATGGAATAAAAAGAATAGTAAACGGATTATAAACCTTTAAAACTTTGCGAAAAACTTAAAATACTTTGCGGTTATAAAAATAAACCTCTTCGAACTTTGCGGTAGCCTTTGCGCTCTTTGCGGTAAATAAATCACGAGAAAATATGAGCATTTTAGAACAAT
>Ga0138256_10008500_pt1 | contig 10774 bp, 11 predicted proteins | sample KNB2016incub_MG_FD_105486 | JGI IMG/M metagenome (GOLD analysis project Ga0138256, IMG submission 105486) | Active sludge microbial communities from wastewater in Klosterneuburg, Austria - KNB2014incub_MG | ecosystem: Engineered > WWTP > Activated sludge > Unclassified | place: Austria... | reverse complement strand
GGAATCAGATCGGATTCTGAGGTCGTCTTAACTATGGGAGAAATCATCCCAATGAATTCAAAAACACGGGTAAACACCAAATCAGGTAAATAAGGCACTAAAGCATTTTCCTTTAGGCTGAGCGTTTCAACCACAACTTCCGGATATATTTTTGGCTTCTTTGACATATGTCACAAAATTACTGACATTTGTCGAGATTGTCAATTTTTGGACCGGATTTCTTTTAATTTCCTGAATAACATCAGTTCCTCCTCATTAAGTGATTGAGGAATAGTGATTTGATAGGTAATGATAAGATCTCCTTTACCGTCTGACTTATAATGTGGAATACCCAATCCCTTTAAACGGACTTTTGAACCCGGCTGAGTCCCAGGTTTGACCTTGACTTTGACATTCCCGTTTAAAGCCGGTATATCAATTTCGCCCCCAAGGATAGCGGTATACAAATCCAAATCATAGTTGCCCAATAGATTATGGCCTTCAGTTTTAAACTTATGATGAGGAGCAATTTCAAAATGAATAAAAAGATCCCCGGTTGGACCTCCTGGCGTTTGTTGCCCTCCCTGTCCCTTGATCTTTATGGACTGATCATGTTGAATACCCGCTGGAATCTTGATCCTGATTTTTTTCCCGGCTACTTCCAGTACCTGAACCTGGTCTTTTAAAGTGTCCTCCAGGTTGACTTTTAAGACTGACCGGTAATCAATACCCTTTGGCGTTTCGCGAGATCGCCGGTTTGCACCAGGATTAAAAGAACTACCGCCAAACATTTCATTTTGGTCAAAAAACATCGATTGGAAAAAGTCTGAAAACATTTCGGGGTCCACCTCTTCCCCATTCATGGTATACCTGGAGCCTCCGGGGCGACCATGATTTCTTGGATTATTTGATCGGTTTGCCCTGGCCTGGTCAAATGCATCAGCATGTTCCCAATCTTTGCCATAGGTATCGTATTTTTTTCTTTTAGCCGGATCGCTTAATACGGTATTGGCTTCATTGATTTCTTTAAATTTTTTCTCAGCATCTTTATTGCCGGAGTTGACATCCGGGTGATGTTTGCGCGCCAATTTCCTGTATGCTTTACGAATCTCTTCTACAGTGGCTGTTTTCGATACACCTAAAACCTGATAATAATCTACAAAGGCCATAATTTATTTAAATAGGTTATACCCCTTATAACCCGGATTCCATCGCTACTGTTCCAAGTTAGAAAAATTTTACACCAGGAACCATTCCATTTTTCTACCTGTTTTATTAATTATCTTAACAGATCCAAATAAAATGAAAACAGCCTCGGGAATTTTAATTTTTCTGGTTTTAATCACCTGCATTTCCTGTGCGAGATCAACCAGTGATTTTACACCATGTATTTCAGGACATGTCTATGGTTTCTGGCCTGGTCTATGGCATGGATTGATTGCACCTTTTGATCTACTGGCCTCTTTATTCAATAAAGAAGTGTATATGTACGCTCCTAATAATAACGGGTCCTGGTATGCCCTTGGTTTTTTGTTTGGAAGCGGGGGCTGGGGGTTGTTGGCAGGTAAAAGCACCTCCCGAAAAAAAAATTAGCACGGCACAATAAAGGGCTGAACCCGCTTGAAAATTTTAAACTTTTCACAACATTCATATTAGTTACTTTTGTTGTGATATGCAGTTTTTCTATCCGTGGTTTCTATTGGCCTTAGGAACACTGGCGGTACCGATCATTATTCACCTGTTTTATTTTCGAAGATTCAAAAAAGTCTACTTTTCTTCCGTCCGTTTTTTGAAAGAAGTAAAAGATGAAACCAGCGCCAGGTCTAAATTAAAAAACTTATTGGTTTTGTTGGCCCGCCTATTGGCTTTGGCCTTCCTGGTCATGGCTTTTGCCCAGCCGTTTATGCGGACGGCCACCCAGGAAAAATACGCTAAAAACCTGGTGGGTGTTTTTATAGATAATTCATTCAGCATGAATGCATTATCTGAAGACATACCCTTGATTTCCAAAGCAAAACAAAAAGCCAGAAACATTGTCGAAGCATATAGTAATGAAGACCGGTATGTAATTATTACCCACGATTTTTTGGGAAGACAAATGAGGCTGATCCACCAGGATGAAGCTTTATCGATGATCGATGAAATCAAACAGACAGCAAGTGTTCATAACCTGGATGAGATCAGGGAAAAAATGCAGTCGATCCTGCACAAAGAAACCGGAAATGAACACCTCTATATGATTTCAGATTTCCAAAAATCGATTTGCGACCTTAAGGCTGTGTCGGATACCTTTACCCAGATCCACCTCATCCCCCTTCAAAGTATCCAGGAAAATAACCTGACGATTGATTCGGCCTGGTTCGATTCACCCGCGCAAATCATTGGACAAGCCAGCCTGCTAAAATTTAAAATCCATAATTACGGGACCCAACCAATACAGGATGCCCGGCTTTCCATCATTCAAAACCAGCAATCTAAACCGCTGGGCACTATTTCTATTGCCCCGGGGGAATCCAGGATTGATACTGCTCAGATTCTGGTCACCCAGCCTGGTTGGCAGGAAATTCAGTTGGAAATAACCGATTTTCCGATCCAGTTTGATGATAAACTGTACCTGACGTTCAATGTAAATGCCCAATTGGACATCACAACCATATCCACGGACCGGATCAATTCAAATCTTTTGACTGCTTTGCAGAGTTTGCCATCGGCTAAAATCACGATGCAAAATTTGAGGAATATCAATTACGCTTCCCTTCCTAATAATGAACTGATCATACTGGAAGGACTCAATGATATCAGCAGTGGTTTGGCCAATGAAATTTTCTCTGCGCTCAGGCAAGGAACCAACGTGCTTGTATTCCCCGGTGTTTCCAGCAACCTGGTGTCTTATACCAATTTTATGAATACCCTGGGCGGGGGTGCCTATCAGGCATTTGAGAAAAATACCCTTCCAGTCACCACGATCAATACCCTGGAATTTACGTTTAAAGACGTTTACAACAAAGTAAGTCCAAACATGAGGTTGCCCATTGCCTTAGGCCGTTATCTGAGGAATACTGGTCGCCTGGGGGAAGAATCGATTATGAGTTTTGCAGACGGCAAACCTTTTTTATCAAAATACAAATCAGAAGGAGGCGCTCTTTATATCTGTTCTACTCCGCTGGAGACTGAATGGAGCGATCTGAGCCGTAACCCCGAGATATTTATTCCGATGATATTCAGGATCGCCCTCAATAAAAACAAGACCGAGTTGTTGTCGAGGTTTATAGGCAAAGATGAAATTTTAGAGGCTGAGGTGGTCCAACAAACTGCCGAACATGTGATCCATCTCAACAAGTCCGGCACAAAAGAAGATTATATCCCTTATCAGCGATCTGCAGGCAGTAAAGTAATCCTGGATGTAAAAGGGTCCATTCAGGATGCTGGTATTTACCACTTGAATCTTAAGGATACGCTCATCGGCAAAGTCGCCTTTAATTTTAACCGCAAAGAATCTGATCTGAGCACTTTAAGCATCCAGGACCTCAAAAGCCAGTATGGCGACACCTATGAAATCGTTGAAAACGCCAATACGACGGATTTTGAAGGCTGGATAAAGGATAAATATCAAGGTAAAATTTTCTGGAGATGGTTTATCTTGATGAGCCTTATCTTCCTTTTTGTTGAAGCCGTATTATTAAGATTCTGGAAAACCTGATCCAACCAATGGAATTCATCCTTGAGCAAGCCAAATTGATCTACCCGGGTCATCCGTTGAACGGCAAACGGTTGAACATAAAAATTACTGATGGCATCATTTCCTCATTGGATGCCAAAATGAACTCCAAACAGCATATCATTAAAGGGAATGATCTGCAGGTTTCCATAGGGTGGTTCGATATCGGAACATCCATGGGTGAACCAGGATATGAACACCGCGAAACCGCAGAGACCCTATCCAGATCTGCGCTTGCAGGTGGATATACCGGAGTCGCGGTATTCCCGAATACAAAGCCTTGTCTCCATTCGAAAGCTGAGATTGAATTTATTATCCAGAAATCAAAGTCATCCGCCATTGATATCTACCCTATCGGGGCAATCACCAAAAACTGTAAGGGGCAGGAACTCGCGGAGATGATCGATATGCACCACAGTGGGGCCATAGCTTTCTCAGACGGAATACACCCTGTCCAGGACAACGGTGTCATGATGCGGGCTATGCGTTATGTAAACCACTTTGAAGGTTTGATCATTAATAGTTTGGAAGACCAGGCGCTGGCCACTTTAGGTCAGATGCACGAAGGCACGATCTCCCAGCAGTTGGGACTCAAAGGTATTCCTGCCATAGCGGAAAACCTGATGCTCCAGCGCGATTTGTACCTTTCATTATATGCAGGTTCAGGTTACCTGGCGCATTTGATTTCTTCCGAAGAGGGTATTAAACAATTAAAAGCGAGGAATAAAAATAAGTTTACGGTCCATGCATCTGTTTCTTACCTGAATTTGTTGTTTGATGATTCCCGCTTGAGTGAGTTTGACTCCAATTATAAACAATCGCCACCCCTTCGATCAGCTCAGGACAGAAAGGCTCTTGTGAAAGCGGTAAAAGAAAAGGTGATAGGCATTATTTGTACCAATCACCGACCTTTAGAGATCGAAAAAAAAGACCTGGAGTTTGCTTATTCCGACGCGGGCACGATTGGGCTGCAGACCATCTTCCCGGCTTTGTCTACCACTCGCGAGCTGACCATGACAGAATGGGTGACTGCAGCGGCAATCAATCCCAGAAAGGTCTTAAAACTTACGTTGCCTGAAATCTCTGAAGGTAAACCAGCCAACATTACGTTTTTTGATCCCACCATCGAGTGGAAATATGAAAAACAGGACGTGTTATCCTTGTCCAAAAACTCTCTTTTCATGGATCATTCCTTCCGGGGCAAGGTACTGGGCACGGTGCACAAAGGCAGGGCACATTTGAACAAGTAAAAATTTATTTCTACTTTTCGGGAAAGAAGCTGCTATGAATGAATCAAAACCAGGCCCGATGATCCTGAGATACGGGCTTACCGGTGGACTGATCACCAGTCTTATTTTTTTAATTGCCACCATAGGTGGACTTGCTAATCCTTCCAATACCTCTTCCAATGTACTGATCGGATTATTGTCTTTTGCTGTCCTGGTAACCATGGTAGTGATTGCAACCCGGAAACAGCGGGATGAATTTCAAGGGGGTTTTATCAGCCTGGGTCAATGTATATTGATCGGAGTCGGTGTAGTGTTGTTGTCGGCGTTGATTTCGAGTGTGATTTCCTTGATTTATACCCGGATAGTGGACCCCGGATATATGGACCGGATGATGTCGGGTATGGAAGAAGCCTGGGAAGCTCAGGGTTTAAATGAAGAACAAATTGAACAGGCGAAGACATGGACCAATTTTATGAAAAATCCTTTTTTATCCATCGCATCTAATTTGTTGTGTTTTGGGCTCGGCGGTCTTATCCTGTCCCTGATCACGGGTTTAATCATGAAAAAAGACAGACCTGAATTCACCTGATCCCCCGTGAGGATATATTTCTGATTTTTTTAATATCTACTTTCCTTAGATTTGCAGCCTAAACATGATAGAGTGTTAGACATATCGGTTATTATCCCCTTACTCAACGAATCCGCCTCTCTGCCTGAACTCGAAAGCTGGATTCAAAAAGTAATGGCATCACAGGGATATCAATACGAGATTATTTTTGTCGATGACGGCAGTACCGATGGCTCCTGGGAAGTGATAGAAAAACTGGCTGCCTCTAACCCCAATATTCACGGCATTAAATTTCGCCGCAATTATGGCAAGGCCGCTGCACTCAATACCGGTTTTCATGCTGCCAAGGGGACCTATGTGATTACGATGGACTCGGATCTTCAGGATAGCCCCGAAGAAATACCCGGATTAGTTGAAATGATCAAAGGTCAGAATCTGGACATGGTTTCCGGGTGGAAAAAAAAGCGTTATGACAACGCGCTGACCAAAAACCTTCCCTCCAAATTATACAATTGGACAACCAGTAAAATGTCGGGTATAAAATTGCATGACATGAACTGCGGATTAAAAATTTACCGCAATGAAGTGATTAAAAATATTGTAGTAGACGGTGAAATGCACCGGTATATCCCGGTCATTGCAAAGTGGGCCGGGTTTGGTAAAATAGGGGAAAAAGTCGTTGCCCATCAGGCGCGCAAATATGGCACTTCTAAATTCGGAATCGAAAGATTTCTCAATGGATTCCTTGATTTAGCGACCATCATGTTTGTAGGGAAATTTGGTAAAAGGCCTATGCATTTATTTGGCACCCTGGGGCTTTTGATTTTTTTATCTGGTTTTTTAATCCTTACCTACCTGACCGTCGGCAAGTTTTTTTTTGAATTTATTTCTATTGCCAATCGCCCTATTTTTTATCTCGGAATCTTGTTTCTAATCGTTGGGCTGCAGTTATTCATGTCCGGTTTTATTGCTGAACTCGTCACCCGGAATGCTCCTCCCAAACAGGACTATCAGGTGGATAAGCAGTTCTGAATATGAAACGAATAGTGATTTTAGGGACTGCCTATCCGTTCAGGGGAGGCCTGGCTGCATTTAATGAAAGGTTGGCCGAAGAACTCATTAAAATGGGTCATCAGGTGGATGTGGTGACCTTTACCGTCCAATATCCTTCGATGTTGTTTCCAGGCAAATCTCAGTTCAGTAACGATCCTCCTCCTCCGCTCAGGATATATCGATGGTTACATTCGTTTAACCCGTTAAATTGGATCAGTACCGGATGGAAAATCCGAAAACTCAGACCCGACCTGATCATATGTAAATTCTGGCTTCCCATCATGGGGCCATCACTGGGCACGGTGATAAGGATTGCCAAATCAAAAAACACCCAGGTCATCAGCATTCTGGACAATGTGATTCCCCATGAGAAAAGGATGGGAGATTCGATATTTATCCGGTATTTTTTAAACAGTGTAGACCGGTTTATTTATATGTCTAAAAGCGTGGGTAGCGACCTGCAACAATTTGAACAATCTAAACCGGCTCAGTTAATACCGCATCCGATCTATGATAATTATGGTACTGCAGTATCAAAAGAAGAAGCACTTCAATATCTGCAATTTGACCCGGCCTTTCGGTATGTATTATTTTTTGGATTTATCCGGGACTACAAAGGTTTGGATTTGTTGTTCGATGCCATTGCTTTATTGCCGGATACTTATGCACATCTAAAATTTATTATAGCGGGTGAGTTTTATACCGAGGCCGCCCCCTATGAGGATCAGATCAATCGATTAGGGATTCGCGATCGGTTGATCATGCACACCCATTTTATTTCAAATGATCTGGTAAAATATTATTTCTGTGCCTCCGATCTGGTAGTCCAGCCTTATAAATCCGCTACACAAAGTGGAATTGCCCAAATCGCCATTCACTTTAACAAACCGACGGTGGTGACCCGCGTTGGCGGACTCCATGAAATTATTGAACATCAAAAATCAGGATATGTGGTGGATGTAACCCCACAAGCTATAGCCGAAGCTATTAAAGATTATTTTGGCCGGACTGACCATAAGCTGTTTTTTGATTCTCTGGAGATAACCAAATCCAATTACTCGTGGAACCGGATGGCTCAGGCCGTACTGACTGCCCATTAACCCAATGTTTAAAGGAAGACGCTCCAATTGTCGGTTTATCCACTGCTATCCATGTATAGAGGGATACTATTCGAGTTATATTATCTTTGGGCGATGATTGTCAGATCGAGAGCACCTTTACGGATAGGTTTGGCGGGTGGAGGAACGGATGTATCCCCTTATTCTGATTTATATGGAGGTGCTATTCTCAACGCCACTATAAGTTTGTTTGCCCAGGCTACTATCATTCCCAATCATTCCAAACGCATCCGGCTGGAATCCCTGGACCTGGATGAAGTCATGGACCTGAGAAAATCAAGGCTTTTAAAAATTGATGGGAAACTCGATCTCATCAAAGGTACCCATAACCGCATGTTTAAAAATATCAAGGGGAAATTGCCCGCCTATGATATCAGTACCCATGTGGATGTTCCGAAAGGGTCTGGTCTTGGCGCGTCCTCAACGCTCACCGTAGCGATGACCAGCGCTTATAGTGAATGGCTAAAATTGCCGATGGGAGAATATGATCTGGCTAAAACAGCCTATGAAATTGAGCGGCACGACCTTCAGATCGCGGGAGGCAAACAGGATCAATATGCCGCTACTTTTGGTGGATTTAATTTTATGGAATTTTATAAGGACGATAAAGTAATCGTCAATCCATTGCGCATCCGTCCTGAATACCTGCACGAACTGGAGCTGAATATTTTGTTATATTATACAGGCACTTCCAGGTTGTCTTCCACCATTATTGAAAAACAAGCGTCCAATTTCACCGGCAAAAAAGAACAATCGCTGGATGCCGCACACCGTCTCAAGGAGCAGGCCATCCTGATGAAGGAGGCTCTCCTCATGGGCCGTCTGAAAGAAATCGGAGAATTATTGGATTTTGGCTGGCAACAAAAAAAGAAAACCGCTACCGGGATATCCAACCCATTGATTGATGAAATTTATTCCCTTGCATTAAAACACGGAGCGACCGGAGGCAAAATATCTGGTGCCGGCGGAGGTGGTTTTTTGATGTTATATGCTCCGGGAAACAACCGTTATAAAGTAATTAAAGCGTTGGAGCCAATGGGCGGTGTGTTTAAACCTTTTCATTTTGTACAAGAAGGGGTCACTTCGTGGACCATACATAATCATTGACAAATGTATCAAGTCAGTATAAAAGCAACCTTGCAGGAATCCATTGCTGTCAAAGCCAGCATTTTGAACGATCCATCCCTGATTCAAAAAATCAGTGAGGTCACCACCCTGTTGATTGAAACTTTTCAACAAAACGGCAAAGTTTTGTTTTGTGGCAATGGTGGTAGCGCCGCCGATGCCCAACACCTGGCCGCTGAATTTTCGGGCAGGTTCTATAAAGACCGACAACCTCTTCCCTCTGAAGCTTTGCATGTCAACACCTCCTACCTCACGGCTGTGGCAAATGATTATGGGTTTGAACATGTATACTCCAGAATGATTAAAGGAATTGGCAAGTCGGGAGATGTATTGATCGGCCTGAGTACCTCGGGAAATTCACAAAATATCATCCAGGCATTCCGTGTCGCCCGGTCTTTGGGTATGATCTGTGTCGGATTTACCGGACAAACCGGGGGGCTGTTGGCTGCTGAATCGGATATCCTTCTCAATATCCCCTCTAACGATACTCCCCGCATCCAAGAAAGTCATATCACTGTAGGTCATATCCTATGCGAACTCGTGGAAAAAGCGCTCTTTCCCTGATGACTGCAATAATCCTTGCAGGTGGTTTAGGGACCCGACTTCACTCCGTGACCCGCGATATGATTCCTAAAGTGATGGCTGAAGTCAGGGGAAAACCCTTTATTCACTGGCAATTACATTACCTTAAAAAACAGGGAATCCATAAGATCATTATGGCGTTATACCATCACGCGGACCAGGTCAGAGCTTATGTAGGAGATAAATATGCGGGTTTGGAGGTCATGTATTCTGTTGAAAGTTCACCCTTAGGTACCGGTGGTGCTGCCCGTTTGGCTTTAGATCAAACCGACACTACCCGGGTGTGGATACTGAACGGGGATACCTGGTTTCCGGTCAATCTTCAGGCAATGTTATCAAACCATCGACAAACTGGAAACGACATTACCCTGGCATTAAAAAAACTGGTTGACTTTGATCGGTATGGATCCGTCAAATTGGATAAAAACCGCCGCATCATTGCCTTTAAAGAAAAACAACCCATATCGGAAGGATATATAAACGGGGGTATCTACCTGATCGAATCAACGGTACTAAAATCATTTCATTCAGGTACCAGGTTTTCTCTTGAACACGACTTGTTTGAACAAAAGGTGGGAAAATTGAAAATAGGAGGGTATATATCCAGGTCAAGATTTATTGATATTGGTATACCTGCTGATTTTGAGCAAATACAGACCCTTAATTTATTATGAAAAAAAGAATTAAGGATTTGCCTTGCCTTTTTCTGGACCGGGATGGAGTCATCAATAAAAAGCGGAATGACGATTATGTCAAAAGCTGGGATCAGTTTATTTTTCTTCCAAAAGTCCTGGCTGCATTAAAAGAACTGAAAAAATATTATTCCCCAATCATTATCGTTACCAACCAACAGGGTATTGGCAAAGGTTTAATGTCAGAGCAAGACCTTAAAGTTATTCATCAACAGATGAACCGGATCATCCGAAAACGAGGTGGAAAAATCGACAGCGTATTTTATTGTCCTGACCTTAGTGACCCCCCTTCATTTTGCCGGAAACCCAATACAGGAATGGGACTCAAAGCAAAGTATTTGTTCCCTGGTATTCAATGGAATAGATCAATTATGGTCGGTGACTCTGTTTCGGATGTCCAGTTCGGGAAAAATTTGGGCATGCAATCTGTTTTATTAGATCAGGAAATGGAAGACCCCAGCGGTCAGGCGGATTTTGTTTTCAAAGACTTGATGGACTTTTATCTTAATTTTGTGAAAAAATCAACCCGCAGCAACCGTGATTAACCTCTTTATTGTTTGTTTTTCAAAACTGGTTTAGCTGCACATTTATTTCAGGGGATTACCCGACTTCCAATTAAAATAATATATGAATCGAATAAACATCAGTTCCGGTGCCAAATGGGAAAACATCGTGGGATATAGCCGCGCCGTCAGAATAGGAAACCACAT
>Ga0138256_10008499_pt1 | contig 10774 bp, 8 predicted proteins | sample KNB2016incub_MG_FD_105486 | JGI IMG/M metagenome (GOLD analysis project Ga0138256, IMG submission 105486) | Active sludge microbial communities from wastewater in Klosterneuburg, Austria - KNB2014incub_MG | ecosystem: Engineered > WWTP > Activated sludge > Unclassified | place: Austria... | reverse complement strand
CGGCCGGGCCCTCGGTGCTGATCGACGACGAGATCTACGGTCGCGTCGACGCGCAGCGACTCGCCGAACTCATCAGCGAATGGCGGGCGCGTCCGTGAGCGCCGCCACCCTGCGTGTCTACGTCTCCGGCGATGCCGCCGCCCGCGCCCTCGGCGCCGACGCCGTTGCCCAGGGCATCGCCAGCCGCGCGAGCGCCGCCGGCCGCGGCCTGCAGATCGTGCGCACCGGTTCGCGCGGCATGGTGTGGGCCGAGCCGCTCATCGAGATCGAAACCGGCGGCGCACGCATCGCCTACGGGCCGGTGCAGCTGCGCGACCTGGACGGGTTGTTTGCCGCGCGCTTCCTCGAAGGCGGCGCACATGCACTGCGCCTCGGCCAGGTCGAGCGGCTGCCGTGGTTTGCCCGGCAGGAGCGCCTGACCTTCGCGTTGTGCGGTCATTGCGATCCGCTCGACTACGACGCCTGGCGCGCTGCCGGCGGTCTCGCCGGCGTCGAAAAGGCGCTGGAGATGACGCCCGCCGCGATCGTACAGGCGGTCACCGACTCGGGCTTGCGCGGCCGCGGCGGCGCGGCCTTCCCCACCGGCCGCAAGTGGCAGACGGTGGCGGCGCAGGAAGCAACGGAGCGCTTCATCGTCTGCAACGCCGACGAGGGCGACTCGGGCACGTTCTCCGACCGCATGCTGATGGAGGGCGATCCCTACACGCTGCTCGCTGGCATGACGATCGCTGGCCTCGCCGTCGGCGCCACGCGCGGCTTCATCTACCTGCGCATCGAGTACCCGCACGCGCGCCGCGTGCTCGAGAACGCCATCCAGGCGGCGCGGGCCCGCGGCCTGCTGGGTCCGCGCGTGCTCGGCAGCGCGCGTGCCTTCGACATCGAATTGCGCCTCGGCGCCGGCGCCTACATCTGCGGCGAGGAGACCTCGCTGCTCGAGAGCCTGGAGGGCAAGCGCGCCGAGATCCGCTTCCGGCCGCCGCTGCCGGCCATCAAGGGCCTGTGGGGCCAGCCGACGGTGGTCAACAACGTGATCACGCTGGCCAGCGTACCGGTGATCCTGGCGCGCGGCGCCGCCGCCTATCGCGACTTCGGGGCTGGCGATTCGCGCGGCACGCTGCCGCTGCAGCTCGCCGGCAATGTGCGCCGCGGCGGCCTCGTCGAGAAGGCCTTCGGCCTCACGCTGCGCGAGCTGGTCGAGGATTTCGGCGGCGGCACCTGGAGCGGCCGGCCGGTACAGGCGGTGCAGGTCGGCGGCCCGCTGGGCGCCTATGTCACCGCTGCGCAGCTCGACACGCCGCTGACCTACGAGGGGCTCGCCGGCATCGGCGCCATGCTCGGCCACGGCGGCGTCGTCGTGTTCGACGACTCCACCGACATGCTCGAAATGGCGCGCTTCGCGATGGAGTTCTGCGCCCATGAATCCTGCGGCAAGTGCACACCGTGCCGCGTCGGCTCGACGCGAGCCGCCGAGCTGCTCGCCCGGCTGTGCGCCGGGCGCGCCACGCGCGCCGAGGTCGCACAGCTCGAATCGCTGTGCGAAACGATGATCAGTGGTTCACTGTGCGGACTGGGAGGCATGGCGCCGTTCCCGGTACGCAGCATCCTGCGCGGCTTTCCCGACGCCGTCGCGCGCCGGCTGGCCTGAAGGAGACTCTCCATGCATTCGATCCAGTACCAGGACCTCGGCACCCCGGCCACCACAGGCGGCGCGCCGGTGACACTCGACATCGACGGCCGCAGTGTGACGGTGCCGACCGGCACCTCGATCCTGCGCGCCGCGGCGCTGGCCGGCGTCGCCGTGCCGAAACTGTGCGCCACCGATGCGCTCAAGGCCTTCGGGTCCTGCCGCCTGTGCCTGGTGGAGATCGAGGGCCAGAAGGGCCTGCCGGCCTCCTGCACGACACTGGTTGCGCCGGGCATGAAGGTGACCACCGAGTCGCCACGGCTGCGCGGCATCCGCAAGGGCATCGTCGAACTGTACGTCTCCGAGCATCCGCTCGACTGTGACACGTGCCCGGCGAACCACCACTGCGAGTTGCAGGACGTGGCGGCGGATCTTGGCGTCACCGGCTCACCGTATCGGGTAGCTGCCGATGCCGGCGCATCGCCCGCACATGCGCCAGCCTGCGAAGCCCGGCGCGATGAGTCCAACCCCTACTTCCAGTTCGACCCGGACCTGTGCATCGTCTGCTCGCGCTGCGTGCGCGCCTGCAACGACATTCAGGGCACCTTTGCGCTCACCGTCGAGGGCCGTGGCCTCGCCTCGCGCATCGTCGCGAGCCAGGCCGAGCCGTTCCTGCAGTCCGAGTGCGTCTCCTGCGGCCAGTGCGTCGAGAGCTGCCCGACCGGCGCGCTGATCGAGAAGTCGCGCGCCAGCGCCGGCGCGGCCGAACGTGCCGTAACCACGACTTGCGCGTACTGCGGCGTCGGCTGCAGCTTCGACGTCGAGATGCGTGGCGAGCAGATCGCGCGCATGGTGCCCAATCGCAGCGGCGGCGCGAACCACGGCCATGCCTGCGTCAAGGGGCGCTTTGCCTACGGCTACGCCACGCATCCGGATCGCGTGCGCCAGCCGATGATCCGCGCGAAGATCACCGATCCGTGGCGCGAAGTCGGCTGGGACGAGGCGCTGACGCACGCCGCGGCCGAGTTCCGCCGCATCCAGGAACGCCACGGCCGCGACAGCGTCGGCGGCATCACTTCCTCGCGCTGCACCAACGAAGAAACCTTCCTGGTGCAGAAACTGGTGCGCGCGGCGCTCGGCACCAACAACGTCGACACCTGCGCGCGCGTCTGTCACTCGCCCACGGGCTTTGGCCTCAAGAGCACGCTGGGTGAATCCGCCGGCACGCAGAACTTCGACTCGGCGATGAACGCCGACGTCATCCTGTTGATGGGCGCCAACCCGACCGAGGGTCACCCGGTGTTTGCCGCGACGCTCAAGCGCCGCGTGCGCGAAGGGGCGCGGCTCATCGTCATCGACCCGCGCGCCATCCCGATGGTGCGCTCGGCGCACATCGCGGCCGACTACCACCTGCAGGTACGCCCGGGCACCAACGTCGCGATCCTCAACGCGCTGGCACACGTCGTCGTGGCCGAGGGTCTGGAGCGCAAGGACTACATCGCCAGCCGCTGCGAGGCGGGACCGTACCGCCAGTGGCGCGACTTCGTCGCCGCGCCGGAGAACTCCCCTGAGGCGCTCGAGTCCGTCACCGGCGTGCCGGCAGCGCTGGTACGCGGCGCGGCGCGGCTCTATGCGCGCGGTCCGAACAGCGCGATCTACTACGGCCTGGGGGTCACCGAGCACAGCCAGGGCACGACCGCGGTGATGGGCATCGCGAACCTGGCGATGGCCACCGGCAACCTCGGCCGTGAGGGCGTGGGCGTCAACCCGCTGCGCGGCCAGAACAACGTGCAGGGCTCCTGCGACATGGGCTCGTTCCCGCACGAACTCCCCGGCTACCGGCACATCGCCGACCCGGCGCTGCGCGCGCAGTTTGGCGCGGAGTGGCAGGTCGAGCTGCAGGGCGCCCCGGGCCTGCGCATTCCCAACATGTTCGAGGCGGCGCTCGACGGCAGCTTCAAGGGGCTGTACGTGCAGGGCGAGGATCTCGCCCAGTCGGATCCGAACACGCAGCACGTCACGGCGGCGCTAACCGCGATGGAGTGCGTCGTCGTGCAGGACCTGTTCCTGAACGAGACGGCACGCTATGCCCATGTGTTCCTTCCGGGCTCGAGTTTCCTCGAGAAGGACGGCACGTTCACCAACGCCGAGCGGCGCATCAGCCGCGTGCGCAAGGTGATGGAGCCGCTCGCCGGCCTCGCCGACTGGGAGGTGACCGTGCGCCTCGCCAACGCGCTCGGCTATCCCATGCGCTACGACCATCCGTCGCAGATCATGGACGAGATCGCGCGCCTGACACCGACATTCAGTGGCGTCAGCTTCGCGAAGCTCGACGAGCTGGGCAGCCTCCAGTGGCCGTGCAACGCGGCGGCGCCCGCGGGCACGCCGACCATGCACGTCGGCGAGTTCGTGCGCGGCCAGGGCCGCTTCTATGTCACGCGCTACGTGCCGACCAGCGAAAAGGTCAACGCGCGCTTCCCGCTGCTGCTGACCACGGGACGCATCCTCAGCCAGTACAACGTCGGCGCGCAGACGCGCCGCACCGACAATGTCGCCTGGTACCCCGAGGACGTGCTCGAGATCCACCCGCACGATGCCGAGGCGCGCGGCATTGCCGACGGCGACTGGGTCGGCGTGGCGAGCCGCGCCGGCGAGACCGTGCTGCACGCGACGGTCACGGAGCGCGTGCAGCCGGGTGTCGTCTACACGACGTTCCACTTCCCGGAATCAGGCGCCAACGTGGTCACGACCGACAACTCCGACTGGGCGACCAACTGCCCGGAGTACAAGGTCACGGCCGTGCAGGTGATCAAGGTCACCGAGCCGTCGCGCTGGCAGCAGCGTTACCAGCGCTTCGCGCGCGAGCAGGACGCGCTGTTCGCCGCGTCCCATGCCGGTGACTGACGCTCACGCACCCACCCGCCGCGCCACCGTGTGGCGCTGGGACGGCACGCGGCACACCGCCGACACCGACACGCTGGCCGAGGAGACCGCCGTGTGCCTGTGTTACAACGGCACGGCACACGCCGTCATGATGGCCACGCCAGCCGACCTCGAGGACTTTGCCCGCGGCTTCACGCTGACCGAGGGCATCGTCGACTCGGTCGAGGAGATCAGCGCGCTCGGCGTGCATGCCGAACCGGATCGCGTCACGATCCAGCTCACCGTGCCCGAAGCGCGCCGCACGCGCATCGAGCAGCGACGCCGCAATCTCGAGGGTCGCAGCGGCTGCGGCCAGTGCGGCATTGCCGAGCTCGACGCGGTACTGCGTCGCCCGCCACCGCTGCCGGCGACGCTGGCGTGCACGCCGGCGGCGCTGCAGCGCGCCATCACCGAGCTCACCGCCGGGCAGCCCATGGGCGCCAGCACCGGCACGCTGCACGCCGCCGCCTGGGCGGCGCCGGATGGCGGCATCCGGGTCGTGCGCGAGGATGTCGGCCGTCACAACGCCCTCGACAAGGTCATCGGCCAGCTGCTGCAGCGGCGCATTGCGCCCGCCGGCGGCTTCGTGCTGCTGACCAGCCGCGCCAGCCATGAACTCGTGCTCAAGTGCGCGCTTGCCGGCATCGAACTGGTGGCGGCGGTGTCCGGCGCCACCAGTCTCGCCGCGCGTCTCGCCACCGACTGCAACCTCACGCTGGTGGGCTTCACGCGCACTGGCCGCCACGTCGTCTATTCCTGCCCCGCCCGACTGGAACCCAAGCAGCCATGAAGAGCGAATACCTGGTGAAGATGGCCAACGAGATCGCCGCGTTCTACGACGGCACTGACCCGAACGCGGTCGCACTTGTCACCGAACACATCAAGAAGTACTGGGAGCCGCGCATGATCACCGCCTTCGTGACGCACCTGAAGACCGGCGGCGCCGGCTTCACGCCGACCGCGCGCGCCGTCGCGGAGAAGCTCGCGGCGTGAGGCGCCTTCAGTTCTTCAGCCGGTAGCCGGTGCGGAAGATCCACCACACCAGCGCCAGGCACAGCGTGAAGAACCCCAGGATTGCGGCCAGGCTCGTGCCGACGGCGACGTCGGCGTTCTCGTAGAAGCTCCAGCGGAAGCCGCTGATCAGATAGACGACCGGGTTGAACAGCGCCACCTGGCGCCACACGCCCGGCAGCATGTCGATCGAGTAGAAGGCTCCGCCGAGGAACGTCAGCGGGGTAACGACCAGCATCGGGACGATCTGCAGCTGCTCCCAGCCCTTGGCCCAGATGCCGAGGATGAAGCCGAACAGGCAGAACGACAGCGCCGTGAGCACCAGGAAGGCCAGCATCCAGAGCGGATGTGCGATATGCACGTCGACGAACAGGCTGGCGGTCAGCAGGATCACCAGACCGATGATCACCGACTTGGTCGCCGCGGCACCGACATAGGCGGTTACCGTCTCGAAGGCCGAAACCGGGGCCGAGAGCACTTCGTAGATCGAACCGGTCCAGCGCGGGAAGTGGATGCCAAAGGAGGCGTTGCCGATGCTCTCCGTGAACAGCGACAGCATGATCAGGCCGGGTACGATGAATGCTCCGTAGCTCACGCCCGCCACCTCGCCCATGCGCGAACCGATCGCCGCCCCGAAGACGACGAAGTACAGTGCCGTCGTGATCGCCGGCGTGCACAGGCTGCTCCACAAGGTGCGGCCGAAACGCGCCATCTCGAAGCGATACACGGCCCAGATGGCGCGGTGGTTGACCAGCGGGACCCGCAGATCGTGGTTCATGCTCGCGCCCCGCCATTCTCGTTCACCAGGTTGACGAAGATCTCCTCGAGCGTGCTCTGGCTCGTGTTCAGATCGCGGTAGTTGAGGCCGAGCTCGTCGAGCCGGCGCAGCAGCGAGGGGATGCCGGTGTGCTCCTGGTGCGCATCGAAGCTGTAGCGCAGCTCGGCCCGGTTCCCGTCCAGCGACAGGTTCCACGGCGCCAGGGCCGCCGGCACTGCCGCCAGCGGCTCGGCGAGATGCACCGTGAGCTGCTTGCGTCCGAGCTTCTTCATCAGTCGCAGCTTGTCTTCCACCAGGATCAGCTCGCCCTTGTTGATGACGCCGATGCGATCCGCCATTTCCTCGGCCTCATCGATGTAGTGCGTCGTCAGGATGATCGTCACGCCGCTGTCCCGCAGACGCCGCACCAGCGCCCACATCTCGCGCCGCAACTCGACGTCGACACCGGCGGTCGGCTCGTCGAGGAACAGCACGCCGGGTTCGTGCGCCAGCGCCTTGGCGATCATCACGCGCCGCTTCATGCCGCCAGAAAGCGTCTGGATGCGATCGCGCGCCTTCGTCCACAGCGACAGATCGCGCAGCACCCGCTCGATGAAGGCGTCGTCCGGTGGACGCCCGAACAGTCCGCGGCTGAAACGCGCCGCCGCCCATGGCGTCTCGAACATTTCGGTGGCCACCTCCTGCGGGACCAGGCCGATGCGCGCCCGCGCCGCCCGGTAGTCGCGCACCACGTCGTGACCATCGACGGTGACACTGCCCGAGCTGATCTTCACCAGCCCGCAGATCATGTTGATCAGCGTGGTCTTGCCGGCGCCATTCGGCCCGAGCAGCGCGAAGATCTCCCCGCGGCGGATGTCGAGGTCCATGGGCCTGAGTGCCTGCAGGCCCGACTCGTAGGTCTTGCTGAGCTGGCGAATCCGGATGACGTGGGTCATGCCGCTACTCTAGCGGCCCGGCCCGCCGCCGCACAGTGCGGCGCGGGGGCCCGGGCGCGTCACTGGGCGGCGGTGGGCCAGTTCTCGAGCGTCTCGACGAGCGTCGTGCTCGAGACGCTCAAGGAGACGGCGCGCCTGCCCCTGGGCCAGCTGGTCGCGCCCCCTGCGAGGGCGTGAAGACGTCCGTGAAGCAGGCATTCTCGCTCAGTCCCTGCGCGAGGAATGCCGGTACCGCGTTCGCCACCAGCTGCACCGATCCGCAGATATAGACCTCGTGGCCGCGCATATCCGGGAAGTCCTCGAGTATGGCCGTATCCACGTGGCCGGTACGTCCGCTCCATTCGCCCGCCGGCGAGCGCGACAGCACCGGTATGAAGCTGAAATTATCGTGTTCGCGCTGCCAGCGCTCGCACACGTCATACAGGTACAGATCGCTCCGCTGGCGCACGCCCCAGTACAGGCGCATGGGCCGGCGAATTCCGCGATGGAAGGCATCCTCGACGATACTCTTGATCGGCGCGAAACCGGTGGAGGTGGCGACCAGCAGGATCGGCCGCTCGCCCGGGCGCAGCGTGAAGCGCCCGAACGGGCCCTCGATCGCCAGCGTGTCGCCCACCTTCAGGGAGGTGAACACGCGTGGCGTGAACAACCCGCCCGGGATCAGCTTGATGTGCAGTTCGATCTGCGCATTGTCGTGCGGCGCATTGGCGAACGAATAGGCGCGCTGCTGGCCGTCCTCGAGCAGTATGTTGATGTACTGGCCGGCGCCGAAGTCCATGCGCTCGCCGCCCGGCAGCGACAGCATGAGCAGCATCACGTCGTCGCTGAGCCGGCGCATGCTCTCGATGCGGGCCTCGCGCCGCAGCACCGGCGCCACGCCACCCGGGTCGATGGACTCGACGTCCACCTCGATCGCGACGTCGCCGAGCGCCGTTGCGCAGCACATCAGCGTCTTGCCGTTCGCCCGCATGGCATCGGTCAAGGCCTCGGGCTGGTACATGCCGTGGTCGACCTCGCCCTGCAGCACGCTGCACACGCACACCTGGCAGCCGCCGCTGCGGCATTCATAGGGCAAGGCCAGGCCGGCACGCAGGCCGGCTTCGAGCAGCGTCTCGCCTGGCATCGCGCTGATCCGCCGCGGCCCCGGATGCACCTCGATGTGCACTTCCTGCCGCCTGCCACCGCGCCGCAGGCGCAGCCACGGCAGCACCGCCAGCAGCAGGGTGATACCCATCGCCAGCGCCCAGGACTGGTGCAGCGGCAACGCATAGATCAGCGGGAAGAACCCGAGATAGAACCAATCCAGCGCGACCTGGTCCACGGCGACCATCAGGTCGGCCTGGCCACCCTGGCTCAGGACCGGCTGCCACAGCGACATCAGCACCAGCATGGCCGTCAGCCCGAGCGCGATCGGCCGCGGTGGCTGCGTGCTGGCCTTGGGCACGCGCTGGATGTGCACCCACATCGCCAGCAGCGTCAGCAGCGGCGCACCAATGTGCATGAAGACCAGCAGGGAGAAGAAGCGGTCGTTGACGCTGTCGGGGTAGATGACGTTGCGGATCAGGCTGCCGTCGAAGCCGGGAAGCCAGTCCAGCCACTCGAAGCTGGCCACCGTCACGAACTGCGCCAGGCGGTCCCAGGGCAGCATGTAGCCGCCGATGCCGCTCACGTAGACGAACCAGATGAGGATCACGCCGGTGACCCAGGCAAACCAGCGGAAGCCGCGCAGCCGATCGAAGGCAAAGTAGCGCAGCATGTGCACGAACATCAGCACGACCATGGCGTCGGAAGCGTAGCGGTGCACGCTGCGCATGATGCCGCCGACGAATCGCTGGCCGTGGGTCAGCGACTCCACCGAGGCATAGGCGCCGCTGACCGCCGTATCGAAGAATGCAAACAGGTACAGGCCGGTGACCGTCACCACCCAGAACAGGTAGAAGCAGATCGCGCCCAGGTAGTAGAGCGGATTGAGGCGGTCGCCGAAGGCACGATTGAACACGGCCTCGGCGTGCATGAACAGCCAACGGATCGCCCCCTGCAATGCGCGCATCATGCCATCGCCCCCATCGCACCGGATCGCGTGCGCATCGAGCGCGCCACGACCACCACGAACAGCACTCCGCCGATGATGGCGATGAGGCCACCGAGTCCCATCAGACCCATGCCGGCGACCTCGGAGGCGCTGCGCAGCACCTGCGCGGAGCCGGCCACCTTGCGCTGCACGCCGTAGCCGCCCGACCAGACCAGTCCGATGATGTGCAGCAGCTGACCCGAGCCATACAGTACCGGCTGCCAGAATGCCAGGCGGCCGGTCGGCGCCCGATAGCCCAGCCGTGGCAGCAGCAGATAGACCAGACCCATCAGGGCCAGCGTCACACCGACGATGCAGCCGTGGTAATGAGCGGGGATGCGCACATTGTTGCCGCTGATCAGCGCGCCGATAACGCCGCCGGCGCCGAACAGCAGGATCGAGGCCACCAGCGCGGCGCGCAGCGGCGGTTCGCTCGCCGTCCGCGCCGCGCCGGCGCGCAGCAATGCCAGCACGACTGCGAGGCCGATCGGCACGATGGCCACCCCGCCCCCCAGGCGCATCGCCCAGGTATTGATGAGGCGGAACTCAATCGACGTGACGCTGCTCAGCAGGTAGGCGCCAGGCGTGACGAACACGCTGACCAGGGCCAGGGCCAGCAGCAGCACCGTCAGTCGCGGACTGAGGGAGACCACCGCGCCGGTTGCGCCCGCCAGCCACAACCATCCCACCAGCATCAGCAGCGTCCAGACGAACTGCAGCGCGTGGCCCCCGCCCCAGAAGAGGATCTCGTAGTAGGTCAGCGCATCCAGCGACCGCGGCACCAGCAGGAGCGATGCGCCGAAGGACACTACGGCCACCGCGGCCGCCACCACACTGGCGTTGAAACCGAAGCGCAAGGCGCCCTCCTCGGCGAGGCCCGGGCCAGTCGGCCGTGCGGCGATGAGGCCCCGCAGCACCAGCGCGGCGGCGCCGAGCCCGAATACCGCAAGGCCGGCGAGAAACACCGGCCCGTCGAGCACCGGGATGTAGTTGGCCATGATGGGCTGCGCGCGGCCGATGAACGGCGCCAGCACCATCAGCACCGTTCCGAGCGAGCACAGGCACAGTGCCAGCCAGGCCAGTCCCGGCGCCCGGGGCGAACCGCTGATCGACCACAGCAGGCCGGCCAGGGCAACGAACCAGACCAGCACGGAGAGATTCACGTGCACGATCAGCGCCACGCGGAAGAAATCCGCCACGGGCAGCCACTGGTTCAGTTGCGGCGTGCGTGAGAGCACCAGCAGGACCGCAAACACGCCCGAGCCGGCCAGCGCCAGCAGGCCCAGCCACAGCCAGCCGCGTGCCAGGGAGGCGAGACGCGGATGCGCAATCACCAGCGCCGGCGCTGGATCGATCCGCCCGGTCGGGTCGGCGAGCGAATCGGCTGCACGGCTCATCGAAAGACGATCGCCCGCTGGGCGGCCTGGAAATCG
>Ga0138256_10008497_pt1 | contig 10775 bp, 11 predicted proteins | sample KNB2016incub_MG_FD_105486 | JGI IMG/M metagenome (GOLD analysis project Ga0138256, IMG submission 105486) | Active sludge microbial communities from wastewater in Klosterneuburg, Austria - KNB2014incub_MG | ecosystem: Engineered > WWTP > Activated sludge > Unclassified | place: Austria... | reverse complement strand
CCCGTCCAGGCGATGGTGATGATATTAGGTTCTTCCATAGTGCCACAAGAAACCATTACGGCTGGCACAGGATAGACCATGGTGCCTGGTTTCCAAAGTTGTTTACTCATGTTGACCTCCTATACATGTGACTTACTGTTAAATTATAACAAGAATTGGGTTTTAATAATAGTTAATCTTGTATGCATCGCAATATGAGATCTTTTAAATGCGTAATAATTAGCGGTTTGGAGAAGGAAATGGTGTAATCGACTAAAAAATGGGTAATGTTTAATTAAGGGTACAAAAAAATAAAGGGGGTTTACTTATGAAAATTGCAATTCAAACAGGTTTGGGGGAACTAGCTGAAGCACTTAAGGCAAAAGGTTATGAAGTTGTGCCTTTCAGAACAGGAGGACAAGATGTAAGAATCAGTATATTAAATGATATTGATGCTGAATACGAAGAAATGGATCCAGTGACTTTCATGGGTGAGCCTGATAACGAAATGGTACTTTTAGATGCATCGAAACTGAATAAAACTGAAATTCTTTCTTTTGTGGATAAGTATATGAAAAAGTAAAATAAAAAGCTCTAGAATTCTTCAGTTGAAAAAAACCACGAGCTGTATTATAATACTAACATTAGGTATATTTCAGCTATGAAGAGAAATAGTAGAATGCACGATATTTGTAGAGAGCCATTGTTTGGTGAAAAATGGTATATCAAGTATTTGAACTCGTCTTGGAGCTGCCTGTGTGAATGCGCATCATTAGCATAGGCCGGTTTGCACCGTTAAAGCATTGAGTGGATTGCACATGTGCAATCAAATAGAGTGGTATCGCGGGTCCTTCGTCTCTAACGAAGGACTCTTATTTTTTTTTGAAAGGGGAATAGATATGCGACCTTATAATCACAAAGAAATAGAGAAAAAATGGCAAGATATATGGGATGAAAAACAGAGCTTTAAAGCCTACAACGATTACACCAAACCCAAGTATTACCCTTTAGTGGAATTTCCATACCCATCGGGTCAAGGTTTGCATGTTGGTCATCCTAGACCGTATACAGCGCTTGATATTGTCGCAAGAAAGCGAAGAATGGAAGGGTATAACGTCCTTTACACCATGGGCTGGGATGCTTTCGGTTTGCCAACAGAAAATTATGCGATTAAAAACCATATTCATCCGCACAAAGTGACTGAAGATAACGTGGCTAGGTTTAAGGCACAGCTAAAGAGTCTGGGGCTTTCATTCGACTGGTCAAGAGAGATAAATACCACGGATCCAAAGTATTATAAATGGACACAATGGATCTTTTTGAAATTATTTGAAAATGGCCTTGCTTACAAGAAAGAAATGGACATCAACTGGTGTACGTCTTGTAAAGTGGGTCTAGCAAATGAAGAAGTTGTGGGCGGCGTTTGTGAACGATGCAGTGGCACGGTCGTTAAAAAAGCCAAATCACAATGGATGCTTAAGATTACAGAGTATGCAGATCGATTAATTGCGGATCTTGACGATCTTGATTATATTGAACGCGTTAAAAGCCAGCAAAAGAACTGGATTGGTAAATCAATTGGTATGGAAGTCGATTTCCAAACAACAGCAGGCGATGCCCTTAAAGTGTATACGACGAGACCGGATACAATCTATGGTGCAACTTACATGGTAATCAGTCCCGAACACCCTATGATTGATGCACGCAAAGCTTCTATTGAGAATTACGACGCACTTTTAAAGTATAGAAACGACGCGAAGCTCAAATCGGATTTCGAAAGAACTGAGATGAATAAAGACAAAACGGGCGTTGAGATTAAAGGCATACAAGCTAAAAATCCTGCATCAGATGAATTGATTAAAATATTTGTTTCTGACTATGTGCTTATGACGTATGGAACAGGTGCGATCATGGCAGTACCAGGTCACGACTCAAGAGACTGGGAATTTGCAAAAGCGTTTGATTTGCCAATTGTTGAAGTGGTCTCAGGTGGCAATGTTGAGGAAGCGGCTTACACGGATAATGAAAATGGTATCCTTGTCAATTCATTGGTCATCAATGGTCTTAAAGTCCCTGAAGCGAAAGTGGCGATTGCCAAATTTTTAGAAGACAAAGGCATTGGAACAAGTAAAGTTAACTTTAAATTACGAGACTGGGTATTTTCAAGACAAAGATATTGGGGAGAACCTATTCCATTGGTAAGTTGTCCTGAGTGTGGTTGGGTCGCGCTACCTGAATCCGAATTGCCGCTTACACTTCCAGATGTGGAAAGTTATGAGCCAACAGACACGGGCGAATCCCCTCTTTCAACAATGACTGAATGGATTGAAACAACTTGTCCAAAATGTGGCGGTCATGCTCAGCGTGAAACAGATACGATGCCTCAATGGGCTGGATCAAGTTGGTATTTCTTAAGATATTGCGATCCTGATAATGATCAGCAGTTTGCAAGTATGGATGCCCTTAATTACTGGATGCCAGTAGATTGGTACAATGGCGGTATGGAGCATACTACGTTGCACTTACTTTATTCGAGATTTTGGCATAAATTCCTTTTTGATATTGGCGTGGTCAACACGAGTGAACCGTACACCAAGCGCACTTCGCATGGTATGATCATGGGTGAGAACAATGAGAAAATGTCAAAATCCAGAGGCAATGTCGTCAATCCAGACGATATCATCGTTGAATCTGGTGCGGATACGTTGAGACTATACGAAATGTTCATAGGCGACTTCGAAAAAAGCGTGCCATGGTCCGACAACAGCGTTAAAGGGTGTAGAAGGTTCTTAGATCGCATCTGGAATCAGGCTGAAAGCGTTGTTCCTGGTGATGTATTCTCACCTGAACTTGAGATTTTGATGAATAAGACGATCAAAAAGGTTTCTGAGGACTATGAAACTTTAAAATTTAATACAGCAATTGCCGCTATGATGGGTTTAATCAATGATTTCAGACGCGTTGGCAAAGTTAACCGTGCAGAGTATAAAACGCTTTTATTGCTTTTAAATCCTGTTGCACCGCACATCTCAGAAGAACTCTGGTCCTTGATGGGCTTTGGTGGCATGGTTACTGAGCAAACCTGGCCAACATATGACCCTAATAAAGTGATGGAAGATGTGATTGAACTTGCGGTTCAAGTCAATGGCAAAGTGAGAGGACTGATATCGTTGCCGATTGATGCTACCATTGAAGTTGCCAAAGCACTTGCTATTGCAGACGAAAAAATCAAAATGTTCCTAGAAGGTAAAACAATTGTAAAAGAAATTTTTGTTGCTGGAAAAATTTATAATATCGTTGTAAAATAGAGATAGGAAACAAATGAGAATTTATCTCATTAATTGGAGGTAATATGAAAAAAGAAATGATGATTGAGGGTATGACTTGTAACCACTGTAAAATGCGCGTCGAAAAAGCATTAGGCGAAATTGAAGGCGTAGATAAGGTCACTGTCGATCTTGAAGCTAAAAAAGCGACTTTAGAAATCATCGGTGATGTTGGTGATGCGCTCCTTAAAGAAGCAGTAGAAGATGCTGGTTATGATGTAACTGCAATTAATTAATCAAAGTTACAGTTTTCGTCGAAATTGGATAAAACATCTCAGGGGCAGTATGCTTTTGAGGTGTTTTTTTTATTTTTTAACAATGGCCTCTTATTATTAGTTGTTAGTCATATTTGTGCCATAATCGGCCATTATAATGAGTGTACATAGATAAAAGGAGGTATGATTATGATGTATGGTAGAGGCTTTTACGGCGCAGGAACTTGTGGCTTTTTCGGTCCAATGATGATGATTGGTTTCGTAATCCTGATTGCAGCACTTGTGTATTTTTTATTGAAATCAAACAAATCAAAATCAAGCGATTCAAAATCAATTGATACTAAAGTTGATGATTCCAATGCACTTGCGATATTAAAAGAAAAATTTGCAAATGGCGAAATCACAGAAGAAGTGTACTTAAACAAAAAAAATGTAATAGAAAGAAGGTAATCAGATGAAAAGAGGATTAGTGATCGTTTTAGTTTTAAGCCTTTTGGCTGGCATGATGTCTTTCGGTAGCTTTGCAGCGGTTAGAAATTACCAAAATGGCTCAAACTATCAAAATGGCGGCATGATGCGTGGTAACTTTGCGGGGCGTGGCGGTATGATGAACGGCAACTTTGCAGGATGTGGTGGTACTTCATGTAACCGTAATCTGTCAAATAATGATGGACCTAATGCAGGCATACTTTCCGAAAATGCCATATCTTTAGAGGCAGCGTACGCGGTTGGAAAGTCATATCTTGAAAAAAAACTGTCTTCAGAATATACTCTTGATAAAGAAGGCATCGCATCTGGCACCTATTATACATTTTTTATTGAATCAGCTGACAAAACAGTCGGTAGATTGAGCATTAATGCATTGACAAGCGAAGTTTGGCTTCATAACTGTAGGGGCTTATTACAATAATGATAACGAGGTGAAACGATGGGGTATAACATCTTGGTTGTTGAAGACCAAAAGGAAATCAGCAACATAGTGATAAAATATCTAGAAAAAGAATCCTATGACTTTGATGTCGCTGAAAACGGGTTTATTGCCTTGGATCTTTTTTCAAAAAAAACGTTTCACCTCGTATTACTTGATGTTATGTTGCCAGGAATCGATGGTTTCGATGTTCTTGATGAGATTAGAAAAACGTCTAATATCCCTGTGATCATGCTCACCGCACGACAAGATGAAATAGATCGTTTAAAAGGTTTTGATCTTGGTGTTGACGATTATGTCGTCAAACCCTTTAGCCCTAGAGAACTAATGAGGCGCATCAAAGTCATATTCAGACGCTTATATAGTGAAAATGAGGACACTATCTATCAGGTAGGGTCTTTTAAACTCTACACTAATGGCATGCGACTCACAAAAAATCATGTTGAAATTGATATTACCACCACCGAATTTAACCTACTTCAAACCTTTATGAAGAACCAAGGCAACGTCTTAACAAGGGAACAACTCATCAGTTTGTCATTTGGCGATGATTATGAAGGCTTTGATCGCAATATTGACAGCTATATCAAACGATTACGACACAAAATTGAAGATGACCCCAAAAAACCGAAAGTACTCATCTCAAAATATGGGGCAGGTTATTTATTCGGAGGTGAGCTTTAATGACAATGCGCAAAATTTGGTTGTGTGTTTTAATATTGGTGGCCATACTATCCATAGGTGTCAATGCGTTTGTTCTATCATCATTGACGGATAATTATTTTGTAGACTATCTGACGACTAGCTACGAAAAGCACGTCAGTCAAATAGTTGAATACACCAAGAAGTCATTGCTCAATGCGCCTGTTTCATATGAACAAATGGCTATTGAACTTGAAACGCATTTGGATGATCCTGTGCTGCAAATCAAACTGTATAAACCAACGGGTGAGCTGATTGTTGACGTTAAAGACACAGATTATTGGACGAATAACATGATGGGCAAAAAAATGATGTTTAAAAATGCATTTCATGAAACCGTCGAACAGTTTGATGTGTTAGACCAAGGGACGCGAATTGGCATTTTAAATATTACACGTCAAAGTTCAACTGAAAATTCTTTAGTCGCACAATTGTTTAAGTCGGCACTCTTAAAAAACAGCTTGATTTCTATGGCCATTGCTTTGCTGATTGCATTTTTTATTGGCATTTATGTAAGCAACCGAATGAGCAAAGCATTAATAGAGACGGCTGATTTGGCAAGCGCAATTGAACTGGGTAGCAATGCGCGTTATAAAAGGCATTATATAAAAGAGATTAATCAGATTAGAACGTCACTAGAAGAACTTAACATCCGATTAAAGTTGAAGCAGAAAAGTAGAAAAGTATTAATTGATCAAATGGTCCATCAAGCACGTACGCCTCTCACAATCCTAAAATTTCATTTGGAAGCCTTAGAAGATGGTCTAATTGAGTTAAATGAAGAAGAAAAAAACATTTGTCATGCGCAAATTGAGTCGCTTAATTTGATGATTTCCAATATGAGCAATCTAATTGATGCTGGAAAAGAAGTCAAACCGCTCAATATAGAAACAGTTGAACTCTCTGTCATACTCAAAAAAATTGTAAGAGGCTTAAAAACGCAATTTGATAAAAAGCACTTAGATCTTGAAATAACTTCTAGCGAAAAAGTGTTCCTTACAACGGATATAGACCTTTTTAGCCAAATTATTTATAATCTTTTGATGAACGCCTATAAATATACTAATGAGCAAGGTCAAGTTAAGATTTCATATATAACACAAAAAGATCAAATAATTTTAACCGTTCAAGATACAGGTATAGGCATCGATCCGATAGAGTTTGGAAAAATATTCCAAGCGTATTACAGAACAGATTCCTCAATAAATACGCCTGGTGAAGGCATTGGTTTATATGTGGTTAAAGAGAATTTAGAAGCGCTGCATGGCGTTGTCGAGGTTGAATCAAACCTTGGCAATGGTTCTATATTTAAAATTACATTGCCACTTAAATTAAATTAGTGCAAACAAAAAGAACCCTCCAATAGGAAGGTTCTTTTGTTTTATCGCATATATTCCGCAATATGTGCATTGAATTTATAGCCTTTATTTCTGACGGTCATAATATAATGATGGGACGGGTCAATTTGCGCCATTTTCTTTCTTAATCGACTAATATGCGTCATAAGTGCATTGTAATCACCCAAACTCTTTTGACCCGTAATCATTTGAAACAAAAATTCCATGTTGAAAACATCGTTAGGATTTTTCGCGAGCGCATAAAGAATGTTGAACTCGGAGTGTGTCAAATCTAATGGCTTGTTTTTTAAATAAATCTGTTTTGAAAAGGGATCAATGGTTAAATTTTTGTACACGATTGCCGTTTGGTCATTTTGATAGAGTGATTCTAAAAAAGCGATATGTCTGCATTGTGCGGCTATCTTAAGACACATAAGCTCTGGATCAAATGGAAATGTAAGATAGTCGTCGGCAAAGTTAAGTAAGCATGCTCTTAATGTTTCTGAACTATTGCTATTTTCATAGACAATAATATATGTACAATTAAATACCCTTCGATTATACTTTTCAAAATCCTCTTTGCCCATAGAAAACCCTTGTGCGAGTTCATGGGCATTAACGATAAGAACATGATTGCTGTTATCGTGTTCTTTGAAATATTGATTCAATGTTTCGTAACGCGTGTAATTGAAATCATGTGCGGTTAAATGCGTGCATAAGGGTTCGAAATAATTAAAATTTTGTGCAATAACAATAATACTTTGATTGGACATAGACGGTCACTCCTTTAATTGATTTGAATGATTTGGAAGTGCTGAGTCCTAAATGCCTAAAATTCCAGAGAGTAATGTATACAAAAAAACCAATCCTGTATATCATTATATATCAATCACTAATAAAAATATGTAGGCATTAACAAAATGCAAGAAAATGTAAGGTTGAAAAAGGTGCGTTACTTTACCATTTAACAAAAAAAAGGTATAATTTAAAGAGTGCTTAATACTCTAGTTAAGGAGGAAAATATGGGAAAGAAAGCTATTGAAATTGCAAATTTGGATGTTGAGAAGCTTATTCAGATGTTAAATGAGGCCCTTGCTGAAGAATGGTTGGCGTACTATCAATACTGGGTAGGTGCACGTGTCATGGAAGGACCAATGCGTAGCGAAGTAGAACCCGAACTTTTACTCCATGCCACTCAGGAGTTAGGTCATGCAACACTGGTTATCGGTAGAATTTTGCAACTAGGAGGTACACCTATTTTAGATCCAGCAGAATGGACTAAATTTGCGAAATGTCCATATGAAGCGCCAGTAGATCCTTACATTGAGGAGATATTGAAGCAGAACCTCAATGGTGAGCGCTGTGCCATTCAGCGTTATGAAGGGATAGCGGATTATACAAACGGTAAAGACCATTCAACTTATAATATGGCAATTACAATCTTAAATGACGAACTCGAACATGAACATGATATTGAAGATTTCCTTAGAGACATTGAAAGACTTAAAGAAGATATTAGAAAATTCAGGGTATAAAGATGTGGCGCAAAAGCTAAACGGCTTTTGCGCTTTTAATGATAAGACAAAAAGGATGGCATATGGCGAATATTATCGTAAAAGGCAGAGAAAAAAGAACCAATAAGTTCGCAGGCATCATCTATGTTTCGACAATCTTGTTATCCATTTTATTTATTTATTTTGGCAATCAGATTGCAAGCAAGGATATGACCGCATTTAATAGTACCGATAAAATGCGTGTTGAAAAAGCACAAATAACAGAAATAGTAAAAATTGTTGAACAAACGGAATCCTTAGGGGATGCAACTTCTGTGCTGATTAAAGACGTCCTCTTTAAAGCTGAAATGCTTTCTGGCGTTGATGAAGGCAGTTCTGTAAATGGCGTTCAAAATATTAACAGTTATTTCAAAGCAACACCTAAAGAAGTCGCCATTGGTGATAAAATCATCATGTATCAAATGCCAAGCGATCTATATGATGCGGATTGGGTTTATGGTGAGTATATGCGGACAGATGGTTTAATTATACTTGGTATTATATTTGCGGTACTGCTTGTTTTATTCGGTAGATTAAAGGGCCTCCAGACACTATTGTCGATGACATTTACGATACTCGCAATATTTCTTGTATTTATACCCGCAATTTTGTCGGGATATAATATTTATTTATGGACGATGATAATTTGTTTGTTTGTCACCATTATGTCTTTGACGATTGTAAGTGGTGTCAATTTGAAAACGCTTGCAGCGAGCATCGGCTGCTTCTTTGGTATCGGTTTTTCTGCCATTTTGGTTGTGATTACGGATCACTTTTTAAAGCTCACAGGCGTGGTTGATGAAGACTCGATTTATCTTTTACTTATGAATCCTGATCAACCCATTGATTTAAAAGGCATTTTTTTTGGTGCCATCGTAATCGGTTGTATGGGTGCATTGCTAGACGTATCCATGTCGATTTCTGCAGCGCTTTATGAGATTAAGGCGAATTATTCGGCCAATACATTTAGACAGATTGTAAGTTCAGGTATGACCATTGGTAGAGACACAATTGGAACTATGGCGAATACGCTGATTCTCGCCTATATTGGTAGCTCATTGTCCATTGTATTGTTACTCATTACTTACAACCCATCCATGTTAGATTTACTCAATCGAGAGATGGTTGTCATCGAAATTATGCAAGCAATTATAGGTAGTTTAGGCATTCTGTTGACGGTTCCACTAACTTCTATGGCGGCAGGGCTACTGTTTGCAACGGGGCCAGATAGCAGTCGTTTGAGAAATAAAGTTTAAAAACCTACGATGCTAATGTTACAATTGTGTGACATTGTAGATGATAATGATTATCACCTAACCATTAAGGATATATATTTCGTATAACGAAAAATATGCCATTACGAGAAAATGATTAGGAGGCAATTATGAAATATACATTACCGGAACTGAAATTTGCTACAAATGCATTAGAACCGATTATTGATGCGAAAACAATGGAAATTCACCATCAAAAACATCATGGTGCTTATATAGCGAATCTAAATAAAGCACTTGAAGGGCTTGAGGCTTTTGAAACTTGGTCTATTGAAGATATCCTTGAAAATTTGGATAAACTACCAGAAGATGTTAAAGGTGCCGTGAGAAACAATGGTGGCGGTCATTACAACCACACTTTATTTTGGGAAAGCATAACACCAGGTGGCAAACCGATGAGTGAGGCGTTTAAAGTGAAATTAGAGGCAACATTTGGCTCCTTACATGGCTTTAGAGAAGCTTTTAAAGAGGCTGCACTCAAGCGTTTTGGTAGTGGCTGGGCTTGGCTTGTTTTAGATGGAGAGTCTCTTAAAGTTATTAGCACACCCAATCAAGACGCACCACTCTCTGATGGGTTAAAAGAGCTACTCGGATTGGATGTTTGGGAACACGCTTACTATTTGAATTATCAAAATAGACGTGCGGATTATATCGAAGCGTTTTGGAGCATTGTAGATTGGGAAGTTGTAGAATCTCGTTTATAAAGACGTGTGACACCATTTTCAATGAAGCTCAGAAAAGATCGCAAGATTTTTTCTGAGTTTTTTATTAGATGAAAAATAAACGGCTTTCCCTTTTCTTTATGTCTGAACCATTGTTTGTTATAATAATTAAATAACAGTTTGAGGAGGGTGTATGAAATTTGTGAATTGGAATGTCAACGGGATTAGAGCCTGTTTGAAAAAAGGTTTTTTAGATTATTTTAGTTTGATGGATGCTGACTTTTTTTGTCTTCAAGAAATAAAACTTTCAGAAGGCCAACTCGATTTGGAACTTGAGGGGTACCACCAATTCTGGAACTATGCTGTTAAAAAAGGGTATTCAGGCACAGCAATTTTTACGAAACACCTTCCCATGAGCCATACAAATGGCATTGGCATAGAAGCGCATGATCAAGAAGGACGCGTCATCACACTTGAATATGACGATTTTTATTTAGTAACGGTTTATACCCCTAATTCCAAAGGTGAACTAGAAAGATTGCCCTATAGGATGGTGTGGGAGGATGATTTTAAAGCCTATTTAAAAAATCTTGAGCGTACTAAGCCCGTAATTGTATGTGGTGATTTAAATGTTGCACACAAAGAAATTGATATTAAAAACCCTAAAACCAATCAGAGAAGTGCTGGCTTCACAATAGACGAACGCGAGAAAATGACCGCGCTAATTGACGATGGTTTTGTGGATACTTTTAGATATTTCTACCCTGAGCTCAAGGATGCGTATACTTGGTGGTCATAT
>Ga0138256_10008496_pt1 | contig 10776 bp, 9 predicted proteins | sample KNB2016incub_MG_FD_105486 | JGI IMG/M metagenome (GOLD analysis project Ga0138256, IMG submission 105486) | Active sludge microbial communities from wastewater in Klosterneuburg, Austria - KNB2014incub_MG | ecosystem: Engineered > WWTP > Activated sludge > Unclassified | place: Austria... | reverse complement strand
CGACCCTGGTGCTGGGCGGCCTCATCGTGGCCATCCTCTACACGATCTTCCTGCCGCTCTACGACGTGATCAGCAAGATCAAGTTCTAGCCCCTCCATGGCCGCCAAGCACATCCTCTACCTCACCAACACGTGCCTCGTGAGCCTCGTGGCGCGCGGGGGGCGAATCACCGGGCGCCGGGTGTTCGCGGCGAATGCGCCGGGACGCGACGACTTCGCCAGCTACCTCGAGGACGTGAACGACCTCGCCACGCATGTCCTCACGGACCTGGCCGAGGAGGATTTCCGCCTCGACACCATCCCCCACCTGGGCGGCAAGGACCGCGAGGCCGTGCTTTCGCGAAAGCTCGCCCAGATCTTCCGCAACTCGCCCTACCGCCACGCGCTCGCGCAGGGCCGTGAGCCGGATGGTCGCCGCGACGACCGCGTCGTCTACACCGCGATCACCAATGGCGAACTGCTGCGCCCCTGGATCGAGATCCTCGAGAAGCATCGCGTTCCGCTCGAAGGAATCCTCTCCAGCGCGGTCTTCAGCGAGAAGCTCCTCCCGGACCTGGGCCTCACCTTCCCGCACACGCTGCTCGTCACCTTCACCCCGGGCGACGCGATCCGCCAGACGTACTTCCGCGAGCGCGAGATCAAGTTCAGCCGCCTCACGCCGGTGGATCTCGAGGAAGGCGACACGCTGGGCGGCCTCCTCGCCGGCGAGACGGCGCGCACCTGGCAGTACCTCGACAGCCAGCGATACTTCACGCCAGCGGACCGGCTGGAGGTCTGCGTGCTCGTGCATGCCAAGGACCGCGCCGCCGTCGAGCCCGCGCTCCGGGACTTCAACCAGATCCACTACCGGCTCGTCGACATCGAGCAGGCGGCCGGCAAGCTCGGCCTCAAGCCCCCGCCCATCGGCTCGAGCGCCGAGGAGCTTCTCGCCCACGAGTTGCTCCAGCGCGGCGCGGGCAACCATTTCGCGCAGCCCGAAAGCCGGCGGTTCGCCCAGGTGCGTCGGTTCAAGATCGGGCTGCAGGCGCTTTCGGCGTGCGTCCTGGCCGCCGGCATTGGCTACGGCGGCTGGAACCTCTTCCTGGCGCTCCAGAACCGCGAGAAGGACGAGCAGACCGGCCAGCGCGTCGCGGCGCTCAGGCAGGAGCACGAACAAATTCTTCGCGCGATGCCGACACAGGGGGTGGCGGGCGAGACGATGCGCGACACGGTCGCCTTCCATGCCGGTGCCCTTCGCGGCTATCCGTCCGTCGGCGAGTTCCTCATCCCCGTGTCCGGGGCGCTCGAGCGCTTTCCCCGCGTGCACCTCACGCAGTTGGCCTGGCAGGCCGCCGAGAACGACGCCGCGATGCCGGCGCTCCAACCGACCCAGCCGCGAAACCTGCCGCCGGTGAAGGCCCTGGCCAAGTCCGGCGAAGGCGCCCCGCCCCCCGGGGCGGCCAAAGGCACCGGTGACGCGGCCGATTCGCCATTCGTTCCCGGGCGGGTCGCCGTCGCACTCTTCGAGGCGACCGTGCGCGTGGATGGCTCAGACTTCCGGCCTGCCCTGGCCGAGGTCGAAGGCCTCATCAAGGCGATCAACGGCCTGAAAGGGTACAAGGCGGCCATCGTGGACAGCCCCCTCGACATCACGCCCAAGGTGGCGATCCTCGGGCGTTTCGCCGACGCGCCCGCGTCGCAGTCGGAGGCCCGCTTCACGTTCAAAGTGACGCGCACTTCGGAGGCCGCGCCATGAACTTCGCCTTCTCGAAGGAGGGATTTCGCTCGTTGCGACTCGCCTGGGCTCTGCTGGGTGTCGCCATCGTGGCGGCGGCCGGCATCGCCTGGGGAAGCCTCGCCTACCTCCAGAAGGAAGCGCGGGACGACCTGGCCTCGCAGCGGCAGTTGGGCGAAATGCGCGCCAAGGTGGAGGCCGCCCGGCGCGAGCGCGACGACCTGCGCAATTCCTCGGTCGTGTTCGCCGACCTGGTGAACCGGGGCATCCTCAAGGAGGAGAGCCGGCTGGACCTGATCGAGCGCCTGGACGCCCTCAAGACGAAGCATCGCCTCATGGACCTCGAATACGAGATCCAGCCCCAGCGTCCGCTGCCCCTCATGGGCGGCCGGGTGTTCAACGCCGTCGACGTGCTCGGCAGCCGAGTGCGCATCAAGGTCCAGGCGCTGCATGAAGGCGAGGCGCTCGCCTTCATCGAGGACCTCGTCCGCCCCCCGACCGGCTTCAATCCGGCCAGCCGCTGCACGCTCGCCCGCATGACAACCGGCTCGCCCGATATCGCGTCGGCGCGGGTCGAGGCCCAATGCACGCTGGAGTGGATATCGCTGCGCGACAAGCGAGGCAACCGTGCGAGCTAGCGCCTTTCTCGTCCTCATCGCGCTTTCGTCCGCCGTTTCGGCCGCGGAACTCGGCACGCTCTTCCACACGGCGAAGGAACGCGAGCAACTCGAGCGGCTTCGCAAGGGCGAAAAGTTGCCGGACGGCCAGCCGGCCATCGAGCGCCCGGACCCCGTCATCACCGGCTATGTGAAGCGAAGCGACGGCAAGAGCACCGTGTTCATCGACAAGCAGCCGGTGCCCGTGCGTAATCCGCGCCTGGAGCGGCGATTGGAGCCGAAGGCGGTGAAGCGGTACGAGCCGTTGCCCCCGCCCGTGATACCCGTGGACGACGAGGCCGGGCTCGCGACGAAATCCGTGGCATCGCAGGAAAAGCCCGGTGATTCCAAGTCGGCGACGTTTTTGCCGACCCCTGACAAGTCGCCCACACCGCGCAAGCGCGTCGAAAAGGACGACTGACCGTGAGGCGTTGCCCGAACCCCGAGCGACGCCCGCCGACATCCGCCGGCTTCACGCTGGTGGAGATCGCGGTGGTGATCGTCGTGCTTTCGTTGTTGCTCGCCATGATCGCCGGTATCGCGACGGCGATGGTGGGGCAGCAGCGGCGGGAGGTGACGCGGCAGAAGCTGGCCGGCGTGGAGACTGCGTTGGCGCTTTTCGTTTCTCAGAACCGCCGGCTGCCCTGCCCCGCGGACGGACGTCTCACCTCGGGTGACGTCAACGCAGGCCTGGAGCGCCCAGTGGGCGGCGCCAACTGCAACGTCATTGGCGCGACCGCGAACTCACAGACCCACGGTGTCGTTCCTTGGCGCACGCTCGGTCTTGCCGAATCCGATATCACTGACGGTTGGGGCAACCGCTTGACCTTTCGTGTCGCGCCCGAACTGGTCGCAGCTGAATCGATGAACCTCACGAATTGCGACCCGGGCGGCACGGGAGGCCTTGGTGCCGGCAACGTGTGCAACACGCTTTGCGCAACCACGACGTTTCCCGGCTCCTGCACGCCTCCAGCCACCTATACGGCGAACAAGGGACTTTCGATCCGAAACCTTGCTTCGCCGACGCTCATCATGGACCCTGCGGGTGTTCCGGTCTCGACTGGAGCCGCCTTTGTCGTGATCAGTCACGGCGAGAACCTCGAAGGTTCGTACAACTCGCAAGGAACTCTCCAGTCAGGAACCACCGCTTCCGGGACACTGGAATCCGCAAACAACGCCGTGAATGTCGCATTCGTCGCCGCAAATTCGACCGCCGCACCTGTCCTTGTGGATGACTTCCCGAGCTATTCCGAAGGTGTCGGCCACTTCGACGACTTCGTCCTTCGACCCTCGATCCTGACCGTCGCGACCAAGGCACAGCTCGGCCCGCGCGCCCACTGAAGCCCAGCCAATGCCCGATCGGAAGAGACAATCCGGACTGGCTGGTGCCACGGTGATCATCCTGCTGATCCTCGGATTGATGGCCGTGATTCTCGGTGCGCGCATCTACGACTCGAAGCTGGGGCTCGACCAGCGCGAGGTGACCGAGGCCCACATGCGCCGTATCCAGGAAGCGCTCGTGAATTTCGCCAGCCTCAACCAGCGACTGCCCTGCCCCGCTGACGGCAGCGGGACTGATGGCGCCGAGGCTGCAACACCGGCAGGCCCTCCCACCGCCGGCTCGCCCGTCGCCTTTTCTACCTGCACCTTCACCGACGGGGTCGTCCCATGGACGACCCTTGCCCTTCGACAGCCGGAGGCATTGGATGGATGGGGGCGCCGGATCTCCTACCGCGTTTTCTCGGGCACCAGCGGCGTCACCCAGCTTCGTTATGTGTCTCTCGCCGTTCCGCCGCGCATCGTGGGCGGGGTCAGCAACATCGACTGCAATGCATCGCTCGGCGCGCCCATCGACAACGCACTCGATGGCGGCGATTACTGCAAGCCCGCGACGGGACCGGCGCCCGGCGGCTCGCCGCCGCCCAACACGCCGGCCCAGTACCTTGCCGCACCGGGTCGCGGTCCCATGCTCGTCGTGCAGGACCAGGGCGCGACGCGCAACGGCCTCGCCTTCGTGCTCGTCAGTCACGGGGAGACGGGCTACGGTGCATTTTCGGCACAGGGCGGCATTGGCCGGACACAGTCCCCCTCGGGAGCCGGCAAGGAGATCGTGAATGCCGGGGCGGGAGGCGAGTACTGGATTCAATCTCACTCGCCGCCGGACATCGATGTTTCCAATGCTGCCCACTTCGACGATGTCGTGGTCTACATGACCTTTTCGGAACTCGTCGCAAGGGCCAACCTGAAGGCCCGTTCCTATTCCGAGTACCCCCTGGCCGCCCAATTCACGCAGGCCGCGGTCGAGGCCGCTTCCGGTGCCTCCAACATCGATTCGACCATGAACACCGGCCTTTCCTCGATCGCCTTGGGCGGCTTCCTCATCAGCGCGAGTTCCTCGGGTGGAGTCACGCGAAACGTCGGTTTCCGCGAACAGGGCGGCGACGACGGCATCGGGGTGATCGGCGGCAGTTCGACGAGCGGCGACCTCAACTCCTCGTTCGGCGAAAAGCTGACCTTCCAGCTCGGAGAGGGCAGCCAGTACGCCAAGGTCGACATCGCGTTCAACGTCTTCGAAATCACGGACAAATCGCCCCTGCGAGAGGAGCGCGCGGAGATCTCCTTCTGGCGCGCCGGCCTGCCACTCCAGTCGATCACCGTGGATGCGTGGGACGAGCATCCGGAAGTCTCGCGCTGCCTCTTCCGCCTGCCCACGGCACTCGTCTTCGACCGCTTCGACGTCGCGCCGCTTTCCCAGACGGGCGGGGGCGGCAGCTCGCGCTTCACGGTTGCCGGCGTCCGCGCGTGCGACAACAACACGACCCCTTGCGAAACGGGCGTGCCCTCCACCGCCGCCTGCCCGATTTTCCCCGTGAGTGCGGCTACGCGCGATGCGAGCGGCATCGGGACGACCGGTGCCACGCTCAACGCCCGCGTGGAGGACAACGGCATCGCTACCGGCACCGGAAGCGGGTATGTGACCAACGGGGACAGCTACTCCTTCGGCGAGCGACTGATCACCATCACGGGCGGTAGCGGCACCATCCTCGACGGCAATTGCATCCAGGTATCCGGCGACGCGACCGTCTACCCGGTGACACGGGGCATCACGGGACCCGGCGAGGACTTGGTGATCGCCATGCCGGGCCTTCGCCAGTCGATCCCGAGCTCGGCGCGAAACGTCACGCGCGTTCCTTGCCAGACAACGGTGCAGTTCGACTGGGGATCGACGTGCTCATCGGGCTACCCCAGCAGCACCAATGCGACGCCTCTCACCATCAACGCGGGCGCGGGCACCACGGACGTATCCGCCGCGCTCACGGGTCTCGCCTGCGGCACGCCGTATCACTATCGCGTTCGCGCCTCGAACCTCATCGCGACGACCGTCTCGCCCAACCAGCAGTTCCGCACGTCGTCCTGCGGCTTCTCGACGCCCACGACGGTCACCGGGTCTCCCAGCATTTCGGCGGGTTCGGTCACCTTCGCCGGCACGATCAATGGCAACGGCGAATCGACGACGGTGAGCTTCGAATACGGCGAAACCTCGTGTTACGGCAGCACGGTGGCAGGCTCCCCCGGCACGGTAGCCGCGGGCGCGGGCGCGACGGCCGTGATCGCATCGTTGCCGGTCGTTTCTCCTCCGGCGGCGGCTGGACAGCTTCGATGCGGAACGGTGTACCACTACCGCGTCGTGGCGCTTGCGGGCTCCGGCACCCGATACGGCGAGAACGTCAGCTTCCGAACGCCCGACTGCCCCTGATTTCCTGCCGGGCCACGCACCCGTAATCCCGTTTCACCTCCCGGCGATTCCCGCACGACGCCGGCATCCAGGAAACGCAAGCTTCGGCCATCGATTCAAGCGCCGGAGTTTCCCATGCGTCCCTTCGTCCGTCAGCGCGGCGCCGTCCTCGTCGCCATCGCGGCCCTCCTCGCGATCGCGCTGACCGCGCTCTTCACCACCGCCCTCGCCCGCTCCGCCACCGGCCCGCGCCGCTACGCCGCGAGCGATGCCGCCCTCGCCAAAGCGCGCGAGGCCCTCGTCGCCTACGCCACCGCGCGTCCCGTGAACGAGATCGTCGGCCCCGGCTACCTCCCGTGCCCGGACCTCGACGACGACGGATGGGCCGAGTCGACCTGCGGGTCGATGTCCGGCGAAACGGGCCAATGGCAGCGCCTCGGGCGGCTGCCGTGGAAGTCACTGGGCCTCGCGGACCTGCGCGATGCCTTCGGCGAGCGCCTCTGGTACGCCGTCTCGAGCAAGCACAAGGGCCTGCTCAATTGCACGGTGAGCGCCGAGTGCCTCGACATGTCGCCGGAGTCCGCGCTCGGCACGATCACCGTGCGCGATGCCTCGGGCACCGTGATCCACGACGGCACCTCCGCGAGCCCGTACGACCCCGGCAGTGGCGGCGCGGTGGCCGTGGTCATCGCACCGGGACCGGCGCTCGCCCGCTGGACCGGACAAGGCGGCCCGACACACGCGCAAGCGAGAACCTGCGCGGGGGGGCGCTGCAACGAAGCGGGACGCTGCCTCACGGAGCCGCCTACCCTCACGCCGAAATGCGATCCCTCGAACTATCTCGACCGTTCGCCCGGCCCCGCCTACGCCGACGAGGACAACGCGAAGTTCGTCGATCGCAACGACGCCGCGGGGAGAATGCGAAACCGGGACGGCTTCATCCAGGGTCCCGTCGTCGCCACCGACGGCACCCTGTGGGTCAACGACCGGATCGCCGTCCTCTCGTACGACGACCTCATGCCCCGCGTGATGCGCCGGGTGGGAGAGGAAGCGGTGAGCTGCCTGCGGCAGTACGCCGATCGTCCCGGCCACGGGGGACGAACCCCATGGGCCTCGCCCGCGTGCCGCAGCCGCGATGCCAGCGCGGCCCTTCGCGGCGCGGATGCGAGCGGCGTGCGCTTCGGACGCATCCCGGACACGCCGTTCACGACCACGGAACGCGATAGTGGCGGCGCCCTGTCGCCCCGTTGGCACCAGGGAACCACTGCCTGTCACCTCGCCGACGCCACGGGCCGCACGGCGGGCCTCTCGTCGCACTCCTGGTGGAACGCGTGGAAGCCCCACGTGTTCTACGCGATCGCCGAGCCTGCGGCGCCCTTCGCCGAGGGCTCGCAGCCATGCGACGCGAACGCCTGTCTCGTCGTCGGGGACTCGAAGGCCGGGCAGCGCTTCGCCGTCATCGTGGCCGGGCCGCCCACGGCACGGGATGAAGGCCGCCAGTCGCGCGGCGCTTTCGCGAGCCTGGATGCGAGGCAGTGGCTCGAGGGCCCCAATGCCGAACTGCGCCGGCTCAATGCCAATCCCTCCACGACCGAATGCCCGCCGGACCCGAGCTATCCGCGCGGGCCGGGTTCGGGCGCCTTCAACCGCCTCGCGTCCGGCACGGGAAGGGGCGCCAACGACATCGTCGTCACGCCGGCCCCGGGAGCCCGGCCATGAAGCGGACCCCTGTCAGACCCCACGGATTCACGCTGCTGGAGCTGATGCTCGTCCTCTTCATCCTGGCGATCCTCGCCGCGGGCCTGTCGATGCCGCTCGCCGCCCAGGTCTCGCTGCGACGGGTCGAGGAATCGAAGCGCCAGCTCGACGAGGCGCGCGACGCCCTCCTGGGATTCGCGGCGGCCAACGGCCGGCTGCCTTGCCCCGCCACAGGCGAGAGCCGCGGAACCGAGCGCTTCGCCCCCGGCAGCGACGCACGCGACGGGCTCTGCGCCGACTTTTTCGACGGCCTCCTGCCGGCGGCGACGCTCGGCCTTTCCCCGCTCGATGCCGAGGGTTTCGCACGGGACGCCTGGGGCTCGAGCGCGAACCGGATCCGGTACGCCGTGTTCGGCGGCCGCCCCGTCGGTGGCATCGCCAACCCGCTCACGCGCGTGAACGGCGTGCGGCAGGCGACGCTGGACGAAATCGGCGCGGCTCCGGGCTATCTCGTCATCTGCTCCACCGGCGCCACCGCCGAGGCCTCCGGGTGCGGGCCGGCCGCGAACCAGCTCACGCGCAAGGCGGCGTTCGTGCTGATGTCGCTCGGCCCCAACGCGCCCGAGACGCCGCAGCGCGGCAGCGACGAATCGCGAAACGTCGATGGCGATGGCGTCTTCGTCGCGCACGAGCCGGCCCGCGATTTCGACGACATCGTCATCTGGGCCGGCGTGAACCAGCTTGCGAGCCGGCTGGTCGCGGCGGGGCGCGCGCCCTGAGGCCCGCTCAGGCCGGCTCGAGCCGGAAGACCACGCGCCCGGGTTCGTTGCGCGCGAGCGAAGCCGTGTAGCCGGACTGCGCCGCGAGCCGGGCCAATTGGTAAAGGCCGATCGCGAATCCCACGCCCCCTTCCCGGGGAATCGGCTCGTCGAACAGGATCTCCGCGACGGACGCGGGAACGGGATCGCCGGAATCCTCGATCTCGAGGCTCGCGCGCCCCCGCGAAAGGTAAAGGGTCACCTTGATCTTCAGGCCCGGGTTCGCCTCGCGCTTTCGCCGGGCGTTCACGAGGCCGTTCTCGACGAACCCGTCGAACACGGAGGCCGGCACCATGCAGGCGCCCTCGCCATGGAGCTCGAACAGGACGCCGCTCGCGTCGGTGCGCCGCTCGAGGTCCTTCCACCACGCCTGCACGCTGCGCGGCGGCTCGCGGATCTCCACCTGCGGCGAGCGAAGCTGGTCGAGCGTCGTCTGGAGCCGGCGCGTGATCTGGGGCAACTGGCGCGACAGGAGCCGGGCGTACTTCGCGTCGAACGATTCGTCCCGCGGCGCTGCCGACGTGAGCGTGAAGAGCGACTGGAGCAGGTTCTTGATGTCGTGCGTGAGGCGCGCGCCGGTCTCGTGGACGGCCTGGACGTAGGCGTTGCGGCGCATCTCCGCCTCGCGACGCTTGCTCTCGTAGAACTCGCCCACCACCTGGGCGAGAAGGCGCATGTGCAGGAAGAGCGCGGGAGACAGGTCGATCTCCGTGTAGAAGGTGAGGTCGACGCCGTGAAAGGCGAAGCGCGCCGCGTCGTTCGCCTTCTCGCCGAAAGCGCCCTCGCCTTCGGGCGAGCGCCACTCGCCTCCTCGCACCCAGGGGAGTTCCGCCACCAGCGACAGCGCCTGGTGCAGGAAACGCTGCGGGTCGGGCTCGCGCTCGGCGAGATCCGCGACGCGGCGCACCCAGATCTCGAAGGGCATGCCCACGGACATCAGGTAGCGGGACAGGTAGGTCCTGAGGCCGCCGAAGCCCTGGCGCGGGCCCCAGAGCACCGCGAGCACGATCAGCGTCCCGCCGAAGCCGATGACGGTGAGGCCCGCGGCCGTGAAGTACTCGCCTTTCGTGTAGCGCATGAGGGCGACCGCGCCGAGCACGAGTACCACCACGAGCTGGAACACCAGCACGGCGTAGAAGAAGTCGAAGACCTGGCGGTGGTCGTCCTCCCGCGCGTCGAAGGGCAGGAAGGCCAGCGCGACGAGCGAGAAAGGCAGCACCGACTGCACGAAGGCCACGACCGGCGGGGGAATGACCTGGTCGCGGATCACGAGGCTCGGCACGGCCCACACGATGAGGATCGCCGCGAGATAGAAGAAGGCGACCAGGTAGAACCGTCCCTGCCGCCTCGCCTGGAGCGTGAACACCTTGCCGCCCAGGATGCCGAGCAGCACGCAGATCCAGGCCACGATGAGCCAGCCGGGCAGGAAGTAGATGATGACGCCCGTGATCGCGAGCAGCATCACGACGGCCAGGCGTTCGAGCTCCTGTTCCGCGGCGACGAACGGTTGCCAAAGCAGGAACAGGCCGAAGTGGACGATCAGCCAGATGCGCTGGAAGGCGCCGCCCGCGTCCGTGACGAGGGCGGCATGCAGCGCGAGGAGCATCGCCAGCACGATCCAGCGCCGGGCCGAAAGCAGGCGGGCGCTGAAGCCGGCGGCGGGAGGAAGCGTGGCGGACAAGGGGGCGGGCGCAGTCGGAACCGGGGAATTAAAGCACGGTCGGAGGCTGCGGACCGGGACGGTGGCGCTGCGGCAATGCGGGCGCCTGTCGGGGGAACCGACACCCGGTGTCCGGATTCTCGACACCCTGCGGGCGCCCGGAGGCCGGCGCCAACCCCGTCAGGACCATTACATCCTTAATTTTCAACAGGATAGACATTGTGGCACGGCGGTTGCATAGTACTCGGCGTACCCCAACAGCCGGAGTCACCATGAATCGACCTGCCGCCCAGAAGCACCCCCTCGCCCTCGTCGTGCTCGGCTCGGGTCTCGCGCTCGGCATCGTGCTGCAGGCCATCCAGTTCCTGCGCAACGCAGGCGTGGCCGGCTGAACCGGGGTAGTCGTCTTCCATCGGAGAGAACCATGAAATCGCAACAATCGGGCTTCACCCTCGTCGAAATCGCGATCGTGCTCGTGATCATCGGCCTCCTGCT
>Ga0138256_10008495_pt1 | contig 10778 bp, 4 predicted proteins | sample KNB2016incub_MG_FD_105486 | JGI IMG/M metagenome (GOLD analysis project Ga0138256, IMG submission 105486) | Active sludge microbial communities from wastewater in Klosterneuburg, Austria - KNB2014incub_MG | ecosystem: Engineered > WWTP > Activated sludge > Unclassified | place: Austria... | reverse complement strand
AGCCTCAAAACAAGGACTCTTACTCGTGGATACAAAGTATGAATTCGGTAAAGATGAAAAAGGTGTTGTGTTGATAGATGAAATCCATACTCCTGATTCTTCGCGCTATTTCTATAAAGATTCATACAAGGAATTACAGGAGAAAAAACAGCCTCAAAAACAATTGTCAAAAGAATTTGTGCGACAATGGTTGATAGAAAATAATTTCCAGGGACAGGCAGGGCAGGAGATCCCTAATATGAGCGAAGAATGGGTCCATCAGATCTCTCTTCGATATATAGAGTTATACGAAAAGATCATTGGGAAGAAATTTGTTCCGGCAAACAATCATAACATTGAATCAAGAATTGAGAAAAATATCCTGAAAGCATTAAATTCAATAAATTAAATCCATAAAAAGAAAAGCCGCTTTTTTTCAATAACCGTGGGCTTTTCAGGACTTTTACGATCTTTGCACTATGCGGGAAAGGATATACCTGGGGCGGTTAGAAGAGTTGATTAAAAATTATCAGTTTAATCTCCCTCTTTCATTATATCTGCGACAAGAATTTAATAAACGAAGGAACATGGGTTCGCGTGATAGAAAACGGACCCGTGAAGATATATTCAGTTATTTCCGTATTGGTAAAAACTACCCTGAATTAGGTATCGCTGAACGTGTTGCTATCGGAAGTTTTTTATGCAACACAAACAGAAGTCCGGAGTCAGATTATATTCTGAATACTCATTCTCCATTTTTACCGGAAGATATGTCTGCTAGTCTGGCTGTTAAACTTGAAAAAACAAAAGAAAAATTTCCGCACTTTGATTTGGGAAATATATTTTCATTTGCATCACTCGTGTCAACCCAAATTAATATAGATAGTTTCCTTCAATCCTTTTTAAAGCAACCTAAATTATGGATTCGAGTCAGACAAGAGTATAAAGATGCTGTACTCACTGAATTGACAGAAAAAAAATATTCCTTTGAGATTTCTACAGAGCTAAGCAATGCCATTTCATTGATTAACTCAACTCCGGTTCACGAATTAAAATCTTATGAGAAAGGTTTTTTTGAGATACAGGATATTAACTCGCAACGTTGTTTAGAAGATATTGAACTTCACGAAGGTGATAGATGGTGGGATGCATGTGCAGGTTCGGGTGGAAAGAGCCTGGCATTACTTGACAAACAACCTAAACTAAAAATAATTGTTTCTGATTTAAGGGAAAGCAGCCTGCTAAACCTTAAAAATCGTATGAAGAAAGTATCACAAAGAATTGAAGGGATTCATCAACTAGATCTTAGTTCTGGTCAAGAGGCAGTTCCGGGCTTATTCGAAGGCATCTTGGCAGATGTTCCTTGCTCCGGTTCAGGCACCTGGGCAAGGAGTCCTGAAATACTAAGCTCATTTTCAGAAACAAGCCTCATCGAAAAATACATTCCTCTTCAGAGAAAAATAGTTCAAAATCTTACAAAAGCATTAAAGCCGAAAAAATATTTAATTTATATAACTTGCTCAGTATTTAGATCAGAGAATGAAGAGAATATAAGGCATTTTGAGGATAATTTCGGTTTGAAATGTCTCTCAGCTGCATATTATGAAGGTTCTGAATTGGGTGCTGATACGATGTATAGAGCAATTTTATCTAAGTCATAATAAAAATGAATAAATCTTACAGAAAATTTCCTTCAAATATGACCGAAGAATTTCATTCTGTCTATCTTAGGAACATTGCATGTAAGTTTAAGTATACACAATCAAAATTCTCATACATTTTCAAATTATGCTGACCAGCAAAAAATTCTGGTTTATCTTATTTCTTACTTGTGCAGGGCTATTCGCTGTTGCTCAGAAGCCTACTTCGTCTGAGACTGAGCTTAGAAAGCAGGCGGATAAACATTTTTCGAATTCCAATTTTGTTGAAGCAAACCCTTTGTACTCTCAGCTTTTGAGCTTGTTTCCACATGATGCCCTGTTGAATTATCGATATGGTGTTAGTCTGATAGAGGCAGGGAAAGAGAAAACTCCCGCTATCATATACCTTGATTTCGCTACTAAGCATCAACCGGTACCTGAAGAGGCATGGCTGTATTTAGGAAAAGCACATATGGCAGGAAATAATTATTCCAGAGCCGGTGAAGCTTTCAATAAATATAAATCTATCTCTTCACCTTCCAAATCATCAAAAGCTGAAATAGATCTGCTCATCGCTAATAGCACGAATGCGGAACTTGTTAGCAAATCCCGGAAAGACATTGCCATTCTTAATTCAAGAGAAATAAAACGCATAAACTTTCATTCAGCTTATGATTTTTCTGAATCAGCAGGAAAGCTCGTGGCAACAGCGTCCCAATTCCTGACAACTCAGGACAAGGATAAGCAGCTCAATCCGATGATGTTCATTACAAAGGATGGGCAAAGCATATACTATAGTAGTTATGGCAGAGGAGGTAACACCGGAAAGGATATTTACCTGGTACGAAAAATGGTGAATGGACAATGGGGAACGCCGGAAAATCTTGGAATGACATTGAATTCTAGCGAGAATGAAGATTTCCCTTACCTGGACCGTGATGGTAGAACGCTGTATTTTTCGAGCCGTGGTCATAATAGTATAGGTGGTTATGATCTGTTCAAATCAGTATTTGATTACAATACTAATCAATGGTCAAGGCCGGAGAACTTAGGAATTCCGATCAACACAACCGATGATGATCTCTTTTATGTCCCAACTCTAAATGGAGACAAAGCCATTTACTGTACAGCCTATGAAAGTGGGTATGGAAATGTAATATTGAGAGAGATCAGCATTGGAGGTGCCGCTAATAGATTTGCAATAATCGCAGGGACATATTTTTCATTGGATCAGGCTACGAGAAGAGACGCACGGATTACTGTAATTAGGTCATCTGATAATGCTGTCGTGAATTCGGTTAGAACTGATCCTAAATCCGGTAAATATGAATTAGTCTTGCCTCCGGGAAATGATTACACGCTTATTGTTGAAGGAGGGAGTTACCTTCCGCATGCTGAGCAATTTTCTTTACCAAATCTCGCTGCTGCAGGAATGAGACAAGAGGTAAAACTTAACAAGGACAAAGAACGAGAGCAAATGACTGTCTCCAATTTCTTTACCCCATTGAGCTCGAAAACGGATGAACCAGTTTTAGCTTTCAACAACACCCCAACCAATGTTTCAACTTCAACTTTAAATAGCTCTTCACAGGATAGTTCAAAAATGATTCCGGTAAAGCTTGATGACAAGATAGTTTATATTAATGACCCTAAGCAGAAAGATCAAGGATCACAGGATTTCATCCCTGCAAAGGCCCAGTCTGTAGCAAACTACGGGTATGCAGAAGGAATCTATGAGCCCGGAATGTTGAATGATGTTGACTCAGAGGAAACAAATAAAACTGATCAAAAAGGGTTACCCGGTATAACCTTGAAAGAAAAAGATCGCTATGATCCAACATTGGAAACAAAATTAAGTGACGATGAACTGCGCCAGATCGAAGAAGAAAAAGAAAGGGCACAAATAATTGAGGAAGAAGAAAAAAACCCGGCGATGCTTATTGATTTTAATATCGATAACGATGAACTGGCGCAAATAGCACTTCAGGATGCGCACGCGCTCCAGGAAGAATCAGAGAGAATGAAAGTGAATGCTGTGAGCTTAAAAACTAATGCATCATTGCAAGATAGTTTAGCTTCAACATTGGAAGAGCAGTATGCAAATCTTGGAAAGGAAGATGCTGAGAGAAAAGAGGAACTGAAACAGAGGGCTTCAGAATTAAGAGAAGAATCATTTTCATTAAATAAACAAGCTTCAGACCTTCAACTGCAAGCCTCTATTAAAATGGATGAATCGAGAGCCGCCAAGCACGATGCGGATGCTATTATGCGTAGCTCAGGTAAAACCGTAACAGCTCTTGCGACTAAAACTGAAGCCACTCAGTCGAAAAATTCAAACAAAACTAAATCCAATATTGCCGAAATTGATCCGGCCACAAACAACAATTATAGTCAAGAGAATACCCCTGATGAATTTAAGCAGGAAGTTGCTAATGCAAATGTAGCTCAGAACAGCAAACAGGTCGAAACCAAGAAGAATCCGGATCAAGAGACTGAAGGCTCCGAAAGCTCAATAAATACTTCCACGGATGTTCAACAAAATAATGATGGTACCGGCTCATCCCTTGCTCTAGTGAATGAAATCGACAACCCTTCAAATAATTCTGAAAGCACAACCGATACAAAGTCCCAAAAAGCAAAAACTGAAATTGCTACAGAGCAAAATAATGAACCTGCTTTAATTGCTAAATCTGAAAGTAAAGAAGAAGCAACATCTTCCCCAATTACTACTAAGGTAAAGAGCAACGCTGATGTTATCAAAACAGCTGATAATACCAAAACAGATTTAAGCACAGGAACAACAGAAAGCAATAATTCAACTACTTCGCCGGATCTAGCTAATTCTAATACGAATGTTAAAAATGTTGAGTCTTCTATTTCGGAGACTATCATCTCCGAAACTAATGAAGTAGACGAAAGTATTGCCGACAATAATGCGAAAGACCAACCGATTGTTAATGTTGTGTCTCCAACAATAAATAATTCAAAAGCCGAATCAACGCTTGCTCAAAATTCTAGTCAAAATCCAATCGAAGATCAAGGTGATAATCCTGCGGAGGCAAAACAGATAGTTCAAACAACCGGCAATACCACAACAAACATTGAAAATTCGGCAAACTCGAAAGTTGAGGAGCATACATCTGAAAATACACTTGAAAAGAATAATTCTGATGAATTGACAGCATCTCAAACTTCTTTGGAGGAGAGCAAAAACAATCAAACATCTGCGAAATCAGTTTCTGCAAATGCGCAAATAAAAAACGATCCTGAATTAAAAAGTGAGAACAAAGCGGATTCAGCACCGACTGCAATTGAGCAGACAGCTAGTAATACGACTAAGTCAACCGGCTCAACCAAGACAGTTCAAGGATCTGAAGGAACTTCATCTGAAATTGAAAGCGTAAAAACGCTGAGTGGCGAAGAAGTAGTTTCAACTTCAACTTATTCAAAAGTCACTAATGTTGAAGAAGCACCTACTTCAGGCAATAATCAACAAGCAACCTTTGCTAATAATCAATCTTCTAGCGACAAGGCAACTTCTGAATTAGAAGCTACGAATTCTTCAAGTGTAGAAACAAGTGGAGGAGAAAACAAATTGCAACAGTCATCAGCAACAGTTTCAAAAATTGGGCAAGAGAATTCGGCCGATAGCCAAACTTCAGAACCTGTCATGAGTCCTGATCACTCAATTGCAATAAGAGAAGCCGGAAACAGAAATTTGCAAGTGAGGGAAAAGTACATCATTCCTGAGCAGTTACAAGTAAATTTGGATCCGGAAGCAAAAGTTGTGTATGAAGCCTATGAGAGTAATGTAAAAATATCAGATGCATTATTTAGTATGAGCAGAACGCTTCAGGATAGGATATTAGAAATGCCTCGCAGCCCTGAAAGAGATAGCCTTGTAGAGGTTTCTAATGCAATGAGTCGACAGTCTACAGATCAATTTGAAGTGGCACAAACACAGCTTGCAGATGCAAAATTACTAGATCCGAAGGTAAATGACTTGTTGGTGCTATCCGATGTTCCATTAGCTAAAAATGTTGAGCGGACTTCTACCGGAACAGTAAATTCAGAGCAACTTGCTATCAACAAATCTGCTGATTTTACTGCTAATGATGGGAGTACCGAAACACAAAAATCAGAACAAGTAAGAGATATTGATTTAACTTCTAAAATTGCTCCGGGTGGATCAAGCTCAGATGTACCTCAAACTACTGCTACAAAAAAGCCTAAGTCTAATGTTGCTGATCCGAATGAACCATTACGAAGAGCCGGTGAGGAACTGGGAATAAATAATTATGAAGAAGATAATGCATCAGATGCCCATGTAGATGAATCCGTTTCTGTTGTTAATTCAACAACTATTTCTACGAATTCAAGTTCGACAAAGGTTTCAGAAAATCAAGAGGAGAATGCCCCTTCAACCAAACCTAATCAAGCACCTAATGCTGCAACTATTAATTTACCTACAGTTCAAACAGCAAGCAAAGCAGACGATGTTGACGCCGGCATAGACGTGACACATCCACGATATGAAGCCTATCAGGAGGTTCAGGAAAAGATAACAGAGAAGCAAGTTGAAACTATCAATCTTTTTGCTGAGGGAGTTAATCTAAATAAATTGTCTGTTGAAGAAAAACAACAGCAAATTAATTTGCTTGATAGTGCAAATAATGTTACTGATGAAACAGAAAGAGTTGCATTATTACAAGAAGCTGAAAAGCTTAAAATACAATCTGAGGAACATCAGGAATTATCGAAAGTGAAATTAAGTGCTTCTCAAGCGAAGACACATGATGTGAAGGCACTCACTTCGGAGATGGAAACTATTAAGAAGGAAATTAGTCAGCGGCCAACAGCTATAAATGGTGCCACGACAAATTCACCTGGATCTGATCCTGATGCGTACTCAACCGGCGCCAACAAACAAAGTTTAGCTGAAAAGACGGCAATGGCTAAAACTTCAGGAGCAGCTGATGCCAACACTACTACAAAAAATCTCAACAGTTCTGTTAGTTCTTCTATTACACCTCCGATTGCAGCACAAGAACTGGAAAGACTATCTGTCGAGATGTACAGCGTAGGAAGAGGGCCCGCATATAATAATATAAATCCGATTCCTCTCAATCCCGGTTTACCTGATGGATTAGTTTTCAAAGTTCAGGTAGGAGCATTCCACAAACCGATTCCGGATAACACATTCAAAAATCTTCAACCTGTCAGTGCAGAAACAACACGTCCGGGATGGTTACGTTATTGTGTAGGGTTATTTAAAACATTTGAACCTGCTAATCTTGTTAAGAAGGAATTAAGAAGAACCGGATACAAGGACGCATTTGTTGTCGCTTATTTGAATGGCAAAAGAATTTCTTTGCAGGAAGCCAATGCCATGATCAACAGACAAGAAAATCAGCTTGCATACACCGGTGAAATGAACAAGGAAATTGGTGCATTGCGTCAATTGAACGTGATCCCTGCAACTGCTAAATCCGGACCAAAGGACAATGATGAACAATTATTCTATGGAAATACAACTCCTCCTTCGGTAAATGCAGCTCAGGAAAATCTAATACTTGAGTATTCAGTTCAGGTTGGAGTTTACAGAACAGAGAATCCTCCTGTGATTTTAAATTCTCTTGAACCGATTTATTCTGAAGCAATACCTCGTGGACTTTATCGTTTCACATCCGGTCGCTATGAGAACAGAAGTGATGCTGAAACCGCTAAACTCAATGCTATCAGTAAGGGTGTTAGTGATGCATTTGTCGTTGCTGTGAAAGGCAGAAGAAATGTTTCAATGCCTTCGACGGTTGCACAAAGAGAAGCTGTTTCTGCTAACAATATAGCTTCTTCTGAAAAGATTTTGCCCGCAAATTCAGCAAATGAGAAATCCAAACCTTCTGTATCTGTCTCAGGTATTCGCTTTAAAGTGCAACTTGGAGCATTCCGACAAAATGTTCCTTTCGAAACTGTCGAAGCATTTTTAAAGGTGAGCGACAAAGGAATAGTAAGAGTTACTGATGAACGAGCTTTAAATATATTCTATGCCGGCGACTTTGCTGATTTTGAATCCGCACGTATTCTTAAAGAGGAGATCGTGAGCAAAGGTGTTACTGATGCATTCGTTGTAGCCCTTCAAGACGGAAAACGGATCCCTTTAACCGACGTTTTACAAGGAAAAGAATAGTTTAAGTAGATATATCGGAAATTCTCCCTGTCTCTTTTTTTTGAAAAAAATCAAACAATTCGGCAATTATTCAGTTCTTTTTTTTAAATTTGTTTAATACAAAAAACAAGAACATGATTCGATTTAGCGAAGGCAGTGATTTCGAATTTCAGGAAATTGAAGTTACTGATGAAACTACTGCAAGAGAACGTGCATTGACCTTATACAATGATGATGTGAACACTTTTGAATTCGTCATCGAATCATTAATTGATATATGTAAGCATGACCTTATTCAGGCTGAACAATGCACCTACATTATCCATAATAATGGAAAATGCATTGTGAAGAACGGCGCTTACAAGAATTTGCATCCAATGCGTGTTGCTTTATGCGATCGCGGACTCTCTGCAGTCATCCATTGATTTCCCGGGTATTTTAATTTTTGCATGGCTTTTGATATAAAACATGCCTAATCCATTTTTTATGAAAAAGAAAATAATTTATTCACTACTAATGGTGATGCTTGTTAGCGCTTGTAGTAGAGTACCTATTACGAAACGCAAACAAGTCAATCTACTCCCTGAAAGTGAGTTGATGTCAATGAGTCTTACCAGTTACCGTGATTTTTTAAAATCAAATCCTCCGGTAAATAATACTGCTGAAGCAACAATGGTAAAAAATGTCGGACAAAAAATTTCAACTGCTGTTTCACATTACATGAATCAAAACGGACAGGGTAAAAGGATTCAAGGTTATGCATGGGAGTTCAATCTTGTAAATTCTCCGGAAGCCAATGCATGGTGCATGTCAGGAGGAAAGGTGGTTGTTTACAAAGGACTGCTACCATTGACCCTTGACGAAGCCGGCCTCGCTATTGTGATGGGACATGAAGTGGCACATGCTGTTGCCAGACATGGTAACGAGCGAATGAGTCAGCAACTTATTGCTGCGGGAATTGGTATCGGTCTTGATCTCGGAACTGCACAGCAAAATCCTCAGGTGAGGAATATTCTTCTCTCAAGTTATGGAGTAGGTTCAACATTAGGAGTACTTGCTTACTCACGTACCCACGAGACTGAAGCTGATAAAATGGGACTCATCTTTGCAGCAATGGCCGGCTATGACCCTCAAGTTGCTGTTGCCTTTTGGCAAAGAATGTCTTCGAAGGGTGGAGCTAAACCACCGGAACTTTTGAGTACCCATCCAAGTGATCAAACCCGCATCAAAAACTTAAGGGACTTCATGCCAACCGCCTTGAAATATTATAAAAAGGGCTCTTAGAAAGAATTTGTAGAAATCATATTTAAACTATCTTTGCGCCCTTCAAAGAATGGACCCGTAGCTTAATTGGATAGAGCATCTGACTACGGATCAGAAGGTTAGGGGTTCGACTCCCTTCGGGTTCACTTGATTTTCAAAGGGTTACTGGCTTTAGTGCTTGTAGCCCTTTTACGATTTGCACAGGGTTTGCACAGAAATTGATTTAAAAGGCATATTCAGGCACATTCAAGTTAGATATTTGCCCTGTCAATAATCCTTGCAGTAACCGCTTGCGCCTCGCTCACATCTTGTACGACGGTAACGATCGGAGGTAATCCCTGCATGATACCTGAAACCACGTCGGAGGCAAGTCCTTTTGAGATCCCTTCTACAATTCCCTTAGTAACATCTTGAGCAATCCCGGCTGATGCTGTTGCGTTGCTCGATGTCCTACTTGAAATTACTGTATCGACAAGCCCCCCTGTGATATATCCCCGTGTAGATGATACCGGGTAGCGACCTCTTCGCATTGGCTCAATGACAGAAGAAACGTAGCTGCCAATGGACGGATTTGATAATATCTTTGCAGGTATAACATACTCTGATTTGTGCTTTGTGTATGGAGTGTAAAAAGCATGAGATACTTCATTCGGATTGCCGTCACCGGTATAGCCACCTTGCCTGAAGTCCTTTTGGTCTTTGATTTTCTTCACTTCAAGAAGTCCAGATGTCACAGTAGCAGCAGCCACTAAAAGGCTTATAGGAAACTTGTAATCAACAAATGCACGGGTAGCCCCTAGGTATGTTGTAATTATCGCTCTTGCAATGGCAATAGCTTTAAATGCTCTAGACTCCCTTCTTAATGCACCTCCGACTTTGTCAAGTGTAGATGTAATAACATCAATATTACTTTTTTGAGTTGCTGCTATTATTGCAGACTTTTGAAGTTCGTGTTTTTTTGTGAGGTCTGTTATTTTTTTTTGTCGGTCACTTTCTATTTTTATCGACTGGCTTGCGTGTTTAATTTCGGCTTTGTGCTCCAATTCAAGAAGTTCAAGTTTCCGATCAAACTCATTTTCGGGGTTTGCAATTTCAAGTTCAAGCTGCTTCTGTTCTATTTTTACTTTTAGCTCCTCGTCTCTTTGTGATATGAGCCTTTGTATATTTTGTTCATCAGTAGTTTTTACAAACGCAGCTATATCGGCACCCGACTTTTGATATTGTATCAGCTTATCAACATCTGCTTGCTCCTCAATTTGTGCAATGGCATCAGCGCCCGCCTTTGCAGAAATTATACCTTGGTCAATTTCTTCCTGCTTTAACCTGATACGCTCAGTCTTTTGACGATCAATCTCCCTGATTTCAAGGTCAAATGTTTCATTTAAGATTTCAAGTTGAGCCGTGAACAGTTCAGATGGATCATTGATAGATTGTGCCGCTTGCTTTTTTAATTCAAGTTTTGATTTTTCTAAATCAATTTCCGCTTTGTCAAATTCTGACTTGGCTTTCAAGTTCGCTTCGAAGAATTTTTTATTGGCTTCAAGTTCTTTATTGAGCTCGTCTTCTTTGGCTTTGAGCGCTGAATTATCTGCACCTTTTCCTTTGTTCTCAAGTCCTGCAAGTTCAGCAGCAATTGACCTACGCTTGTCAAGGTTTGATGTTTCGACTTCAAAAACTTTTGCTTGCAATTCTGCATTAGCTTTTATTTCTTCTCTGGTCGATTCGCCTCT
>Ga0138256_10008494_pt1 | contig 10779 bp, 10 predicted proteins | sample KNB2016incub_MG_FD_105486 | JGI IMG/M metagenome (GOLD analysis project Ga0138256, IMG submission 105486) | Active sludge microbial communities from wastewater in Klosterneuburg, Austria - KNB2014incub_MG | ecosystem: Engineered > WWTP > Activated sludge > Unclassified | place: Austria... | reverse complement strand
AGCACCATCCTCATACCCCCACGCAGATGGAAGTGAACGAGAACCTCAGCGAAAAGGCCGTGTACGACCTGGCGCTCGTGCGCCGCGCGGTGGACAAGAAGGATCAGAAGGCCTATGCCGAGCTGATGTCCCGCTACCGTGATTCGATCTACTTCATGCTGCTGAAGATGATCAACAACAAGGACGATGCGGAGGACCTCACCATCGAGGCCTTTGGCAAGGCCTTCAATCGCCTCCATCAGTACACGCCCAACTTCGCGTTCAGCACCTGGCTCTTCAAGATCGCGTCCAACAACTGCATCGATTGGATACGCAAGCAGAAGAAGAAGCGCATGCTCAGCATCGACGCGCCCATCGGCACGGACGATGGCGATGAGATGCACATCGAGCTCAAGGGACATGGCCCGGACCCCGCCGATGTGGCCATCCGCAACCAGAAGAACGAGGTGATGCGCGAGGTGGTGGACAAGCTCAAGCCGCGCTATCGCCAGCTCGTGGAACTGCGCTACTACCAGGAATACAGTTACGAGGAGATCGCCCAGGAGCTCGACCTGCCCCTCGGTACCGTGAAGGCCCAGCTCTTCCGCGCCCGCGAGTTCCTCATGAACCTGCTGGACCACCGCAAGGACACGATCTGATCCGCAGGGGACCGCCGGCTTCCAGCCGGTTCCCAACAACATCAGCGATGCCCCGTCCATAGCGAGCGAGCAACGATGGCGGGCCTTGATCTTCTCCTTCGCCACTTCCCCGACCTGTCACCCGAACAGCGCGCCCGCTTCGCCGCGCTCGGCCCGCTGTACAGCGAATGGAACGAGCGCGTGAACCTGGTATCACGCAAGGACATCGAGCATCTCTACGAGCGCCACGTGCTGCATTCGCTGGGTATCGCGAAGGTGGTATCGTTCGCACCCGGCACGCGCATCGTCGACGTGGGTACCGGTGGCGGATTCCCGCTCGTCCCGCTGGCCATCCTCTTCCCGGACAGCGTCTTCCACGGCATCGATGGCATCGGCAAGAAGATCATGGCCGTGCGAGGTGTCATCGAAGGGATCGGACTGACAAATTGTACCGCCGAACAGGTGCGCAGCGAGCAGCATCGGGGCCACTACGATGTCATCGTCAGCCGTGCCGTCACCACCCTGCCCGAATTCATCCGTGCCACGAAGCACCTCATCGACCGATCCCCCCTCTCCTTGGGAGAGGGGATGGGGGTGAGGTGGGGTCGCATGTACTACCTCAAGGGTGGCGAACTGGCCGACGAGGTGATGCCCGTGCGCCAGCCCGTGCTGGTGCATGAGTTGAGCCGGTACTTCACCGGGGAATTCTTCGCTACGAAAAAGGTGGTGGAAGTGGAGCTGTGAGGCGAGATGGGGGGTATCACAATTTGTGATACCCTCTCAGCGGATGATGTCCTGCTTGAAGCCGATGCGTTCGCGGGGCGGTTCAACCCACATCAGCCCTCGCTTCACCCCTCACACTTCGCTCAACTGCGTCCTGCTCAACGTATGGTACAATCCGCCCGCATCCGCGATCAGCTCATCATGCGAACCGCTCTGCGTAACGGTACCCTTGTCCAGCACCAGGATGCGGTCGGCGCCGCGCACGGTGCTCAGGCGGTGGGCGATCACGATGCTCGTGCGGCCCTTCATCAGCTTGTCCAGCGCGTCCTGCACAAGCCTCTCCCCGGCCGTGTCCAGCGCGCTGGTGGCCTCGTCCAGGATCAGGATCGCGGGGTCCTTCAGCACCGCGCGGGCGATGGCGATGCGCTGCCGCTGGCCGCCGCTCAGCTGGATGCCACGCTCGCCCACAACGGTATCATATCCCTGCGGGAAGGAGGTGATGAACTCGTGGGCGTTGGCCTTGCGCGCGGCTTCCTCGAGCTCGGCCTGCGCCGCGCCGGGTTTCCCGTACGCGATGTTCTCGCGGATGCTCCCGCCGAAGAGCAGCACCTCCTGCGGCACGATGGCCATCCGGTCGCGCAGCGCGGTGAGCGGGTATGCGCGAGCGTCCTTGCCGTCGATGAGGACATCGCCCGTGACGGGATCATAAAAGCGCAGCAGCAGGGAGGCGATGGTGCTTTTCCCAGCGCCGCTGGGACCCACCAGCGCGATGCGCTGCCCCGGCTCGGCGGTGAACGAGACGTCGCGCAGCACGGGCACATCGGGCCGTGAAGCGTAATGGAAGCCCACGTTCCTGAACGCGATCCTGCCCTGCAACAGGAGGGTCTCGCGCTCGCGCTCCAGGTCCACCGCCTCGGCGGCCTCATCGTGCAGATCCATCAGGCGCTCGGTGGCGCCCACGGCTTTCAGCAAGCTGGTGATCTGCTCGGGTATGCCCGCGATGCTGGCGCCGATCATGATGCTGAAGGCCACGAAGGTGGTGATGTCGCCCGCCGTCAGCAGGCCCTGCTCTTTCATCACCGCCGCGCGGTATACTACGAAGACCACCGTGCCGAACATGCAGAAGATGATGAAGCTGACGAAAGCACCGCGCCAGCGCAGGCTCTTGAGGGCCAGCTTCCGCGCGCCCAGCACGCTGTCCCCGTAGCGCCGCGACTCGTGCCCCTCGTTGCTGAAGGCCTTCACGCTCTGGATGCCCTGCAGCGTCTCATCCACGATGGTGTTGCTTTCGGCGATGCGGTCCTGCACCTGCTTGCTCAACTGGCGGATGAAGCGGCCGAAGAAGACGGCGACGAGCATCACCACGGGCAGGGTGGCCAGCATGGTGAGCATCAGCTTCGCGTTCAACCAGGTGAGCACGGCGATGCTGACGCCGATGACCAGGAACTGCCGCAGGAATTCGGCCAGCACAGTGGTGAACGCGTCCTGCAGCAGCGCCACGTCCGCGCTGATGCGGCTGTTGAGCTCGCCCACGCGCCGCTGCGCGAAGAAGGCCATCGGCAGCTTCAGCAGGTGCGCGTAGGTGTCGCGGCGCAGGGCCGCCAACGCGTTCTCGGTGACGGAACCGAAGGTCCAGATGCGCCAGAAGCCGAAGAAGGCCTGCGCGGCGAAGACCAGCAGCAGCAGCTTGAGGATGGAGTGGACGTTGCCCGTGTCCGTTACCGGGGCTCCCCAGAAGCCGGTAGTGGCCTTCGCGTCCATCAACTTGCCGATGAGCCACGGGAAGGCCGTGCTCAGCGAACTGGTGAGCATCAGGCACAGCATGCCCAGCGCGAAGAGCCCGCGCTGCCCGCGCATGTAGCGGAACACGCGGAAGAACTTGCGTAGCCCTGCCCGGGTGAGCTTGGCGGGCTTGGCGTCGTCATCGCGGTCGCTGCCGCCTCTCCGGGATGCCATGGGATCGGAAGGAGTTTATCCAACGCCGTCAACGGGCCTTTTACGGGCACGAACACATGGACCATGAACACATGGCCGCAGGCGTATTCACCCGTGCACCTTCACCAACCGGTCCGCGATGTGGTCGAAGAGGTTCTTCAGCGGCTTCTCCACCATCACTTTGATGAAGGGGTTGAGGTCGGCCTGGAACTCCTGCCAAGCGGTGGTGACGCCGTTGGCCTCGTCCAGATGCACGTCGAGGGTGAAGGGGAAGGGGCTTTTCTCCGTGGCCTTCATCTTGATGAGGCCCGGGGCCTCGCCGCCATCGAGCTTCAGGCCGATGGTGGCGGCGCCCTGCACCTTGAACGAGCACGAGGTCCCGTCGCTCTTCCATTCGCTGATGCGGTCCTGCGGCAGCAGCAGCTGGAAATTGTTCATGTCCTGAAGGAAGGAATACAGCTCCTGCGCCGGCTTGCCGATGGAGACCTGCTTGCTTTCGATGCGTGTCATGCTTTGTGCGCCGTAACCGGGCGAAGGCGTATGCGGTGTGCGTGGCTCGCGCAGCGCGCCCATGGACGGCGTGCCGCTGTTCGCTCGCGGAATGGTACTAATTGTTGGCGGCGGGCGTTTCCGGCAGCGGCCGTTCCTTCCGGGCGGGCGTTTGTCCCCAGTTCACGGGATCCTTGCGCCATTCGTCCAGGCTCGCGCGGTCCTTTTCGGTGATGTAACCGTCGCGCACGGCCTGCTCCAACAGCACGTCATAGCTGGTGAGGGAGCGCAGCTTCACCTTATCGCGCTCGAAGGCGTGCGCGGCCTCGTCGAAGCCGTAGGTGAAGATGCTCACCATGCCTTTCACGTCGCAGCCCTCCTCGCGCAGCGCTTGCACGGCGGCCAAGCTGCTCTTGCCGGTACTCACCAGGTCCTCCACCACCACCACGCTGCGGCCGGTGGTCAGGTCGCCTTCCACCTGGTTCTTCATGCCGTGCTCCTTGGCGCTGCTGCGCACGTACACGAAGGGTAGCCCCAGGTCGTGCGCCACCAGCGCGCCGTGGGCGATGCCCCCGGTGGCCACCCCGGCGATCATGTCCGGTCGGCCGAACTCGGTGTTGATGGCCTGCGTGAACTGCTGGCGGATGTATGTGCGCACGGCCGGGTACGAGAGCGATTTGCGGTTGTCGCAATAGATGGGGCTCTTCCATCCGCTGGCCCAGGAGAACGGTTTCTTCGGGCTCAACTTCACGGCTTTGATCTGCAACAGGAATTCTGCGATCTTCAGCGCCGGATCAAGTCGTGCGTCCATGCCGCGAAAGTACGAAGTCTGGATCGACGGGAGACCACTCCTGGTGCGCGGCGAAGCCAGCGTGCCAGCCGGTTTTCAACAGGTGTTCATGAAGGCGGTGTCCACCAGCGCGGACGTTTCCGCCGCGTTGGATGAGTGGCGTGTTCGGCCGGAGGCGGAGGCCCTCGTGCTGCACGGCTGTGATGCGGAGCGGATCTGGGAGCTGTTCCGTGAGCTGTACGTTTTCGTGCAGGCCGCCGGTGGCTGCGTTACCGACGAGCGCGGACGGCTGCTCGCCATTCGCCGCCTCGGGGTGTGGGACCTGCCCAAGGGCAAGGTGGACGCGGGTGAGGCCATCGACGATGCCGCGCTGCGCGAGGTGCGCGAGGAGTGCGGGCTGGTGACCTTGGAGCCCGGGCGCAAGCTGTGCGAGACGTGGCACACCTACGAGCGCAAGGGCCGCCGGCACCTGAAGCGCACCGATTGGTACCTGATGCGCGGGAACAGCCATGATCCACTGGTCGCCCAGGCCGACGAGGACATCACCGAGGTCCGTTGGCTCGACCCCGCAGAGGTGAAGGCCATGCGCGCCGCAACGTATCCCTCGCTGCGCCAAGTGCTGGATGTTTGGGGGGAGGCGGTGCGGTAGGCCCGCGCAGGGTCATGCCCGCGTGGACCTCTGGTGCTGAGCGGACCCTGCGGCTCCTGCCACGCTCATTGATGGGCCGGGCGTCCTTCGCACGGCCCAGCGCATTCCGGGCCTCCACGCCCGCTATGAGACACTCGCCCTCGGTGCCCATCGGCGTTCAATTTCTCACGGGATCCCCCGATCGGTGCCATCGGTGAGATCGGTGGACAACAAGCGCCCGCTCCTCACCTCCGCTTCGGTGGTCCCTGGTCCGGCCGCAATTTGTTCTCCTCCTCCCATTGCGCCTTCATCTTGTGGAGGATCGGTGCCAGGCCATCGCTGGGCGGGGGCGCGGGAGCCCGGGCCAGCGTGTTCCCGTTCAGCAGGAAGAACGCCGGGATGGTGCGGATCCGCAGCAGGTCCATGACCTGTGGGTCGTCGCCACCGAAATACCATGGCCAGTCACGGCCCGGGTGGGCGCGCAGGTAGGTGTCCAGCTCCTTCGGGCTCCGGTCAAGGCTGATGCCCACCACGTCGATCACCTGACCGTATTCCTTGCGAAGCGCCTCCAACGCTACGAGTTCCTGTTCGCAATACGTACACCACGCGGCCGTCACCACCAGGCAGGTGGCTCCTTTCAACGCGGTATCCATGCGGGCCTGTTCGCCACCGGGCCCGCGCAGGGTCAGCGGCGGCAATGTTCCGCCCGGCCGCATGGCGGTAAGGTCCCACTTCATGTTCGCGGCGATGCGCCGGTGCTCCGGGTACGCCGAACCCGCGGCTACGTGATCCAGGATGCGGAGGATGCCGGCGCGGTCGAAGGTCTTTCCCGGATACTGCGCGTGCAGCCCGCTGATCATCACGAGTTCGCACAGCGCATCGTCCTTCAGGAAATCCTGTTTCGCGAAGAGCCCTTTCACACTGTCCACGTCCGCCGCACGCACGGCGCTCAGCAGCGCCGCCTCGTCGCTGCGGAAGGGATAGCGCATGATGTGCTCGTCGAAGAACGATCCGATGAAGCGCACGTATTCCGGCACGTCGTAAAGCACGGGCCGGCCTTTCAGGTAGCGGTCGAAGAGCGCACGGTCGTTCACGCCCGGCCCGAAGCGCAGCCCGGCGATACCGTATTCCAGGTTCTGTTTGAACCACGCGTCGTCCACACCGCTGTAGTAACCGGCCAGTTTCCGCTCGAAGCTGTCCACGGGCGCCGTCCCTTTCACGGGGTTGAGGAAGAGCGTCTCCGGCCGGCCGGCGCTGTCGCTCCCGATGCGCCGGCTGGCGGCCACTTCCTCGGCTGTGAAGTCATCGAGGCGGTGGTTCAGGTCGGACAGCAGCGCGTTCACGTCCAGCCGGTCCAGCTCCTTGAATTCGAGGATGGTCTCCGTGGTGCCGTTCACGCTCCGTGGCGTGCCCGGAGGAGGCGGCGGAAAGGTGATCCGGTAGGTGCCGGGCCGCAGCCACAGCCCGCCATGCACGGCGCCGATGCGTAGTTGGGCCTTCACCGTGCCCACCACGTCCGCGTCGATCGTCGCTTTGCCCTGCGGATCGAGTTCCGCCTGCCCGATCAGCTCCGTGCGCAGCGTGAACAGGTCCAGGTAGCGGTAGAGCAGTGCCCGTTCGCCCCCGTGCCCCGGCGCGTCCAACTCGATGCGCACCCGTGCGGCCCGTACATCCGTGCGGGTGAGCAGCCCGAGCGCGAGGGCCGCCGCCAGCGGTAGCGCATTTCTCAGGGCCCGGGGAATGATCATCATCGGCTGGTATCAGCGGTCATCGGACGGGGATGGGCCTCATGGCCGCACCGCATGGGGTACGAACGCGGAAACGTCCGCTTTGTTGGCGATGAGCTCGCGTACGATGGTGCTGCTGATGTGCGCGTGCTCCGGCAAAGCGGGCAGGAAGATGGTCTCCACACCGGCCAGGGCATGGTTCATCAAGGCGATGCTGCGCTCGTTGCCGTGGTCGGTGCTGTTGCGCAGGCCGCGCACGATGTAGCGCGCCTTCAGCTTGCGGCACAGGTCGGCGGTGAGGCCCTCATAGGCCATCACCTCCACCTGCTTGTGGCCCACGAAGCTGTCGCGCAGCCAGCCCAGCCGCTGCTCCAGTGGGAACATGTATTTTTTGCTCGTATTCACGCCGATGGCCATCACCAGGCGGTCGAACAAGGGCAAGGCGCGTTCCACGATGCTCACGTGGCCGATGGTCACGGGGTCGAAGGATCCGGGAAAGACGGCGATGCGTTCGATCATGGGGGGGCGGTGTTGCGGAGCTTGTGCCGGGTGCGAAAGTGCGAGGGTGGAAAAGTGCGAGAGGGCCTCCCTGGCACCCTCGCACTTTTCCACCCTCACACCTTCCAGCGTTCATCATTGGATCCTGGTATCCGTTCCGTGCGGCTCTTTCGCCGATGCGTGACGAAAGAAACTGAAATGCACGTTCCCGTACGGCCGGTGGCGGCTGAACCAGGGGTCGGCGCTCATGTCCACGTCCCCGGGGTGCTCCACGATCAGCAGGCCTTCGGGGTCCAGCAGGCCCGCTTCGCGCACCAGTGCCGGCAGCTGTTCCGTGCCCGCCAGGTTGAAGGGCGGGTCGGCGAAGATGATGTCGTACACCGCCCGATGCCCTTTCATGAAGGTGAACGCATCGGCCTTCACATGGTGCCAGTTGCTGGCGTCCAAGCGCCGGGCCATGGCCTGCAGGTGCGCGAAAAGTGCGCGGTCCTGCTCCACACTGATCACTTCCACGGCGCCGCGGCTGAGGAACTCCACCGACACGTTGCCCGTGCCCGCGAAGAGGTCGAGCACGCGGATGCCTTCCAGCGGAACGGTATGTTGCAGGATGTTGAAGAGGCCCTCCTTCGCGTAGTCGGTGGTGGGGCGCGCGGGGTTGTCCTTGGGCGCATCGATCCTGCGCCCCTTGTATTTGCCGCCTATGATGCGCATGCGTGCTGTTCCAGCAGGGCGGCGAAGCGGTGCGGGGCCTCCAGCCCGAGCCCGGTCAGGCGCGGGTCGGCGGGCACCACGGCGTGCGCGATATCGGGCAGGTATTTTTTCAGCAGGTCCTCCTCGGCCGCGGACAAGTGGGTGCCGCCGATGAGGCAACGCGCCTCTTCGGGGCGTGTACCGCATTGTTCCAGCGCGAAGAGCGCGTAGTACAGCGCGTCCTCGGGTGTCATAGCGTGGAAGGTGTTGCTCAGCAGCAGGCGCTGGCCCCGCGCGATGGCCAGGTCCAGCCGTTTGGCCGAGCGGTGTAGCAACAGAACGGGCTTTTCGCCACCGCGCGCCAGCACCGTATGCACCAGCACGGCTTGTAACGGCAGGGGGCGGGCATTGGGGAAGCGCGCGACCAGCCGCTGCTCGGCCTGCTCATCGTGCAGGTAGAGGCAGCGGGCGCCCAGCGCGCCGATGGGCTCATCGCGCAGCACGCCGGTGGGCAGCGCACCATGCACCGTACGCAGGTGGCGTTCCTCACTGCCGGGTGCCAGCGCGCTTTCGGGCACCAGCGTGCTCAGCTCCGGCAGTGCGGTAAAGGACACGGTCACGGGCCGGTGAGGCAAGCGGTTATCGTCGGGCATTGCGGAGCCCCGGTCCGCGCTCAGCGCCGCGCACCGCCCGGTGGCCAGGTCATGCACGCACCAGGCGCTCGTTTCGGCCGAGGCCCAGATGCTCAAGTGCCACGCGCGTTCCTTGGCGGGATCGTAGGTGGGCAGGAAGGCGGCGGCGCGCATGAAGGGCAAAGGAACGAAAGACAGCTTGCTCATGATCATCGATTCCCGCCTCTACTTTGTGCCCGTCCGCCGTGGAGACCCTCACCGCCCGCCTGCTCGCCGAACTGAAGCATGCCCCCACACCGGGCCAGCGCCGGGCCATCGAGGCGCTGGACCGCCTGCTGGCCACGCCGAAGGACCGCGCCACGCTCATCCTGAAAGGCTACGCGGGCACGGGCAAGACCACGCTCGTGGGCGCCTTGGTGCGCGTGCTGGCCACCACCGCCCGACGCACGGTGCTGCTGGCGCCCACGGGCCGAGCGGCCAAAGTGCTCAGTGCCTACGCCCGCGCCGAGGCGGGCACCATCCACCGGCGCATCTACACCATGAGCGATGACGACTTCGGCGATGCGCGCGTGAAGCCCAACCGCGACGCGGGCGCGCTCTTCGTGGTGGACGAGGCCAGCATGATCGGCGGGGGCGAGGGCGGCTTCGGCGATCGTGATCTTCTGAAGGATCTTTTCCAGCACGTGTTCAGCGCCCCCGGGTGCAAGCTCCTCCTCATCGGCGATCCCGCGCAGCTGCCGCCCGTTGGAAGTCCCCACAGCCCCGCGCTCGATGTGAAGCACCTCGCCGCGATGGGCCTCGTGGCCGGCCAGGTGGAGCTTACCGAAGTGGTGCGGCAGGAAGGGACCTCGGGCATCCTCGTGAACGCCACGGCCCTGCGCGGCCTGCTCGACGATGATACCGGACAACAGGAATATGACAACGGCCATCCCGCATCGGCTGCCGGACAGCGCTTCCTGCCGCGCTTCACCGCCTTCCCCGATGTGGAGCGCATCGATGGCACCACCTTGCAGGACGCGCTGGAGGAGGCCTACGCGCGCCACGGCGACGACGAGGTGTGCTTGGTGTGCCGCAGCAACAAGCGCGCCTACCAGTACAGCCAGCAGGTGCGCGCCCGCATCCATGGGTTCGATGAGGAACTGATGGCCAATGACCGCCTGATGGTGGTGAAGAACAACTACTGGTGGGCGGGTGCCAATGGCCGGAAGGAGCTGATCGCCAACGGTGAACAGATGAGTGTGCTGCGCATGAAGGGCATCGAGGAGCGCTACGGCCTGCGTTTCGCCGACCTGGACGTTTCGTGGTGGAACGGTACCGAGGAACGCGAATTGGAGGTGAAGGCCATCGTGGACGTGCTGGCGAGCGAGGGCCCCGCCCTGCCCGGCCCGCGCATGCGGCAGCTGGCCCGCAGCGTGTACGATTCCATCGAGGCGCGCACCAAGGGCGAGCGCTTCAAGCGCTTCCGCGAGGACCCCTACGCCAACGCGCTGCAGGTGAAGTACGCCTACGCCGTCACCGCCCACAAGGCGCAGGGCGGCCAGTGGCGCAGCGTCTTCGTGGACCAGGGCTATGTGACCGAGGACATGCTCGATGCGGAGTACGTGCGCTGGCTCTACACCGCCGTTACACGGGCCAGCGAAAAACTCTACCTGCTCAACTTCCACCCGCGGTTCTGGGGAGAGGAAGAGGCGTGATCGGTCCTGCACCCCGGTCCGTACCCGTACATCCCGCTAACTTATCAACCGGCAGCCCGGGCCGATCGCCCCGGCGATTACTTTCGATGCGCTCCACAGTTTTCCTGTTCGATGTTTCTCCCATCGGACACCGTTGTTTGGAACCCGCCGAGCCCGATCCCTTTCGGGTGAAGCACAAATCAGGAAGTACGATGAGAGACCGACGGACAAGTCGCGCGGAAGGGGTACATGCCCCGGAGAGCGAGCAGCGCCATGGCCCGGGAAAACGCGCCAGATGGGCGAAATTCAGAAAGGGGGGGGGTAATTCTTCTGGGTCTTTTCCTGGCGGCGCCTGAGGCAATGTGGGCACAATTGGT
>Ga0138256_10008493_pt1 | contig 10779 bp, 7 predicted proteins | sample KNB2016incub_MG_FD_105486 | JGI IMG/M metagenome (GOLD analysis project Ga0138256, IMG submission 105486) | Active sludge microbial communities from wastewater in Klosterneuburg, Austria - KNB2014incub_MG | ecosystem: Engineered > WWTP > Activated sludge > Unclassified | place: Austria... | reverse complement strand
GGGTGCCATGGCCGCTGGGATATCCTTCGCGTACCCATCGATCACGCAGACCAATTCCAATTCGTGATGTATGGTGCCTAGGTTCTGCGGTAATTTCAAGGGGCGACCGGGATGCGCGATCGCGGTGTAGGGCTTCAGGAAGAAAACGGGTTCATCCGGCATCGCGTTGCCGAGCTCCTTGGCGTGCTCTCCGTAGTTGCGCCCGATACAAATGCACTTCATCCGGTTCCTGTCAAAGTGGGATCAAACGTCGGTATGCGCGAGGCTGCTGCGCATGACGTGTAGCGTGCTCGCGGGCAGTTCGGCCTTGGTCATCAGCCATTGCAGGTAGCCCGGATCGTTGCGGCCGATGCTCTCCAGGGTCCAGCCTTTGTATTTGCCGAAAGAGAGGCAGATATGCCCGTTGTTGTCGAACGCCAGTTTGCCGCCTGCGTCAGGACTGCGTTGCCGATCACCGCTCATCTCCCCGAGCGCGTCCACATCGGTGGGCAGATCGGCGTAGCGTTCCAGTTGGGCCAGCAGCACATCCGCCGTCGCTTCGACATCGGCGAGGGCATTGTGCGCTCCGGCATGGTCGCGATCGCAATAGAACTTGAGCGCGGCGGAAAGGTTGCGCGGTTCCATGCGGTGGTAGATGCGTTGCACGTCCACGATCCGCGTCGCGGCCGTGTCCAAGGCATGGCCCACGCGGAAAAGCTCTTCGGCCAGGAACGGCACGTCGAACCGGATACAATTGAAACCAGCGAGGTCGCAGCCTGCCAGGTGCTCCAGCACGGTGGCGGCAACTTGTTCAAGATCGGGGGCATCGGTCACATCCGCATCGGTGATCCCATGCACTTCCGTTGCTTCTGCCGGAATGGGCATGCCCGGGTTCACCAGTGTTTGGTAGGCGGCACGGGTGCCATCCAAGGCGAGGCGCACCACCCCGATCTGCACGATGCGGTCCTTGCCGATCCTGATGCCTGTGGTCTCCAGGTCGAAGAAGGCGAGGGGGCGATGAAGTTGCAGGCGCATACGACCGAGGTCCGTGCTTAACGACCTTGGTTCCAAAGATGCCTATGAAAAAGCCCCCCGGCGCGCCGGGGGGCTTTCAAGTTCTTCACAGTCCGGCGGTTCAGCGCGTCTTCAGTTTCACATACTGGAATTTACCGTACTTCTCGGTGTTGATGAAGTCACCCCGATAGGCCGGTCCTTGTACCAGTGAGTTCACGGCCTCGAGTAGGATCAGGTCCGGGTTCTTGCCCCGTTCCTTGATCGCCTCGATCAATCGCGTACGTGCGTCCTCCATACGCTTGCTGCTCAGGTTCTCGTTCGTCCCGAAGGTCTTGGTAGGGACGTTCGAGGCGCTGGCTTCGATCACCACGTTGGCCTTGCCGTTCTTATCGATCAGACCTACTACCGTGTCGATGAAGTCTTTCCAATCCTTCTCGGCCTGGTCGATATCCTTCATGTTGTACGCGTAGTATTTGGCGTACTCGTCAGCGTAGGAGGCATCGGGCATCACGTGGGTCTTGCCTTTCTCCTTGAGTTGCGCGTCCGTTAGGTAATCCTCCTTCTTTGTGGGTTCTCCCTTCTCTTTAGAGCCGGGAGGCGAGCCTTTCGGCAGGTCCACGATGCTCGCCGGACCGGTGATGCTCACCGGGTTCAGGTAGATCTCCTTGTTGATCTCTTGGTAGGCGGTCTCGCATTCCACGTAGATATCCTCGGTGTGGATGGTCTTGTCGTCCACCCGGTAGTCCAGATTGTACTCTTTGCACGGGGGCAGGATCACCACATACACACCATCGCGCTGGCGGGGCTTGTAAGCCTTCACTTCGCCGGTGCTCTTGTCCGTCACGTAGAGGATGGTACTTGGCGGCAATGTGGTGCCCGGTGGCGGGATGATGAAGCCCTTGAGCACCGTGAGCCCTTCGGCTTCCATGTCCTCCGGCAGGTCAACGAAGTAGATGTCCTTCTCGCCGTAGCCCCCGATCTGATCGCTGCTGAAATAACCACGGCGACCATCCGCAGTGGTCACGAAGAAGGCATCGTCATCGACGGTATTGAGCGGGTAGCCCATGTTCTGCGGCGCGCTCCACGTGCCGTCCTCCTGTAGTTCGGTAGTGAAGATGTCGAAGCCACCCATGCTGTTGTGCCCTTTGGAGGCGAAGAACATGGTGCGCGCGTTCGGATGGATGAACACAGCGTCCTCGTCATAGGCGGTATTGACCGGTGCACCGATGCTTTGGGCTTTGCTCCATTCCCCGTTGGGCAGTTTCACCACACGGTAGATGTCGCGTCCGCCCGCACCGCCGCTCCTATCGCTCACGAAATAGAGCGTGTTGCCGTCCGCGGTAATGGCCGCGTGGGTTTCCCAGCTCTTGGTGTTCACGTCGCTTCCGATCAGCACCGGGTCGCTCCACAATTCACCCACCAAGCGGCTCTCGTACAGGTTGCCGTCACCTCCGTCGTCCTTGTATATGAACAGGGTTTGCCCATCGGCCGAAACGTTCACTGAGGCAAGGTGTCCGGCTTCGACAGGGTTGATGTTGATGAGTTCGGGCGCTTGCCAGTTGCCTTCCCGGTCCTTGTAGGTCACGTAGATGTTCTCGTATGGCAAGCCCGCCACGATGTCGATGATCCCCGCGTTGGAACTGTCCGGCCGGATCCGTCGGCTGGTGAAGAACAGCGCGTTGCCGTCCACCGAGAGAACGGGGCTGAAGTCCGGATGGTCGTTGTTCACCACCTGTCCGACGTTGCTCACTTGGTAGGGCTTGGGCGCGGCGATCAGCGCGCGTGCGTTCGTGGTTTGCTGGATCCCACGCGTGGCCGCAGGGGCCAGATCGTGGTTCTTGTCCGCTTCAGCGAGGAATTTTTGGTAGTACTGGTCGGCTTTGTCGAAATCTCCGTTCAGGTGGTAGGCGCGGCCCAGGTAATAGTCCACTTCCGCAGGTGCGTTGGTCTCCTTGGGGTCGAACGGATCGTACCCGGCGGTATTGAAGCCCCCATACCCGGCACTGCGTTGTTCGGAAGCCTTGGACAAGAAAGGCAGGGCCTTTTGCTTCTGGTTGTATGAATGGAAAAAGCAATAACCTGCCTTGTAGTTGAGATTGGCGTTGGTGGGCTGGTCCTTGGCCAGCTGATCCCAGATCTCGGCGCTCTGATTGAAAAGCTTCTCCTCCATCAGCTTGTTGGCCTCTTCGAACCTCCAGAGGAACGAGGTATTGTCCCCTTGCGCTTGGGCCGAAAGCGAACAGCCGATCAGGCCTGCGGTGAAAAGAGCAGCGTAGCCGTTTGTCATTGCTTGACGAATTCGATGGTTCCGATCTTGGTGTGCGGCGAAATGTAGCCAATTTCCACCCCGCGCTCGGGGGAGTTCAATACTCTGCGTCCAGTGGCCAATTCTCGAGGATATCGGCCACGCGCCGAACGAACTTCCCGCCCAGGGCTCCATCCACCACCCGATGGTCGTAGCTGTGGCTCAGGAACATCATGTGGCGTATGGCGATCACATCGCCCGTGGGTGTCTCGATCACCGCGGGTTTCTTGCGGATGGCGCCGGTGGCCATGATCGCGACCTGGGGTTGGTTGATGATGGGGGTCCCGAGCACATTACCGAAGGTGCCCACGTTGGTCACCGTGTATGTGCCGCCGCTGATCTCGTCGGGGTTCAACTTGCCTTGGCGGGCCCGGTTCGCGAGATCGTTCACCGCCTTGGCCAGACCGACCAGGTTGAGGCGGTCGGCATTGCGGACCACCGGCACGATCAAGTTGCCCGAGGGCAGGGCCGCGGCCATTCCGATGTTGATATCCTTCTTTTTGACTATCGTTTGTCCATCGACCTGGACGTTGATCATCGGCATCTCCTTGATCGCTTGGGCAACGGCCATGAGGAAGATCGGGGTGAATGTGATCTTCTCTCCCTCGCGCTTCTCGAAGGCGGCTTTCACTTTTTCCCGCCACAGCACCAAATTGGTCACATCCGCTTCCACGAAGCTGGTGACGTGAGGGCTCACGTGCTTGCTCATCACCATGTGGTCGGCGATCAGCTTGCGCATGCGGTCCATCTCGATCAGTTCGTCACCTTGGGCCGGTGTGACCTTGGGGGCCGCGAGCGGTGTTGGCGATGGGCCGGCTGTCCCCGCAGGAGATGTGCTGGACGCGGGTGTCGGAGTGCCCGTGGTCTGGGCACCCCGGCTCGGCAGGTAACCCAGGATGTCCTTCTTGGTCACCCGCCCCCCCTCGCCACTACCATGGATGGCTTCCAACTCCGCCATGCTCACCCCTTCGCTGTGTGCGATGTTGCGCACCAACGGACTGTAGAATTTTCCGGTCGGGCCGTTCTTGCTCACCAGAGCGGCCGGAGCAGGAGCGTTCGCCACGACCGGGGCGGGTTTGGATGTGCCATTGCTGGGGGTAGCGACCGCGGCCGGTGCTGGTGCGGAAGAGGAGGCACCAAGTTCGGAACCGATGATCGCGATGGGTTGTCCCACCTTCACCACATCCCCTTCGTTCACCGAGCGCTTCACAAGGATGCCATCGAACGGGGCGGGCACTTCACTGTCCACCTTGTCGGTGGCGATCTCTACGATCGGTTCATCGGCTTTCACCGGATCGCCCTCGTTCTTGAGCCACTTGATGATGGTGGCCTCGGCCACACTTTCGCCCATCTTGGGCAGGAGGATCTCGTTCTGGGCCATGGGATCGGTGGCCAAAAGTAACCACGCGCCTCTCCGCTCGGTCGTTCGGCCGGGATCAGGTGCCCGACCCCAGCAAGGATAGTCCCCGGCCGATCAGCCCAAGGTCCTCCAAAGCATGGTAGTCCTTCGCGTACGTAAGGTTGATGCGCTCCACCACCAAGGGGTCCGGCCGAAGCCCGCGAGCGGTCACCGGGTCCAGCACGCCAGGGCGGAGGGCCGGAAGTTTCATGCTGCGCGCACCAGCGTGGTGGAACGCAACCCAAGTGCGCCGGCCAAAAAGAACATCGAACAAATTGCGGACGTAGGTACCGCGCCGCTCTACGAACCAGATGTTCAGCGGGAGCGTTATCAAAAGGACCGCCGAACTGATCAGGTCCACGAGCCGCTTGTTGCGACGGGCGCTCGGACTGTCCACCGCGTGGGCTTCGAGCACCATCAGGTCGTTCAGGCTCTCGATGCTGCTCGGGCCAATGATGAACTCGCGGCCCGGTTGGGCGATCTTGAACATGGTCCCGGTGCGGCTGAGCAAGGCCATCAGTTCCACTATCCGTCCCCAGCCCAGGTCCTTGGCGCAGAACACCACTTCGTCGATCCCCTGCTTTCGGATCTCCTTACGCAATCGCGCTGGCCCTTCGTTCCCTTCCACCTCTTGCGGATGGAAATGGATCTGCCGACCCAATCCGAAATGGGTCTGCCACAAAAGCGCCATCGCATGTTCGGCTTCCTCCAAGCTGCCTATGGTGAGGATCCTTCTTCTGTCCAACGAACGCCAACCGTAACTGCGTACGCCGAGCAGGTGCAAGCCCAGCCGACCGACCAGGGATACCAAAGCGGCCGCCCCGGTGAACAGGAGCAGGTGCCCCAGCGTGACGGCGTTCATTTGGGCGTGGGTAAGGAGCACGGTGGCCAGAAGCCCGAAGAAAAGCGCTCCGCTGAAGGCCTTGCTGGGCCGCACCGGTCGGTCATAGGCTCCGATCACGCCGTTACAAACCACCAGCAGAAGCGGCAACGTGATCAGGGTGGTACGGAACGGAAAGATGAAACCCGGATCGAGCTGGTGGCGCGTGATCAACAGGCAGGCGACCAGACCAGTGACATCGAGCAACGGAAGCAATGCCCGGCGCAGAAAGCGCATCACAATGGCGCCGGCGGCGCTCAGGTAGATGGCCCCCCGGATCAACCATGCGAAGAGGTCAGGCCCCTTGCGCGTGAAGTGTTTCTGGGCGAAAATGGCCATGGCATTGTAGAACACGAACACGTAGTTCACGCTGCTCTTCTTCGTGCTTTCGCCCTTGTAGTGGAGGATGCGCGCCTCGGGGAAGTAGTAGTTGTCGTACCCACCGAGCGTTATCCTGTAGCTCAGGTCGATGTCCTCCCCGTACATGAAGAAACTCTCGTCGAGCAGGCCCACCTCGTCCAGGGTTTTCTTCCGCAGGAACATACATGCACCGGAAAGTATCTCGATGCGCGCGGTGTCGTTCTCCGCCAGGTGTCCCAGATGGTAACGCCCGAACACGCGGCTGCGTGGGAACATGCGTGCCAGTCCGATGATCTTATAGAACGCCACGGAGGGGGTGGGCAGGCCACGTTTGCTCTCGGGCAGAAAGCGCCCTGTGCCGTCCACCATCTTCACACCCAGGCCACCGGCTTTTGGGTGCGCGTCCATGAAGGCGATCACTTTGTGGAAGACATCCTCGCCAACGACGGTATCCGGATTGAGCAGCAGCACATATTCCCCCTGCGCCAAGCGGATCGCCTGGTTGTTCGCCCGGCTGAAGCCGACGTTCTCCGCATTGGCGATGAGCTTCACCCCGGGGTAGCTGTCGCGCACCAGTTCCACGCTGCCATCGGTGCTCAGGTTGTCCACCACGAAGACCTCACCGCTGATGTCCTTCATCGCCTCCAGCACCGCGCGCAAGCACTGGTCCAGGTAAGCCCGGACGTTGTAGTTGACGATGATGACGGAGAGCTTCACGGGGGGGGCAGTTCTCAGTTCTCAGTTCTCAGTTGTCGGTTGACAGTTGATGGTTGTCTGTGCGTTTTGGGGTGAGCTACGGACAACTAGCAACCAACAACTATCTCCTCACACTTTGCTCGTATGGTTTCCGGTCCGCGATGCTGCGGCCCAATGTAAGCTCGTCCACATGTTCCAGATCCCCGCCCACACTGATGCCACGCGCGATCATGCTCACGGCTACGCCGCGTTCGTGCAAACGTTTGTTCAGGTAGAAACAGGTGGTGTCTCCTTCCAATGTGGCGCTCAGTGCCAGCACCGCTTCGCGCACCTCTCCGCCGTCAGCGCGCTCCAGCAAGCGGCCAATGCGTAGATCCTCGGGCCCGATGCCGTCCATGGGGCTGATAACCCCACCGAGAACATGGTAAAGGCCCTTGAACTGCCGCGTGTTCTCGATCGCGATCACGTCGCGGATGTCCTCCACCACGCAGATCAGCCCGCGGTCGCGCGCTTTGTCGCTACAAATGCCGCATACCGGCTGGTCGCTGATGTTGCAACAGTCCTGGCAGTAGCGCACTTCCTCGCGCAGCTTGCGCACGGCTTCCGCGAAGCGCTGCACGGCGGTGGTGTCGCGGCGCAGCAGGTCCAACGCCATGCGCATGGCCGTGCGCCGACCGATACCCGGCAACGTGGCCAGTTGATCCACAGCGTTCTCCAAGAGAGTGGAAGAGAGGGCCATGCGGCAAAGGAACGGCAGCCCGTGACTTGTGCGGCCTTGAACCCGCGAGTACGCGATCCTATCGCACGAAGCGCACGGTCATCGGTTCCCCGTTCAGCCAGAGGCGTAGACTGTAGGCACCGTGATCGGGTAGTGCGGGTAACACCAGATGTTGTTCGCCCTGCGCCATGTGTTGTGTGGTACCGACCAGAAGTTGACACCCGCTGGCGTCATGGATCTCGGCATGCACTACTGCATCGGCGACCAAGCTGAAGTTTAGGACGGTCGACGCATCATCCGCAAAGACGTATACCCCGGTCGCCCGTTGCATCTCGGGCACGCCGACGGCGTCCACGATCTCCACATTGTAGTCCTCCATCTCGCCGTGGTAGCCGAACGGATCAGGCGGCAGATCACACGGTGTGGGCAAGGTGTGGAAGCCGTGGCTGCACATCTTGGCCGTGACGCGCATCCGCGTGTCGCCCGTGGCCACGCTGTTGGGAATGGTGATCTGGCCGTTTTACACTGGTCCTGAAAGATCAACCACCGAGAGCAATGTTTCGCCCACGTCGTCCAACTGGCCGTCGTGGTTGAAGTCCACCCAGATCCGCAGGTTCATGTGCGGGCTGATCTGTTCGTCGATGGTGAAGGCGATCGTGACCGGATAGGTGCCCCCTTTTTGCAACACCGTGCTCAGGCCGGTGTTCACATAGCTGTTGTAAGGATAGTCCTCGATGTCCGCGCTCGTGCGGTCGATGGTGTTGCAGACCACCTGCGTGATGCCCGGCATGGTCGGCGCGTACGGCACCGCAGTGTTGGGTACACACCATTGCGCGTCGACGGTGGGTGCGAGTAGCAGAAAGGGTAGGAGGTGTAATTGTCTGGCCATGGCCGTTGGGTTTGCTCCAACGACTTGCCCGTGCGCACCGATGGTTGTACCCGCTGGGATGGCCGGTGCGGGACACAGGGAACGGCCGTGATGGGCGTGGGAACGGTGGGATGAAAGGGGAGGAGCCGAGACGACCCACGAGCCAACTGACATCCGCCAACGGACAACTCTTAGTGGGGGATCTCCGCAAAGAGGCCACAGACCCCTTCCTTCGCGACCATGAGCTCCACCCTGCTCCTCAGCATCGTCCTGGCGTACTTCCTTTTGCTGCTGGGCATTGCGTGGTACACCGGGCGTGGCACAAGCGGCCATGCCTTCTTCACTGGGGACCGCAAGAGCCTGTGGTGGGTGGTGGCCTTCGGCATGATCGGCACCAGCCTCAGCGGGGTCACCTTCATCAGCGTGCCCGGTTGGGTGAAGAGCAACCACTGGAGCTACTTGCAGGTGGTGGTCGGTTATGTGATCGGTTATTGGGTAGTGGCCGGTGTGTTGCTGCCGCTCTACTACCGCATGCAGCTCACCAGCATCTATGGCTATCTGCGCCACCGTTTCGGCATGCACAGCTACCGCACCGGTGCTTCGTTCTTCCTACTGAGCCGCACGCTGGGCGCCACCATCCGCATCTATCTCGTGTTGAACGTGCTACAGCTCGCCGTGGTGCAGGAGTTGGGGATCCCGTTCTGGCTCACCACCGCCATCATCCTACTGATGATCGTGCTATACACCTTCCAAGGTGGTGTGAAGACGATCGTGTGGACCGACACGCTGCAGACACTCTTCATGCTGGCCGCGCTGGTAGGTGCCGTGGTCTACATCGTTCAGCAACCCGGCCTGGCGGATTGGACCACGCAATTGGGCACGAGCGGCATGACCACCGTTTGGAATTTCGATTGGCGCAGCGATGGCTTCTTCCTGAAGCAAGTGCTCAGCGGCGCCTTCATCACCATCGCCATGACGGGCTTGGACCAGGAGATGATGCAGAAGAACCTGAGCGTGCGCAACGTGGGCGATGCCCAGAAGAACATGCGCGTGTTCAGCGTGATCCTGCTCGGCGTGAACATGCTCTTCCTGCTGCTTGGGACGTTGCTCTATCTCTACGCCGATCACTTGGCGCTAACACTTCCGGCCAAAAGCGACGATCTCTTTCCTATGATGGCCTTGGAGGTCTTCCCGCCTTGGCTGGGTCTGCTCTTCATCATCGGATTGATCAGCGCCTTGTTCCCCAGCGCGGATGGAGCGCTCACGGCGCTTACCGCGAGCACATGCATCGATCTGATCGGCCTCGGCGAGCGCGGTTGGGACGAGGCGCGCCAGACCCGTGTGCGCAAGACCGTCCACCTCTCGATCGCCGTGGTCTTCTTCGGCTGCGTGATGTACTTCCATTGGCTGCAGAGCGGCACCGTGCTCAAGACGCTACTTGATATCGCAGGATACACCTATGGCCCGCTGCTGGGGCTCTATGCCTACGGCCTGCTGATGAAGGAACATCCGCAGGAACGCTGGGTGCCGGTCGTATGCGTGCTCGCGCCGGTGCTCACGTTCGTGATCAAGACCTGGTCGCCGGAGTTGCTGTTCGGCTACCAGATGGGATTTGAAACGCTGATCGTGAATGGGCTGCTGACGTTCGTGGGGTTGCGGGTGATATCGAGATCCGCGCAGGCGGCATAGCTCCGTTCGGTCGACCCGCTGGGTCGACCGAACGGGATGTCTGTGGCGAACGCTGCGGCCACCGACAACGGTCAACCGACCGCTAATCCTGCCGCTGCCAATTCCGCTCGATCACCTCCAACAGTTCATCGTGGATGGCGCGGTTGGTGGCCACGATCTCCTCATCGAAGACCGGATCTTTGCTCGGTGCGAAACCGCTGACACGTCCGCCCGCTTCGCGGACCAGAAGGACACCGGCGGCCACATCCCAACTGTTGAGGCCATATTCGTAGAACGCCTCGAAGCGCCCGCAGGCCACGTAGGCAAGATCCGCAGCCGCGCTGCCCAGGCGGCGGATGCCGCGTGTGCGGTGCATCAATTCGCGCAGCAGGTCCATGTATTCGGCTTCGTAACCGAAGTCGTCGTACGGGAAGCCGGTGGCGAGCAGGCTTTCCTGGAGCTCCTTTCTCGCAGATACTTGGATGCGTGCACCATTGAGGTAGGCGCCTCCGCCTTGCCATGCGGTGAAGCGCTCCTTGCGCGTCACTTCCAGCACCACGCCGAGCAGGGGTTCGGTGCCGTCCACCAGGGCGATGCTGATGCAGTAGCACGGGACGCCGTGTACGAAGTTGGTGGTGCCGTCCAGCGGGTCGATCACCCAATTGAGGCGCTCGGCGCGATCGCCGCTGCCTTCTTCGGCGATGAATCCCGCTTCGGGTACTAGCTTCTCCAAGGCTTCCACGATGCGGTCCTCGGCGGTGTGGTCCACATGGGTCACCAGATTGTTGGCGCTCTTGGTGCTCACCCCGGCCTCGGTGAACTTGGGCGCTTCCTCCCGGATGAAGGCCGCCACGTCAATGCAGATCGCTTCGACCTGTTCAGTGAGCTTCTT
>Ga0138256_10008492_pt1 | contig 10781 bp, 9 predicted proteins | sample KNB2016incub_MG_FD_105486 | JGI IMG/M metagenome (GOLD analysis project Ga0138256, IMG submission 105486) | Active sludge microbial communities from wastewater in Klosterneuburg, Austria - KNB2014incub_MG | ecosystem: Engineered > WWTP > Activated sludge > Unclassified | place: Austria... | reverse complement strand
TCCTGCACCAGCTCCCCTCCTCCTCCATCGCCATCCAGCCTTTGCTGAAGCAGATCGAGGAGCAGGACATCCCGACCTGGACCATCCTTGGCCAACAGAGCGATCTGCGCCAAGCGGCGGCCATGGGCAACGGCGTGGACATCCAAGGCGGCCGCGGCTCGTACACGGATGTACAGGCAGCCTTCGTCCCGGATTTCAGCCTGTTCACGCTGGACCCGGAGGATGCGCGCGCCTACGACCGCTTTCCACCGTTACAGGTGCCCTTTGCACAGTATTCCCTCGGCCGTTCCGCCACCGCGTTGATGACGCAGCGCATCGGTTCGGTGCGGACCCAGTACCCGCTCTTCGCGCTCCAGGCGCAGACGGCGCGGCGCACGGCGATCACCTGCGGGGAAGGGCTGTGGCGTTGGCGTTTGGCGGACATGCAGCAGAACAACACGAACACGCACTTCGACAAGCTGGTGCAGAAGACGGTACAGTTCCTGGCGCTGAAGCAGGACAAGAGCCGCTTCCGCGTGCGGGCGGAGCGGGAATTCGCACAGAACGAAAAAGTGGTGCTGGACGCGGAGCTTTACAATGCGAGCTACGAGACGGTGAACACGCCGGAGGCCACCATCACGCTAAAGGACGACGAAGGCCGCGAGTTGGCGTACACCTTCAGCCGTTCCGGCACGGGCTATCACTTGGACGCGGGCGTGCTTCCCGCAGGCCGCTACGCATGGACAGCAGGCACCACCTTGGACGGCGAGCGCCTCACGGCAAAAGGCGAATTCTTGGTAAAGCCGCTGATCGCCGAGCGGATGAACACGGTGGCCGACCATGGCCTCTGGGCGAACATCTCGGCGCGCACGGGCGGCATCGCCACTTCCCCGGGGGACATGGATAAGATCGTCAACGCAATGAAGGACCGCCCGGAGATGGCGGCCCGCTCGTACTCACACGCCAGCTTCAGCGACCTGATCGGCCTGCGCTGGCTCTTCTTCCCCCTGTTATTGCTGCTGACCTTGGAGTGGGCGTTGCGCCGAAGAAGCGGGGCCTACTGATGGGTATGGGACGATCCATGGAAACACAGAAGGTATGCCCTCGTTGGCGGCGATGCCTTCTACGGGCAGGACGCTGGGCGCTTGTCCTGCTGCTCGTGGCGGTCCTGTTCTGGCGACTGCGCATACCGATGATGGAGGCCCTCGGCGACCACTTGATCGCGGAGGACCCCGTGGCGCATGTGGATGCGGTGTTCGTCCTCGGCGGTTCCATCCTTGACCGTGGCAAGGAAGGGGCACGGATCTATGAGCGGGGCTTCGGTGATCACTTCTATTTCACCGGCGCTCCCATCCCGAGCGCGCTCGAAGCCTTGGGCATCGACAGCACCGAGGCGGAATGCACAAGGACCGTGGCTGTGGAAGCCGGATTACCCATCGGGTTGACCACGGTGCTCAACAAGGGCACCAGCACCTTCGAGGAAGCGGAGGCATTGCTGTCTCAGGCCATCGCCGACAATGCCGACACGGTGATGATCATCTCCAGCCGCTTCCACCTGCGCCGGGTGGGCTTTGTGTTCAAGGACCGCTTCCGAAAGAAGGGCATCACGGTGCTGCTGCACGGCGCGCCCTGCTCCACCTTCGAGGAAGAGACGTGGTGGAAGAGCGAGGAGGGCCTGATCATGCTCAACAACGAGTACGTCAAGTTGGCCTACTACCACTTGAAGTATTGATCCGCTCTAGCTCAGTGTCTCCTTTGGAAGACCGCTGAGTGGAAGAGTTTTGCTTACAGGAATGCACCACCTAGCCCCTCCTTGAAAAAAGGAGGGGAAACAAGTGGCGGAGCCGTCTCATCGAGAGCCTATCAGAGGATCAATTTGAGAGTCGTCTCCCCTCCTTCCTAAAAGGAGGGGTTGGGGGTGGTCCGCCCTCACTCAGGGTCTCCTTCTGAAGACCGTTGAGCGCGAGAGTTCCGCTAACGCTGGATCACCAAGCGTTGCACGGAGCGCGCTCCGGTACCTTCCGCTACCAGCAGATACGTTCCTTCGGCAAGTCGCCCAAGATCGAGATCGAGGCGTTCCATACCCGCAGAAGCTTTGCCCGTCCACACGATGCGGCCCAATGCGTCCTGAACTCGAAGATCAAGCGGGCCGGCGGTCGTGGGCAGGTACGCTGTCAACTGCCCGTTGCTCGGGTTCGGCGCCAGATGCAGGCTGCTGCCCTCCACCTCGTTGATGCCTACCCAATTCACACAGAATTCATCGCTTACCGAGAAGAAGAAGTCCCCATTGCCTTCCAGCAGGGACACGCCCAGTGTATCCAAGATCCGGAAATCTCCTTCGCCCCATTCGCAGCACATGCCGTCGCCGATGGCATCCTCCACGGTGAAGGTGTAGCAGGTGTGGGCCAGGCAGACCTCCTCATTCACCGTGTAGCCGTTCGGGCTGTTGATGTATGGCCCTCCGCTGTACACGAGAAAGCCTTCAGGTGTCTCGATCTTCCAAGTGGTCTCGGTGCCGAAACGGTCAAGATCCAACTGCACGACCCCGGTGATCCCCGGGCTGTTCACCATGAAGGTGAGGCTGTCGACGTCATTCAACGGGTTGGTGTCGCCTTCATGGTTCGGGTCCGAGACCGAGACACGCAGTTCGTGCAGGCCGCTGGAGAGATGTATGGTAGGCAATGTGACGTTCACCGTCTGCACGGGCTGGATCGCTCCATACCAAGGGATCGAACCGAGCAGGACACCGTCCACTTGGTAATGGATGTTCGCAAAAGTGATCGGCCCTTCCCCGTTGTTCTTCAACGTGACGCGGGGTGAGATGCTATCACTGTTGCAAACCACATGCGGCACCTGCGCGATGCTGGTGATGGCCGCATCCAAGGGGATCGGCACATAGGCCCCCGGATCGAAACCCTGTAGCGTATCCCCGCAGACACCGAGCCATTGCTTGATCAGCGGATAGGTAAGGTCGAAGCGGCCGAAATAGTCATTGACATTGTTGGAGCAGGACGCTTGGCCACCATAAAGTTGGCCGATGAGGTGGTGGTGCTGGTCCCAAAGGCCACTGCCGCTGCTTCCCGGCTCGGTGGTGCCGGAGGTCCATTCCGGGATGTGCCAGCAATCCGCAGGGCCGTTGCCCACATCGATGTTCTGCTGGTCGATCGGTCCGGGTGCGCTGCTGATCTTCTTGATGTCACCTGCGGGATGATGGATACAACGCACCGAATCAGGAGCCGTGCCGGTGGTATCCCAGCCGCTGAAGTAGGGTTGGAAATCCACTGGAGGGATGCTGCTAAGGCGCAAGAAGGAAGCATCCGTAGGCGAGTTTTCGAGCAATTTGTCGCAGCCCGTTACGCTGTGGTCCATGGGCGCGTTCTCCGTGGGATCGCAAACGGGGCTTTCCAGTTGAAGACGAAGACCCACGAGGCATTGGTAGTATTGCCTTCCGTGCAGTGGTTAGCAGTGAGGAAGTAGGGAGTGCTGTCGTTGGCGCAGTTGTTCAACAGGGTGCCTGTGCATACGCCGCCGCCGAGGATCACATGGGCCACGGAGCGGATCTCCTGCCGCCAGAGATCGCCTTCCGGGCAGATGGTGTTCACGTTGCAGGGGCCACTATCGCCATAGCTCCGTTCTTCTCCCCCGCCCAACTTGCGGTATTCGTGGATCACACCGCTGATGGTGAGCTGCCCTTGGCCGGCCAACGCGGCAGGCTCGATGTACTCCACCGTGATGCGTTCACCGGCAAGCGGGATCGTGCCGAAGGCCGTATGGCCGGGATTGCTTTGGGCCGTGAAGCCGCCGAGCACTTTGCCCGCCTCGTTGTAGAGGAACATGCGCGCACCCTCCGGGATCACATAGTTGCTGAACTGCAGGTTGATGCCCAACGCCCCGGGACAATCCAACATGAGGCGCCATACGCGGTCGCCATTGGGCATGGTCCACCAGGATCCGCTGTTCGCCAGCGTGTAGTCCGTGGCATGGGTGAAGCCGAAGCGGTACGGTCCTTTGATGCCTTCGGCGGCGCGCGCGGCATCCTCGTTCATGAGCGCGGCCACGTCCACCTGCGGAAGATGCACCGCGGTCGCCGGGGGCATGCCCCGCTTCTCGGCCTTGTCCCCGTAGGGTTGACCACCGAATGAGATCTGCGCCGAAAGCGGAACGGCGAACAAAAAAGAGACGAACGATACAAGGGTAGGGATCCTGATCATGGGATAGGCTTTCAAACGGAAGGGGCAACTGTCCGAAGAATGACGTAGGCTGCGCCTCGTTAGTTGCAGCGAAAATAGGACAAGTCAACGGCAGAGATCCACAGGCCTTCAGTCCACCTTGGATGCCTTCGCCTTCTCGTCGATGAGCTTCCGCATGGCGAACAGCTCATCGCGCAACTGTGCCGCGGCTGTAAAATCTGGTTCCTTGGCGGGGAAACCCTCCTCCCACGTTACGCATGGAAGGTGGCCACGGGCATCACTGCCCTTTGCTTTCCGCAGCGTCCGGCTGGTCCATGGTAACAGAAATGAACCGCAGACGCTCCTCGATCCCTTGTGCTTCCAGCCGGACGATCGTGTCAATTCTACCGGTATTCAGAAAGATGGCATAGGAACCTTCCGGGAATCCCATGCTTCGCATCCGGCCATCGTGATCCTCGATCACCTGCCCACGCCCGGTTTGGAACGGCGATATATCAATGCTTTGCCCGGAAGCATCCAGAACCAGTACCATGGAACTGTCATCAAGATGGTGTTGCACCAGGTCGGCGAAAGACCGGTTGCATCCCATGCACCCTCTTTCCGTAAGCCTGATGACCGTTCGCGCACGGGCAAATGCCCCTGGTCCGGCTTCGTTGTTCACGTATTCCGCGAACCGGGTGATGTCCGGGCCGCTCGCCTCCCTTTGTCCGCAACCCCAAAGTGCTGCAACGCCCAATAGAACGGTTATGGGCCTAATCAACATCAAGATCGAACCGATCAAAAACATAGCCGTCCGGCCCTTGCTTGGATCGCAACACAAGGATACCCGTTGACGTGGGGAACATGACCCCGAAAGCGTATTTCCCGTCATCATACACTTGCTCACGGACCGGTTGGAAATTTCCATCGAATTCCATGACGGACAGCGGATGCACCACAGTACCATCTTTCTTCCGCGAGGCAGACTCAGGAACCGCATGCATAATGACCACGAGGTAATGTCCCGTGACCTTGTCCGGTACCACCTTGTAGATATATCCCCCGGACCGCAACCGTAGGTTCACGGACTCGTTGTCCACAGCTTCCTTTTCATCTAAAGTCGGTGGTGGAATGAAGGTGGGCGTATGGTCTGACCGCACCTCCCACGAAGCGGTGGTGGTAAACGAGCCCGGATCCACCACTTCGATCGCCGGGGAATATATGGAATAGATGAGCAACTTGCCAAAGGCGTAACCAAACCGAGGGAGCTCCGCTATGCGCCAATGATCTTCCCGTATGTGGTAATAGAATGAATCCATGCCCCACGTTACCTGTGGTGTAGACCCTTGGAGCGTTATCCGTGCCAGATGGGGCGCCACAGCCCGGTGGTCATTATAGTATCGGCTGAACGTCAATCGATCTCCAAATGATGGCGTACTATGGTGCAGTTCGTCCGTGTCATTGGATGTCCAATCCGTGACGAAGATGAAATTCCCGTCAACCCAAGGACCCATGTCACCTGAATTGCCCAGATCGAACCGATCACCTTGGTCATTGTGCAGGCAAGGTTCCAAATTGACCACCTTGAACACCTCACCTGTGGAGTCAAAGAACGCCAACTTTTCCCCTTTTCGGCTGTTCATCACGATCGTGTCCCAAGCGACAACTGAAATCCCGCCTGCGGCATCCCAATAGCAGCCTTTGCACGGGTGAGGTCAATGGACCGCACCAGCGCACCGTCCATGCTGAAAAAAATCAGTTTCTTCCGGGTAACGGGATCGCCGCCGTAGAGGTATTCCTTGCCATCCTCGGCCACGAAAACGCCGGAGCGCATGGGAACGATGGGGAATCCGGTGGCAACTGCAATACTGTCCGAAACCACAAACCTCGCATGCCCCCGTTCGGCAGATCCGCACCCATGAACGAACCAGCAACTGATCAATAGGAACGGGAATGCGGACCACTGGAAGCGATGGAAAATCCGCCCCTTCAGGGCCTTGCCTCGAAGCCCGCAGACGTGTGCAAACATTAAGGAGCCGCTACTTCTTCACCGGATAAGTTGAGATCACCACCGGCTTCTTCCCTTTAGTCCCAATGATCATATAGCGGTGTTTCTCTCCCATACGTGCGGATGCGCTGGCAGATCCATTGATCACGTCATCGACATCGCTCCCTCGCATGTATTTCGAGAGTTCAGAAGCATAGGTGTCGAAAGTTCCAGCTATGATGGAATCATTGCCGGTGGAGATGGCATCGAACGCAACGTTGAGTGCAAGTACAGGGGGCGTAACCACGATGGGTTCATAGCAATCAGTCGGGTCACCCCAACATCCATAATCCGTACCCTCAACACCGGAAGGATTTCCATTGTCATGCCATGTATCAACGATTTTCGGTCCATTATCTTGTTTGAGGGTATTGATCACCTCCACCGCATCGGGCGGGACAGCAGCTTCTTTCGAACAACCAGTCGTTGCCATGATCAGTAGCACGACACTCGCTAAGGCGACAGAAGGGGTTTTCATTGTTTTGTGGTTTGGTTGTCCAAATATATACAAAATCTTTTCCTATTTGTGCATTAAGTGGTTCTTACTCTCATCAAATGGTCTAAAGCCTACGCCTGTCTCTTATCGCAGCCTCCGCTTATCGATCAGTTTCCGCATGGCGAAGAGTTCGTCGCTCAACTGGGCCGCGGAGGCGAAATCCAGTTCCTTGGCGGCTTTCTTCATCTGTGACTCCAGCAGCGCCGCGTTCTTTTCGAGCTGTTCGATCGGCATGTAGGCCACCACGGGATCCGCCGCAAGGCTCATGCCTTCCGGCTCCACGTAAGCCCTGCGTCCGCTGCCGTCCCCTGCGTCGATCACGGCGGTCTGCTGCATCACCGAGGCCCGGTCGCGCTTGATCTGCGTGGGCGTGATGCCGTGTTCTTCGTTGTAGGCCATCTGCTTCTCGCGTCGCCGGTCGGTCTCCTCCATGGTGCGCCGCATGCTGTCCGTGATCTTGTCCGCGTAGAAGATCACCCGGCCGTTGAGGTTCCGGGCGGCGCGGCCTGCGGTCTGCGTGAGGGAACGGTTGCTGCGGAGGAATCCTTCCTTGTCCGCGTCCAGCACGGCCACCAAGGAGACCTCCGGCAGGTCCAGGCCTTCACGCAGCAGGTTCACGCCGACGAGCACATCGAACAGGCCGAGGCGCAGTTGGCGCAGGATCTCGATGCGGTCCAAGGTCTCCACGTCGCTGTGGATGTACTTGCACTTCACGCCGTTCTTCCCGAGGAATTCCGCGAGTTCTTCGGCCATGCGCTTGGTGAGCGTGGTCACCAGAACCCGTTCGTCCTTTGCGCTGCGCTCGCGGATCTCGTAGAGCAGGTCGTCGATCTGGTCCTTGCTGGGGCGCACGTCGATCGGCGGGTCCAGCAAGCCGGTGGGGCGCACCACCTGCTCCACCACGATGCCCTCGCTCCGTTCCAGCTCGAAGTCGGCAGGTGTGGCGCTCACGAATACGGTCTGGCCGATCATGCTGTCGAACTCTTCGAACTTCAGCGGTCGGTTGTCCATCGCGCTGGGCAGGCGGAAGCCGTATTCCACGAGGTTCTTCTTGCGGCTGCGGTCCCCGCCGTACATGGCGCCGATCTGGCTCACCGTCACATGGCTCTCATCGATCACCATGAGGAAATCCTCCGGGAAATAGTCCAGCAGACAGAAGGGGCGCTGCCCTTGCTGGCGGCGGTCGAAATAGCGGCTGTAGTTCTCGATGCCGCTGCAATAGCCCAGCTCGCGCATCATCTCCAGGTCGTAGTTCACGCGCTCCTCCAGCCGCTTCGCTTCAAGGTGCTTCCCGATCTCCTTGAAGAAATCCACCTGCTTAACCATGTCCTCCTGGATGGAAGCGATGGCATCGTTCAAGGTCTCCTTGCTGGTGACGAAGATGTTGGCCGGGTAGATCGGCGATTCGTCGAGCGTCTCCAGCGTTTTGCCGTTCTCAATGCTGAAGCGTTCGATCTTTTCGATCTCGTCGCCCCAGAAGTGGATGCGCATGCCCTCGTCGGCATAGGCGAGATAGACCTCCACCACGTCGCCCCGCACACGGAAGTTGCCACGCGTCGGGTCGATGTCGCGGCGGCTGTACAGTGCGGAGACGAACTGGTGCAGCAGCGCGTTCCGCGAGATCTTCTGGCCCTTCTTCACATGCACCACGGTCTTGTGGAATTCCGCCGGGTTGCCAATGCCGTAGATGCAGCTCACGCTGGCCACCACGATCACATTGCGGCGACCGCTCAACAGCGCACTGGTGGTCGCCAAGCGCAGCTTCTCGATCTCCGAGTTGATCGAGAGGTCCTTCTCGATGTAGGTGTTCGTTACCGGCAGGTAGGCCTCCGGCTGGTAGTAGTCATAGTAGCTCACGAAGTACTCCACACGGTCGTTCGGGAAGAAGTGCTTGAACTCGCCGTAGAGCTGCGCCGCCAAGGTCTTGTTGTGACTGAGGATCAGCGTGGGCCGGTCCAGCTGCGCGATCATGTTCGCGATGGTGACGGTCTTCCCCGAGCCGGTGACGCCCAGCAATGTCTGGTACTGCACGCCTTCGCGGGCGCTCTCCACCAGCTGGTGGATCGCCTCGGGCTGGTCGCCGGTGGGCGTGAATTCGGAGATGAGCTCGAAGGGCATGGGGAAAGGGTTGCAAATTTAACCCTTGGAGATCGGCTGACCGTATGCCCGAACTTGCAGGAGCGTAGAGGCTCCTACAAGTTCAGGGCTGTCCCAATGGGATGATGTGGCGAAGTTCTGTTACGAACGGCAACCGGCCCCTTGATCGATCATAGCTTGCACGCAGATGACCACATCATTCTTGAAGAATTTGGGAGCGGCGAGTTTGCTCCTGTTTGTCATATCGTGCCAGAACGCTGGATCAAAGGAGTTGGCAAAGGCAATGAACTACGACTTCCCCATCACCAACCTCTCGGACAGCGCCTATCCGGACGATCCGGACATCGGCCACCGGGCGAGCGGATATGCGGAACCCTATTTCAGCACGGGCGAGATCCAAGCCCGCGACAGCTCGTGGTCCATCGCTTTCCATGGGCTTAACGGGGACACTGTGACCATCGGGCACCTGCGGTTCGACCAGTTCATCCCCACGTTGCCGAACACGATCAAGGAAGACCCTTACCTGAGCCTGCTATCGCTGGTGAACCAGGAATGGAACAGGAACCAAGTGCGCTTCGGGGGAAAGGAATTCACCTCGACCAACAAAGCCATCGTGCGGGTTGATCTGGCGCGGAATTGCCTTAACGCCTACTTGTGGGAAGTGATCCTGTACGCGGATCAAGATGGCGAACAACTGCCCTTGGCACACGGTTGGTTCAACTTCCCGAAGCCGCTCTATGCCGAATTTTTCCAACGGTTCAACGGAGTTCCTTTCAGCACGTATGCGAAGTCGTTGGAGAATTGGGTCGATCCGCCTTCGAAGCCAGTGGACCTGGCTTTGCTCCGCACGGTGATCGACACCATGGGGACCACCTTCACGGATTCAAGCGATAGCATGTATCCGCTCGCCGGGGCGCGGAAAAAGAAGTTCAAGGAGATCATCCGGCCCTTCCCCTTCCGCACCATGCGCGACCTGCAAAGCGACAGCACGCAGTTCGCGACCTTTTCGCCACCCGGAATGTACAACCGGAGCGATCCGCGGCATACGGAACTGGGGCGGTTATATCACCTTAAGAACATCATCGCATTGAATGTGAAGAGCCGGATCGACGGTGAAACCTTGCAGGAACTGCAGCTCACCTTCCTGGACAGTTCCGGAACGCGGAAGACCCGGCTCATCATTGGCGGCATCGACCTCGCGTCCATGCCGGAACTCACGACCGCAAATGCCAACAACGGCTGGAAGGCGCCCATGGGATTCTCCACCCATACCTTTTACGAGACCTACGCAGAGCACGAACAATGCCGAACGGCCACCAACCCGTACTACGCCTTCATCGCCGATGCGGACGGCAATTGGTTGGACAGCCATAAGATCGGTGTGGACGGCCCCTTGATGCACTTCTCGGATACCGGCCACAAAGAGCTGGAGGTTTGGTTGCTCTCTTTCGAACGGCATGCGTTGATAGCCCATTTTGACATCCGCTTCGATCGGTCTCCAGCTCTTCCGGCTTCGTAGCCGCTTATCTTCACGCCATGTTCCTCAAGCGCATCCTCTACTACCTGAACCCGGCGACGCTCTTCGGCAGGTCCGAGAACAACGTGAACCTGCGCTTCATGCACGGCATCAACCGCATCAGCATCCTGATGTTCTTAGCGTGCTTGGTGGTGCTGGGGCTGCGGGCTTTCCTGCGGTAAGGGGCGTGGCTGCGGTGAATTCAGGAACGGTCCGTACAGGGCCAGATGCCCATTCCTCTATGGCCTTTGGGACTTTAGCATCAGTGGTCGATGACACTGTATCCGGATGGTGCCGGCTTTGCGGGAAGCTGACCGGACCGATCACAGGGATTCCATGTGCCCTCCTCATAGCCCGGATCCGGTAGAAAGCCGATAAACAAGGCAAAGGCTTCGATCTTTGTGCGCTATGGACCCGGCCCCGCTCTTTTCAGCATTCTACTTCGGTACCGTGGATCATTACCGCTTGATCGCGGGG
>Ga0138256_10008491_pt1 | contig 10781 bp, 10 predicted proteins | sample KNB2016incub_MG_FD_105486 | JGI IMG/M metagenome (GOLD analysis project Ga0138256, IMG submission 105486) | Active sludge microbial communities from wastewater in Klosterneuburg, Austria - KNB2014incub_MG | ecosystem: Engineered > WWTP > Activated sludge > Unclassified | place: Austria... | reverse complement strand
GAGGACTTCTTCGCGCGTCCAGTCGTGGCGGATGACAGCAGGCATGGTCGAACCCTGACGGCGGGGGGCGGTGGGACAGAGGAGTCTGGTGAGCATGCCCACCCCTGTCAACCAAACGCATGCCGGAAATGTTGACGCCCGTCACACCCGCGCGCGGGCGGGGGAGCGGCCCGCAGGCGGTGCCGCATGAGCCGCTGGGCCGCCCTGGGCCGCCAGCTGGGCCTGGCCCTGCTGCCGCTGCGCTGCCTGGTGTGCAGCGAAGCCGGCAGCCTGGGCCAGGACCTGTGCGGCGCTTGCCGCGGTGCCCTGGCGTTCAACCGCATCGCCTGCGGGCGCTGTGCGCTGCCGCTGGCCGCGGCCGGGGTGTGCGGCGCCTGCCTGCGCAGCCCGCCGCCGTTCGCCGCCAGCCGTGCGGCCCTGGTGTATGGCTTCCCGGTGGACCAGCTGCTGCCGCGCTTCAAGTTCCATGGCGACCTGGCGGCCGGGCGGCTGCTGTCGCAGCTGATGGCGCAGGCCTTCGCCGATGCGCCGCGGCCGCAGGCGCTGGTGCCGGTGCCGCTGCACCCCTCGCGCCTGCGCCAGCGCGGCTACGACCAGGCGCTGGAGCTGGCGCGGCCGCTGGCCCGCGCCCTGGGCCTGCCGCTGCGGGCCGAAGCGCTGCGCCGCGTCCGCGCCACGTCGCCGCAGTCCGAACTCGACGCCGCCAGCCGCCAGCACAACGTGCGCAGCGCCTTCTTCGCCCGGCCCGGCGCGCTTCCCGGGCACGTGGCCCTGGTGGACGACGTCATGACCACCGGCGCCACCCTGGCCGAATGCGCCCGCGCCCTGCATCGCGCCGGCGTGGCGCGCGTGGACGTGTGGGTCGCCGCCCGCGCCCCCTGACCCCTGTGGGAGGGCCTTCAGGCCCGATGCTTTTGGGCAAGAAGCATCGGGCCTGAAGGCCCTCCCACAGGGGTCAGAGGGCGTAGTGGGCGGCGATGCCGGCGAACAGGGCCAGGCCCACCCACTGGTTCAGGCGGAAGGCGGTGAAGCAGGCCTCGCGGCCGCGGCCGCGCGCCACCACGAACTGCGCCAGCACCACCACCAGCGCCACGCCCAGCGCGACCTGGTAGTACAGGCCCAGTTCGGCGCGCGCGCCCACCAGCCACATCGCCCAGAAGAAGCCGGCGTAAATCACGCCCTGGGCCACCAGGTCGGACTCGCCGAACAGGATGGCGGTGGACTTCGCGCCCACCTTCAGGTCGTCGTCGCGGTCCACCATGGCGTACCAGGTGTCGTAGCCCGTGGTCCACAGCAGATTGCCCAGGAACAGCAGCCAGGCCAGCGGCGGCACCGTGCCCTGCACCGCCGCGAAGGCCATCGGGATGCCCCAGCCGAAGGCCACGCCCAGGTACACCTGGGGCAGGTAGGTGTAGCGCTTGAGCAGCGGATAGGTGGCGGCCAGCACCACGGCCACCACGCTCAGGGCGATGGTCAGCCAGTCGGTCATCAGCACCAGCAGGAAGGCCACCAGCATCAGCGCAGCGAACAGCAGCAGCGCCTCACGCGGCGACACGGCGCCGGTGGCCAGCGGGCGGTTGCGGGTGCGCTGCACGTGCGGGTCCAGCCAGCGGTCGTTGTAATCGTTGATGACGCAGCCGGCCGAGCGCGTCAGCCATACGCCCGCGGTGAATATCAGCAGGGTGCCGATGGGCGGCACGCCGCCCGCGGCCAGCCAAAGCGCCCACCACGTGGGCCACAGCAGCAGCAGCGTGCCCACCTGGCGGTCGCCGCGCACCAGCTGCCACCAGTGCGGCCATTGGGTGCGCCAGGTCTTCGGCCCCTTCTCGGGGACGGGCGGGGAATAGCGTTCATAGGACATCGGCAAAGCCTAGCAGAGCCCCCGGGCCACCCGCGGGCTTGAACCGGCGCCCGGCATGCCCCATCTCAACAGCGAGTCCACCGCAGCAGGAAGCCAAACGCATGAGCACCGCCCAGGGTTCCACCGGCAACGTCATCGCCGCCATCTGCAGCCTGTTCATCCCCGGCCTGGGCCAGCTGGTGCAGGGCCGTCTGCTGTGGGCCATCACCTGGTTCGTCCTGGCCGGCGTGGCCTTCGCCGTCACCTGGCTGATCACGCTGAGCCTGCTGCCGTTTGGCTGGTTCGTGGTCAGCGTGATGTCGTGCATCCACGCCGCGGTGTATTCGCCGCAGCGCTGATTCGGGTCAGTCCGCCTGGGCCAGCAGCCAGGTTTCCAGCTCTGGCGGCGGCAGCGGACGGGTGAACAGGTAGCCCTGCGCCTGGTCGCAGCCCTGCGCGCGCAGCATCTGCAGCTGCGCCTCGGTTTCCACGCCCTCGGCCACCACCGACAGCCCCAGCGCATGCCCCAGCCCCACCACGGCGTGGGTGAGCTCGGGCATGTTGGCCTGGGTCTGCAGTTGGCTGACGAAGCTGCGGTCTATCTTCAGGCTGCGCACTGGGATGCGGTGCAGGTAGCCGAGGTTCGAGAAGCCGGTGCCGAAGTCGTCGATGGACAGCGCGATGCCGTGCTCACGGAACAGGTCGAAGGCGCGCCGCAGCGTCTCGCTGTCGGCCATCAGGGTGGATTCGGTGAGTTCCAGCACCAGCCGGTCGGTGGGCCAGCCCAGGCGCTGCGCGGTGGCGATCACTTCGCCGGCGAACTCGGGCCGGCGCAGCTGTACGGCCGACACGTTCACCGCCATGCGGCCGAAGTCCAGCCCCTTCTCATGCCAGGCCACGGCCTGCCGGCAGGCTTCTTCCAGCACCCAGCGGCCGATGGCGACGATTTCGCCGGTTTCTTCGGCAATGGGGATGAATTCGGCCGGCGAGCGCAGGTCGCCGTCCAGGGTGCGCCAGCGCAGCAGCGCCTCCACGCCCCTCACGGCGCCGTCGGTGGCGCACACCGTGGGCTGGTAGACCAGGCTCAGCTCGCCGCGGGCCAGCGCGCCGCGCAGCTCCTGTTCCAGGGTGACGCGGCGGCGCACCTTGTCGTAGAAGCTGTCGCTGTAGAACTCGAAGGTGTTGCGGCCGGCGTCCTTGGCCGCGTACATGGCGGTGTCGGCGGCGCGCAGCAGGCTGTCGAGGTTGCCCTCGTTGCCACCCAGCAGCGCGATGCCGATGCTGCAGCCCACGTTGGCGTCCAGGCCGCCGATGTCCACCGGCTCGCCGACGGCGGCAATGATCTTCCGCGCCACGATGGCCGCGTCCTCGGGCCGCGCCACTTCGCGCAGCAGCACCAGGAACTCGTCGCCGCCCAGGCGGCCCACGGTGTCGGTGCCGCGCACGCAGGCGCGCAGGCGCCCGGCCACTTCCTGCAGCAGGCGGTCGCCGGCCTCGTGGCCCTGGGTGTCGTTGACGAACTTGAACCGGTCCAGGTCCAGGAACAGCAGCGCCAGCGGCTTGCCGTCGCGGCGCGCGGCGGCGATGGCTTCGTCGGCGCGCTGGCGGAACAGGAAGCGGTTGGGCAAGCCGGTCAGGGCATCGAAGTGCGCCAACTGCTCGATGCGCTCGCCGGCCTCGCGCTCCTCGGTCACGTCCTGGGTCAGGCCGGTGATGCGGTAGGGCGCGCCGTCGCGCAGCTCCAGCCGGGCGGTGATGCGCAGCCAGATGCGGCGCTCGTCGCTGGTGAAGTAGCACGCTTCGATGGTGCGCTCCGCCAGCCGCTCGGCCACCATGCGGCGGAAGGTGTCGAGCATCTGCGCGCGCGATTCCGGGCAATACGAAGGCAGTACGCCCTTGAACGTGAGCGGCGTGCCCGGCGTGATGCCGTGGATGCGGTAGTTCTCGTCGGTCCAGTGCAGCACGTCGCTGTCCGTGTACAGCTCGAAGCCGCCGATGCGGCCCATGGCCGCGATGCGGTCGAGCATGTCGTTGCGCCAGCGCGAGTTTTCCTCGGCCCGCCGCTGCTCGGTGATGTCGTTGAACACGCCCACCAGCCGCGGTATCCGGCCGTCGTCGGAGCACAGGCCTTCGCCGCGCGCCTGCACCAGCCGCTGTTCGCCGTTGGGGCGCAGCAGGGTGATCTCGAGCGAGTACGGCGTGCCGTCGGCCAGGATCTTCTTCGACGCGGCGCGCAGGCGATCGTAGGATTCGGGCGTGAACAGGTGGCGCTGGTGCCGGAAGCGCGGCGGCGCCTGCCTCGGCGACAGCCCGGCGATGCGGTAGAGCTCGTCCGACCACCAGGTTTCGTCGGTCTCGGCGTCCCAGCTCCAGCTGCCCAGGCGGGCCACGTGCTGGGCCTGGTTCAGGATCAGCTCGCGCTCGCGCAGCTGGATCTCGATGCCCTTGTAGTCGTTGATGTCGGTATGCGTGCCGATGACGCGGCGCGGCCGGCCGGTGGTGTCCCAGCTGATGGCGCGGCCGCGGTCCAGGATCCAGCGCCAGCGGCCGTTGGCGTCGCGGACGCGGTAGTCCACCTGGTAGTTCGCCGATTCACCGGCCAGGTGGGCGTGCAGCGCCGCCTTCACCCGCGGCACGTCGTCGGGATGGGTTAGGTTGCGCCAGGCGTCGAAGCTGCCGTCGAAGGCGTTGTGGCGGTAGCCCAGCATGGTGAAGCAGCGGCTGGACCGGTACACGCGCCCGGAGTCGGCGTCCCAGTCCCAGAGGCCGTCCTCGGCGCTTTCCAGCGCATAGCGCCAGCGGGCACGGTCGGGCGACTCGGCCAGGCCCGGGGCCTCGTCGTGCGAGTACAGGCTGACGGTATAGCCGGCCAGGTGGCCCCGGCGGTCGCGCACGTCGCGCAGCAGGCAGTCGAGCTCGATCTCGCCGTCGGCGTGGCGGTGCTGCATCTGCCGGCCCGGATGCTCGGCCAGCTGGGCCACGGCCTGGCCCAGCGCCACGCGCAGCTCGGCTTCCAGGGCCGGGGTGAACAGCTCGGTGGCACGCTCGTTGGCGAACATCACCTTGCCATTCGGGTCGAGCACCAGCAGCGCCCGCCGCGACGGGTGCTGCAGCAGGCTCGCCATGAACGCGGGGTCCAGCGAGGCAGAACTGTCGATGTGGCTGGCGTCTGGCATGGCAAGGCCAGCATTCCACCTGGTACCGCCGGCATCCGTGCGTCCACTCACACTTCCCGGCAGGCCTGCCGCCGCGGACGTGCGGGGCCGCACAGTTCCCCGAATGCGCAGGCTGCGGTTCATCTTCGCGCCGTGGCATAATCGCGGCCCGGGCGCCTGTAGCTCAGCCGGATAGAGTAGCGGCTTCCCAAGCCATTGGGCGGGGGGTCGAATCCCTCCAGGCGCGCCAAATTCCCTGTGGCCCGGCTTCGCTTATCTTGGCGCGTCGCCCCCCACAGAAGCGAACCCATGACGACCCCTCGTGCGCCACGGCCGAAGGCCGCCTTGATGCTGCTGCTGGTCGCCGGCATTGCAGCCGTCGGCATCTGGCTCCGCCCAGGCACCCAGGCCACGACGCCCCCGGAAGCCGCCGCCGAAGCGGCAACCGCCCCGGCCACGCCCGGCGCGCCCGCGCCGGCCGGAGCCACGGCGCCCGCCGTGACACCGATGGCACCGGCACCGCTGCCGTCCATGGCGGCGCCGCTCGCGCTGATCGCCGGCGACCTCAAGGCGCGCTCGGACGCCGGCGACCCCGCCGCCGCCTGCCGGCTCGCGGCCGAACTGGCCTACTGCAGCGCCCGCGAGATGCATCGCGCGGACTTCGACCGCTGGCTGGCCGAGCGCCAGACGGCGCTGGCGTCCATCGTCGACCCCGAAGTGCGCCGCAGCGCCGCCGTCAACATCGAGCGCGAAATGACCCTGCGCGAAGGCATGCTCGACCAGCTTACGCGCCACTGCGAAGGCGGCCCGGCCGCCACGCCCAACGACATCGCCGCGCAGTGGCGCCGCGCCGCGCTGCTGGGCAGCCCGGCGGCGATGAAGCAGTACGCCAGCGGCAACGCATTCCGCTGGTCCAGCCTGATGGATTCGCTGCCCCTGCTGGCCATCTATCGCGGCGAAGCCGAGGCCATGGCCACGCAGGTGGCGCGCACCGGCGACGGCGACATGCTGCTGGCCATGGCCGCCGGCTACGACCCGCTGCCGTCGCCCAGCCGGTCCTTGCTGGCACAGTCCCTGTCGCCCGACGGGCCGCGCGCGCTGGCCATGTACCAGCGCGCCCACGCCGCGCTCGATGGCCGGCCCGAAGAGACGATGACGATCGTGCGGCGGCAGCTGGCCGCCAGGATGTCCTCGCTCGAGGCGGTGCTTTCGCCCGCCGACCGCGCCCGCGCGGACCAGCTGCTGAAGGAGGACCTGGCGGCCTGGTCCGCACCCATCTTCGATGAACAGCGCGGCCGCCGCGGCAGCGGCCAGGGCGACGTGCACCGCTTCGCCTGCGGCGCGCCCCCCGGGGAATCCATGGGCCGCCGCCGGTCCACCGGCGGCTGAGATCGGTTTGGCAGGGTTCGGGGCGATATTTCGTTATTGCAGGCAGCGACGGCCGAAACAGACCGCGCTTTCCACTCTTGCCACGAACGAGGAAACACCATGAACAAGCGTCTCCCGCTTCTTGCCGCCGCCCTCCTGCTCGGCGCCAGCGCCACCGCCTCGGCCTCCGAAGGCTGGACCGGCTGGCACGTCGGCGGCCACCTGGGCCACGGCACCGGCGACTCCGATTTCGCGATGACCCCGGGCGCCCAGTGGGCCTCCGAAAGCCAGGCCCTGCGCGACCACGTGGTGGCCAACGGCTCGGGCGACATGGAGCCGACCGGCGCCGCCTACGGCCTGCAGTTCGGCTACGACCACCAGTTCGGCAACGGCTTCGTGCTGGGCGCGGAAGTGGACTACAGCGTGCTGGACATCAAGGACGACCGCGACAGCGGCGTCACCATCGTCCCGTCCGTGCCGTCGCTGGCCTACCGCTTCGGCAACAGCATCGAACTCGACAGCCAGTGGTCGCTGCGCGGCCGCCTCGGCTACGCCTCGGGCCAGCATCTGTTCTTCGTGAGCGCCGGCTGGGTGCAGGTTGATGCCAACGCCACCGCCACCCTCACCAGCAACGGTGGCTACAACAAGCTGGGCACCACGTCGGAAACGCTCGACGGCACTTCGTGGGGCGTCGGCTACGAATACGACATGGGCAACCAGTGGACGGTGCGGGGCGAGTACACCGCCACCAAGCTCGACGACTTCCGCTTCGACACTGACTACGTGGCCGGCAGCACCTTCGTCAGCCCGGCCTACCTGGAAACGGTGACGCAGGACCTGGACTTCAACACGCTGCGCATCGCCTTCAACTACCGCTTCTGATCCACCCCCGCACCGGCGGGCGCCTCGACGCCCGCCGGTGCTTCTTCCGCCGCGCGGGCCTCATCGGGCGCGGTCACGCGGTAGCCGCGCTGCTCCAGCGCCACCAGGTAGCCACTGGCGCCCACCACGCGCGCCATCGGCAGCACCGCGAAACTCTCGGCGTGCGTGGCCAGCGCCTTTTCCGCGGCAGCCATCCACTCCGCCTGCACGCGCGCCGGCAGGTCGCTGAAACCGCTGCGCTTGGCCAGCCCCGTGCCCAGCAGGGCATCGGTGCAGGCCTGGGCGTTGTCGGTGTACGTCAGGTCGCGCAGCATCGCCACTTCACCCTGCGCCCAGGCGTTGGCGCGCGTGGCCAGCGTGCCCAGGTCGTTCTCCACCTGGTCAAGCGTGCGCCGGAAGCAAGCCAGGTCGTCGACCGGGCTGCTGGCGAATTCCTTGATCGCGGCCTTCGGGTTTTCCACCATCAGCAGCACGTTGGGCCGCTCCACCGGCACGTCGGCCTTGTCGGCGGCGCGCGAGACCACGCGGCCGACGATGTCGCGCCACGACAGATCCTGCTGTTCGAACGCCTCCTGCCGCAGCTCCATCGCCGCCAGGAACGGGCGGCGCTTCTCCACCGCGCCGTCGCGCGGCAGGTATTTCTTCTTCAGCGCCTGCCAGCGCGCGTAGTCGGCGGCCGGCAGCACGTCGGCCAGGCGCTCCTTGCCCGGGTTGTTGCGCGCCTTGAGCATGGACGGCACCAGGAACAGGCCGCCGAACATCGCGCCCTTGGCGTTCACGGTCACGGTGGGCGGCATCAGCACCACGCCGGCCGCCGCGACCTTGGCCTCCACTTCGGCCGAGTTCCACTCCATGCGCTTGGGCAGGGGCGCCAGCGTGCCCAGCACCCACATCACGCGGCCGTCCTTTTCCACCCGCCACAGGCCGGGGCCGGGCTGGATGCCGCTGACCACGACGGTGTCGAGCACCTGCAGCACGTCGCTGCTGGCGGCCGGTGCCGCGGGCTTCGCCGCGATGACCAGCGCGGGCGACAACAGCATCGCCGAGACAAGCAGCAGGCGGCAGGGCAGGGTCATGCAGTTCCTCGGGTGGGCGGCGGGAGCGTTGGAACGCGGATTGTAGGCGGCGGCGCGGCGCCGTCATGGGCCATGGGCCATGGCGCTGCGGCGGACTCCAGCTGCCGTTCAGGAAAATGTTGCGCCGGCGCGAACCTCTTTGCATCCGCCTGCCCTCTTGTTCGATGAGGCGTCCAACCGGGCGTCACCCGGTGCCGCCACGCGCGCCGCGCACTCCACCCATTCCTAGGAGCTCCACCCATGTCCCTTTCCACTGCGATTCGTCTCCCGGGCGCCGCCCTCGCCGTTGTCGCCGCCGGCCTGGCCGGCGGTGCGTCCGCCCAGTCGGCGGCGGTGCCGGCGGGCAGCGTCGAACTGGTCCACTGCAGCGGCGTGAACATCTGCGGCGGCCACAACGACTGCAAGACCTCGGCCAACAGCTGCAAGGGCACCGGCAAGTGCAAGGGCAGCGGCTTCGTGGCCGCCCCGGCCAAGGCCTGCGCCGACATCGGCGGCACCGTGATCGACCCGGGCCACACCAAGGTCGTGGCCGAAAGCACGCTGATCCAGTGTTTCGGCATCAACCAGTGCAAGGGCCACAACGACTGCAAGACCGCCGACCATGCCTGCAAGGGCCAGGGTTCGTGCAAGGGCACCGGCTGGGTGTCGCTGCCGGCGGCCACCTGCAGCAACGTCGGCGGCACGACGGGCTGATGCCGCAGTTCGGACTCAAGCACACGGCCGGCTCCGGAGCGTCTGCTCCGGGGCCGCGCCCGTGGCTGGGCTTCGGCCTGGGCCTGCGCACCGAGCATTTCAGCGCGGTGCTCGAGCAGCCACCGGACGTGGACTGGTTCGAAATCACGTCGGAGAACTTCATGGTGGCCGGCGGCAAGCCGCGCCACTACCTGGACGCCATCCGCCAGCGCTACCCGCTGGTGATGCACGGGGTGTCGCTGTCCATCGGCGGCACCGATCCGTTCGACCGCGACTACCTGCATTCACTGCGCCAGCTGATGCTCGACATCGAGCCGGCGTGGGTGTCCGACCACCTGTGCTGGACCGGGGTGGACCACGTCAACAGCCACGACCTGCTGCCCCTGCCCTACAGCGACGAAGCCGTGGCGCACGTGGTGGGCCGCATCGGCCAGGTGCAGGACCACCTGGGCCGCGAGATCCTGCTGGAGAACCTGAGCACTTACGTGCAGTTCTCCGCCTCGTCCATGACCGAGTGGGAATTCCTGACGGAAGTCTCGCGCCGCAGCGGCTGCCGGCTGCTGCTGGACGTCAACAACGTGGCGGTGAGCGCACGCAACCAAGGCTTCGACCCCGAAACCTTCCTGGCCGGCCTTCCGGCCGACCGCATCTGGCAGATCCACCTGGCCGGCCACAGCGACTACGGCCACTACGCCATTGATACCCATGACCACGACGTGCCGCCGCAGGTGTGGGCGCTGTATGAATCGGCGATCCGCCGCTTCGGCGCCATCAGCACCATGATCGAGCGCGACGACCACCTCCCGCCCCTGCCCGAACTGGTGGCGGAACTCGACCACGCGCGGCTGGCGTTCGCGCGCGCCATGGCCGCGCCGCACGGGCACCCGGCATGAGCCCGCTGGCGCAGATGCAGCGGCAGTTCATGGCGTCGCTGCGCCGGGGCGACGACGCCCTGCTGCCGCAGCTGGCGGCCAACGGCCCGGTGTCGCCGGCGCTGGGCTGGGCCATCTACGTCAATGCCTATGGCGCGCGCCTGCGCGAAGTGCTGGAGAACGACCACCCCGTGCTGTCGCAGTATCTCGGCGACGAACTGTGGGACGCGCTGTGCGAGGGCTTCATCGCCGCGCGGCCTTCCCGCCTTCGCTCGCTGCGCGATTTCGGCGGGCCGCTGCCGGCGTGGCTGCGACAAGCCGCGCCGTTCGCGTCACAGCCGCAGATTGCCGAATTGGCGGCGTGGGAGCGCCGCCTGATGGACAGCTTCGACGCGGCCGATGCGCCCGTCGCCAGCTGGAGCGAACTGCTGGCGCTTGCCCCGGAGCGCTGGCCCACGCTCACGCTGCAGCTGCATCCCAGCCTGCAGCTGCTCAATCCGCAGTGGAACAGCGTGGCCATCTGGAAAGCCATGAAGGCCGGGCAGGCACCGCCCCAGGCCGAGCCGACCCAGGAGGAACACTGGCTGCTGTGGCGCGACACCGCACTGCTCACCCGCTACCGGCCGATGTCGCCGCAGGAAGCGGCGATGCTGGGCCACTTCGCCCGCGGCGGCCACTTCGCCGACGCCTGCGAATGCCTGCTCCGGTGGCATGCCGCAGAAGGCGTGCCGGCGTTGGCCGTACAGTGGCTCAAGGACTGGACCGACGAGGGATGGATCTCGCGCTGGCTCGACGCCCCCCGGCGCGAAGCCTAGACGGTGACGTCGCCGTCCACGTAGAGCCAGCGCCCGGCCTCGCGCACGAAGCGGCTGGTTTCGTGCAGGCGACCGGCGCG
>Ga0138256_10008489_pt1 | contig 10783 bp, 10 predicted proteins | sample KNB2016incub_MG_FD_105486 | JGI IMG/M metagenome (GOLD analysis project Ga0138256, IMG submission 105486) | Active sludge microbial communities from wastewater in Klosterneuburg, Austria - KNB2014incub_MG | ecosystem: Engineered > WWTP > Activated sludge > Unclassified | place: Austria... | reverse complement strand
GCCCGCTGCTCGCCGGCGCACCGGAGCGCGAGCGCGATCTCTGGGCGGCGGCCGACCGCCTCGCCCGCGGCGACTGGCATGGCGGCACCGCCGCGCTCGACCGGGTGCTCGTCGACCACCCCCGCGACGCGATCGCCCTGCAGACGGCGCACGTGATGGACTTCTTTCGAGGCGACGCGCTCAACCTGCGCAACCGCGTGGCGCGCGTGCTGCCCCACTGGTCGGCCGGCGTTCCCGGCTTCGCCTACGTGCTCGGCATGCACGCGTTCGGGCTGGAGGAGTGCAACCAGTACCCGGAAGCCGAGGCGACCGGGCGCCGGGCGCTCGAACTCGCGGGCGACGACAGCTGGGCGATCCACGCGGTGACGCACGTGATGGAGATGCAGGGCCGCGTCGACGAGGGGATCGCCTGGCTGGAGGAGAGGCGCCCGGCCTGGGGCGCGCCCGGCAACGGTTTCGCCTTCCACAACGCGTGGCACCTGGCGCTGTTCCACCTGGACCGCGAGGACCACCGCGCGGCCCTCGCGCTCTACGACGAGTGGCTGGCCGGGGCCGGCGCGATGGCGATCTCGCGCGTGGACGCGACGGCGCTGCTGTGGCGGCTGATGCTCGAGGGCGTCGACGTCGGGGCGCGGGCTGGCGCGATCGCGGATGCCTGGGAAGGCGACCTCGACGCCGAGGGGGGGTTCTATGCCTTCAACGACTTCCACGCCGCGCTCGCGCTGGCCCAGGCGGGCAGGGCGCAGGGCCTCGAGCGCCTCATGGCCGTTGTCCACCGCGCCGCCTCGGCGCAGGATGCGAACAGCGAGATGGAACGGCAGGTCGGCCTCGGCGCCTGCAAGGCGGCGATCGCCTTCTGCGACGGCCACCCCCGGGTCGCTGCCGACCTGCTCGCCGGCATCCGCGACGGGGCGTCGCGATTCGGCGGCAGCCACGCGCAGCGCGACCTGCTCACGCTCACCCTCGTGGAGGCCGCGACGCGGGGCGGCCAGGGCCGCCTCGCGGCGCACTACCTCGCCGAGCGCCTGGTCCAGCGGCCGGGAAACCGCTGGGGCCTGCGCCTGCTCGAGCGCGCACGGCACGCCGTGCCACACGCCGGAGGCGCCACCGCATCCCGGCAACTTGTGTCCGCCTGAAAGGAGGAATGCCATGAAATCCCCGCACCGACCCACCCGTCGCGCGATCGCCGCCGCGCTCGCCGCCTGCGGCCTCGTCGGCGTCGCCGCGCTGGCCAACCAGTCCGTCCTCGCGGGCAGCCGGTCCGCGCAGGTGGCCGATCCGCTGCTCGATACGTCGTCGCGGGCCTGCGCGCCGTCCACGGGCGGCCAGCCGGCACTGCTGAGGAAGCTCGTCCTCGCGCGCACCGAGACCGCGCCGTTCCAGCCCGTTCCCGCGAAGGCCGCGGGAGGTGACGTGCCGCTCCTCGAGGGACTGGGCACGCTCACCTACAAGGTGACGACCTCGTCGCCGAAGGCGCAGGCCTATTTCGACCAGGGAGTGCGACTCACCTACGGGTTCAACCATGCGGAGGCGCAGCGCGCCTTCCGGGAGGCCCAGCGGCTGGACCCGCGCTGCGCGATGTGTTTCTGGGGTGAGGCGCTCGTCCTCGGCCCCAACATCAACGCCCCCATGGATCCGGCGGCGAACGAGCCGGCGCTGGCCGCGCTCGCCAAGGCGAGCGAACTCGCGGGCGGCGCGAGCGAGAAGGAGCGCGCCCTCGTCGAGGCCCTCGCGCGACGCTATTCGCGCGATCCCGGGGCCGACCGCGCGGCCCTGGACGCGGCTTTCGCCGACGCCGTGGCGGCGCTCGCGAAGCGCTACCCCGCCGACGACTTCATCCAGGTGCTGCATGCCGAGGCGATCATGGATACCCAGCCGTGGGACTACTGGGAGGCCGCGGGCGCGAGGCCCAAGGGCCGCACCCCGGAGCTCGTTGCCGCCCTCGAGAGCGTGCTGCGCCGCAATCCCTCGCATCCCGGCGCGATCCACTTCTACATCCACGCGATGGAATCCTCGACGGCTCCCGAGAAGGCCCTGCCGCACGCGCGCCGCCTCGCGGCCCTGGTGCCCGGCGCCGGGCACCTCGTGCACATGCCCGCCCACATCTACATCCGGCTGGGGCTGTACAAGGAGTCCCTCGAGGCCAACGTGAAGGCGATTGCCGTCGACGAGAAGTACTTCGGCCAGTCGCCCTCCGACCCGATGTACCGCTTCGCCTACTACCCGCACAACATCCACTTCGTGATGGTGAGCGCGCAGATGGGCGGCGACGGCCGCATCGCGACGCAGGCGGCGGCAAAGCTCGACGCGGTGCTCGCGCCGGACGCCGTCGCGAAGATCGCGGCGCTGCAGCCCGTGAAGGCCGCGCCTTACCTGACGCACGCGCAGTTCTCGGATGCCGCGACCATCCTCGCCCTGCCGGCGCCCGACGAGCGCCTGGTGCTCGTGAAGGCCATGCATCACTACGCGCGCGCCGTTGCCTTCGCCTCGCTCCGGGACGCGAAGGGGGCCCGCGCCGAGATCGAGGCGCTCGGGCGCATCGAGCGCCAGGCCGACTTCAAGCCGTTCGCCGAGTGGGCCGTGCCTGCCCGCGAGGTCGTGCAGACGGCGAGGCTCGTGGCCTCCGGGCGCCTCGCGGACGCGTTGGGCGATCTCGAGGCCGCGGCGCGGGCCTACGAGGAGGCGATCTTCCTGGAGGACTCGCTCGCCTACATGGAGCCCTCGTACTGGTACTACCCGGTTCGCCAGTCCCTGGGCTCGGTGCGCCTGCGCCAGGGGCGCCTGGACGAGGCCGAGAAGGCGTTCCGCGACTCCCTCGGGCGCGTGCGGGGCAACGGCTGGGCGCTTGCGGGCCTCGCCGAGACCTATCGGCGCAAGGGCGACGCGAAAGCGGAGAAGGCGGCGCGGGAGGCCCAGGCGAAGGCCTGGTTCGGCCCCACCGCGCCGGACGTCGCGAAGCTGTGACGGGAAAGGGCCTCGCCGCTAGGCGAGGTCCTTCGCCAGCGCCGCGCGCGTGGCCGGGCTCACCGGCTCGCAGGACGCCTTGTAGTTCGGGTGCTCCACGCCGACCGAGAGCGCCACCCCGTACTTGAGCGCGTCGGCCATCTCCTTGGTGAGCTCGAAGCGCAGGAAGTGCACGGCCGAGGTCTTCTGCTCGTTCTCGCGCTCGAGGTCCTCGTCGGCGATGGCCCACACCTTCGGGCAGCCCTCGACCTGCACCCAGACCTTGTCCTCGATGCCCTTGAGCTTCGCCAGGGCCGCCTTGCGGGCCTCGACGTCCTCGTACTCGATGAGCATGGTCGCCTTGAAGTTGCGCCCGTCCGGGACGAGGGGGTTGTAGGCGTCGAGCTCGTCCTGGATGCCGGCCTCCTCGAAGGTCTTCTCGATGCGCAGCATCTCCTGGACCTGGTAGCGGATGGTGAGCTCGTCCTCGAAGAGGAGGGTCACGTGCGCGCCGACGTGCACGGCGCGCGACTTCTTGTGCTCGAGCACCTTCGCGCGGAAGTCGTTGCGGGTCTTGGCGTAGGCCTCGAGCGTCATCAGGGATTCGCGGGTGATCTTGGGCATGGTCGTGGTCGTCATGGCTTTCGTTTTCATTCCGGGAGGCCGTAGGCCATCCGCAAGAGGGTGATCGGGTGCTTGAGCTGGGCCTTGCCCTTCGTCTCGCCCATCCCCTGCTCGATGTGGCGGCCGCCGAGCTGGCAGTCGGAGCTGATCCAGTCGGGCTGGGTCTCGGCCATCTGGCGGAAGACGGGCCTGCCGATCTTCATCGCCATCTGGTGGAACTCCTTCTTGCAGCCCCAGGTGCCGGAGTGGCCGGAACAGCGCTCCACGGTATTGACCGTGGTGCCCGGCACCAGTTCGAGCGCCTCGCGCGTCTTCTGCCCGACGTTCTGGACGCGGGAATGGCAGGGGATGTGGTACGAGACCTTGCCCAGGGGTTGCTTGAAGTCGGTCTTCAGCAGGCCGTCCTTCTGGCGCGCGATGAGGTACTCGAAGGGATCGAACATCGCCTCCTGCACCGCCTTCACGTCCGGGTCGCCCGGGAACATGAGCGGCAGCTCCTGCTTGAACATGAGCGTGCACGAGGGGATCGGCGTCACGATCGCGTAGCCTTCACGGGCCAGCTTCGCGAGCGCCGGGATGTTCTTCTCCTTGCCGTCGGCGACCGCCTGCAGGTCGCCCAGCTCCAGCTTGGGCATGCCGCAGCAGGCCTCCTTCTCGGCGATCACGTACGGGATCTCGTTGTGCGCGAGGATCTTCGTCAGGTCGTGGCCGATGCCCGGCTCGTTGTAGTTGATGTAGCAGGTCGAGTAGATCGCCACCTTGCCGGGCGTGCGCTGGCCGTCCTTCACCGCGAAGGCGGTGCTCTTGGCGATGTTCGAGCGGAACTTCGCGCCGGCGTACTCGGGCACCCAGGCCGTCCTGTCGACACCCAGCGTGCTCTCCATCAGGGAGCGGGCGGCAGGCGACTTGTTGAGGGCGTTGGTCACCTGCGTGACGACCGGGATCGAGGCGAGCGTGCCCAGCCCGTCGGTCGAGGCGAGGACCTTGTCCTTGAAGGGCACCTTGCCGCTCGCGAACTTCACCGCCTTCGCGCGCAGCATGAGGTGCGGGAAATCGAGGTTCCAGGGGTGCGGCGGGACGTAGGGGCACTTCGTCATGTAGCAGACGTCGCAGAGGTAGCACTGGTCGACGACCTTCCAGTACGCCTCCTTCGGGACCCCGTCCACCTCCAGCGTGGGGCTCTCGTCGACGAGGTCGAAGAGCGTCGGGAAGGAGCCGCATAGGCTGACGCAGCGCCGGCATCCGTGGCAGATGTCGAACACGCGCTCCATCTCCGCGAAGAGCTTCTCCGGGTCGTGGAACTCGGGGTTCTTCCAGTCGAGGGGATGCCGGGTGGGGGCCTCGAGGCTGCCTTCTCTCACGCTCATGGCACTTTCGTCCTAGCAGGTTTGCCAGCAAAAAGGGGCGGTTGCCCGCCCCTTTGGTCGCGAATCGCGGGATCGCGCTCCGGGTTCAGTCGGCCAGCGCGTCCAGGGCCTTCTGGAAGCGGTTGGCGTGCGAACGCTCGGCCTTGGCCAGCGTCTCGAACCAGTCGGCGATCTCCTCGAAGCCTTCGTCGCGCGCGCTCTTGGCCATGCCCGGGTACATGTCGGTGTACTCGTGCGTCTCGCCGGCCACGGCGGACTTCAGGTTGTTGCGCGAGGAGCCGATCGGCAGGTCGGTCGCCGGGTCGCCCACCTGCGCCAGGTAGTCGAGGTGGCCGTGCGCGTGGCCCGTCTCGCCTTCCGCCGTCGAGCGGAACAGGGAAGCGACGTCCTGGTTGCCCTCCACGTCGGCCTTGTTCGCGAAATACAGGTAGCGGCGGTTGGCCTGGGATTCGCCGGCGAAGGCGTCCTTCAGGTTCTGGTGGGTCTTCGTGCCTTTGAGGGGTTTCATGCGGGCCTCCTGGTTGTGGGACGACGCCCGGTGGGCATCGATCGGGTGATCAATTTGTACGCCGGGGATGCTAGGCGCGCCATCCTCCCGGAGTCCAATTGATTGTTCCGATGCGGACGATTGGCCCTGCCAATTCAGCGCGCCGGCGGACGTCCCGCCAGGGCGCGCTCGATCAGGTCGCGCCGGCGCAGGACGGGCCGCTCGACGAGGTGAAAGGACAGCGCGGAAGCGGCCACGGCGGCGGCCGCCGCGGCGGCCACGTAGGCCAGCTCGCCGCCGGCGGGGGGCAGGCGCGCGGCCACCCACAGGGCGACGGGAAAGTGCCAGAGGTAGAGGCTGTAGCTGATGTCGCCGAGGTAGAGCGCCGGGCGGGTGGCGAAGAGGGCGCGCGCGAGCCGCCCGTTGCGGCTGGCCCCCAGGACCATGAGGCCGGCGCACGCGGCGGTCACCGCGTGCCAGAAGTAGAACAGGGGGCCGCCGTCCCAGTAGGCGGGGGAGTGGTGGTGCATCACGTAGAGCATCGCGACGATGCCGGCCAGGCCGCCCGCGACGAGCATCCCGGACGCGGTTGCCGCCGGGATCCGTCCGGACAGGCGGGAGGCCACGGCCGCCAGCATTCCCGCGGCAAAGATGTCGAGCGTGGCGGGCAGCTGCCGCGCCGCCCATTCCAGGGGGAAGGGGTAGCCGGCCCCGTGCGCCGACTGGATCCCGGCGCGGAAGGCGACCGTGACCGCGAAGGACGCCGCGTACAGGACGAGCGCGCGCCGCAGCAGGGCCGCCTCGCCCCGCCTCGAGGCCGCGTGCAGCGCCGCCACGGCGAACGGCAGGAGGACGTAGAACCAGAACTCCGCGGTGAGCGTCCAGTAGACGCCGTTGATTGCCGACTCCGACGCCGGCGTGACCGACTGCAGCATGACGAGGTGCAGCGGGATGTGACGGGTCCAGGCGGGGACGGTGCCGGCGGCGATCCAGGCGACCGCGAGGAGGATCGCGAGCTGCGCGAGGTAGGCCGGATAGACCCGCAGCACGCGGTGCAGCAGGAAGCGCCGGTTGGCGCCGGAGCGCTCCTGCGACTCGTAGGCCTCGAGCAACTGGCGCGTGAGGAGGAACCCCGAGAGGACGAAGAAGATGTCCACGCCCACCCAGCCGCAGGTCAGGAAGGGCGTGACGTCGATCCCGAGTCCCGGGACGCCGACCTCGATGAGGCGCGGGCCGACCACGGCGTTGAGGTGGTGCGCGAGGACCCAGAGCGCCGCGAGGGCGCGCACTCCGGTGAGCGCGTCGACGTAGCCAGGCCGGGACTGCGGCCGCGGCGCCGCCTCCTGCCCCGCAAGCGTCACTTAATGCGGTTCTCGATCAGGCGGGCCACCTGCATCGTGTCGACTTCCGTGGCGTTCTTCTCGCGCGAGAACGTCACCGTCACGAGGAACTTGCCCTTGCGGAACATCCCGGACTTGTTGGCGTGGAGCCAGAAGGCGCTGTCTCCCACGCCTTCGATCCACTTCACCTTGTTGCGGTAGATCTTCTCCAGGTTCTCGCGCTCGTGCTGGAGCTCGTTCTCCGCCGCGTACTGCACCTCGCGGATCTTGATCACGAGGACCGCGGCGCGGCGCGCGTCCTGGAAGGCGCACGCCGACGGGTTGCCGGACTGCTGGGGCACGATCCGCGTCGCGGCGCCCCCGGCGATCGAGTTCACCTCGTCCATCGTGATGATCTGGCACGCGTCGGGCGGCGCCGCGAGGCAGGTCGTGGCGGCGCAGGCGGAGAGTAAGGCAGGCAGGAAGCGGGTGGTCATGGCGGGATGTCGCGCGGTGGCAGGAGGGATAGTCCAAATCCTACCCCATCCCGCCGCCGCGGACGCGATTCCCGCCCCGGCTAGCCCAGGGTGTCCTGCATGATGTTGTGCAGCCAGGCCACGGCCGTGATGCCCTCTTGCCAGGACGCCTCCGGGGAGAGCCCGCCGGCGCCCGGGACCGCGAGCATCGTCTTCTTCTCCTTGTCGTACTTGTGGACGGAGGCGACGTGGATCACCTCCTTGTCGCTCACGAAGCTGTAGCAGGTGTTGGCGATGATGGGCGAGTCGCTCACCGGCACGCCGGCGATCTTCGAGGCGATGGCCAGGGCGCACACCTTCGCGTGCTGGTTGGCCATGTGTCCCGACTTGGGCATGCCGGGCGCCGAGGCGACGGAATCGCCGATCACGTGGATGTCGGGAATCGCGGTCGACTCGTAGGAGAGGAAGTCCACCTGGCACCAGCGCTCGCCCGCGTTGGCGAGCCCCGCCTTGCGGGCGATCGCGCCCGCACGCTGGGGCGGGATCACGTTGAGCACGTCCGCGCGCACGTCGCCGTGCACGTCGAACCTGAGCGTGAGCGTGGACGGATCGACGTCCTTCAGGTCCGCGTTCGGGACGTATTCCACGAGCCCGGGGTAGCGCGCCTTCCACGCCGCCTCGAACAGGCCCTTCTTGGACTGGATCTCCGGGTTGGCGTCGAAGGCGAGGAGCTTGGCCGTGGGATTGCGCTTCTTCAGGAGGAAGGCGATCTGGCTGATGCGCTCGTACGGCCCGGGCGGGCAGCGGTACGGGACCTTGGGGATGTGCATCGCGACCACCCCGCCCGGCCTGAGGCCCGCGAGCATCTGCTGGAGCTGGACGGTCTGCGGGCCGGCCTTCCAGGCGTGCGGGACCTTGGCGCGTGCGGCCTCCGACTTGAGGCCGGGAATGCTGTCGTAGACGAGGTCGACGCCTGGGGCGACGACCAGACGGTCGTACTTGAGGCGCCGCTTCTTCGCCGTCACGACCTCGAGCTTGATGGGATCGACCTCGACCACCTCGTCGCGCACCAGCTCGATGCCGTACTTGCGCACGAGCACGTCGTAGGTCCGGGTGAGCGAGGACATCGACACGGAGCTCGACAGGACGCGGTTGCTGAAGGGGCACGAGATCCAGCTGGCGTTCGGCTCGATGAGCGTCACCTTGGTATCCGGCGACCACAGGCGCAGGTACTTGGCCGCGGCGGCGCCGGCGAAGCCGCCGCCGATGACGATCACCGAGGGGGCCGCCGCCTTGCGCTTGGGCGCCTGTGCGAAGGCGGGAAGCGGGGTGACGCCCAGGGCCGCGGCGGCGCGCAGGAACTGTCGACGGTCCGTCATTTGGCACCTCCCGCGGGCTTGCCCGACTTGCCGACCTGGCTGAAATGTTGGGCGATCTGCCGGATTTCCTCGTCCGTGTAGCCCTTGGCGTACTGGTGCATCACGGTCGCGAAGCGCTTGCCCTCGCGAAACTCGGCCATCAGGCGGCCGAGCTCGGCGGCGTCGCGGCCCGCGAGGCTCGGCATGCCCCCGCCCGATTGCCCGTCCGTCCCGTGGCACGCGGCGCAGCTGGCCGCCCACTGCAACACCCGCCGGTCGTCCTGTGCCTGCACGCTCGCGGCCGCCGCCCCCAGGGCGAGGACCGCGATTCCCATCCACCATGTACGCATGATTTCCCGTCTCCTCTTTTGTCGTAAGCCGTGTTCCAGGGCGCAGGCAAAAAATATCGCGTCCCGGCCTTCCGATGATTACCGGCGGGATTTCGTCTGTAACGGGGCCGCGGATCGCGCGGCCGGTCGCCGGCCGGCACGGGTGCCGTTGATCTATCTCAACGGCTGCGCGCCGCATTGCTCTAGCCTGCATGCGTCGAGGGCGACAGGTCACAAGAAGCGCCCGCACGCCAGGGAGCCCCATGCTGCGTTCCACTTCCGCCGAGAACCTGCTGCGCGACACGCGCGAGGCGACCGGCACGCGCAACGTCCGCGAAGCGGTTCGCGACCTCGCGCTTCACGCCCTGCGCAGCCGCCCCCTGAGCGCCGCGCACATCGCCACGGTGGCGCGCACGGTTTGCGAGGGGATCGAGAGCTCCGACCTGCCGCCGACCGCTCCCGTTCGCGAAACGCACCTGGGAGCGTGGGCGGGCCTTGGGGACGCGGTCGGGCAGGCCCTGCAGGCGGTGGAGCTCGCGGCCAGGGAGCTCGCGCAGGGGCGCGCCGGGCTCGCCGGCCCCGATCGCGAACGGCTGCTCGAGGAGGTCGCGCGGCTCGAGCGCTCCCTCGAGGAGGTCTGGGGGCGACATCGCAGCGTCCCGGGCGACCTGAAGTCGCAGATCGCCTCGGCCGCCTCGTACCTGCGCCAGGCGCCGCCTTGCCTTGCGGAGCCCGCCAATGCGACCGGCGCGGACGCGGCCTGCGAAGCCTTTTCGTTCGTCGCGAGCGGCATCCTCGTGGGACTGGCCGAGCCCGTGCGCTCCCGCGCGACGGGCCTGGCGCACTAGCGCGCCATCAGCACCGCCGCCCCCTCGAACGCGCCCCGCCGCAGGTCCTCGAGCGCGTCGTTTGCGCGCTCGAGCGGATAGGGTACGGGACGCGCGTCCAGCGGCGTGCGCGCCGCGAGGGCCATGAAGGCCTCGCCGTCGGCGCGCGTGAGGTTCGCCACCGAGCGTACGATGCGCTCGCCCCAGAGCAGCCGGTAGGGGAAGGACGGGATGTCGCTCATGTGGATGCCGGCGCATACCACGACTGCGCCCTTGGCCGTGGCGGCCAGTGCGGCGGGCACGAGGCTTCCCACGGGAGCGAAGAGGAGCGCGGCATCGAGGGGCGCGGGCGGGGCGAGGTTCGAGTCTCCCGCCCACGCGCACCCGAGGCTGCGGGCGAATTCCTGCGAGCGCGCGTCGCCCGGCCGGGTGAAGGCGAACACCTCGCGGCCCTCGGCCACCGCCACCTGCGCCACGAGGTGCGCCGCGGCGCCGAAGCCGTACAGGCCCAGGCGCGCGGCCCCGGGCGCCATCGCGTAGGCGCGGTAGCCGATGAGCCCCGCGCAAAGCAGCGGCGCGGCGTGCGCGTCGTCGTACCGGTCGGGGAGCGCCAGGCAGAAGCGCTCGTCGGCCACGGCGAACCGCGCGTAGCCGCCGTCGCGGTGGTACCCGGTGAAGACCGCGCCGTCGCAGAGGTTCTCGCGGCCGCCGGCGCAGTGCCCGCAATGGCCGCAGGCGCCACCCAGCCACGGAACGCCGATCCGCTCGCCGGGCCGGAAGCGCGAGGCACCGGCTCCGAGCGCAGCCACGCGGCCGACCACCTCGTGCCCGGGGACTATCGGGGAGCGCACGGGCGCGAGCTCGCCGTCGACGATATGCAGGTCGGTGCGGCAGACGCCGCACGCCGACACCTCGAGGAGCACTTCTCCGGGACCGGGCACGGGGATGGCGCGGCGCACCGCCGCCAGCGGGCTTCCCGGCGCGACGAGCGTCATCGCGAGGTCTTCCATGCTCCGACCCTACGCCCGTGGCGCCGGAAAAAAAAGGAGGCGG
>Ga0138256_10008488_pt1 | contig 10783 bp, 6 predicted proteins | sample KNB2016incub_MG_FD_105486 | JGI IMG/M metagenome (GOLD analysis project Ga0138256, IMG submission 105486) | Active sludge microbial communities from wastewater in Klosterneuburg, Austria - KNB2014incub_MG | ecosystem: Engineered > WWTP > Activated sludge > Unclassified | place: Austria... | reverse complement strand
ATGGATAATACACATTATCTTAAATTCCTGATTGTTCAGGTTCAATAAAAAGGGAAAATAAATTTTAACGGGAAACCTGGAACTTGCCTGATTCTACAATCTTACCATTCGAAATATCTACCAGGTGATAGATGTAAAGGCCACGGGTAAATTCGTTTAACTGCACAGTCAGTTTTTGGGAAAGACTAAAGCCTTCATACATTTTCTTTCCAAGAAAGCTATAAATCTGAATGGTATGCGTTTTTTCATATCCTTTTGGAACATCAAATGTTACATAAGATGTAGCAGGGTTTGGATACAATTTTACAATTCTGTCGGCTGTTTCTGTAGGAGGGTTACTCCTGATGGATTGCGCCTGTGACTGAATGGTAATCAACAGTATAAAGGATAATATCGTAATAAGTCGTCTCAACGAAACAAATTTACTTTTATTATTCGAAAAGTAGGCCTAAAATTTTAAATGTACAACGTAAAACTACGATATGTATTTAAAAGATTGATTATCAGCTGTCTAAATGATAAAATAAATCTTATTTTAACAAATCTTATTGAATCTTTTCAAGGCATGCTTTTATTTTTTCGAAGTCAGGAATCTCTCCGGCATTCTCCAGCACTTCAGCATATTGTATTATTCCTTCTTTATCAATTACAAAAGCAGAACGTTTAGATACACCTTTCATATTATAGCCAAACTGTTCATAAATGGATTCATACAATCTGGAAACATCCTTATTAAAATCGCTAAGTAGTGTAAAGTTCAGTTGTTGATCCTCTTTATACTTTGCAAGTGTGTGTAATGCATCTACAGAAATGCCAAACACTTTTGCATTTAGATTATTGTACCAGCCTATATTGTCTCTTACTGAACAAAGTTCTGTAGTGCAGGTACTTGTAAATGCCAAAGGGAAGAACAGTAATAAAACAGGCTGCCCTTTTAATTCAGAAAGAGTAATTTCTTTTTTATCGCTATCGAATAAAGTAAAGTCGGGTGCTTGTTGTCCAATTTCTAATGGCATTTATTTGTTTTTTTGATGAACTTATTTAACAACTTAAAGATATAATTGTTTGCTATCGTATTTTTTAAAATCTTGGGCAAAGCAAATATTCTCCCTTACTCTTTCTAAATCCGATATATGAAAAAGAAATTTCAAAACCACCACGGCCATAACTCGAAGGTTTCAGTTTTGATATATTGGCATCATAACTTAGTGCAAATGAGAAAGGATTATAATCAAGTTTTACAACGGGTATGATAGCATCGTTCAATCTTAAAAAAGCACCTGCATGAATTGTATAAAGAGGATTATCAGGATCGTCTCCCAATTTTAAACCATACATCATACCAGCAACAGTTTCAGAAAAACCACCTTGTCTTGAATGGTCAGCAAGTATTGTCATATAAGCATTATCCGCAACACCAAGTTTTATACCTCCAGAAAAAACCCATTTGGGTTCGAGTTCAATACTTGCATTTCTGTAAAAGAATGTTTGACTGGGTCTATTAAAATGATGATAAGCTGCTCCGATAAAAAAATTATTGTCAGGATTATAAACAAGATTTGAATTATAACTCATACCAACGCTTCCATCAAGATAGCTAAACTGTGTGTTAGAAAAATTCTCGCCAATGCCTCCATTATCATATTGACTATTCGTTGTTGCTTTTGATGGATCAAATCTTCTTTGTATCCATCCACCCATAAAACCAAGCGATAAATAACTGTTCTTATCTGTACTTAATGATTTATGATAATTTAATGCAGGCATTACATGTGTGGATGTCCATCCGATAGTTCCTGCTTTGTCATACATTATTTGCAAACCAGTAGTGATAAAATCATTGCTCTTGCCTATTGGCATTTTAAATTCTCCATTTACCGATCCTGTTCTGTATGCATTTGTTACACTGTTCCATTGGTCACGGTACACAGTTTGTACTCTAACATCGCCAGTAAAAATTCCTGCTAAGGATGGATTTCTTAATAACGGAGTTTCAAAGAATTGCGAAAAATGAATATCCTGTGCATTTGCAGCACAAGAAATGCTATGACAAATCAATGCAATGAATAAATGTTTTATGCTCCTCTTTCCTGTCATGTTTATAATATCAATGCAATGTTTCCATTTAGTTTAATAATTTCTCCATTCTCGCAAAATACTTCTGCCTGATATACGTACACATCTGCTTTAGGTTTATTGCCTTTGTATGTTCCGTCCCATCCTGCAGAAGCATCATTTATGGGGAAATCTCTTTTCTCAAAAACTACTTCACCCCAGCGGTTAAAAATGCGGAATGTTTTAATTCGTTCAAGCCCTTTACCTCTTGGATAAAAAATATCATTACTGCCGTCACCGTTCGGCGAAAATGTATTTGGAATAAAGAGATTAGAATTATTACAAATAACTGTTACCTGTAGCTGTCCAATATTGTTGCAGCCATTATCATCCGTAAAGTACACTTGATAGAATGTATTGAATTTGGGTCCGATGTCGGGAGTAGGACAGTTGGCACAACTTAACCCAGTTGCAGGCGACCATATCCAACTTATTGTATTGGGTGAATAAGTTGCAGGCAGTGTAACAGGAAAACCATTTTGAACGGTCAGTTGACCTGGCATGTTTACTACAGGTAATGGATTTATATATACTGTTTGCTGTGTGGTGTCTTTACAGCCTGTACTATTCGTAGCTATTGCAGTTATTGAAAAAGTTCCTGCAGTAGTGTACGTTTGGGATGGTGGATTTTGTAATACTGAAGTATTTCCATTGGGAAAGTTCCATTGCCAGCTAACAACAGAGGTGTCTGGCTGAAGAAAAATCCCTGAATGTAATAGTGATGAATTTACACATACAACAGAATCACCGGTTATATCTATTAATGGTCGTTGTACAACTTTTACTAGATTGGGCCTTGTTAAAGTATCTGTGCACCCAAGTTGTGTTTGCAAAACTAATTGTACAGTATATAATCCTGGTGACGCATATTGATGTGATGGATTTTGTAAAGAAGAAGTTCCTCCATCTCCAAAACTCCAACTATAACTTACAATTGGGTCGTTAAATGTTGAAGAATCAGAAAAGTTAACAAGCCCTCTGTCACAAAACACTAAAGAGTCAAAACCAAAATCTGCTTTCGCTCCTGTTATATAAAATGTATCTACACCTTGTAACAAAATCAAACAGCCGGAAGGATCTTCTAAAATTACTTTAGGTAAAAAATTTCCAAAATTTGTATAAGTGTGATTAATTGTGGGTGTTGTTGTAATAGCTGTATTGCCATCTCCAAAATCCCAGAAATAAGAATTAACAGGTCCTGAGTTTACAACATTGAAGCTGGCAGGAAAAGGACTGCATCCTGCTGTAGTGGTATAATTTAATGCGGAACCTACAGTATCATATACATAAATATTTTTTATAATTGAATCTAGACAACCACCTGGACTGCTTATCAATAACTTCACAGGATAGATTCCAGGTAAATTATAAAAATGTATAGGATTAAAAAGATTGGAAGTTCCTTCGCCCAGACCAAAATCCCACAGTGCATGTGTATAATAGCTTGATGTATTGGTGAACTGTACAGCGAATGGTGTACAGGAACTTGCAGAATCTACTACAGTAAAATTGGCAACAGGTAGATCAACTCTTATATAATTAGTTTTTATGAGCGAATCAGCACAACCATATCCATCCTGTACAGTAAGTTTTACGGTATAAATACCTTGGGTTACATAACTATGTGTAGGCGCAGTAGCTCCCGAAGTATTGCCGTCTCCAAAGTCCCAAAAGCTTATTAGGCCTGCTGGAGTTGAATTATTTATAAAAGTTACAGTTGCATTGGGGCAGGTTAATGTATCAGCAGTCACAAAATCAGGAATGGGATCAGAAGTGTTTACCTGATTGCCAATCGATAAACTATCCATGCATCCTGCTGCATCTGTAATGATTAGTTTAACTGTAAACGAACCAACCGTGTTATATGTATGTTGAAATGGCGGAGCACTAAAGTTTTGAATTGTTCCATCACCAAAATCCCATTGCCAGTTAATAATTGAATTAACACCATCAGTGACCGATAAATCATTGAATGTGGTAGTTAATCCTGAACATCCACTTGTATTGGTTGCAGAGAAATTTGCAGAGGCACCGTTTATTCTTATATAATTATTTTTTGTAACTACACTAATACATCCGTTTATATCGGTTGTTGTTAGTGTTACAGTATATGTGCCGCTGATACCATATACATGATTAATTACAGATGAAGTTGTTGATATTATGCTTCCATCACCAAAATCCCAATTATAACTAACGATATTTGCTGCAGTGATATTGGTTACAATAAAATCAATAACAGCAATTTTACAGGCAGACAATATGTTGGCATTAAAATCAGGATTTTCATTCACAGTTTTTATAGTATGCTGTATTGTATCTGCACATCCTCCATTTCCTACAATCAGTCTAACATTAAAATTACCATAAGAGGGAAATATGTGTACAGGATTTTGAATACTTGATACTGGTGAGCCGTCACCAAAATCCCACTCCCATGTAAGTGGAGCAATTGATTGATCAGTAAAGCTAAATTCAAGCCTGTTGCCGCAATTAGGCACAGGTGTAAACCTCGCAATAGGCGGCAGCACCCTAACATAGTTGGTTTTAGTTATAGTATCCGGACATCCATTGTTAGTGGCAATTAATCGGATGGGAAAATAACCTGTATCAATATAACTATGTTGCGGATTTTGCAATGTGGAAGAACCTCCGTCACCAAAATCCCAAAGCCATTCATCAGATGGAATAGTAAGGTTTGTAAAATAAACTGGTTGTGTTCCACAAACAGGAATAGGCGCTGCCGAAAAATCAGCAACTGGTTTTGAACCAACTCTTACTGCATTAGTTACTATTAATGTGTCCGTGCAGCCTGTACTTGTTGTTATAATCAAACGAACTGTATAAGTTCCTTGTGCTATATAAGTATAAGTTGGGTTGGCTAATGTAGAAGTGCTTCCATCTCCAAAATCCCAATTGTAAGACGTAACAGCATCTACAGATGAGATAACCGGAACCGGAGAAATTGTATAAGGTATACAGCCTCTTACAGGAAATAAAGGAATACTTATTGTAGCTCTTCGTATGTCAATATAATTTGTTCTTACAATTGTATCTGTACAACCGAACCCATTAGTTGTGATTAATGTAACCGTAAAACTTCCATAAGAGGTATAAGTATGTGATGGGTTTTGAATAGTAGATGTGTTTCCATCTCCAAAATCCCATTGCCAGCTTATTGGTGATCCGGTAGATAGATCCTGAAAGTTTACAGTTAATGGTGGTTCGCATTTGCTTCTTATTGGGGCAGAAAAATCAGAGATAGGTCTTGGATTAACTATTATAGTGTGAAGGATAGAATCAACACAACTTGAATAGGTATTGTAAAGCCAAACGTTATATGTTCCTGGCAAAGTATAACTATGTGTTGCATTAATTGTATTGGTAGTACCACCGTCACCAAATGTCCAAAAAGAACTTACTGGCACCGGAGTTGAAATATTGGTAAATGTGGCGCTTTCATTTATACAGACTAATGTAGGGCTGTTGAAATCGGTAGTAAACCCGCCAATCACTATTGGATTACTTCTAAATGTATCCACACAACCTGCAGAACTGGTAGTTATTAATGTAGCAATAAAAGTTCCGTTGCTTACATAAGTGTGAGTGGGACTAGTAGCTCCTGAAAATGGTGAGCCATCTCCAAAATCCCATATGTAACTAAGCGTTGGAGGCCCAGTGGAGGTATTGGTAAAGTTAATAGTTGCTGGTGCGCTGCATACGGTAGCTTGAGTATGAGTAAATCCTGCTACTACTCCGGTAGTCGAAGTAATATAATTTGGTCGACTGATAGTTCTGGTACAACCTTTATCATTTGTAACTCTTAATGTAATTGTAAATGAACCTGTAGTTACAAATGTAGCCATTGGGTTTTGCTGTGTGGATGTCATTCCATTTCCAAAGTCCCAATACCAGGATACGTTTGAATTGCCAGCACCAGCAAGCGACAAATCTGTGAACTGTACCCGTAACGGAAAGCATCCGCTTAGTGGTGTTCCAGAAAAATTGACTGTTGGTGGCTCGTACACATTGATATATTGAGTTCTCGTCAGCGTATTAGAGCCGTTTGCATTTGTAACAGTAAGTGTAACGGTGTAGGTGCCAGGTGTAAAATAGGACGCAGTTGGATTTTGAAGTACTGATGTATTACCATTTCCAAAATTCCAGCTCCATGATGTCGGGCTACCTGTTGAAAGATCCTGAAAATTTATAATTACCGGTGAACATCCTGCCAGCGGATTGCCTGTAAAATTTGCTACCGGAGCTTGTGCCGAAATTGTTGAAAAGGAGGAAAAAAGCAATAAAGCAGTGATAGAATAGGTCAGGATATTGTAATAATATTTTTTCAACAGTTTAGTCTTTGATTTTGCACAACTTAAGAATCGTTCCTTTTGAGCAAAAAGTATTCCGAAAATAAATATTATCAATAATACCCATTCTTTTTTCCTCGTCGAAATTATGAGAGAATATCGGAATTATGACTTTTGTGAAGCAAGTATGTTTAAGAAGGATAATTTATCTGTTTGATTGGGATCAATCCATTTTGAATAATCATTACAACTTGTCAAGCCGCATAAATTTTGTGTTGGGTCCAATGTTTTGAGTAGCCTCAACATAAGTCCAGCTGTTTTTAGTAATGTTCCAGTTTCCATTGATCTGGTCAAGGGGGTAAATAGCACCGGAAAAATTTGCAGAAGTGGTCATAGTGGATGCATTACCATCCCAAGTACCTGTTTTTTCAACTACTCCATTATTAAAGGCATCAACAGTTTTATTACTATAATATTTAAATTTATAGTTTGCAAAATCTGCAGTTTTTGAGGATCCGTTAAGAATAAAGTTGGTAATCTTCCATTGGCCATCAGTCATTGCTTTTAAAACCAAATCTTCCTGTACTTGCTCAATCGTTTTTTTACAACCCGAAAGCAAAGCAATCAATATCAATATTCCAACTATCCTTCTCATTTACGTTTAAGTATAAAGCACAAATTATGAAAAATAGAAGGGTTATCCAAGGGATTAGTTGATCAGTTTGCAGTTGGCCCTTTTAATTTGTTTAACAGGCATTTTTTTGCAATATTCAAACTGGTACTTAATTTCACATTCATAAAACCTTCCCATGTCAATCTTCAAAAAACTAATTGCGGTTATTCTTATACATAGTGTAACTAGTACAGCTAATGCTCAAAAGCCCGAAAATTTATTAGATAAGTGGGCCGCTAAATCACCCATTGAAAAAGTTTATCTGCATATAGACCGGGACATTTATAGGGCTGGCGAAACGGCATGGTTCAAAGCCTATTTATATTCTGAATTTTTTTCCGATACCATTAGTACCAGTTTGTATGTTGAATTGTTAGACAACTCATCAAAACTTGTAACACAAAAAATTGCTCCTGTTATTTATGGAAGTGCTATGGGGCAATTTGAGCTTTCTGATTCGTTGCAAACAGGTACTTACTTTGTAAGAGCCTATTCTCCTACCATATTAAATCATAGTCATGATTTTTTATACGAGAAAAGGATTCAGATTATTGGTAAACCTCGCAGTACTTCAAAGCCAATTATTTCCAGAACACAAAAACTTGATTTCTTCCCTGAAAGCGGAAATTTTGTAGCAGAATTTCCAAATACAATTGCATTCAAGTACACAGATGCGAATGGAATGCCACAATCAATTTCAGGAACTATTAAAAATGGAAAAGATGAAACAGTAACTACCTTTTCTGTTTATCATGATGGATTAGGAATGTTTGATATAACACCTGTTGCAGGTGAAAAGTATTATGCGTTATTGAACAATGATTCCTACGGGGTCAAATATTTTTTGCCAGAAGTTATTGCAAAAGGCCTTGTCTTCAGACTAATCCCAAATACCGGAGGAAAGGATTTTGAACTTTACCAGAATAGCGATGATTCACTGATGCGAGGCGAATATATGATTGGACAAATGCAACATAAACCTGTTTTCAAATTAGGATTAAACAAAATAAAAAATAATATCAATGGTTTTATAAATACACAACAGTTAAAGTCTGGTATAATGCATGTAACGGTTTTTAATAAAGATGACATACCGTTAGCCGAAAGAATTTGTTTTGTTGATAATAAGGAATATATACAACCGGCAGAATTAGTAATTGATACGTTGAGCTTTGCAACAAGAGGTAAGAATAGTTTTACTTTTTCCTTGCCAGATACCGTTGCCGGAAGCTTTTCAATTGCAATAACAGATCCGGCCTATTCCCTTTCGGATAAAAGAAGTGAAAATATAATCAGCAGTTTGTTGCTTACCGGAGATTTGAAAGGTGAAATTAATAACCCCGCTTATTATTTCTCGTCTGCGGACGACTCAGTTACAACTGCATTAGATATTTTAATGATGACACATGGATGGCGACGTTTCACTTGGGCAAAGCTTCCAGAAATTGCAAACGCACCATTACTTTACAAGGACAAAGGTTTTATTTCTGTAACTGGCCATGTAAATATCCGTGATAGTAAAAAGCCATTAACAGAAAAAGAATTAATGGTCTTACTTTTTTCATTGGAAGACTCCCTCGGCACATCAATGCAAATAATGGATACAGATAAGGAAGGAAAGTTCAGAATGGATTCATTAATATTTTTTGGGAACACAAGATTTTTTGTAGGCGATTTTTTAGGTAAGAATAGTAAGTGGCTTGATCTTTATCCCGATGAAGATTCTATTAAAGCATCTTTTGGAATAAAAGCAAGTAATAGAAGCAGTTTGTTTAGTCCAGCAGAATACGATGAACAACTTTCTGATCGGTTGGCAACTGATTTTGCAAATGCAGAAAAAGAAAAAGGAATTTTATTAGAAGGGATAACCGTGAAAATAAAAAAGAAAACACCAATTGAAGATTTAGAAGAACGTTATACCAACGGATTGTTTGCCGGCTCCTCCGTAAAAACTATTGATTTGGTGAATACTGATGAAAAAATAATACAAAATAATATTTTTGATTATATACAAAGTAGGATTGCTGGAGTAAATGTTGAAAGAACGGGAACAAACTACCAGTTATTTTATCAACAAAGAAGATCGTTAATGAGCGGCCCTATTCCAATGATTTTATACCTCAATGAAATTCAAACACCAGCTATTTTTATAGCCTCAATACCGGCTAATCAGGTAGCTATGATAAAGGTCTTTTCTTCCTTTGTTGGTGCAGAAGGAAATGGAGCTGGCGGTGTGCTAGCTATTTACACTAAGCAACAATCAGATCTTACTAACAGCCTTACCACATCAGCAGATATATTTCAATACAAAGGATATTCTATAATAAAAGAATTTTATTCACCTGATTATACAAATGATATAGTAAAAGAAAAAGCAGCAGGCCAGGATAAGCGAATTACTTTATGCTGGCAACCAGATATAATTATGGACGGTACGATAAAAAAAGTTCCAGTTCATTTTTTTAACAATGACAGGACGAAAAGTTTTAAAGTGGTTGTAGAAGGAATAACCGAAGAAGGTAAAATGGTATTAATTGAAAAAGTAATAGCGCCGCAAACAAAAGGGTTTTAAAGAAGCCCCGGGTTCTTACGGGAACAGCGGGGCTTGTTTTTGCCGGCGAAAACTATTTTGCAGGAAAGCCGGTATTGGCTTTCACTTCGTTTATTTGTTGAGTGTGTCTGTTACTATGTCCAGCTATAAATAAGTATAGTTGATAGCAATCGATCCATCCCACTGGTAATTGAACAACATGGTTACGCAAATCTTCAGTGGTGTTTTTCATATACTTAATATGAGCCATTCTATTGTTCTCAAAATCTATCAAAGCTTCGGCTAACGAAGTATAACCAGTATTTTTGGGTTGAATTGGTTCTGGTGCCTGAGCTTTTTTTGTTCTGTCTTCCACCATTTTTATTACTTGCTCATCTGTTACTTTAATCTCTGTTCTTTTTTCGGGGTTGGCCGGTGCTTTCATGGCACTTTCAAACATTGTCCACAAAAGTTTTTCAGCTGCAGCAATATGAAAAAAGCATTCTTGCACAGACCATTTTTCTGGCGCAGCTTTATAATTTAATTGATCTTCTGATAATCCTTTTGTTGCGCCTATTGCATCTTTATAAGTATCCTTCATCAGGCTCACCGCAGTTTTTCTTTCATCCTTTGAAATGGTATTATCACTTAATGTACCAGCAAGGCCGGTAACAAAGAGCAGTGTAAGTAGAATAATTCCAGTTCTTCGTTTTAGCATCGCAAGCTTTTATAATTAAAAATTGAATAAACTGAAATCCAAAGGGTGGGGAAGGATTGAAAAGATACAAAATAAATTGATGCGGTCAATAAAGAGTTAAGCACAAATTTTATTCTTCATGATTAAGCGGCTTTTTTCTTACCATTCCGCCACGAGTATCTTTAATGCTTTGCATTACGATAAATGCATTAGGATCAATCTTTTCTATTTCACCCGTTAATCTCGTTATTTCCAGACGGGTAACTACTGTAAAAATAATATCTGTTGGGTCGGGGTTGTCGCCGCTTTTGCCATAGCCTCGTTTTCCTGAATAAACAGTTAGACCCCTTCTCATTTTCTCTTTTATCATTTGTACAATTTCTTTGCTATGCGGCGAAATGATTGTTACACTGGTAAACTCTTCTATGCCTTCCAGTATAAAGTCAATTGTTTTAGAT
>Ga0138256_10008487_pt1 | contig 10784 bp, 9 predicted proteins | sample KNB2016incub_MG_FD_105486 | JGI IMG/M metagenome (GOLD analysis project Ga0138256, IMG submission 105486) | Active sludge microbial communities from wastewater in Klosterneuburg, Austria - KNB2014incub_MG | ecosystem: Engineered > WWTP > Activated sludge > Unclassified | place: Austria... | reverse complement strand
GGCGGGGGTGACTCACGCATCGAGCGTGAAGCAGTCATTTTCGTCGACAAACGCGCTGACGCTGAAGCCAATCTCAGCCTGAGCTATCTGGTGGGAAACGTAAACTGGCGTCCCAACTACAACATGCGGGCGGTTTCAGGGAAGGCCAACGTTAAGGTCGAGTACAGCGCGCTGGTCAGCCAAATGAGTGGAGAGGATTGGAACCAGGTCGAGCTTACCCTGAGCACCGCATCGCCGGCGTTGATTGCTCGAGGCGCCACTTTGAACCCGTTGTTTGTGGCGCTTGTGCAGCGCTGCGAGAATGAACCCACAGCCCAGAACGCACAAGATTGGAACAAGCGCCGCAGTGAACTCAAGAAGGAGCAGCAGGAGTCGGCACGCTCGGGCCGCGCTGACAAGAATTACGGCGCAGGCGACGACAGGGCTGCCAACGAGGAACTCGAGAAGTCGCTCAACCGCATCGCCGACGAGATGCAGAAAATGGAGCTGGAGGCAACCGGTGAGGTTGTGCGTCAGGCACGCAGCGAGGCAGAAGGGGTAAGCGTTGAATACCGCCTGCCCGGCACGACTGGCCTGGCCAGCCGCGCCGACCAGCAACTGGTGAAAATCGCCCACGTTGACCTCAAGGCCGAGTTCGCCTTCATTGCGACGCCGGTACTCAGTGACTACGTGTACCTTGAAGCCGAAGCCACCAACGAATCCGAGACCGTTCTGCTGGAGGGATCCTGCACGAGTTACCTGGACGGGCGCTTTGTGGGCCGTTCTATGATTCCGCTGGTAGGTCGTGGCGAGAGCTTCAGCGCAGGCTTTGGCATCGACTCGCAGTTGCGGGTTAGCCGCGACGTGATTGAAAAGAAAGACGAAGTGAAAGGCGGCAATCGTGTTGTGACCTACAAGTACCGCTTGACGATCGCCAACTACAAAACCACCGACGTCACCGTCAGGCTGTTTGAGCGCATCCCGGCCGCGCCAAGAGCGGATATCCGCATCAACCTGCTCGATACGAGCAGCGAAATCAGCAAAGACAGGCTTTACCTTCGTGATCAGCGCCCCAAGGGCGTCTTGCGCTGGGACGTCAGTGTGCCCAAGGGAGCCACCGGCGCCGACACCAAGGAAGTAACCTACAGCTATAGCATGGAATACGACAAGCAAATGGAGGTTGGCCCCAGCAAGTAGGCTAGCCGAGGATTTTTGTAGGGGCGGCCCCTAGGTCGCCCCTACACTCGTTTTATGGATCAGCGCACCAGCCGCTCACAGCGCAACTTTGAACTGGCAGCACCCTACGAAGTGCTGCTGCCTGCGACTTACGAGGAAGGCAAACGCTACCCGCTGGTTGTCGCGTTGCATGGCATGGGCCAGGACGAGAGTGTGATTCGACGCGACCTCGCGCCGCTTTTTGATCGCCCCTGGATCTGGCTGTTTCCCCGCGGACCCTATCCGCTAGAGATTCGTGGGCGTCACGTCATGCGCATCGGCTATGCCTGGTACATGTTTGACGGAGATCAGACACGCTTGCGGCAAAGCATGGATGCTTCCTGCAGACACTTGCTCGCTATCATCGACACGCTCTGGAACACCTGCCGCATCGACCTCTCGAAAGCCGCTGTTCTTGGTTTTTCGCAGGGCGGTTACCTTGCCGGCGTGCTGGGTGCAACCAACCCGATGCGGTTCAAGGCGGCTTGCAGCATTGGAGGGCGCATCAAACACGAGTTTCTGACCGACGCTGCAGCCAAAGCAGGTCCGCGCGTAGCGCTGGCCCAGATACACGGGGGTCGCGATGAGTCCGTTAAACCCCAGCCTGCCCGGGATAGTATTGAAGCAGCCAGCAAGCTTGGCTTCACCCGTGCTGAGTATCTCGAAGACCCTGAAGCTGGCCACGAGATCACTCCGAGAATGGTTGATTGGCTCGGGACCTGGCTGGAGCGCGTGCTATGAGAACTCGGGTTTTGCTGATTGCGGTCATTCTCCTGGGGTCGCTAGCCGGCTGTGCGAATCCTCGTCGCGAAACCGAGCTTTCCCGCCTGCCAGAGACCCGAAAAGCTGCCGCCCACGAGTTGCAGCAGGTGCTTTCCGAGCAAGCCGTCGCGACCCGAGATGTTCGCGTCGAAGACGACCACATGGCTTGGCGGGCTGCGCCCATGCCAGCTCAGGCAGATGCGGCATGGACAGAGAGAACGTTGGACTTCGCCGAGGTGCTTGGGGTTGCCAACTTGGTGGAACACAGGTCAGGCTGGGTGCTTTCAGTTGAGGCCAGCGGTGGGCAGGTAACTTTCTTCGTGGCGGAGCGACTTGGTGCCTTGCGCGCCCGCGCGGCCCTGTTACGCCTCGCAATGCCGGACTAGTCTTTACGGGTTGGACGATCCAGAAGGGGCCGCAGCAGCAAAAGCCACGCAATGCCAGCACCGCAAAGACCCACCACGATCCAGTCCGGGCGCTTACCGTTGATATGCGGTGCCGACAATTCAAATCCCGCCAAGGCCACAAAAATCGGTAACGCCCACCAGCGTTTGAGCCTGTTGGGCTTTTTGCCTGGTTCTTCCATGGCGCCATCTTGCCCGCAATTCGCGCGAGCGCAACATCAACCGTTGGACGTGCGGCGAGGCGTTACTAGACTCGCGCCCCATGCGATACCATCACCACGACCTGCGTGACATGGGCCTGGCTTTCAGCCTGGGCTTTGATTTGCGCCGCGTGTTGGTGATGTCTGTCGCGGCCAGCTGGACTCTGGCAGTCGTTGGGCTTTTTTTCGTGGCGGTTTCGTGGCGTGTGTCAGGCCATGATTTTTCCGGGTCGCTGACAGGCGAGCGACTGGCACAATCCTGGACAATATTCACAGACACCCGGCTGAGCGTTGATCGCGTGTTGCTCTGGGCCGGGATGCTCGGCTTCTGGTGGATGGGATTTGCCCGCATCGTGGCACCTGTTCAGCGAAGCATCGCGCTCGAGGTCGCCCGCGACGAGCGCCTCGATTCAAAACAGTTGAACATCGCAGCCCGTCGGCTTGGCGGTCTCGCTGCTGCCGGGCCGGTGGCAGGGCTGTTTCTGGTTGGGATTTTGTTCCTGGTTGTAGTCGTGTGGGCCTTTCTGGCCAAAATCCCCGGCTTGACCGGAAGCATCAGTTCAGCGCTGACGTTGCCGCTCACCTTGGCCGCGGCTTTGGTTGGCGCCATTGTCCTGCTTGTTGTTGTTGCCGCAATTCCCCTGATGATTCCGGCGGCCGTGGTTGAATGCCGCGACCTGATGGACGTGATTTCGCGTGCCTGTTCCTATGTGGTTCAGCGGCCCCTGCGGTACCTGGCCGGCTTGATCATGAAAAAACTCGTGGTCGTAGCCTCAGCCGCTTTGGGCCTTCTGGTGTTGGGTCTGGCCTGGGCCATGGTGGCTGCCGCCCTGTGGCTCGTAGGCGAGGGCGCTTTGGCAACCCAGCTGATCACACTGGTGTTGCGTGACGGTGGCGAGATCCCGGTTGAATCTCAGGTCACGGTTGCCCTGTTTGGCGGTGTTTTCTATGGCAGCGCATTGCTGACCCTTGGCTGGCTGATGACCGTCAGCGCGGCCACCGACGTAATCCTCTATATGCTGCTGCGCTATGAAGTCGATGGCGTGACTTTTGACGAAATTATGATCCCACAGGAACACCTGGCTCAGCATGGCGTGGTTACGGCCGCAGATACCATGGCCCTGGCGCAGGCGGCCCAAGATACAGCACAGTCCGAAGCTGATGCTGCATTGAAGCCCTGAGCCATCGACACTGATTATCCACAACTTCGGCCCTAGCTGGTCGTTAGACTCATCGGCGCGCCTCGTTCTGGTTGGCGCTGCGACCGCGTTTTCCGGAGCTCGAGATGACTGATCCGCTCACGCTGCAGCTGATGAAAGTCAAAAATCTGCGCGAAGAGAAAGTGTCGATGGTGCTCGAAAAGGCCAAAGACACCGGCATGACGATTGACAACGCACTCGTTGACGCCGGCCTGCTGGGCGAAACTGAAATGCTGAAGTTCTTCGCCCAGGAACTCTCGCTGCCCTTTGAAGAAACCCTGGACAAATACAAGACGCCGGTTCGTTTCGTGGAGAAGGTCAGTGTCAACTTCGCGCGCAACTACAACCTGATTGGACTTGACGAAATCGGCGGCCAGGTTCGCGTCGCCACCTGCCGACCCCTTGATCTTTACCCGATGGACGAGCTGGCTGCGATTTTACGCCAGCCCATTGAGCCGGTGTTGGCGCCGCGCGTGGAAATCAGCGCGCTGATCAACAAAGCGTATGCCCAAAAGAGCGACCTCAACGAAGAAGTTGAGAAGCAGCTTGAAGAAGAGGGGATGCTCGACAGTGACGTCGAGTTCGACGAATCAACCAACATCCTGGATGTCGCCTCGGCGGCGCCAATCATCAAGCTGGTGAATACGATCCTGGCGCAGGCCTTGAGAATGCGCGCCTCTGACGTTCACATTCAGCCCTTTGAGCACAAGCTGCAGGTCCGGTTCCGTGTTGACGGCGTGCTTTACGACATCATGACGCCCAACAAGAAGCTGCAAGACGCGGTTACGGCACGCATCAAGGTCATGGCAAAGATGGACATCGCCGAACGCCGTCTGCCTCAGGACGGCCGCGCCACGATCAAGATGGGTGACAACGAAGTTGACCTGCGTATTTCCACGGTGCCCACCAATTTCGGCGAGCGCGTCGTCATCCGTTTACTCGACAAATCAGGAAAGACTTACAACATCGACGACATCGGGTTCCTGCCCGAGAATCTGCGCATGTTCAAGCAGTACTTGACCTACAGCAACGGGATCCTCCTGCTAACGGGTCCCACAGGCTCGGGCAAGACGACCACTCTGTATGCCGGGGTCACGGCCATCAACAAGTCAGACCTGAACATCATGACCATCGAGGACCCCATTGAGTATCACATGGCGGGTGCCTCTCAAATCGAGGTCAACGAGAAGAAAGGTTTGACCTTCGCGCGAGGCTTGCGCTCGCTGGTGCGCCAAGACCCGGACGTAATCATGGTCGGCGAAATCCGCGACCTGGAAACAGCACAGATCGCCATTCAGTCAGCACTCACCGGACACCTGGTGTTTTCGACGCTGCACACCAACGACGCGCCGAGCACCATGACGCGCCTAGTAGACCTCGGTGTGGAGCCGTTCCTGGTGTCATCGTCCGTTCTATGTGTCGTAGCCCAGCGCCTCGTGCGCCGCATCTGTTCTGAATGCAAGCACGAGTATGTCCCCGATACTGCGGAGCTGCACGGGTTCGACCTGACGCTGGCCGATTTGCGTCACGGGCACCTCTGGAAGGGCAAAGGCTGTCCAGCTTGCTTCAATACGGGCTACACCGGCCGAACCGGTATTCACGAAGTCATGCCGATCACCGAAACGCTCAAACAGCAGATCGTTGACAAAGTTCCGTCGGGCGAAATCAAACGAGTGGCCGTCAAGGAAGGCGGCCTCAGGACGCTACGCATGGACGGAATTCAAAAAGCGCTTGTGGGTCACACCACGCTCGAAGAAGTTGCCACCATCACTCAGCGCGACACGTTTTAGCAGCGGGCACAAATGCAAAAGCCAGCCGCTTTGCCGGCTGGCTTTTGCATTTTTTGGTTCGTAGCGCAAAACGCGGGAATTGATGGAGCCGAGAACCGTAGTCGACTATTTCTTCGACGGGCCGGTGGCCGCGAAGGCGTCCGCTCCGTTCATAGACTGCCACCATTCAATGGTCGCTTTCAGGTCAACGAGCCACTCGCTTCCCTCTTTCTTGAGCACAATCGAGCGAACCGCCGAGGTGCTGTCACCAAAATCGAATGTCGCGCCAAGGCGCGCGGTGCTTTCTCCGTCCATCGCGGCCAGGTCGTCATTGACGCTCACGTCCTTCACTTCGCAGAAGAACTGGATGTCAAGTACATCCTCAAGCGTGAACTGGGAAGGCTTCTTATCGGCTTGAATCGACAAAGAATCCGGCAGCCCTATCGGGCCTTTGCGCTGTGCCGGCAGAACACAGGCGGCGAAGGCGGCCTTGTCCTTCGATTTCAGTGCCGCAATCGCCTTGGCGTGATGGGAATTCGCCTCCGGCGGGATGCCCGCGCCGCAACCCGTAACAAACAGCAGCACAAGAAGGGAAATGCTCGCGAGGTAGCGCATGATTCACTCCGAAAAATGATGCCACGAAACAGGTATCAGGCACCGATCGGCACCATTTCTAAGGCCGTTTCGCCAGTTGTCGAGGCCGCGGCTATGAGAGGCGCTTCCGGACTGCCTGACAAATTCCTGAACCACATCCTGGTCTCATGTTCCTCTCATCTTGGGGACCTAGATTGGCGTGCGTTCATTTCGCAAACCACCTGACGGGAGGAAGAACCATGCAAGAATTCCCACTGTTGCCTGATGTACGAAAGCTGTTTGCCGTTGGCATCTGGCTGGCGCTTGTTGCCGGCTTGCTGCTGAATGGTTGCGCCAGGAACGAAGAGTCAAATTCAGCGCGCAGCGAACCGGCGGTACCCGACGCCGTCGTTGACCCCGCGTTTGCTTCAGCGCTTTTCACAAACCCCTCTCAAATCACCAACCCCTACTTCCCGCTCACACCCGGCAAGACGCGCGTATTTCTCTCGGTAACAGAAGATGGTGTTGAGGTTACGGTTCTTGAGGTTCCAAGTACCCCACGCGTTGTGGCAGGCGTTGCATGCCGCGTCATGCGCGACAGGGTATACCTGGATGATGTGCTGATCGAAGACACCGAAGACTGGTTCGCCCAGGATGACGCGGGCAATGTCTGGTACATGGGCGAGGATGTCGACAACTACCACTACGATGCAAACGGCGTGCTCATTAACGTCACGCATGAAGGTTCCTGGGAAGCCGGTCTGGATACCGCGGGCATTGGCAGCGTTGCCGTCGCCGGCATTGCCATGATGGCGACCTTTGTAGCAGGGGACTCCTATGCGCAGGAAAACTACGGTAACCAGGCTGAAGATGTTGCCCGAATTGAAGCGCTAAACGTCCCCATCACGCTGGAGAATGGCGTCACCTATCAATGCCTGAAAACGCGTGATTGGAATCCGGCAGTAGGCGACTCTCACGAGTACAAGTACTACGCATCGGGCGTAGGATTGGTCTATGAACATCCGGTGGGCGAGCCGGAATCAACCAGCCTGGTGGGGACTTTCCTGGTCGGCCCCACCCAGGTTCCGAATTTTGGCGCGGCGGTGTTCACGAACCCGACGAACGTTACAAACCCATTCTTCCCCCTGGTTCCTGGTGAATCACGCACCTACACCAAGGCGACCGATGAAGGCCTCGAGACCATCACGATTGCCGTGCTGACGACGACTCGCGTGGTCAACGGCGTCACCTGCCGTATTGTTCGCGACACGGTTTATCTGGGCGGCGTTTTGATCGAAGACACCGACGACTGGTACGCTCAGGATGATGCAGGCAACGTGTGGTACATGGGCGAAGCGGTGCAAAACTACAACTACAACGCCATGGGCGTGCTGGTGAACATCACCAATGAGGGTTCCTGGGAAGCCGGAGTGGCGGGCGCACAGCCGGGATACAACATGTTGAGCAGCAACGCACCCGGCCAGTCCTACTATCAAGAATACGCTGCTACCATCGCTGAAGACGTTGCCATGGTGGTCCGCCTTGACGCCACAGTCGGTCTTTCGGGAACAACCTACACGAACTGTCTGCAAACGCTGGAGTGGGCGCCGCTCTCGCCCGGCCAAGTGGAATACAAGTTCTATGCGCCCACGGTTGGGCTGGTTCACGAGATTCGTCCCTTGGCCCCCGAAGTCGAAGAGGACAGCCAGCAAGGTGGTTGCAGCGCTCAGGACGAGAAGGACACACCCAGTCTGCTGATCATGCTGGGCCTGTTGCTGGCAGCAGGCTTTGCTGTTCGCCGGTTCGCGGCGACAGTTCGTTCTAGCTAATCGCCGCAGTCCCCCGGAAGCTGCGTTGTGCGGCTTCCGGCGGATTCGACGAAATGGACCATTTCCAATACCGGTTTCAGCAAGGAGAGCATTCATGCTAAAGAAAACCCTCGCTATTGTTCTTTCGGTGTTTTTGCTGGCACTGTGTTCTGCGGGCATTGCAGGCCAGGCCGACAAACCTGCACCCAAGGACGAGACGTTGACCCTGGACAAAGTTCCGGAAGCAGCGCGCAATGCACTGAAGAAACTAATGGGTGACAATGCGGCCACAAGCCTGGCCCAACGGGGCAAGAAGGACGCCATAAGATATGAAGGGCACTGGACGGCTGACGGAAAAAAGTATGAGGCCGTGGTGAAAGCCGACGGGACTCTGATTTTGACGGAAGCAGAAGTTGACGCCAAAGAAGTCCCTGAGGTGGTGCAAAGCGCCGCAAAAAAGGCCGCAGCGGAGGGCGCAACGCTGGCTTTCATAAAGATTCGCCAGGAGCAGAAGGACAAAACGTTCTTCGAGGTCAGGGCCACGAAGAACGCCAAAACTCAGGAATTCGTGTTTGACGCAGCGGGCAAGGAAGTCGATGACGATGTCGCGGACGAAGAAACCGAGGACGATGACGACGCCAGTTCTGAGGACTAACTCCTGCAAGTGAGTCACATGCGGGCGCGTGCCGAGTGCCGCGCCCGCGTTCACACCTTTGGGTGCCATCGTGCGAATTCTGGTTGTCGAAGATAACACACCCATTCGCGAGTCCATCGTGCAGGCCCTCACCGAAGAGGGTTTCGCAGTGGATTCATCGGGCAACGGCAAGGAAGGTCAGTGGTACGCGCTTGGCAATCCCTATGACGCCGTGGTCCTGGACCTGATGTTGCCAGAAATTGACGGGCTCTCGATTCTGAAATCCATGCGCAGCAAGAACGTTCGCTCCCATGTGCTTCTGCTCACGGCTCGCGATGGTGTTAGCGACCGGGTAAAAGGCCTCGATTCCGGCGCTGACGATTACCTGGTAAAGCCCTTTGCCATGGCCGAACTTGTTTCGCGCGTGCGGGCGTTGGTGCGACGTCAATACGACAAGAAAGCGCCCCTCATCAAGGTGCGCGACCTCGTACTCGATACTGCCAATCGCAGCGTCAAGCGCGCCGGAAAGGCAATTGACCTCACGGCTCGCGAGTTTGCCCTGCTTGAGTTTCTCGCCATGCGTGCGGGGCAGGTGGTCAGCCGCACCGAAATTTGGGAACACGTCTACGATTTTCATTCCAGCGCCACCAGTAACGTCGTTGACGTTTATGTTGGCTATCTGCGCAAGAAACTTGACATCTTGGGCGAACCCAGCCTGATTACCACGCGACGCGGCCAGGGATACGTTTTGGCGGAGAATGGATGAACTCTCTGCGAAGCCGACTGGCCCTGGGCGCATTTGCGGGCACCTTGTTGATAGCCACGCTAGCGGGCCTGCTGCTTTACTGGCTGTTGCGCGCCGACCTGATTGCACAACTCAATGCAAACACGCTTGCCCGTGCCAAAGGCCTGATAGTGCTGATCGATTACGATGAAGACGGTTACCAGTTTGACTGGGAATCCGACGGGCCGGCACATGCAGCCGCGCTGCCAGAGTATTTCGTGATTCGTGAAGCTGCCGGAGAAACTCTCCGACACTCGAAGGCACTGGCCGGTTCAAATCTGGTATGGCCACAGATCCCCGAGCAAGGACATTCCGTCGAGCCCATTCAACTCGGCGGTGGCCTACATGCTCACGCGGTTGTCATGCGCTTTATGCCGCGCGTTGATAAAGCTGCGCGCGACAAACCCCAACCGCTGGAACTTCTCGTGGCGGAGCCCACGGCGGGGCTTGAAGCGCAGCTTGATCGAGTTGGCGTGATTGTTCTGCTTACGGCTCTTGCAGCAATGGCTATCGGCTTTTTCGCTATCTGGCTTATCGTGCCGCGCGCACTAAGGCCGCTGAATCGCATCGCCGATGAAATCGGGTCGCGCGACGGACGGTCCCTGACGCCGCTCAATTCCGGACCCGTTCCGCGCGAGTTGCAAGCGGTGGTCGCCCAATTGAACTCCCTGCTGGCTCGCGTTTCAGAAACTCTGCAACGCGAGCAGGAGTTCTCTGCGGGCGCGGCGCATGAACTTCGAACCCCGCTGGCGGGCATACGCGCTAAACTTGAATTGGCGTTGACCCGCACCCGCTCACCGGAGGAGTACCAGATACTCGCAGGCTCAACACTGCAAATCGCGCTAGAGATGCAAACGCTAATCCAGAGCCTGTTGCAGTATGCGCGAGGTGCGGGTGCAGCCGAAGCGCGCGAACCCGAGTCGGTTGACACCGGCGACTTTCTCCGCCAAGCGTGGCGACCTCACGCGGAGCAGGCCGCAAGGCGAAACATCGTCGTCGAATGGTTGCCTGGAGACGGCGTGGAGATTTCGACGCGCACCGATCTGCTCAGCGTCGTGGCTCAGAACCTCTTCAGCAATGCGGTTTCCTACGTGAATGAAGGCGGGCGGGTCACCATTGAGTGCACCGGCAGCCAAGCCGGAGTGAAGGTGAAAATCTCAAACACCGGCTGCCAACTCCCGCCGGAATCGGCCAAGCGCGTGTTTGAGCCGTTCTGGCGCGGCGACGCAGCCCGAAGCGGAGGAGACATTCACGCGGGAATGGGCCTCGCAATCACCAAGCGAATGGTCTCGGCCCTGGGCGCGGCAATTGACGCCGAGATTACCGGTGACTTGTTCGCCGTTATTCTTCACCTGCCTCGAGAAAACAGAGCCAACTGAACGCCGATTAGTCGTATTTGCGTGGCACGGGGGCCATGATGCCCATTTTCACCTGCCCATAGCTGATTTCAGGTTCGG
>Ga0138256_10008486_pt1 | contig 10784 bp, 6 predicted proteins | sample KNB2016incub_MG_FD_105486 | JGI IMG/M metagenome (GOLD analysis project Ga0138256, IMG submission 105486) | Active sludge microbial communities from wastewater in Klosterneuburg, Austria - KNB2014incub_MG | ecosystem: Engineered > WWTP > Activated sludge > Unclassified | place: Austria... | reverse complement strand
GACGCATCTAGGGCGTAGGAGATGCGCGTCACGGAGCTCTTGCTGGAGAGGCCCTGCACCTGACTTGAGGTAATCACGGCTGGAGTGCCCTTCTTGATCGCCTGTGCGTCCTTCTCGGGCGCCCGCACCTGAATGCGCACGCGCTGGAAGTCCATGAGCGTCAGGATCACCCCGGAGTTCGCCGCAACGAATGCGCCGGGATCGACCCTGCGTTCGGTGACCACGCCGGAAAATGGCGCCGTAATGTGCCCGAAGGCGAGCCGGGTCTCGACGCCCGAAAGCCGTGCTTCGGCGATCTGAAGCTTCGCCTTCGCCTCATCGACGCGCTCGGCGGAGACAAGGTCGGGCGCTTTCTCGATCGCGTTCTTGAGGCGGTCATAGTTCGTGCGCGCAACTGCAACTTCGGCCTGGTACTGCGTGCGGTCCGCAAGCAGCTCCGGCGCTTCGACGACCGCGAGGACCTGGCCTTTGGCGACCTTGTCGCCTGCGTCGACTGAGATCGACTTTACGAAGCCGCCGAGGCGGGTAATCAGCACTACCTGCTGGTAGGGCGCGACAGAGGCGGGCAGGGTGATCTTGCGTTCCTCCGGCGCCTTGGCGGCGGGCGCGCCGGACTGCGGCGTCTGGGCTAGCGCCGAAGCGCCCAGGCAAAGGCCGAGCAGGGCCACGTAGGTGAGAGGGACGATCCTCATGGCGACACTCCATCAGCCTGTTCGATATCGTCAGGGTGCAGCGACACCTGCCTGCGCGTCGCGCGCCCGCGCGTAAGCGCGAACAGGGCCGGCAGGACCAGCAGCGTAGCAATCGTGCCGCCGAGCAGTCCGCCCAGGACAGCGCGCCCGAGAGGCGCTGTCTGGTCGCCGCCTTCGCCTAGGCCCAGAGCCATGGGCAGCATGCCGGCCATCATGGCGAAGCTCGTCATCAGGATTGGGCGGAGGCGGCTGGTCGCCCCGTCCACCGCCGCGTCTTGCACCGACAGCCCACTCAGGCGGCTGCGCTCGGCAAAGGCTATCAGGACAATCGCGTTCGCAACCGCGACACCTAAAGCCATGATCGCGCCCATGAAGGACTGCAGGTTTAAAGACGTATTGGTAATCCAGAGCATGAGGACAACGCCCGCAATGACCGCCGGAACGGTCGAGAGGGTCAGAAGACCCAGCGTCGGTGACTGGAAGTTGGCGATGAGGATCAGCAGGATCATGACGACGGCCGCCCCGAGGCCAACACTTAGATTGCCGAGAAGCTTGTCCAGAGGTTCGGCCTGACCACGAAGCGTTACGGTGGTTCTTGCCGGTACATCACCCGCACGCTTGATGGCATCGCGAACTCCGGCCGCTGCAGCGCCCAGATCGATGCTCTCTATGTTCGCAGTTACGCGAACTGTCCGCTGACTGTTATAGCGGTCGTACTGGCCGACGACCTTTGTCTGCTCGACGCTGGCGACGTTGCGCAGAAGCGTGGATTGCGCGCCCTTGGGGCCGACGGGGAGATTGTTGATGTCATCGACCGAGGTTTGCGAGAGAGACGGCACCTGCACCTGTATCTGATACGAGATGCCCGACCCTGGCGCCGCCCAGTAGATCGGTTGGGTGAAGCGGCTGGACGAGGTAAGCGGCGCAAGGGATCGCACGACATCGCCGGTCGTGATCCCGAACTCGCCCCCGCGCTCCCGGTCGAAGGCCACGGAGACGGCGGGATAGTCCAGTGTCTCGTCGAACTGAACGTCTCGCAGATACGGCAGCTTGACCAGTTCCTGCCGGACTTTCTCGGCGAACTCGCGATCATTTTTCAGGTCAGCGCCGCTGACTTCGACGGAGATCGGCGTCGATGCGCCGAAGCTCATCACGCGGCTGACAATGTCGCTCGGCTCGAATGAGACCTGAAGCTCGGGCAACTCGGCGGCGAGCTTCTGTCGCAGGCGTTCTCGGAACTCCGGAAGCTTGATGCCGGCTGACTTGTCGAGCGCGAACTGCAAGACACCTTCGTGCGGCCCGCTGTTCCACAGGTAGATGAGATTGATCGGATAGTTGGGCGCATGAACGCCGACCAGACCGAGACTTTGCTCGACGTGGCCCGCGCCAGCTTCGCGCTCGACGATCTCGCGAAGATGCTGTGCATACTCGACCGTCTTGTCGAGATTGGTGCCCGCCGCTGCGCGGAACCGCACCTGGATTTCGCCGGTATCGCCAGCCGGGAAGATCGCGATCCCAAGCCTTGGTGCAACAAGGGCAATCGCTGCGCCCGCAACCAGCACATAGGCGAGCGCAACGAGTAGTGGCAAGCGGACAGCGCCGCCCGTGATCCGCGCATAGAAGCGAGCGCCAGCCGGTCGATGCTCTGGGTCTTCGGCCTTGTGCGCCTGCCGCTTCAGGAACCAGACCGATAGGATCGGCACCAGTGTGAAGGCGAGAATGTAGGACGCAACCATCGCAAAGCCGACCGCGAGGGCGAGAGGCGCGAACAGAGCCTTCGCCACGCCTTCCATGAGGAACGAAGGCACGAAAACGCCAAGCACGCACAGCATGGCGACGAAGAGGGGGCCGCCGACCTCGCGGGCTGAGTTCAGCGAGGCGCGCGCTGCACTCGCCCCGCGCGACATCTGGGAGTGGATGTTTTCGATAGCGACGGTGGACATGTCGACGAGGATACCGACGGCCAGGGCAAGGCCGCCCAAGGTCATCAGGTTGATCGTGGCGCCAGTCAGCCACAGGGCAACCGCAGCCGACATCAGGGCGACAGGGATGTTGATCACGACGATGAGCGCCGAGCGCCAGTCACGCAGGAAGAACAGAACCATGAGGCCGGACAGGAGCGCGCCCAGAGCGCCTTCCAGCGCCAAGCTGCTGATCGACTGCGTCACGAAGTAGGACTGGTCGAACTGGTAACTCACCTTCACGTCATCCGGCAGCGCAGCCTGGAATTTCGGAAGGTTGGCCTTGACGCTCTCGACCACCGTCAGGGTCGAGGCGTCGGCACGCTTGGTGACGGGGATGTAGACAGTGGGCCGTCCATTGGCGAGCGCCACGCTGGTCTTTAGGTCGGATGCGTCCTTGATCTCGGCAAGGTCGGAAAGGTGAAGCACGGCGCCGCCGGAGCCTCGGATCGGCACATGCTGCAGGTCGCCAATGTCGCGCACGACCGAGTTGACCGGAACGATAGGATACTGGCCGTCGAGGTTGATATTGCCGGACGGGCTGATCAGGTTCGACTGCGCAACGGCACTAACGATGTCGTCTGCGGAAACGCTGTTGGCCTGCATGCGCTCGGGACTGGCGGTGATCACAATCGTTCGCGCGCTACCCCCGAACGGAGGCGGCGCCGACACGCCGGGCAATGTCGCAAACAGCGGTCGGACCGTGTTGAGCGCGAGGTCTTGAATCTGCGCAACCGTCTTGGTCTCGCTGGTGAAGACAAGATTGCCCACTGGCACGCTGCCCGCGTCAAACCGCGTTATGAAGGGCGGCACCGTGCCCGGCGGCATGAACGCTCGCGCCCGGTTCACATAGGCAACCACCTCCCCCATCGCCTGCGACATGTCCGTCGTCGGATAGAACTGCAGCTTGATAACCGCAGCTCCCTGGATCGACTTGGACTCAATGTGCTCGATGCCGGTGATGTAGAGGAAGTGGTACTCGTAGTAGTAGGTGAGGAAGCCCTCCATCTGGGCCGGGTCCATGCCGCCATAAGGCTGGGCCACGTAGATCGTCGGCACGCCAAGTGAGGGAAAGACGTCCTTGTCCATTTCCCGCAGCGCAAATACCGACGTCAGAAGGACGCCGAGAATTGCGACCAGGATAGTAAATGGCCGTCTGAGGGCGGTGCTGACCATTGAGGTTGCTAACTTGGCCGGAGTTGAACAAGAAGCTCGTTCGCCCGCTTGCCGAGCCGGCTTGCCGAACCGGACCGCTGGAACGCGAATTGTGGGAGCCGGGACTCGGGACCATTTCCGGTCGTGATCGACAGAAGCATGCCGCCAGCCAATCGCAAGCCGCTCGTCCTAAGCGTCGAGCGAGAGCCCGGCGCCACCAGATACGTCATTGTGAAGTCCCCGACGAGCCACGCTATCGCATCACGATATCGCCAACCGACGGTAAACAAAAGCTCTGGCGTCGTCTCAATCGGAAAGGGCGTCCGAAGATCGCCTCGGAGGAGAGCTGTTGGGCAAGGTTGTTCACATTCTCGCGATGGTCGCGATGTCTTGGCCCTCCGCACTACGGCGGACGGACGACCGCTAGCAGGCAAACGCACGGCGGCGTGTTCGGCCAAGCGCGGCGTTCGGTTCACGCAGGACTCAACAAAATGGCGGCGGGAAGTCCTTGACGCTGCGGAGATTTCGATGCCTGGACCGCTTCGACCGCCCTTGCAGCCCTTGCCGAGTCGCGTTGCCTGGCTCGGACGGCTTCCGGAATTGCGGCTTCGGCTGGCGACGTCGTAGGAGTTGCTTATCGGCTGCGAGCGCCGATCAGCGCAGATTCAGGGCGTTCGTCAGGTCGCCCATTGGCGGCGCGTGAGCCGCTTTGAGCGCGCCATCGCGAGCAGCGATGCCGGGCAGCAGGTCGAGCCCGAACCGCCGGCTTATGAGGCGCAGAATGGAGGCCGTGTCGTATTGCGTGTGGTCCACCACTCCACGCTTCGCGAGAGGAGAAATGATGATTGCCGGTATCCGTGTGCCGGGCCCGAGGAGATCGCCCTTTGGCGGCGGAGCATGATCCCAAACGCCGCCGAACTCATCGTAAGTAAGCACGATCAACATCGAGCTCCATTGGGGGCTGCCTTGCAGCCGGGCAATGAGGTCCGCAATCCTCGCGTCGCCGTCGGCGAGGTTGGCGTATCCTTCATGCTGGTTGTAGACGCCCTCCGGCTTGTAGAAGGCGACCGCGGGCAGGCTGCCCCCAGCGATGTCCGCAAGTAGGTCCGAATAGTCCTTCAGGTGCGCAGCGCGATCTGCCGCATGCGTTACGGGATCGAACGCTGCGTAATAATTGAACGGCTGATGGTGCGCCTGAAAGTCAACATTCGCCGCCGACGACACGCCGTTGGCGTCGCCCGCGTAGATCACCTTGCGCTTGAGACCTGGAGCTTGGACGCCATCGCTAACCGCCGCATCCCAGGCGCCCGCATACCATTTCCAGCTCACGCCCTTTGCAGTCAGAAGATCGCCGATAGTCGTGTTGGAGAGAGGCGGCAAGGTGGTCGCCTTTCCCGGGTCGGCGTAAAGCGAACGATCGGCATCCGTCGGCGGGTTGCCGCTTGGCTGGTAGGTCGGCTGCATCGTGTTCACCGCATAGAACTTGCCGTCGCCGAAATAGTTTTTCGGCGCGATGTTGCCGCTCATCACGTAAGAGGGGGGACCATCCAGCGCCGAAACTGGGCTGGAGGCTGCAGTGGCGAGTTGCGGCGTATACTTGCCTTTCTTGTCGGTCTTGAGGACCGCGACGGAAGGTTTCGCAGGCGCGATGTTCGCGTCTGGATACTCCGGAGCGCAAGCGCAGATGAGATATTGATGGTTGAGAAATGAGCCACCGAAGGCGCCCTGGAAAAAATTGTCGGCAAGCACATACTGTTTCGCCAGACCATAGATAGCCGATCCGCTGTAGTCGAAGTGGCCCATTGTGAGGCCGCCGGCGTCCGCCCATGCCGCGAACATGTCGTTCCTGCCGCCATTGATCTCCATCTGGTTCTCGAAGAACCGATGATAAAGGTCGCGCGTGACGGTCGAGGCCGTGAGCGTCGCGTTCGCTGCCTGCTGGAACGCCGTTTCGATCGGAAAGGGCCGGTTGGGCAGACCGGCGCTTTGCGCTTGATTTACGACCGGGGCGGCGCCACGAGCCGTCACGCCGCCCCAAGTCTGCGGCAAGGTCGCAAGGACGGTCTTTCCGTCTCGATCCTTTTGAGGGACATAGGCGCGAGTCGGCTTGCCGTCTGCGCCGAGCACGGCCCCCAAACCGTTCGCTCCGGGGAATGCGCCGAAGAGGTTGTCGAAGGAGCGGTTCTCCGCATAGATCACCACGATGGTTTTCACGTTCGCCTGCAGGGCCGCGGTTACATCGGCTCGGGAGGAGGCCAGCGGCGCGGCGGTCTGGCTGGTGCAGCCGGACAGGGCAAGGATTGCAGCCGATAGGCCGAACAAGCCTGGCGCGACAGATTGCAGGAATCTATTCATTGATGCTCCATCAATTAGCCGCGTGGGGATCGTTCCAGCATGTGTGCGATGGGGCCGCAAGCCTATCGGAGACTTACCGGACCAATTTCAATCAAACCAGACAATGGAGCTTGGGGCGCCGCGTGGCGGGCCGCCTTCGCGCGTCTCGGGGTTGTCGAGGTCGAGTATCGAAATTTTCCTTCGCCGCCCTAGTGAACGCCACGCTAGCCATCGTCGCGATTCAAACGCTAGACGGGTGCGCGCCAATCGAGACCTCGCACTCCGGCCCGAATTCATTTTACGCCCGCAATTTTGAGAGGCGTCCGAGCGCGGGCGAACTCTCAGCGCTGGGTCGATCGCTATTTGCCGACAGGTCCTTGTCAGCATCAGGAGAGCTCGCCTGTTCGTCCTGCCATGATCCTGCCCACGCGTATGGCCCGGCCACTAATAAGCCAGTCGTGTTCGGTGGCCCGGACATGTCGCTCCCTGGGGTTCGCGCAATTCCATCGTTGACCTACCAGCAGGCAGTTCCACCTTTCAGCGAGCACTTCAGCGAGACAGACGGTGACGACAGCATTGACCAGGGACCCGCAGGAGGAAGGGGGTGGGACGGTCGAGCGGCATCGGCTCACGAGCAGGCGGCCATCCCCTTGCTATCGCCCTTCGAGATGGCGAACGCTGACAGCGGTGCGCTGGTAGGCCGGTTGCGCCGCTCCCCGAACGCGGCGCTCTTTCGCGCCACGTTTGGAGAGCATGTTCTGGACAACGCGGCCTTGAGCTGGAACGGCGCCCTCCTCGCGCTGGAAGTGTTTCAGCAAAGCGCTCCGGACTTCTATCCCTACACCAGCAAGTATGATGCCTGGTTGCGTGGAAAGATCGAGTTGAGCGCGGACGAGCATCGAGGGCTGGAGCTTTTCAACGATCCGGCCAAAGGCAACTGCGCACAATGCCATCCCAGCTCCATCAAGCGCGGACAGTTCCCCCAGTTCACCGACTATGGTTTTGTTGCTCTTGGCGTGCCCCGCAACGCCAACATTCCCGCCAATCAGGATCCGGGGTACTTCGATCTTGGCTTGTGCGGACCCTATCGAGCAGCCTTCACCAACCGAGCGGATTATTGCGGCCTCTTCAGGACCCCCTCTCTTCGCAACGTGGCGCTGCGAAAGACATTCTTCCACAATGGCGTCTTCCGCGACCTCACGGATGTCCTGCATTTTTACGTGGAGCGGGACCTTAGTCCTGAGCGGTTTTATCCCGGTAGGAGCGATGGAGCCGTGAACAAGTTCGACGATCTACCGTCGCGCTTCTGGCTTCAAATCAATGTCGAAGCGCCCTTCCGAAACGGCGGCGGCAAGCCCGCGCTCACGGAGGATGAAATCCACGACATCATAAACTTTCTGGGCGCCTTGAGCGACGGGTATCAATCGGCATCTCTCGACTCCTCGGAGCCTTAGTTTCGGATGAGCGTCGCTTTGTGTGAACAAGCGTGCGATCTGGACGCCGATCGGCATGCCACCGTGTTGATTTCACTGGAGGCTGAAGGGTCCTCTTCCGGCGCCGGTTCACAGCCTTACCCACCGATCGCGATTGGCAGGTAAGAGGGAAGGTCTATTTCCGCCGTCGCGCAATCTCCCGATAGAGCGCTTCGGGACTGGCGCCGATTTCAAGCGCCACGCCCCTCCAGCCTCCTTTGTCAGGAAGCCTGCCATGTTCGGCGATCCAGGCATCGAGACGTTCGGCGACTGTACGGAGCGAAAGAATCTCGGCTCGGCGGCGAGCGTTTCGAACCTCTCCAGAGAGGTGGATGGCCCAAGCTTGCGCGAACTCCGGGTTGGACAGGAAGAGCTTGCGTAGGGCGCGCCGGGCGATGAGCGTAGCTCTAACCAGTTCGGTTGTGATCGCATCGCAATGATAGGACGTCGTGAAGAGCGATGCTTCAGCGAGGATTGATCCCGCAGACGCACGCTGGAGCACCAAGGCGCCGCCGCCGCGATGGGCGCGGATCAGTTGAACGGCGCCGGACTCAATCAGGAACATGTTCTGAACAGGGTCGTCGCGACGGAACAGGTGCCGACCTTGCTCGTACGTGCTTTGCTGGTGCGGAAGTGAGCGAAGCCAGTTGATCATGATAGATATCATGCTCCTTCCAATTGAATGATGGCAAGAAGTCGATGTTCCCGTTGCCTGTACAGAAAGAAGATCCATGAAACCGCTGCTTCTCGCCTCTGCGCTTGTGCTGCTGTGCTTCCCCTCCGCAGTTGCACAGCAGGTGGATCACCCGCACATGGATCACGACAAGATGATGGCAGCGATGGCTCCAGGCGCCATGCCCCAGCAGACCGGAGAAGCGGCGTTCGCTGCTATCCAGGAAATCGTGGCACTGCTCGAGGCTGATCCAGCGACAGACTGGTCGAAGGTCAATATCGAGGCGCTGCGCCAGCACTTGATTGACATGAACAACGTCACACTGCAGGCGTCGGTGAAGGTCGTCGACAACAAATCGAGCATTACGTTTGTGGTGTCTGGCGAAGGCGCAGTACGCGAGTCGGTCCGACGCATGATCATCGCTCATGCGGCGACCATGACTGGCGTCGATGGTTGGAAATACGTCGCGGCGCAAACCACCACCGGCGCCAATCTCACTGTGACGCCCCCGGATGTGGCATCAATGCAGAAGCTGCGAGCGCTTGGGTTCATAGGGATGATGACGCGCGGCATGCATCACCAACAGCATCACCTCATGATCGCCCGCGGGATGTCGCCGCATCACTAGCTACGCATAGACATTCAGCGGCTGTCGCGATGCCAGAACTTCCAATCCGACCCTTGCGCGCCACGGCCACTGCCTCGTGCCGACTGTTGGAGGCGCCAGTTCAGGAGCGGCGCCCTTCGGCAGGCGACCCCTGGCGGTCGCCTGCGAAACCCTGTCGCCGCCTGTTGCGGCTGACAAGACGCGCGCACTACCCAATCGGCACCCTCATGCGGGCGCTTGGCGAAGCGCCGCGACCGGCTTACGGTGACGGCCGATGGGGATGGAGTCCCCCGACAACCGCCACTCAGGCTGATGACTCCTACCAAGCGCACGAAAGTGCGTCGGGTAGGAGTGCGTCGCATCTCTTGCCCTGCGATTGATGAAGGGATGGCGATGCCGAGCTGCACACATGAACCGCGGACATTCAATCCAAGCTACGCGCCAACAGTCACGCATCAGGAGCGCTTCACATGATGCGCGAGCTTTTCCTGGGGCTGGTCGTTTTCCTCGGCGCCGGTGCGGGCGGCGTGCTCCGCCACACTGTCAATCGCCTTGCGCCGTTGGTCCTTCCGATGACGTTTCCGGTCGCGACATTCTTCGTCAATATCGTCGGTTGTTTCGCGATGGGCGTGCTGGCCGGCTGGTTCACCTTTCGCGGCGAGGCAAGTGGTCAGACTCTCCGGCTCCTCCTCACAACCGGATTGCTCGGCGGGTTCACGACCTTCTCGGCATTCTCGCTCGACGCCGCGCTCCTGTGGGAGCGCGGCGAAACGGGCCTCATGGTGCTCTACGTCCTGGGCTCCGTGTTGCTGTCGTTGGTGGGGGTCTTCGGCGGACTCGCCCTTATCCGCACGCTCCTGTCATGAAGAGTTGCGCCCATGAACTCCTCCATGCCTGACGATATCCACGCGCGCCGCGCCGCCATCCCCCGAACAGTCTGGGCATTGGGACTGGTCAGCTTTCTGATGGATGTGTCGTCAGAGACAATCCATAGCCTGCTGCCACTATTTTTGACTGGAGCGCTTGGCGTCAGCGTCGCGATGGTTGGCGTTATTGACGGCGTGGCCGAGTCAACTGCTGCCATCACCAAGGTGTTCTCGGGCTATCTGTCGGATCGGTTGGGGCGACGCAAGCCGCTTATCCTCTTCGGTTATGGGTTGGGCGCCTTGACCAAGCCGCTCTTCGCCATTGCAGGTGGTCCGGTCATTGTCCTTGTCGCGCGATTTGCCGACAGGATCGGCAAAGGCATGAGGGGTGCCCCGCGCGATGCTCTCGTCGCCGATGTCACGCCGCTCGAAATAAGAGGGCGTGCTTTCGGGCTGCGCCAGGCGATGGATACCGCCGGGGCGTTCACCGGACCCCTTCTCGCTATCGCGCTGATGGCGCTGTTCGCCAACGACATGCGCGCTGTGTTTTGGGTTGCAGTTATACCCGCTGCACTAGCTGTCGCCTGCGTCGTGTTCGGTGTTGAAGAGCACGGCGAGAAGCCGAGGGGCGAGGGAGGCGTGCCTCGCAGCAACGTGCCGCCGCCAGTGCGCCTGCGCGACCTCGCCCAGTTCAGCGGTGCCTTTTGGATCGTTGTCGCGATCGGCGTAGTGTTTACCCTGGCGCGATTCAGTGAGGCGTTCCTGGTCCTCAAGGCCAATGCGGAAGGGCTTTCTTTAGCCCTGGCTCCTCTGGTTCTCGTGCTGATGAACCTCATCTACGCCCTCGGCGCTTATCCCGCTGGCGTCCTTTCTGACCGGATGCCCGCCGCCGGACTTCTCCTGTGCGCGCTAGTCGCCCTGATTGCGGCAGATCTCGCGTTCGCCCTCATGCCGGGGCTGGTTGGCGCCTTTCTCGGCATCGGTCTCTGGGGCGTCCACATGGCCTTGTCGCAAGGGCTTCTGG
>Ga0138256_10008485_pt1 | contig 10784 bp, 4 predicted proteins | sample KNB2016incub_MG_FD_105486 | JGI IMG/M metagenome (GOLD analysis project Ga0138256, IMG submission 105486) | Active sludge microbial communities from wastewater in Klosterneuburg, Austria - KNB2014incub_MG | ecosystem: Engineered > WWTP > Activated sludge > Unclassified | place: Austria... | reverse complement strand
CGGCGGGACGCGCGCCATCCCCAACTCTCCCATCCTCGGCACGGACTTCGGCTACACCGGTCAACGCCTGCTGGATTCAGGCATGGGCGGGATCATGGATTACAAGGCGCGGTTTTATTCGGTCGGGCTGGGGAGGTTCCAACAGCCGGATACGGTGATACCTGATCCATCCAATCCACAAAATTGGAATCGTTATAGTTATGGAGTAAACAATCCAATTCGATATAACGATCCCGATGGACATTGTGCTCCTCTATGTGCATTACCTATGTTTGGATTGGCTTCGATTGTACAAGGAATCGTTGCCGCTGGAGCTGCCGTAGTAACATTTGTTACATCTCCGGTGGTTCTGACGGTTCTTGCTGTGGCAGTTATTGTAGTAGCTGGCGTTTTGATTTACGAGAGGTGGCAGCAAAATCGCGTTGATAAACAAGCTATTAAGAATGCTCAAGCATTTAATCAATTTGTTTCCGATACACAAAGTAGCGACAAAATCCCCAATTACGATTGTAGGAAAACTACATATTGTATTCCTGAAATATTAGCAGGACTGGGAATATTGCTTGCTGCTGTAACCCATGGAGGTTGTAATGAGCCTGAGTCGCTAACAAGATGCCCGTCACCTACAACTTTGCCTACACCCACCTCTACATCTACTCCAACAGCTACGCCGATACCCACATCCACTTCTACACTTACTCCGACATCTACCTCTACGTCTACACTAACATCTACACCCACGCAGACACCTACACAGACACCAACAATTTCTCCGCCATCAACTACTCCTCGTATAGTACCGTATCCGCGCCGTATCAACGCCCTCGTCGAAATGCAATGAAATTATTATCTGAATCAAGGACAAAAGCCATGAAACCATCCATGTCTCTATTCAAAGATCGAATCCTGACTTTTGCTTACGTTATTGCATGCGCACTTGGTGTCTACTTCGCATTTATCACTGTAGATCGATTTGCTGTATTCGTTAGGGCAGTATTAGGGGCGACATTAATTTTTTTATTGCAAAAGGAATCTCCTTTTGCATTTGCTCAAAGAAAGAGCCTGCGCAACATAATAGGAGGTTTTTTCTTAACTGTAATCTTATTTTGGTCAGGCATCCAAATATTACACCTATTTTGGTATCTGAAAGACATTCCGTTTCCCGAGCCATGAGCGCATTCTTCGTCAAATTCAAGATGGGTTCCTAAGATTCTCCAACAGCGGATCATTGACCCTCTGGCTCGACGATCTCCAAAAACAATCCCTCACTTTCATTGACAACGATACGCGCACGCTGACCGATGTCCGCTTGGGCGCACAAGGCATTGAAAACGGAACGCGCGGCACAATCTATTTTGACGACTTTGAATCGCGCCGCTTCTCCTATATCGGCACATTACCCGACCCCGGCGTGGACGACCCAACCGCCACCAATCAACCCGGCTGGTTCGCGCGGACGTATCAATACAGCGCGAGCATCCCGCACGCGGTCACAAGCGTCAACCCCGAAACGGGATCGCCTGACACGTATTCGTATGATGCCAACGGCAACATGACTTGCCGCATCGAGAATGGCGTCACCTACACTCACGCATACAACGCGGAGAACCGCGCCTCCAGTATCGCCAAACGGACAGGCGACTGCGCCACGGGGACAATCCTCGAATCATGGTCGTTTGCGGGAGCCTGCCCTGAGCGAAGGGATGGAGATGGAACAACGAAACCGGCATAAGCGTTAGAATTCACAGAATGAAGAACGACCATCGCCCGCGCATGTTTCAGCGCAACTCCGCAAGAATCATATTCGTGGGAGTCGTCGTCATTTTGGGATTCTTTTTTTATATCTTTTGGGATCTGCCTTCGCTTGATGCCCTTCCAGAAACATTTATGACTCCAAGCGTCCGCATCACGGACCGCAACGACCGTTTGCTTTATGAAATTCTTCCGCAGGAGGGCGGACGAAACACAGTCCTTTCCATTGAAAACATTCCTCAATGCTTGAAAGATGCCACGATTGCGGTGGAGGATAAAAACTTTTATACCAACCCCGGCTTCGATTTGACCGGGATCGCCCGCGCCTTGTGGATCAACCTCAAGGGCGGAGAAACCGTCGCGGGCGGAAGCACGATCACGCAGCAAGTGGCGCGTAATCTCCTGTTGAGTCAGGAGGAACGGACGGAACGAACCCTGAGGCGCAAACTTCGCGAGGCGGTTCTTGCCGCGCAGATGACGCGCAAACTTTCCAAGGACGAAATCCTTGCCTTGTATCTCAACCAGATCAATTACGGCGGCTTGGCGTATGGAGTCGAAGCCGCAGCGCAAACGTATTTTGGCAAACCCGCCAGCGAACTACTTCTACCTGAATGCGCGCTGATTGCAGGTTTGCCTCAAGCGCCCGGGGTCTATAACCCATTCACGAATCCCGATCTGGCAAAGGAAAGGCAGCGCACCGTGCTTGGGTTGATGGAGAAGCAGGGCTACATCACGCGCGAACAACGCCTCAGCGCCGAGTCGACTCCCCTGAGCTACAACCCGGTCCCCTATCCGATTGAAGCGCCGCACTTCATCTGGATCATCAAAGATCAAATTGATCGGTTGACTTCGCAGGGAATCCTCAATTCGAGTCAAAGCATCATCGCGCGGACAACGCTCGATCTCGACGCGCAGCGCCTCGCGGAGGAGATATTGAAACGACGCATTGATGAATACAAAAGCGAGGATGTCGCGCTCAGTCACAATGTCAACAATGCCGCGCTGGTTGTGTTGGATCCAACCAACGGGGAGATTCTCGCGCTCGTCGGCAGCGCGGATTATTTCGACGAGTCGATTGACGGCGCGTTGGATATGGCGATCTCGCCGCGGCAGACCGGTTCCGCGTTCAAGCCGTTCGTTTATGCGCTGGCGCTCGACCCTGCCCGCGCGGACGCGTGGACAGCCGCGACACCGATTCTGGATGTGTCCACAACATTCGCCCTGCGCGATGGCACGGCGTACACGCCGGTGAATTACGACGGCTTCGAGCATGGAGTCGTCCCGCTGCGTGAGGCATTGGGTTCTTCATTGAATATCTCCGCGGTGAAGGCTTTGCAACACGTGGGCATTGAGGACACGATCAATCTGGCGCAACGGCTTGGCATTACTTCACTGGACGAAGCGGGGAATTATGATCTATCGCTCGTGTTGGGCGGCGGACAGGTCAGCCTGTTGGAACTATCCACCGCGTATGCGACGCTCGCCAACAACGGATACTACACCGGGCATGTGTCTATCTTGGACATCCACGATGCGGACAATCGCCTGCTTTACAAACCGGATTCAAATCCGCCGCTTCAAATCCTTGACCCGCGCGTGGTCTGGCTCGTCAGCGATATCCTCAGCGACGATTCTGCCCGCTCGACCGGATTCGGTCTCAATAGCGCTCTCAAACTTGATCGTATTGCCGCCGTCAAAACAGGGACAACGACGAACTTCCACGACAACTGGACGATTGGATACACTCCCGATCTCGTGGTTGGGGTCTGGGTCGGCAACAGCGGATACGAAGCCATGCGCGATGTGACCGGTCTCACCGGCGCGGCGCCTATCTGGCACGAACTGATGCGCGGGCTTTTGCAAGGACGTCCCGACCATCCCTTCACGCGACCCGATGGCTTGATTCAGGTGGAAGTGTGCGACCTCTCAGGCTTGCTCCCCACTTCAGCCTGCCCAAACACGCGCGCGGAATGGTTCATCGCTGGGACGGAGCCGACGCAAACAGACACGGTCTATCAACAAGTTTGGATAGACGCGCTGACGAATTCCCTCGCAAATGATTCGACTCCCGCCGAACGACGCCAATTCATCACCGTTTTGAATCTCCCCGTGGAGGCGCGGGAATGGGCGCGCGAACAGGGGTTGCCGTTGCTGTCGGATTATTCTCAAACATCGGAGAATGTTTCTCAACAAGAGAATCAACTGGTCTTGCTTTCCCCACGCCCCAACACGGCATATCGAATTGACCCAAACTTCGATCCAGCCTCGCAACAAATTCAGATCGAAATTGCGGCGGGAGAGGGTATCTCGCAAGTTACGATCTGGGCGGATGGAAATTTACTCGCAACATTTTCTTCCCCACCCTACCAAGCCTGGTGGACATTATCCGCAGGCGAGCATCGCTTCTGGGCAGAGGGGATGGATGCGAATGGGCAGAGGGTGAAGAGTGAAATTGTGACGATCATAGTTGCAGAGCGATAGTAGCCAAAAACTACCGGAGCGCGGACTTTAGTCCGCTTATTAGGCGGACTGAAAGTCCGCGCTCCGGTATTCGGATGGCTGTAAATTGTCTCGCGCGATACGCTCATCTAAGGCTTTACTTCAAACACGCTCCCAGCCCCTCTGCCTCCCACATCGGGGAAGTAGAACTCGCTCGCCGTGGGTGGAATGACCTTGAATGTCCCGGCCGTGCTGGCGCGGACGAGATAAGTGTAAACATACGTGCCAGCCGGCAGATAATCTGCCGAAAGCACAACCTTCTCGTCGCGCAATTCGACGTGACTGAAATACCACCAGCCCCAGCCGCGCTCGTTGTAGTCGGCGAGGTTGTATGAGTTGGGAACAACCGTATCGGTCAGAATGGTTGAGTCTACCGCTTCGAAGCCAGCCGGAAGCGGATCATCCACAACGATGTAATGCACCCCGGCAGGGACGACGACTGTCAGGCGGACACGCACCAAATCGCCGCGTTGGATTTCAGTGATCGCTTTCTTGGAATCATCCAACGCAAAATACTGCCTTGAAAGACTGACGCCCTGATCCAACGGCTCGATGGATTCGACCGGCAGTTCCGCGCTCAGGTAGGCGGTGTAATACAGGTTGCCCGTCCCGTCGCCGCGTGTGAAGACGAGATAATTCGCAGAGTCCTTCAACAATTCTTTTAGTTCGATCTTCAACTTGACGGTCTCGGTCAGATTCTCTTTTGTGGCGTTGCCTTGATCGAGCGCTTTCCCATTCAAACCGATCGCATACGCGTACTCGGTATTATATTCATCGGAGGCGCTCATCCAATTCGTCAACGCGATCAGCGACCAGGCGGTTTCCTGGGTTGTGCGCCAATGTCCGCTATCGCGGTGAGCCATCAGCCAGCGGACAGCCTGCGCCGTGAGCGGGTTCGCCGCATCCATTTGCGCGAAGGCATTCAAAACGATGGCGGTCGTGCGCGTGTCGGTGTTCCAATTCCAATAGTCCGCGCTGGATTCTTCCCAGTGGGCGCCGGAGGCGGAGAGTATAGAAGCAGATTGAAGGTCGGAAAGAAGCGAGGCGCTCCTTTCATCCTGCGCGTCCAGTATGTGCATCGCCTGAGCCAGATATGCCTTTCCGTACAAACCGAGCGAAGTCCGATGTTCGTAAATGAAGTTCACCTGCGAGGGACGCAACTCGTCGGCGCGCGCCAGCACGTAGAGCATGAACGCGGCGCGGTTGAATTTCCACTCGGGGTCATTGCGCTTGAGGTCGGGCGCATTGTTGAGCAGAAATTGAATGCCTTGCGTCAACGCCTTTGTTGAAATATCGTAACCCGATGCCTGCGCCTCGATCAGACCATAGACCACATACGCGCTGGTCTGCGGGTCGCTGTATTCGCCGTCCCACCAATTCCAGCCGCCGTCATAATGTTGCTTGGCATAGATGCGCTGTAACGCGGCGTTCACCTGCGCATCCAGGTTGCTTTGCAAACTCGACTCGATGCCCGCGTCCTTCAACGCCCGCGACGTGATGACATTTGGCAAAAAGCGCGAGACCGTTTGTTCCATACACAGATACGGATAATCTTCGAGATACGTCAGCCCGCTTTGCATGGATGCCGCGAGCGACGGCGACACTTCGACTGTAAGTTGCGCGTCGGTGAAGTTCAGCGTTTGCGGAAGTTGGATCGCTTCAGTCGCCGAGTTCGCATCTTGCAACATACCCGACGTGCCTACCGTTTCGGTCGCGGTGTAGGTATAGACCGGGATGCCCTGACCCGATAACGTGCCGAGCGCGGGCTTGCTGGAATCTTGATACGCGCCGCTGACCGCGCTCGCCGTGAAGTCAACCCGCTTCACTCCCCGTTGGACGATTACTTCCCAGCGGACAACTTTTTGCGTTCCTGCCGGAACTTCTACAACCTGCGCCGCTGGCGAAAGCAGATCCACACCTTTCGCATCGAGCGAGACTTTCACGCTTAATGTTTTATCCGTGTTGTTATGCACCGTCGCGCTGATCGTTGCCATGTCGCCGTTGACAAAGAAGCGCGGCGTTTGCAGTTCGATAAAGAGAGGCTTCGTGCTAAGCAGGTCGCCTGTGGTTTGACCCACTTTGCTGTCCGGCGTCACCGCGCGCGCGTCTGCCTTCCACGTGGTGAGATTCTCCGGCAGCGTCACCTTGACTTGCGCCTTGCCGTTTTCATCCGTGAGAACGTGAGCGTCGAACCAGGCGGTATCCTTGAAGTTCTGCCGCGTCGTGATAATCCCCAGGCTATCCCCTTCTCCGCCGCCACCGCCTCCCCTGCCATCGGGAATGGACTCGCGATACAGCGCGTTGTAATCGTCCGCATTAGATATCAGCCCCAACGCGGTGCGAATGCTCAATGCCTGATCGGGATAGAACGCGCTGAGAATTGGCGCCGAGTTCATCGGAGCCAGCGCCAGCGCGGCTTTATCCACCACCGCCAGCGAAACATCCGCAGAGACCGGTTTGCCGCGGTAGTCTTTTGTCTCGATGGTATACGTGACCTCGTCGCCGGGACCCGCGGACTCTTTATCCGCTGTCACCTTCACGTCCAACTCTTGATGACTCGTATCCACTTTGATGCTTGCCATGCCGATCTTGAAATCGGGCGTCCTTTCCGCTTCCGCGCCGCTGATGACCGTCACAGTGACATACGAGATGGGAGCCATCTCGGCAGTAATTGGCAACTTGTACGTGGCGCTGTTGTCATTCAGCAGGACCACATCCTGTTTGTAGACGTGACCGCGCTCATACGTGACCAGAGCGTATACGGCATGTGTGAACGGCTGGGCGATCAGAATCTCGGCTGTATCGCCGGGAGAGTATGTGTCTTTGTCCGCAATGAGATTGAACGCGCGGTCGTTCGTCTGCCGCCACGCGACATAGTCCTCGCTTGAGATCCACGTGTATGCGGAGGCTTGATTCGTATGCCCTTTTGTATCCCGCACGGTGACAATGGCTTTGTACACGCCGCCCTTCGGCGGGACGAATGAAACGATCGCCTTGCCGTCTTCGCCTGTGACCGCGTTCACCGTTGTGACGGGAATCTCCTTGACCGAAGTCTCCCACCTCAGTGTTCCCTGCTTGTCCTGAGTCTGCGCGCTGAACCAGCGCCGCTCTACAAACTTGATTGAGACCTTTTGATTCGAGACGGGGTTTGAATCCCAATCCAACACAACCACCTCGAACGGCGTCTCTTCACCCTGCTTCCCCACATAACTGACCGAACGAAGGCCCGCGTAATACTCGCTCTGGTGCACGGTGACGCTTGCGCTGCCGCTGACGACATTGCCCGAAACGTCCGTTACATTGGCGCTGAACGTGACGTTCCGGCTGACCTTGTCTTTGTCCAAGCCCAGGGTTTGTGCCACCTCCAGATAGCCCGCTTCATCCGTCACGCCTTCGCCGTTTGCCAGCGTTCCACTCCCGCTTTCCTCTTGCGGCGACCAATAAATATCCCGGTCCCAGTCCATGAAGTTGAACTTCCTATACTCGGACGCGGGCTGGAAATAATACGGCGACGACTCCATGAACCACTCTGTTTGCGCGTTCACAACGTTACCGCCGGAATAATACTTCGCATCGAGACTGAATTTGACCTGATCTCCCGCAAGAATATTGGGCTTGTCTGGTGAAGCGTTCACCTCGAATTCCGGCTTGTGATACTCCGCCACGCGGAACGAAATGAAACTGAACGGGTCGGCGCTGAGGCTTGTCCGCACGTACAGGTCGTACGTTCCCAACGCCGCGTCGTCTGCCAGTTTGATCGTCCCGTCGAAACTGCCAAGCTCCGAAATCGGCAGGGACTCGGAATATATCCTTTCGCCATATTGCTCGACCGTCACATAGACCTTGTCCGCCTTGGGCAGGCTGTAACGCAGATCGTCATTCACACGCACAATACCCTTGAAGAACACTTCCTGACCCGGGCGGTAGACCGGTCTGTCGGTATAGGTATAACCAAACATCGAATTGGGCGGCGAATAATAATTTTCATAGACGCCAAAATCGCCTGTCCACACGCCGCTTCCCCAATCAATGGCAGTGAATGCCCCGTGACCGTTCCCCTCCACGCGCGCATAAGAAGGATCCTTCAAACCGTCGAGATACGCCAGCCCGTCCTTATCTGTGACGGCTTTGCCGATCTCCGAAAGTTTATCGTTATAGTATGTGACCGAAACGCCCGATTGCGGCTTTCCGCTTTCCAAGTCGGTCATCCATGCGGACGCTTCTGACGGCGAGGTCTTGAGCGTGATGTTATCCGTCGCGACGATGAACAGGAATCCCTGATAGAAGCGGGTCTTGTACTCCAGCGGTTTTGCTTGCGCGCCGATAAAGTAATATCCGGGCGGCAACGGCTTCTCCCGCGCATCCTGTAATGTGAATTTTTCATACTGTGTTTGATTGCGCGGCACATCCACGTCCGGCGTCCACTCGCGGATCGGCTTGACCTTTGGGTTGAAAGAAACGGGATCCAAATTACCGGAGAGCATATTTGCAAATTGGGAATACTCCAACCGATAGAGCGAGACCGAAATCGAATCAAGATTCTGATACTCGAAGTAAACCTCCTGCGCTCCTTTGGCGCGGTACACCAGCGGCGTCCACGGCAGAACCAGCCGCGCGTACGGAGGATAATCGCCCGTCGTGAATGTAAAGGATCGTTCCTCCTTGGTCGTATTTCCGTAAATATCCGACATGCCGGGCAGGATGCGCACAACATATTCAGTGGCGGGCTCCAGCCCAAACACCTGCAACTGCCAGGTGGAATCATTGAAATACCACTGCAAGCCGTTTTTGGGTTGAGGCGTGATCCTGATCTTGTTCTTTAGGCTGTCCAATCGCATCGGCGAGGCGAATGTGATCGCAATATCCACACGGAACCCTTTACCGCCGGATATCGAAGCATTCGAACCCGGCTCAGGGAAGATGTCCACGATGCTCGGCAGCGGCACAGTGCCGAACTTGAGTTTCAATCCATCCTTCAATTTGCCGCCGTCGCTTGCGCGCGCCGTATTCGCAATGGTCAGGTCGTAGAAGCTGGCAATCTTATATCTCCCCACCGGCGCGATGGTCAGGGTCGTGAGTTCCTTATCCCATGTCAATTTGGTTGGGAACGATTCGCCCGTTTCGCGGTTCACCAACGTGACCGCCTCGCGGACGCTTTTTTCATCCATTGGCTGTAAAAAGGAGACAATAAAAGCCTGATCCAGCAGCACGTTCTCGATTGTCTCTGGCGGATTCTGTTGACCGTTCTTCAAGGCAAAGTTGCCGATCAGCGGCGGGCGCGTGCTGAAATTCCACGCGTAGGATTTCTGCAACGCTTCGCCGTTCACATCTTTGAGTCCCGCATCCACCCTGACCTTGTAGTTGGTCCCGCTGAGCAAACCTTGTTCCGGCTGGAACACATACACCGACGAGTTGACCCATTCCCCATGCCCCGCGACTTCCGGCGAAATGATCAACGGTTGAGGCAGATCGCTTTGTTCTTCTTTAATTTGGAGTGGAACAACCGGATGATTGAAAATCACCGTGATATTCGTTGTGGGATCAATGTCTTCCGTCCTGTCAACAGGAAAGACTTGTCCCACTGCGAGCAGGTCAATGGTCGTCAGGTCGAGGCGGATTTCCTCCTGTAATGCCTGCCCGTCACGGGCAATGGCGGAGGTGGAGAATATTGCTTTGTATAGGGAGGCTGGTTCAAGTTTGGAATCCGGTTTGAATGAAAAGGTTTTCGCGTCAAGCCAGATTTTCCTGCCGGACACACTCTTGTCTTTTGCATCCAGCAGCGTGAACGCATCCGCCGTTTTGGTCTGATCCATTTCACGATCGAATGTGAATTCAAGGGAAGGTAAAAGTTCCAGCCGTTGACCGGTGGGCGGGTTTTGCCCGACAAGGTAGGGTCCCACCTGATCTTTCTGCGCCTGAATCGAAGGCGCTTCTTTTGTTGGATCAACTTCTATCGGCACAGGCGTGGCAGGACCACAGCCTGACAATATAAATATCGAGACCAAGACGAGTCGAAGCAGGTAGGATAGTTTATTATTCATCGTGTCCGCCAGTTTCATAAGAATGCTTTTTATATGAACTAAGTATCTGTCCGAAAAACTCCGGAGCGCGGACTTTAGTCCGCCTAATGAGCGGACTAAAGTCCGCGCTCCGGTATTCGGATAGGTTCTAAGACGGTTGAGAGAAAAACCTGGTTCCCAGACAAAAAACCTCAACAAGTCCGCCCCGATATAGGCGCTCAGGTATTCTTTATACTTGTTGCAAGTTTATCATTGCCAGCAAAAACTGGGACCCTATGCAATCAATCGGGTGCGCTGAAAGTATGTAGATGGGTTTTACCACAGGCGGAAAACCCTCACCACGGAGTCACGGAAACACGGAGAAAAGCAATAGAAAAAACTCCGTGACTCGTAACTGCTCAGGCATGTCGTTGCGAGGAGGGCTCTTGCTCGCCTGCCCCGATGTTTTTTCGGGGTCCCGACGAAGCAATCTCCCGGTATGGGGAGACTGCTTCGGCAAAACCAAGAGCGCCT
>Ga0138256_10008484_pt1 | contig 10784 bp, 12 predicted proteins | sample KNB2016incub_MG_FD_105486 | JGI IMG/M metagenome (GOLD analysis project Ga0138256, IMG submission 105486) | Active sludge microbial communities from wastewater in Klosterneuburg, Austria - KNB2014incub_MG | ecosystem: Engineered > WWTP > Activated sludge > Unclassified | place: Austria... | reverse complement strand
GTCAGCCATCAGGTCCCCGTTTTCCGCGGAAGTGGGCCCGCGCCGCGTCGCAGTCCAGGCGGATCTGCGCCACGAGCTCGTCGAGCGAGGCGTAATTCGCCTCGTCCCGCAGCTTCTTGAGGAACTCGATGGAGAGGCGACGCCCGTAGAGGTCGCCCGAGAAGTCGAAGAGGTACGCTTCGAGAGTCGGCGGGCCATTCCTGGCAACGACCGGCTTGTATCCCAGGCTCGCCACTCCCTCGAGTCCGCGAGTTGCCGCACCGGCGCATTTTACCGCAAAGACCCCCGTCATCACCGGGCGTCCCGGCGGCAGCGCGATGTTGGCGGTGGGAAAGCCCAGGTTGCGCCCGAGCTTCGCGCCGTGCACCACGCGGCCGCAGATGGCGTAGGGCCTGCCCAGGAGCCGGGCGGCGAGCGCGAGGTCGCCGCCGGCGAGGGCCTCGCGCACGCGCGTCGAGGAGACGCGCTCGTCGCCGTCGGCCACGGTGGCCAGCGTCTCCACCTCGAATCCCAGGCGCGCGCCCTGGGCGGCGAGGAAGTCGACGTCGCCCGCGCGCCTCGCGCCGAAGCGGAAGTCCTTGCCCACCAGCACGCGGCGCGCTCCGTGCAGTTCGCGAAGGCGGCGGGCGAAATCCTCCGGGGAGAGGGCCGCGAACTCGCGCGTGAAGCGGCACACGTAGGCGATGCCGATGCCCGCCTCGGCGAACGCATGCAGCTTCGCCGACAGCGTGAAAATCCGCGGTGGCGCGCGGTCCGGGAACAGGAGCTCGCGCGGCAGCGGCTCGAAGGTGAGCACCGCCGGGACGGCGCCCAGTTGCCGGGCCTCGCCCACGACCCGCGCGAGGAGCGCGCGGTGCCCGAGGTGCACGCCGTCGAAGCTGCCGATGGCGACGACGGCATCGGGCGCGCCGGGCTTCGGGTCGCGGATGACGGTAAGGGGCATGGCGTCGTCGGCTCGCTTCTCCGGGCTATTCCTGGCGCGAGAACTGCCGCAGGCGCAGCCCGAGCGCCCAGAGCGTGGCGAAGTAGGCGGCCATCGCGCCCAGGACCACGGCCGCGAGCTTCAGCGCGCGCGTTCCGGCGGGAATCGCGAACCACGACTGCTCCGGGCCCATCCCGTACCAGATGACGCCGCCCATCATGTAGAGCGCCACGCCGATCTTGAGCAGGAAGGCCCCCCAGTCGGGGCCTGCCTGCCAGCTGCCGCTGCGCCGGGTAAGCCACCACAGCCAGGCGGCATTGAACGTCGCGCCCAGGGAGATCGCGGCGGCGAGCCCCGCGTGTCCCAGCCAGGGCACCAGCGCGATGTTCGCGACCTGCGTCACCGCGAGCGTGACGAGGGCGACCTTCACCGGCGTGCGGATGTCCTGGCGCGCGTAGAAGCCCGGGGCGAGGATCTTCACCAGGATGATGCCGGCGAGGCCCACGGCGTAGGCGATGAGCGCCGCCCGCGTCATGAACACGTCGTGGCGCGTGAACTCGCCGTGCCAGAACAGCGTGGTGATGACCGGGACGGCGAGGAGGGCGAGGCCCACCGCCGCCGGCAGCGCGAGGACGAGCGTGAGCCTGAGGCCCCAGTCGAGCAGCCGGGAATAGGCGCCGGCGTCGTTGTTGCCGTGGTACTTCACGAGGGAGGGCAGGATCACGGTGCCCAGCGCGACGCCCAGGAGCGCGGAGGGGAACTCCATCAGGCGGTCCGCGTAGTAGAGCCAGGACACCGGGCCGTCGCCGAGCCAGGAGGCGATCTGCGTGTTGATCACGAGGCTCACCTGCGCCACCGACACGCCCAGGGCGGCCGGGGCCATGAGCTTCAGGATGCGCACCACCCCCTCGTCCCGCGGGTCCCACTTCGGCGCCGGCAGCATGCGGATGCGCAGCAGGAACGGCAGCTGGAAGGCGAGCTGCAGCACGCCGCCCACGAACACCGCCCACGCGAGGGCCACGACGGGCCGCTCGAAATGGGGCGCGGCCAGGAGCGCGAAGCCGATGAAGGAAAGGTTCAGGAGCACGGGCGTGAACGCCGGCACCTTGAACTGTCCCCAGGTATTGAGGATGCCGGCGGCGAAGCTCGTGAGCGAGATGAAGAAGATGTACGGGAAGCAGATCCGCAGCATCGTGACCGTGAGCGAGAACTTGTCCGCGTCCTTCGCGAAGCCCCACGCGGTCCCGTAGACCAGGAGCGGCGCGGCCACCACGCCCACGGCCGTGACCACGAGCAGGGCCGCCATGAGGGAGCCCAGCACGCGCGCCGCGAGGAGCCGCGTCGCCTCCTCGCCGCGCCGTGCCTTGTACTCGCCCAGGATGGGTACGAAGGCCTGCGAGAAGGCGCCCTCGGCGAAGAGGCGCCGCAGCAGGTTGGGCAGCCGGAAGGCGACGACGAAGGCGTCCATCGTGAGCCCGGCCCCGAAGGCGATGGCGAGCAGGGTGTCGCGGACGAACCCGGTGATGCGCGACAGGAGCGTCATCGCGCTGACCGAGGCGGCGGCCTTCAGGAGGTTCATGGGCGCGTTCGGGCGTCGGGGGCCGCCGCGGGCAGGAAATGCCGGGGGGAAGCTAGGGCTTTGTTTTGACAGGACAAGCGCTGTATAATATCAGGCTTCGCTTTTGACCCCCGACCCTAGGATTCAGACATATGGCCAATTCCAAACAGGCCGCGAAACGCGCCAAGCAGGCAGCCAAGCAGCGCACTGCCAACATGGGCCTTCGCACCACCCTTCGCACCGCGATCAAGAAGGTGAAGACCGCGATCGCGTCCGGCGACGCCGCCGCCGCGCAGGCCGCCCTCGCCGAGAACGTCTCGACGATCGACCGCATCGCCGACAAGAAAATCATCCACAAGAACAAGGCCTCCCGCCACAAGAGCCGCCTGGCGCAGCAGGTCAAGGCGCTCGCGGGCCGCGCGGCCTAGGCTTTCGTCTCCGGGGGCGTCCCGCCCCCGGGCCCGAGCTCCGCGCCGGGCACCGGGCAGTACTCCGCCGAGCCTTCCGGCCGGGTGGGGTCGATCACCACCAGTTCGTTGTCGTTCGCGAAGTCGAGCAGGAACCGGTACGCCCGGGGCTCGATGGCGCGCAGCTCCGCCTTCACGAAGACGCAGCGCACCCCGTCCATGAGGATCGGCCGCACGTACGGCGAGTAGCGCATCTGCTGGTCGCCGCCGAAGGTCGAAAGCACGCCGCAGAGCCGCTCGGCCCAGTCGCTGGGGCGGAAGGCGCGGCCGGCGCGGGTGATGCCCTGGATGACGATGGCCGCCGGGGCGGTGGACATGGTGCGAAGCCGCCGGGCGCTCTCCCGGGCGGAATCGAATCGCGAAACGCGGGACCGGCATTCTAGCGCGCCGGCCCGCCCGCGGTTGCCTCACCCCGTGAATTTGCCGATAATCGTCCTTCCCACATCCACGGCGGCGCGAGGCCGCCGTGATCGTTTCTGCGAGGCGTTTATGACTGCCGCCCATCTCATGAAGACCTATTCTCCCCAGCCCGTGGCGTTCGCCCGCGGCGAGGGGGCCTGGCTATGGGATACCGGGGGCCGGCGATACCTCGACGCCCTGGCCGGCATCGCGGTGAACGGCCTGGGGCACGCCCACCCGGCGCTCACGAAGGCGATCGCGGAGCAGGCCGCCAAGCTCATCCACACCTCCAACCTGTTCGTCGTGCCGGAGCAGGAGCGGGCTGCGGAGAAGGTCTGCGCGCTCGCGGGCATGGACAACGCCTTCTTCTGCAACTCGGGGGCGGAGGCCAACGAGTGCGCCATCAAGATCGCCCGCCTCCACGGCCACCAGCGCGGCATCGAGAACCCTTCCATCGTGGTGATGGAGAAGGCGTGGCACGGGCGCACGCTCGCCACGCTCTCCGCCACGGGCTCGCGCAAGGCGCAGGCCGGCTTCGAGCCTCTCATGGGCGGGTTCCTGCGCGTCCCCTACAACGACCTCGGCGCCATCGAGCGGCTGAGCGAGCACCCGTCGGTGGTGGCGGTGCTGCTCGAAGTGCTGCAGGGCGAGGGCGGCATCCACGTCGCGGACGCGGAATACCTGCGCAAGCTGCGCGAGCTGTGCGACCGCCGGCAGTGGCTCCTCATGATCGACGAGGTGCAAAGCGGCATCGGCCGGACGGGCAAGTGGTTCGCCCACCAGTGGGCGGGCATCGTCCCCGACGTGATGCCGCTCGCCAAGGGGCTGGGCTCGGGCGTGCCCATCGGGGCCTGCCTCGCGCGCGGGGCGGCTGCCGGCGTGTTCAAGCCGGGCAACCACGGCACCACCTTCGGCGGCGGCCCGCTCGTGTCCGTGGCCGCCCTCACGACCCTCGAGGCCATCGAGAGCGAGGGCCTCCTCGCCAACGCCGCGCGCCAGGGCGAGGCGATCATGCAGGGGCTCGCGCGCGAGCTCTCCGGCGTGGCCGGCGTGAAGGAGATCCGCGGCAAGGGCCTGATGATCGGCGTGGAGCTCGACCGCCCCTGCGGCGACCTCGTGCGCCGCGGGCTGGAGGCGGGGATCGTGATCAACGTGACGGCGGACAAGGTGATCCGGCTGCTGCCCCCGCTCGTCTTCGGCGACGCCGAGTCGCGCGAGCTCGTCGCGCGCCTGGCGCCGCTGGTGAAGGCCTTCCTCGCCGAGGCGCCGGCCGCCGCCGCGGGCTAGCCGCCATGAGGCACTTCCTGCAGCTGCGCGACTTCAGCGCGGACGAGATCGGGCACCTCATCAAGCGCACGCGCGTCATCAAGGAGCGCTTCAAGAACTACGTGGCCTACCAGCCGCTCGTCGACCGCATGCTCGCGATGGTCTTCGAGAAGAGCTCGACGCGCACGCGGGTCTCCTTCGAGGCCGGCATGTTCCAGCTCGGCGGGGCCTCGATCGTGCTCAACATGGGCGACACGCAGCTGGGCCGCGGCGAGCCCATCGAGGACGTGGCGCGCGTGGTCTCGCGCATGGTGGACATCGTCATGATCCGCACCTTCGAGCAGTCGATCATCGAGCGCTTCGCCGCCCACTCGCGCGTCCCGGTGATCAACGGGCTGACCGACGAGTACCACCCCTGCCAGGTGCTCGCCGACATCTACACCTACGTCGAGCACCGCGGCCCCATCGCCGGCAGGACCGTGGCCTGGATCGGCGACAGCAACAACATGTGCAACACGTGGCTGCAGGCCGCCGCCCTGCTCGACTTCAAGCTCAACGTCGCGAGTCCCCCCGGCTACGAGCTGGAGAGCGCCCGCGCGAGCGGCGTCGGCCGGGGCCACCTCGAGCTCTTCGCGGACCCGCTCGCCGCGGCGCGGGGGGCCGACCTCGTGACGACCGACGTCTGGACCAGCATGGGCTGGGAGGAGGAGGCCGACGCGAGGAAGGACGCCTTCGCGGCCTTCACCGTCGACGCCGAGATGATGGCCGCCGCCGGCAAGGAGGCGCTCTTCATGCATTGCCTCCCCGCCCACCGCGGCGAGGAGGTCACCGCCGAGGTTCTTGACGGGCCTCAGAGCGTCGTCTGGGACGAGGCGGAGAATCGACTCCACGCCCAGAAGGCGCTCATGGAGTACCTGCTCCTCGGGCGCGTCGAATCCTGAGCGCCCCCTTCACCGACATTGCCGAAAGCGCGCAAACCATGAAAAAGATCTCCAAGGTCGTCCTCGCCTACTCCGGCGGGCTCGACACCTCCGTCATCCTCAAGTGGCTGCAGGACACCTACGGCTGCGAGGTCATCACCTTCACCGCCGACATCGGCCAGGGCGAGGAGCTCGAGCCCGCGCGCAAGAAGGCGAAGCTCATGGGCGTGAAGAAGATCTTCGTCGAGGACCTGCGCGAGGAATTCGTCCGCGACTTCGTCTTCCCGATGTTCCGCGCCAACGCGCTCTACGAGGGCGAGTACCTGCTCGGGACCTCGATCGCGCGCCCCCTCATCGCAAAGCGCCTGGTCGAGGTCGCCAGGAAGACGGGCGCCGACGCCATCTCGCACGGCGCCACGGGCAAGGGCAACGACCAGGTCCGCTTCGAGCTGGGCGCCTACGCGCTGATGCCGGAGGTGCGCATCATCGCCCCCTGGCGCGAGTGGGACCTGCTGTCGCGCGACAAGCTCCTCAAGTACGCCGAAAAGCACGGCATCCCCGTCGACTTCAAGAAGAGGAAGGGCGGCGGCGCGCCCTACTCGATGGACGCGAACCTGCTGCACATCTCCTACGAGGGCGGGATCCTGGAGGACCCCGCCTTCGAGCCCGAGGAGTCGATGTGGCGGATCACCGTCTCCCCCGAGAAGGCGCCGGCCAAGCCCGAGATCATCGACCTGGACTACGTCCGCGGCGACATCGTGGCGGTGAACGGGAAGAAGATGTCCCCGGCGCAGGTGCTCACGGAGCTGAACCGCCTGGGCGGCAAGCACGGCGTGGGGCGCCTGGACCTCGTCGAGAACCGCTCGGTGGGCATGAAGTCGCGCGGCTGCTACGAGACGCCCGGCGGCACCATCATGCTCAAGGCGCACCGCGCGATGGAGTCGCTCACGCTGGACCGCGAGGTGGTCGCGCTCAAGGACGACCTCATGCCGCGCTACGCCCGCCTCGTCTACGCCGGCTACTGGTTCAGCCCCGAGAGGAAGCTCCTGCAGACGCTCATCGACGCCTCCCAGGAGTACGTGAACGGCCGGGTGCGCGTGAAGCTCTACAAGGGCACGGTGCTCGTGGTCGGGCGCTCGTCGAAGAAGGACTCGCTCTTCGACACCGCCATCGCCACCTTCGAGGAGGACCAGGGCGCCTACAACCAGGCCGACGCCGAGGGCTTCATCAAGCTGAACGCCCTGCGCATGCGCATCGCCGCGCGGCACGGCCGCAAGTAACCCCCGGGAGGCGCCATGCCGTCCTTCGACATCCTGTGCGAGGCCAACCTGGTCGAGGTGAAGAACGCCGTCGAGCAGGCCAACAAGGAGATCGCGAACCGCTTCGACTTCAAGGGCTCGGACGCGCGCGTCGAGCAGAAGGAGCACGAGCTCACGGTCTTCGCCGACGACGACTTCAAGCTCGGCCAGGTGCGCGACGTGCTGAATGCCAAGTTCGCCAAGCGCGGCGTGGACCTGCGCCTGCTCACCCTCGACAAGCCCGAGAGAATCGGGGGCGACAAGGTGAAGCAGAAGGTCACCGTGAAGAACGGCATCGAGTCGGAGCTGGCCAGGCGGATCGTGAAGATGCTCAAGGACGGCAAGCTCAAGGTCACTGGCGCGATCCAGGGCGAGGTCGTGCGCGTCACCGGCGCCAAGAAGGACGTGCTGCAGGAAGCGATCGCGCTGGTGCGCAAGGGCGTGACCGAGGTCCCGCTCTCCTTCCAGAACTTCCGCGACTGAAGCGATGTAATCAGATTACTTTTCCCGAACAGGTCGGGAAAAGTAATCTGATTACATCGCTTCAGTCGCGCAGGCCGCGGATCCAGCGGGCGTAGAGGCGGCGGGCCGTGTCCGTGAGGACGGGCAGGCGCTCGCCCGAGAGGGCCTCGATCGTCGCCGCGGGCTGGACGGCGGGGCTCGCCCGGCTCGCGGCGATCTCCGGCGCGCCGCTCTCGCACCATGTCCGGATCATCTCCGGGGTCATCTCCACGTGGCACTGCATGCCCAGGTGGCGCCCGCCCGCCACGTAGGCCTGGTTGGCGCAGTGCTCGCTGCGCAGGATGCGGTGGCCGCCCGGCGGGATCGAGAAGGTCTCGCCGTGCCAGTGGAAGGCCGCGAATGCGCGCAGGTCGCCTCCAAGCCAGTCGCGCGCTTCTTCCGAGTCCTCCACGTCGACCCGGTGCCAGCCGATCTCCTTGACGGGATTGCGGGTCACCTCGCCGCCCAGCGCCTTCGCGAGGAGCTGCCCTCCCAGGCAATGGCCGATCACCGGCACGCCGCGCCGGGCCGCGTCGCGGATCAGCGCCAGCACGGGCGCGGTCCAGGGCAGGTCGTCGTTGGCGCTCATGGGGCCGCCCATCAACGCCAGCCCCGCGAACGCGCCCGCGTCCGCCGGAACGGCCTCGCCCTCGTCCAGCTTCACGAGGCGCCAGGCGATCCGGCGCTCGTCGAGGAAAGTGGCAAAATAGCCTGGCCCCTCCGTGGGGGCGTGGCGGAAGACGATGACGGGCTTCATGGAAACGGGGATCCTCCGGGGACTGGGCAATTCTATGGCGCTGGCGGTCCTCGCGGCGCTGCCGGCGCACGCCATCGAGGTCACGGTGATCGGCCTCTTCCCCGGCAAGGCGGTCGTCGTGGTCGACCGCGGCGCCCCCCGGACCCTCGCGGCGGGGCAGCGAACGCCGGAGGGTGTCCTCCTGGTGTCGTCGGACTCGCGCTCGGCGACCCTCGAGATCGACGGCAAGCGCCAGGTCCTCGAGATGGGGCAGCACGCGGAGTCGGCCGCCCTCACGGGCGCGCTCTCCAGCGTCACGATCGCCGCCGACGGCAACGGGCACTTCATGGCCGAGGGGCAGGTGAACGGCGCGCACGTGCGCTTCCTCGTGGACACCGGCGCCACCCTGGTGACGCTGTCCGCCTCGGAGGCGAAGCGCCTGGGCATCGACTACAGGCGGGGACAGCAGGCGGTCTCGCAGACGGCCAACGGGCGGGTGCTCGTCTACCGCGTGAGGCTGGATTCCGTGACCGTGGGCGGCATGACGATCCGGGACGTGGACGCCGTGGTGAACGACGCGCCCGGCATGGAGGTCTCGCTCCTGGGGATGAGCTTCCTCAACCGCACCGAGATGCGCCGCGAAGGCGCGAACCTCACCCTCACCAAGCGCTACTGAAAGCTCAGCAGGCGGGCCAGTTCTTGCGGATCATCGCGTAGGCCGAGTGGTTGTGGATGGACTCGAAGTTCTCCGACTCCACCACGTAGGCATCGATGCGCGCGTCGGCGTTCAGCTTGGCGGCGATGTCGCGGACCATGTCCTCGACGAACTTCGGGTTGTCGTAGGCCAGCTCCGTGACGTACTTCTCGTCGGGGCGCTTGAGCAGCCCGTAGAGCTCGCTCGAGGCCTGCTTCTCGACCAGGTCGATGATCTCCTCGATCCAGACGAAGCTGTGCACGCGCGCGGCGACCGTGACGTGCGAGCGCTGGTTGTGCGCGCCGTATTCCGAGATCTTCTTGGAGCAGGGGCAAAGGCTCGTCACCGGCACCAGGACCTTGAGCGCGAACTGCTCGCGCCCTTCCACGATGTCGCCGATGAAGGTGACCTCGTAGTCGAGCAGGCTCGTGACGCCGGAGACGGGCGCCTTCTTGGAGACGAAGTAGGGGAAGCTCATCTCGATGTGGCCGGTCTCGGCCTCGAGCTTCTTCACCATCTGGCGCAGCATCGCGCGGAAGGAGTCCACCGTGATCTCGCGCTCGTGGGCGTTGAGGATCTCCACGAACCGCGACATGTGCGTGCCCTTGAACTGGTGCGGCAGCCCCACGAACATGGCGAAGTTGGCGATGGTGTGCTGCACCGCCCCCGCCCTCTCGAGGATCTTCATCGGGTGGCGGATGGACTTGATTCCCACCTTGTCGATGGCGAGCCGGCGCACGTCCGGGGTGGCCTGGACGTCGGGGATCGGGATCGGGCTGCGTTGGTTCACGGCATGTTCCTGGCTGCGGGACCGGTAATTATAGGGCCGCCCCATAGTTGAGTAAACTACTCAACTATGGGACCTTGGGTTCAGGTTCCGGGATCCGGGGCGGATGCGTCAGTACCGGTTCCCCGAGGGAAAGGTGCTGAACGGCGGCTCGCGGCCCACCAGTGACTCGAGCAGCATCAGCTCGTCGTCCGTGTGGTTCATGACCGGGCCGGGCACGGCGGCCATGGCCCCGCCCCTGTCCGTGATGACCAGCGGGGTTTCGTGGTGGGTCGTCGTGATGCGCTTGGGGGCCGACATGCCGGGGCCGTCGAGGTCGGCCTCGCCGTAGCACAGGCAGAAGTACACCCTGTCCGGGTCCACCTCGAGGTAGGCCCCCGTCCCGCGGATGCCGATGGTGGCGGTGCGGGCCTTGATGACCACGGGCTTCTTGCCGAAGACCGAAAGCACGCGGCCCGACTGGATGAGCACCCGGCTCAAGACCCCGCCCGTTTCGGCGAACTCGAAAGTGGTGTTCTCGCGCACGAGGAAGGCGTCGTCGGCCACGACCACGACGGCCGTGCTGCCGGGGCCGGTCGCGATCCGGTCGCGCGGCGTCACCGGGGTGCCGATCGCCGCTGACCGGCCGTTCACCGTGGCGGTGCCCTTCAGCTGGTTGATTCCCGGCGGCAGGTCGCCCTTGGCGAGCGCCCGGCTCATGAAGCCCGAGAGCCCTCCCGCGCCGAGCGCCCCGGCGGCGGCAAGGCGGGCGACGAATCGGCGGCGGTCGTTCGAAAAGCGGTCGGCGGCATCGTGGCTCAAGGGGTTCCTCCCGTTTCAGGGTATCGCCTGCGAAACATCACGTCCCACGAATCGTGCCCCAGGCGGCGCCCCCGCGTCTCGAACTTCGTCTCCGGGCGGGCGGCGGGGCGAACGGCGAAGCCGCCGTGGGGATTCTCGAGCGCGGCCACGCCCGATAGCGTCGCGAGCATGTGCTCGGCGTACTCCTGCCAGTCCGTGGCGGCGTGCAGGTAGCCCCCCGGCGCGAGGCGCGTGGCGAGGAGCTCGGCAAAAGGCGGCTGGAGGAGCCGGCGCTTGTGGTGGCGCTTCTTCGGCCAGGGGTCGGGAAAGAAGATGTGGATGCCCGCCAGGGACCCCGGCGGCAGCATCAGGCCGACCACATCCACGGCGTCGTGGCGAATCACACGAATGTTTGTAAGTGCCTGCTCATCTATTCGCTTGAGCAGGGCGCCAACG
>Ga0138256_10008483_pt1 | contig 10784 bp, 7 predicted proteins | sample KNB2016incub_MG_FD_105486 | JGI IMG/M metagenome (GOLD analysis project Ga0138256, IMG submission 105486) | Active sludge microbial communities from wastewater in Klosterneuburg, Austria - KNB2014incub_MG | ecosystem: Engineered > WWTP > Activated sludge > Unclassified | place: Austria... | reverse complement strand
GTGACTATCATGTTAGAAAGGCTCACAGGCCTATTCGGTTTTACGGTCTTAATCCGCCCTTTGTTCTTTCGAAATCTGTTAGTCCTTTGCTCTATAAATTTATTAAAATGTAAACATAGGATGCAGTTTTGCGGCAGCGGGGGGGCGACGCAAAGCGTCGGTCATCACCTGTAATTCTATTTAGCTTTTGTACCGGCTGACATTTATCTATTAAGCTTTTGAATAAAATTTTATCTTTAGTAACACGGTTCAGCACTCGTCGCCAGGGGCGACGTAAAAGAATTGCCCCGCCGACCGCAAAGCTGTGAACGGTTAGCCGCAATAAGCATTAAAAGCATGAAAACTATCATTCTATTGTTACTTCCTTTTTTTGGTTTTTCTCAAGTTAAGTTAGCGCCGAAAAAACTTTTTGATGGAAAGATTCAGCTTTCGATTCCAGTTGTATTAAAGGAGAGCGACAATCCATTGTCCTTGGAAAACGATGATATCTTATTTGTAAATAGAGATAAGGATGTCATTCTTAGTATTAGTTATACGGCGGAAAAGTTGAATTTAAATCAATTTTATGCATACCAACGATTTTTAATAAAGGGCTTAAAAGAAGATTTTCCTGATATTATTATCGTCGATTCAGGTGTTGTCAAAAACAATGAAAGACAAATTGGCTTTATAGAATGCCAGCAAGCAATTAATGATAAAACTGTTTATAGCTCAATCTATTTTACCAGTGTTGAGGGAAGAATTTTTAAAATTTCCTTGGAGTATGTAAAAGACTACCAAACCCAATGGAAAAACGTTAGCAAAGACATAATGGAGACGCTTAAGCCTTTCTAAATTTAATGCGGCTAACATGAACTGTGCAATGGCCATTCAGTATTCAGGTGCAGCGACAGCATATAATTGATCATTAAGCGGCCGATCGGGCTCTTTATGATATCAGCAGAAATACCGAACTTTAACATTGCAAATAAGCTGAAAACATTTTCAGTTTGAAGTTTGTGCCAACTACAACCATTCCAGGTGTATTGTTTCACCTCCTTAAAATCAAAGGAGGGTAAAACAATGAAAGCATTTTTTAAAACACTACTTATACTGGTGCTGGCTTTTTTTTCCCAGTTTGCACTGGCCCAAAAAGGGTCTTCCATCGTGATACATGATAATACCAGTCCGGCAAATGGCGGAGAAAATGCAACATCGAATCTCCGGAAGGAAATAGCATCCGCCTTAAACCGTGAAAAACCCTGTACAGACCTGATGGACGACGAGGATATCCGTAATGTCCTGGAGAGTGAACGGGAAAAAAATTTACTGGAAGGCGGTGATCCGCAGCAGGTATTAACAGATATCGGAAACCTGATGGGAGCCAGTTATGTAATGAGTGTTTCGGCAACACACGGACCCGGCGGAAGCACTTCTTACACGGTTTTTGTGATGGATCCGCAAACGGCAAAAACAATTGCCCGGCAAACGGGAAATGATGCTAAACAAATTGCCGATAATATCGTCAGGCAGCTGGGCTCCAGCCTGCCCGATAACTGCAAACCGCATTGGTTGGGAGTAGTCAAGTATGAGTATTCCTCGAATGAAACAAAAGTAACCAACGATGCCGGGGCGATGCATGCCAGCACGAGGAATACCAAACGAACCAAATCCGTAACTTACTCGGCACAAAACACCATTGTTGCCACTCTATTACCCCCTAAACCAGGCAGCGATATTTCCGCCGGTAAAGCGATAGCAAGAGTCTGGATGAGATCGAAGATCATCTCTGAAAATAAACAGGAAACAGTTGGCGAAATTTATTGCCGTTTGAAAGGTCAAAATCCTTCCTGGAAGGGCTACAACTTACAGTATTCCGAAACCATAACGCAAATAGGCGGAGGAGCAGACAATCTTCCTGTTTCTATTTCGCTTGATAATGAGGGTAACTACAAAATCGTTGTAAACACACCCGGTGGAACTCTTTTAAGCAAAATCGAGACAAACAGGTCCGAATCAGGCTGTAACCCGGAAAATCCTCCTACCAAAGAAGCCCAAAGTATGCCCGAGCAAAAATTGGATGCATCGGGTTTTGATGTTACAGGAAAAACCGATGCAAAAAACCGGGATTCCTTAGCAGGATCAAAGACGACGCCTGATGGAAAAACAAAAATTTCCTGGCATCTGCGGCTGGTGAAACCGAAACCGAAAAATTAAACAGCATTACCAATCATTTTACAATAAACAGACAGCAAAAATCCGGAATTATTTTTCCGGTTAACAGCGGTTACCGGCAGGCGGAATACCAATGCCTGACCTGCATAAAGCTTTTACCGTTAGCAGTCATTGCTGAGCAAATGTTCAAGCAGACAATTTATAACACTTAATCATGTAACTCTTTCCCGGAATTATATAACACAACCCGAATCATATATCTATACCTTTCCAACCTGTAATAGTTTGTTCGGGGAATCTTTCTTGATTTGTCAGGTTGGCGAAACGGACACCAGGAACATAAATATTTTCCAATCTTCTATTTATGACCAACGAAATGGTAGACGAGCCTGTTTTCCGTTAATCACTTATAGACTTCCCTGAACATCTTACAGGATCGCTTGTGACACAAATGCAATTCTCGGTATCAAATAGCAACGAACTAATAAGAGGAGTATACTATGTATATTGGCTGTAGAGGGATTATATGGTAAATCCATTATTACCTTTTGGAATACCGGGGAAGCCTGCATTCTGTAACTGCAAAAAAGACAAACACTAAATGTTTCAGAATTTTTTTTGCTGCAAGAGAAAACAAAACAGGTTATTAAGAAGTACCAGGAGCAAGGCTGCGGCTCCCGCTACGAATATATTAATTGCTTTTTTAGAGGCTATTGCCTATTTTAAGTTCTAACTTCGCTATATGCTTTTACAAAATATTAATATACTTCTTGCGGATGACGACCAGACCGATTGCCTTCTTTTCAAGTCGGCTTTAGAAGAACTGCCGGTATCTGCGCAGCTTACCATTGTGCATAATGGCGAACAGGTGATGGAGGTGCTTACCAAAAAAGGAAACAAGCTGCCTGATGTTTTATTTTTGGACCTTAACATGCCCAGGAAAAACGGTTTCACATCGTTAGGAGAAATAAAACGCAGCAGCGAACTGCAGAATCTTCCGGTTATTATATTCTCCACAGCGTCAGACGTGGAAACGGTTAAGAATGTTTTCAGAGACGCAGCGCACTATTACATCAGCAAGCCAGTTGATTTTCTGCAACTGAAAAAAGTTATTTATGAAGCGCTTACCCTTATATCACAGGAAAATAATCCCCTCCCGCTGGAAGAAAAATTTATGATCACAGGTGATTCGATAATCATTCCTGGCAGCAAAGAAAGTAAATCAAAGAGTTAAACAGGTCTGCAGGATGTTATTCGATTTCTAAAACCAAGATATCGCTTCCATGACAATAAAAAAGAGCAAATCAAAAATTGCCAAAGCAGGGCCTCCTGCTGCGACCAGCAACTATTTTCCCGTTGTTGCCATTGGCGCATCGGCTGGCGGGTTGGAAGCTATGATGGAGTTATTAAAATACCTTCCCCCTGACACGGGCATGGCTTTTATCTATGTGCAGCACCTCAGTCCTGACCACAAAAGCATGTTGACGGAGATTTTATCCAAGAAGACAAAAATGAAAGTGCAGGAAATTGATGACATGGATAAGATTAAACCCGATAATGTTTTCGTGATTCCCTATAATAAAGGAATTGAAGTAACAGACGGACATATAAAATTAATTCCCCGGTCAGAAAGCAGCGCAGCCATTTCTATTGATATTCTTTTCTCCTCACTTGCGTATGCACAAAAAGAAAGAGTGATCGGCATTATCCTTTCCGGCAGCGCAAGCGATGGCACCGTTGGCATAAAAGACATTAAGCATGAAGGCGGATTAACTTTTGCGCAAGACGACACTGCCAAATTCACAAGTATGCCTCATTCTGCCATTGCCGCAGGTGTGGTTGACTTTATTTTATCACCAAAAGAAATTGCACTTGAGTTAGCACGCCTGAGCAAACATCCGTTTGTAAAAAGAGATGGCGTAAAAAAGAATAACGAAGATCTGATTGACAACAGCAACCCGGATCTAAAAATCATTCTCAACCAATTACATAAAACCACAGGTGTTGATTTCAGTGCGTATAAGATGAACACCATCAAGAGGCGGGTTATTCGCAGAATGTTGTTGTATAAAATAACCACACTTAAAGAATATGCAAAACTGCTTACCCGGAAAAACGAAGAGACAGATATTCTTTACCAGGATTTGCTTATTAATGTAACCAATTTTTTCCGTGACACTGACACGCATAAATATTTAAAGGAAAATCTTTTTCCAAAACTGCTGAAAAGAAAAAAACCGGGAGAGTCGCTGCGTATATGGGTGCCTGCCTGTGCAACAGGCGAAGAAGCTTTTTCCATCGCCATGATATTGCTGGAGATCCAGGGAAGCCTGACCACCACCACACCCGTTCAGATCTTTGCAACCGACCTCAGTGGACAAGCAATAAGCAAAGCCCGCATTGGTGTTTACACTAAGCAGGAGTTAGAAACCGTTTCGCCAAAGCGTATCCAGCGTTTCTTCACAAAAGCAGATGGTGGTTTTCGGGTGAATAAAGCTGTGCGGGATATGTGTGTGTTCGCACAGCATAATATTTTAAGCGATCCGCCTTTTTCACGCCTTGATTTTATCAGTTGCTGCAACCTCTTTATATATTTAGATACCGCTGCGCAAAAAAAAGCCGTCAACACTTTTCATTACGCTTTAAACAGCGATGGATTTTTAATGCTTGGCAAATCAGAAAACATCAGCCATTCAGCGCATCTTTTTGCAAGCTCCAATAAAAAGTATAAAATATTTTCACGCAACAAAAACGCAGAATCACAGCGGTTCCCTGAACTTTTCCCCCGCTTTGTACAGCCGCCTGTTTCTGAAAAGAATATTCCGTTAGCTGGTCAAAATAAAACCCAAAACCCGATAGTTACAAGGCCTGTTAATCAGCAGGGGCTTGACAATGCAATTGATGCTGTGCTTGTTTCGGAATTTATGCCGGCTAGTGTAGTTATTAATTACCAAATGGAAATTTTGCAGTTTCGGGGCACAACCGATTTATTTCTCAAACATCCAAAAGGTAAAGCCACTTTTAATATTTTAAAAATGGCACGACCTGATATTGCTTTTGAATTACGTAATGCAATTTCAAAAGTCATTAAAACGAAACGCCGCATTCGCAAAACAGGAATTGAATTGAAAACCAATTCGGCAGTAAAAATTATTAGCTTAGAAATTGTTCCGCTCAGCATAGAATGGAACGAACCCCTGCTCCTTATTCTTTTCACTGAACAGGAACAATCAGAAAATTATTCGCAGCGGGTGAATACCCCGACAGCTATAGAGGCTGCAAAAGACCAAAAAATAAAGAGGTTAGAAAAGGAATTAGAAGCCGCACATGCGGATGCGCTTGCAATCGCACAGGAGCATGAAGCATTTGCCGAAGAATTGCAAAGTGCCAATGAAGAAGTAGTTTCAAGTAACGAAGAATTACAAACAGTCAATGAAGAATTAGAAACATCAAAGGAAGAAATAGAATCAGCTAACGAAGAACTCACCACCACCAACCAGGAACTCCAAACACGCAACGACCTGCTCAACGAATCTTATGATTATTCCGAAGCCGTTATTGCCACCATGCACAATCCAATGATTGTCCTTGACAAAAGTCTTCGTGTTAAATCAGCCAATAAAACATTCTATAAAGATTTTAAAGTTAATGAAGAAGAAACAGAAGGTGTTCTGCTGTATGATTTAGGAAACAGGCAATGGAATATTCCACGCCTGCGGGAACTACTGGAAGACATCCTTCCCAAAAACTCTTATTTCTACGATTTTGAGATCACACATACCTTCCCGCTCATTGGCGAAAGAATTATGCTGCTCAATGCAAGCCGCATTATTCAGAAAACCAATCACGAAGAATTAATCCTGCTTGCCATTGCCGATATTACCGAAGTAAGGAATAGAGTAATAGAGTTGCAGCGGAAAGAAAAAGAAATTTTATTAATGCAGATTAATGCAGAACAAAATTTAAGAAAAACTATTGAAGACAGCGAAAGGCGGTATAACATGATGCTTATGCAATCACCATTTGCTTTTGCCTTGTTGAAAGGAAAAGACATGGTAGTTACCATTGCTAATGACAGTGCTAAAGAAATGTGGGGCAAAGGAAATAAAATAGAAGGCAAACCATTGATTGAAATTTTACCTGAGCTAAAAGGCCAGGTATACCCGGCCTTGCTTCATAAAGTTTACACCACCGGCATTCCATACATCGCAAATGAATCTCATACACTGGTGAAGCGCAAGGGTAAAATGGAAGAAGCTTATTTTAATTTTGCTTATCAACCTTACCGGGAAGCAGATGAAACTATTTCGGGGGTCACTGTAATTGCCATTGAGGTGACACCTGAAGCTGAGTTTAATAAGAAAATGAAAGAAAGTGAAGAAAACTTCAGGCTACTGGCTGAGTTGATGCCGCAAAAAATTTCCCAGGCAGATGCAGCTGGCAATGTATTTTTTTTAAACCAAAGCTGGATGAACTATTCAGGATTAAGTATCGAAGTATTAAAGAACATTGGATGGAAGAAAATTATACATCCTGACGAACAGGATGAAATCACCAAACGCTGGCAGCATTCTATTAAAACCGGAAGCAATTTTGAGATGGAAGTACGGCTCTTGAATAAAAAGGGGGAGTATAAATGGCACCTGAGCCGGGCAACTGCAATGAAAGATGATAAGGGAAATATAGTAAAGTGGCTTGGTGCTGCAACTGAAATTCAGAAACAAGTAGAACTACGCACAGAATTGGAAACAGCAGTTGAGAACAGGACGAATGAATTAAAACAAGCTAACGAAGAACTTATAAAAATAAATAAAGAATTAGAAGCATTCACCTATGTTTCATCACACGATTTACAAGAGCCGCTAAGAAAAATACAAACCTTTGCAGGAATGATTTTAGAAAACGAAAATCATAACTTATCTGATAGTGGAAAAAATTATTTCCGCCTTATGCAAGAGTCAGTAAAAAGAATGCGGCAACTCATTCAGGATTTACTTGCCTTCTCACATATCAGTGCTGCCGAACGAAAATTTGAAAACACTGACCTCAACGTAATTATAGAAGAAGTAAAAAAAGAATTTAAAGAAGAGATTGCTGAAAAACATGCCGTGATAGAAGTGAAAGAAATCTGCAAAGTTCATGTTATTCCCTTCCAGTTTCGCCAACTCATGCACAATCTTATTGGCAATGCTCTCAAGTTTTCAAAGCCACAAACACCCCCGCATATAAAAATAAAGAGCCGGAATATTAAATACGAAAAATTAAATATAGTGGGGCTTCCGCCGCAAAAGGAATATTGTCATATCAGTATCACCGACAATGGCATCGGCTTTGAAAAAGAATTCAGCACCAAAATATTTGAAGTATTTCAGAAACTGCATAGCAAAGAAGAATACACAGGCACAGGCATTGGGCTTGCCATCGTAAAAAAAATAATTGATAACCACAACGGCATCATTACCGCCACAGGCGAACTGAATAAAGGAGCTACTTTCGATATTTATATACCTGTTTCAGTCAACAATTAATGCAAAATGAACAACGAACCATTATATATTTTACTAGCCGATGATGATGAAGGAGACAGGCTTATTTTTAAAAAAAGTTTTTCAGAATTAAAAATTAAAACTAAGGTTCACACCGTAAATAACGGATTAGAACTAATGGAATGGCTCAACAGCAAAGACATCCGGTTACCTTATCTTCTATTCCTTGACCTCAACATGCCACACAAAAATGGATTAGAATGTTTAATAGAAATCAGAAGCAATGAAAGGCTAAAAGATATTTTCATAGCCATTTATTCAACATCCGATAATGAAAAGGACCTGGATGACACATTTATTAATGGGGCTAATATTTACATTACCAAACCCAATGATTTTAATATGCTCAAACAAGTGTTAGAAAAAGCAGTAAGAACGGCAACGCAATACAAAGACCAGTCAATGAAAAGAGAAAATTTTTTACTGCTGATATAATGAAGGTTAAGCCAGCCGCTACAGTACATCGGACGGAAAGAAAAACAACCGGTACCAGGGGGCTTAAAAGAAATGGCAGGTAAAGTGATTTATCAAACATGTATGTTTCTAATGAACAGTTGTGGCTGGCTGACAATTCTTGCTGCTAAACCGCCACTTTTTTAAGCCCCAAAAGGTTAGATGTCATCCTATTTGAACCCAGCACTCCGGTTTGGAACTAAGCATGACGCTCCCACCCGACCCCACACAATTTTTGCGTAATTCGTTCCAATCAATTCTCAATACTTGCCGGATTCTAACTGTATCATTACCAGTTTTTTAGTTTTCTGCATAAAGGAGAAAATCCCGAGAAGAAAAAATATTTGCCTATTTTCTATATATTTTTATTGTTTATCAATAAATATTTATAATTTTGTCCAGTATTTAAAACAAACACAATGGAAATTAGAATTGGTACTAAACAAATTTTGCTGTTGCTGAATATCCTGTCATGGATAATTTTTGTGGGGTTATGTATTGAAGCGGGGGGCATCATTTTCAATACGGTTTATGCATTGTACAAACCAATCGTGGCAACCTATTTCTGGAACGGCACTGACCTTTCAGCGTTGTATGCCCATGACAAAGGCCATTTCATTACCCAAACTACTTTGATGTCCATTGCAACGGTGATGAAAGTGTTGATCTTTTACCTGATCATAAAATTTTTCTACGGAAAAAAATTCAACATTGCCAGTCCGTTCCACCCGGAGATAACAAAAATGGTGTTCAACATAGCCTACCTCTGCCTTGGTGCCGGCCTCTTTTCCTTATGGGGTACCCGGTATGCGGCCTGGATAGAAGAACAGGGTGTACAGATGCCCGATATACATTACCTGCGTATTGGCGGCGGCGATGTATGGCTGTTTATGGCTGTGGTGCTTATGGTGATAGGCCAGGTGTTTAAAAAAGGAACCGAATTACAAACAGAAAGCGATTTAACTGTATAAACTATGCCCATAATAGTAAACTTAGACGTAATGATGGCAAAGCGTAAAATGTCTCTCAATGAGCTTTCCGAAAAAGTTGGCTTAACCTTATCTAATCTCTCCATTTTAAAAACAGGAAAAGCCAAAGCAATCCGGTTTAGCACATTAGAAACAATTTGTAAAGTCCTGAAATGCCAGCCGGCGGATATCCTTGAATATGCTGATGAACAAGAAAACTAACATACAATGAAAAAATATTAATGCCTATACCTTTTTAGTATTGGCTGCTTTTACTAAAGCACATCCCGATAGACATGGGCACAAAATAACCTGATTTGTTCCTTCGCTTCCGTGCCACAGAATGCCCTTACTTAACCAGGCTCAGCCCGTTGTGCGCAAACTTATTGATACCACTTCCCGAATAGAAGGCTTATTTCCCTGTTTTGAAACCTTCCTGTTTACTGATCAATTAGTATTTGGATAAAAATCACAAGTGTGAATTATATAACATTATACCTGCATGACATAAGAATAACTACCTGCAGGCTTTTAGCTTTGTACAAGTTTTTCATAGGATATTGGATTTTTTAACGGGTCTGGATTTTTATCCTGGACCCCTTTTTTTAATGCCAATAAACCCTTTATAGTTTCTGTGCTGACTTTCCTTCTGCCAGCTATGAATAGAAAACAATTTACCGGGACAAGATCATAGCTGTAGTAAAACTGTATGCAGGCGGCAGGGTTGTGTAAGCAATCAAACAAATGCTGTTCTTTTTTATCCTAGCCGGCATTTTGTGGTTATAATATTAGCCGCGGAGAATAAAGTTCCGGCTACCGCACATAATTTATTTACAGGTCTTATCAAAAATCAAACTCCCTGCGATGCATATTCCAGCGAACACCAAAGCTGATAACAGAAGTATTATTAGAGATGAGCGGTGCCGTTTTCGTTTCTTGCTTACGAACCACCGCATTCAGTTCGAGGAATAAATTTTCCCGCATCTCGTATGACAACAGGAAAGAGGCAAGAAATACATTCGTCTTCCAGCCACTACCGATATCGTACCCAAAATCGCCCTGGCGGAACGGCGGTACATTGGGATAAAAAATATTGCTGCCATAACTCTGGTTGCTGCTGTCCCTGCCCTGTGTGTAATAGATCAGTTTACCAACGGCCAGCCATTTAGGTGCCGGCTGGTAACGGGCCATGCCGATAAACTCACTGAAGTTAGCCATCAGCGGATGTGCCAGCGGCTGGTTATAGTGCGTATAATTGGCCACCGAATCCCGGTGAGAATAAGTGAATGGACGAACCCTGTTATGTTCTACCTGAAGGTCAAGGTTTGATATACCAAAAGCATCGATATATTTGGCACCAAGCTGTATGCCCCATTTGTTGGCCCACCAGCCGCGGTTGTTCTTTATTTCAGAGAGTAAAAATTCATCCAAACTTAATTGACCGTAGACTTGTATGCCTTTTCCAATATTGGCTTTTGCATCCAGTCCAGCTACAGAGTTATCAAAACTTCCGTTCTGCTGTTCAATAGAACGATAGAAGATAATGGGATTGAGATAACCAAAATCAAAACGGTCTTTACGGCCAAAGATCACTCCTTCAAACAAACCGATATTCAACCACTTTGTCACATTCACATCCAGGTGGTGCATGGCTGCATATTTC
>Ga0138256_10008480_pt1 | contig 10784 bp, 10 predicted proteins | sample KNB2016incub_MG_FD_105486 | JGI IMG/M metagenome (GOLD analysis project Ga0138256, IMG submission 105486) | Active sludge microbial communities from wastewater in Klosterneuburg, Austria - KNB2014incub_MG | ecosystem: Engineered > WWTP > Activated sludge > Unclassified | place: Austria... | reverse complement strand
GTGGCCGAGGTCGAACAGGAGGCGGGCCTGCCGCCGGGCTCGCTCGCGCAGACCGTGGACTACTACAACCGTCACGCCGCCAACGGCGAGGATCCGCTGTTCCACAAGGCGCGGGAATGGCTGAAGCCGATCACGACCGCGCCTTTCGCGCTGGTGGACTGGAGCCTGGATACGCTGAAGCCCACCTGCTTCACGCTCGGCGGCCTCGACACGCTACCCACCGGCGAAGTGCTGACGGCCGATCGCGACGTGATACCGGGGCTTTACGCCGCCGGCCGCACGGCGGCCGGCATCCCGCGCACCGCGGCGGGCTACGCCAGCGGCATGTCGGTGGGCGACGCAACCTTCTTCGGCCGCATGGCCGGCCGCCAGGCCGCCGCCCACCCGTAGGTCCGGATTCATCCGGACGAATGCTCCCGGGAACCGCCTGCCGCCATGAACGCCGACCCACATCGCAGTTGGAGAACCGCATCACAGCCGGCGCACGCCGGGTCTGATACGGTTTCTCCCACGGGCGCCGCATGGGCTGCCTGACCTGGCCCCAGCGTCCCGCGGTCCGCTTCGCGCCACCCTCCACAGACCGCGTTCCCGACACGGCCGGCCTGAGCCGGCCCTGGGGGGCTGACATGGACGAATCGATCCTCGTGTCTGCGGTGGTCTGCGCGCTGTGCTTCCTCATGGCCATCGCGATGCTGCCGCTCGCGGGAAGGGAAAGCCCGGCCCGCGCGGCGATCCTCTACGGCACCGGCTTCCTGCTCATGGGTGCCAGCGTGCTGACCTACGTGGTGGGCCCGGCCTTCATGAGCGGGACCGCCGAGATCCTGCTGCGCAACGCGTTGATACTCGCGGGTTTCGCGACGCTCTGGGCGAGCGCCTGGATCCGCTGCGCGCAACCGGTGCCGGTGCTGCTGATGCTGATGATCCTCGTGCCGTGGTTGTCCGCCTTCGGGCTGTACCTGGTGCTGTCCGATCGCCCGCTGCTGCGCTTCGGTTTTGCCGCGGTGTCGATCGCGATGGGCTGCCTCGCCTCGGCGTGGTGCCTCTTCCGCTACAAGCTGCCGCGCAACGTCGGCGATATAGGCACCGTCGCCGTGCTGGTCTTCGGCGCCGCCGGCGAGGCGTGGATCGCCTGCGGTGCACTGCTGTTCGGCTTCGACCGCCAGACGCTGATGGGCGTATACGGCGTGGTCGCGCCGGTGCTGTTCGTCGGGCTCGGGATCTTCGTGTTCCAGAGTTACGCGCTCGACGCGATGGAGGAACTGAGCCAGCGCGCGCAGACCGATCCGCTCACCGGGCTGCTCAACCGGGGCGCCTTCGACGAGCGCTTCGCACGGGCGCTGGCCGCGGCGCAGCGCTACCGCCGGCCGCTCAGCGTGGTGATCGCCGACATCGATCACTTCAAGGACATCAACGACACCCACGGCCATGCCACCGGCGACCAGGTGCTCATTGCCGTAGCGCAGCTGTTGCAGGCGCGCAGCCGCGCCGTCGATTCGGTCGCGCGCATCGGCGGCGAGGAGTTCGCGATCCTCATGCCCGAGGTCGATGCCGCCGGCGCGGCTGATTATGCCGAGCGCCTGCGCCACGCGGTGGAGCAACTGCAGGGGCCCGAGGGCATCGGCATCACCGCGAGCTTCGGGCTGGCGGACCTGCTCGATGCGCGTCACGCCCCGGCCTCCCTGCTGGCGCTGGCCGACCAGGCGCTGTATGCCTCGAAGGCGGGTGGGCGCAACCGCGTGTCGTGGTGCACGCGCGCGGCAGCGGCCTGAGCGCGGCGCTGCCGGGGGCGCGCGGGCGGCTCAGTGCTCCTTGCCGTCGACGCGCGCTCGCAGCAGGAAGGGGATATAGCGCCAACCGAGGATGGCGAAGCAGGCGACCCAGCAGGCCGCGGCCAGTTGCAGCCACAGCAGGTAGGCCGCGGGCAGCAGCTGCGGCGCCACGATGCGCAGCGCCAGCGCGGCGAGCATCAGGTAGAGCACGGCGCGGTCCAGCGCGTCGAACGTCACCCTGCGCCCGGTGTGCCCCTTGCTGATGCGGATCAGCATCGCGGGGATCACGGTGCCCATCACGCCGAAGCTGAACAGGTGCACCGGGACTGACCCGGCCCAAGTCCCCACGCCGAGTTGCGCCAGCGCTTGCACCACCAGCTGCGCCGTGATGCCGAGGTAGCCGATGTACATGATGCCGATGTCGATACGCCCGAGCGCGCGCAGCGGCTTCCAGAACGCGAAGCGGATCGCGAGCAGCAGCGCGAGCAACAGCGCGGCAGCGGCGGCCAGCGCCGGCGGCAACGCGAATTCCACCACCAGCGCCAGCCCCAGCAGCTTGATCGGGAGGTCCAGCGCCGGATGGCGCAGGATGTCGACCTGGAAGTTGCCGCGCATGAACTGCGTCAGCGTGCGCTCCAGCATCACCAGAAAGGCCATGCGGAACAGCCCGATCGCCATCGCATGGCCGGACTCGAAGTGCTGCTCGTGCAGCATCAGGTACTTGGCCACGAGGAAGGCCGGCAGCACGAGCAGGAAGAAGGCGTTGTCGCGGTAGCTGTCGCGCGCGCGGTAACGGACCAGGGTCCAAATCAGCATCACGACGATGCTGCCCAGGAACAGCAGGTTCGAGAGCAGGAACAGCGGCAGCGGCCAGCCGTCGCCGGCGCTCATGCCGATGCGCTCGAACACCCAGGCGCCGGCGAGCCACATCAGCGCCGCACCGTGCCAGCCGCGAACGCTGACCCAGTTCTTGGTCGCGGTGAGCAGGAAGCCGCCGAGCACCGCCCAGCCGAAGCCGAACAACATCTCGTGCGCGTGCCACTGCACGGGCGTGAAGCGCGTGTCCGGTAGCGCGAGCGTGCCGCCGTACACGAGCATCCACGCCGCCGGATAGATCATGCCTGCGAGGCAGGCGAGCGCAAAGAAGGGGCGAAAGCCCGCGAGCCACAGCGGATGCGAGGTGAAAGCCAAGGCAGGTCTCCCGGCGCAGGGATCGATATGGCTGCCAGTTTAGCGGCGTGTGCGGCAGTGCGCGCGCCAACGCGCGGCTTGCTATGATCGCGCCCCGTTCGGAGCCGCATTCCGGTAACCCCATCGTGAGCGGGAGAACAGCCGCGTGAGCCAGCCCTATCCGCCGTCACGGCACGCCAACTACATGCTCGGCGTGCTGCTGGCCGCCTACATCCTGTCCTTCGTCGATCGCAACGTGCTGGCGATCCTGGTGGCGCCGATCCGCCAGCAGTTCGAGATCAGCGACTTCCAGTTCAGCCTGCTGCACGGCTGGGCCTTCACGCTGTTCTACATCGTGCTCGGTGTGCCTATCGGCTGGCTCGCGGACCGCTTCAGCCGGCGCTGGATCATCATCGTGGGGGTGAGCTTCTGGAGCCTGATGACGGCGCTGTGCGGCTTCGCACGCAGCTTCGGCAGCCTGTTCCTGGTGCGCGTGGGCGTGGGCGTGGGCGAGGCCACGCTGTCGCCTGCAGCCTACTCGCTGATGAGCGATTATTTCCCGCCCGCGCGCCTGCGCTGGGCCACCTCGGTGTTCGCGATGGGCATCACGCTGGGCACCGGCGCCTCGTACATGGTGGGCGGCTACCTCTACGAGTTCTTCAGCACCGTCGAACTGTCGCACATTGCGCTGCTCGCCGAGGTGCAGCCGTGGCAGGCCACGTTCATCACCGTGGGTCTCGCCGGCTTCGTCGTGGTGGCACTGCTCGCGCTGGTGCGCGAGCCGCCGCGCCAGCGCCTGGCCGGCGAGGCCGGGGAACCCGTGCCTTTTGCGGCGGTGACCGCACGCCTGCGCGGGGAGGCGCGCCTGTACGGCGGGCTGATTTTGGGCATCTCGATGATGTCGGTGATCGGCTACGGCAGCATCGCGTGGTACCCCGAGATGCTCGCGCGCAGCCACGGCATGGCGAAGGCCGAAGCGGGCGCATCGCTGGGACTGGTGTACATGATCGCCGGAACGCTCGGCACCTTCGCCGGAGCCGGTTGCGCGGCGTGGCTGCAGCGGCGCGGCCGCACCGACGCCAACATGCGCTGGGTGATGCATGCCGCGCTGCTCGCCGCGGTGCCGGCGGTGGCCGCGCCGCTGCTGCCCTCGGGCGCCATGACGCTGGCACTGTTCACCGTGGTGATCTTCCTGCACTACTCGCACTTCGGCGTGGCGATGGCCGCGCTGCAGCTGGCCACGCCCGGGCGCATGCGCGGCCAGGTGACCGCGATCGCGCTGTTCGCGACCAACCTGTTCGGCCTGGGATTCGGCGGTTCGATGGTGGCCGCGCTCACGGACTTCGTCTTCGGTGAGGATGCGGCGCTGCGCTGGTCGCTCGCAATCGTCGCACTGGTGTTCTACCCGCTGGCGGCGGGGTTGATCGGGTGGGGTTTGGCGAGTTACCGGAGGGTGGTGGAGGGGGAAGTGGTGGCGTGAGTTGCCCGCCACGCCTCAACCGCCGATACCGCGGAAGCGCTGGCAGGTGTAGTCCAGGAACCGTTCCACGCGGGCAATGCAGTCATCCGACAGTGACAGAAGGCGTATGCGCCGGTCATTCTCGCACTCGCACTCGCGCAGCAGGCCGAGCTCGAGGGCTTCCTGCACGTATTTCACCGCGGTGCGGCGGCTGATGTTCGGCATCAGTGCGTAGAGTTCCGTCTTCGCGAGCTTCTGGTCGCGCTTCAGCCACATCTGTGTGAACAGGTCGCAGTAGTTCAGGTCGTCGATGCCTGTTCCCGCGAAGATATCGGCCCAGAAGCTGTCGATGTCGAAGATCGCCCTCGCGGCTTCGGTGCGGCTCGACAGGTTGTAGCGGCGATTCATGCGGCGTTTCTCCCTCGTTGCGCGCGGCACCATATTTGCGCGGAGCGCACCGGGCTGGCGCAACGTCCAACCCGGTTTTGTCCACGTCTGCCGAAATAATAAACAAAAATGCATGCAAAAACGCATCAAAAGTTGCTTTGGTCCGATGGCACGGCGATTGCTCTCCCGTTCGTAACCAGTCCGGGAGATGCACGCGATGGAGTTCGCACTGTTCAAGACGCTGTGGGGTCACACCGCGAGCGTGGCCCAGGGGGCGCAGCTCGCGCGCGCCGCCGGCTTCCGGGGAATCGAGGCGCCGCTGCCCGCGGCGGTGGGTGAGCGCGAGGCCTTCGCGCGCGCGCTGACAGACTCACGGCTCGAGTGGATTGCCGAGATCTGCACCGCCGGCAGCTACGTGCCCGAGCGCAGCGCTTCGCCGCAGATGCACCTGGAGGACCTCGAGCGCCAGATCCTCGCGGCGCGGCCGCTGGCGCCGCGCTTCTTCAATGTCATGGGTGGTTGCGACGCCTGGGCGCTCGACGTGCAGCTGGACTTCTTCGCCCGGGCAGAGGCGCTCGCGCAGCGCCTGGACGTCACCTGCAGCTTCGAGACGCACCGCGGCCGTTCCTTCTTCAACCCGTGGATCACGCGCGAGGTGCTGCGCGCGCTGCCGCAACTGCGGATCACCTGCGACTTCAGCCACTGGGTGGTGGTCTGCGAGCGGCTGATGGACAGCGAGTGGGACGTGGTCACGGAAGTCGCGGAGCGCGCGCACCACGTGCACGGGCGCGTTGGCTATGAGCAGGGGCCGCAGGTTCCGCACCCCGCGGCGCCGGAGTACGCCGAGGCGCTGGCCTCGCACGAACGCTGCTGGGAGGCGATCTGGGAGTCGCAGCGCCGGCGTGGCTACGCCCTCAGCACGATGACCCCGGAGTTCGGGCCGGACGGCTACCTGCACCAGTTGCCGTTCACGGCGGCGCCGGTGGCAGACCTGTGGGAGATCAACCGCTGGATCGGCGAGCGCGAGCGCGATCGCTTCGCGCGCTGGCTGGCCGCGGCGCACGAATCGCCGCAGGCCATGGCGTGCCGGGGCTGATGGAGCGAAAGCGATGATCGAGGAGGAGGGTTGCGATGTTTTCCGTGCGTGGCGTGTTGCGTGATCCCGCGGGCCTGTGGCCGAACCTGGCGGCGCTCTGCTATGTACTGGCCGGCTATGCGGGCGGCTGGTGGGCGCTGTTCCAGCAATCGTTGCCGCTCTATGCGGCGGGCGTGCTGCTGCTCGCTCACGCGATGGCGATCGCGGCCTACCTCATGCACGACTGCGGGCACAACGCGATCTTCATGGACACGGCGCACAACACCCGGCTCGGTCGCTGGCTCAACGTGATCTGCGGTTCGAACTACGGCAGCTACGAAGACATGCGCTACAAGCACATGCGCCACCACGTGGACAACTGCGAGCCCGTGAGCTTCGACTACCGCGGATGGCTGCAGCGCTATCCGCTCCTGCTGCGCCTGGTCAGGGCGCTGGAGTGGGCCTGCATCCCGGCCGTGGAACTGCTGATGCACGGCATGCAGATCGCCGCGCCGTTCATCGGCGAGCACAAGCGGACCCAGCGCGCCCGCGTGCTGCGCGTAGCGGCGTTGCGCTGGCCGCTGTTCGCGCTGGTGGTGTGGCTTTCGCCGCTGGCGGCGCTCGGCTATGCGCTCGCCTACCTGCTGTTCCTGAGCTTCCTGCGCTTCTTCGACAACTTCCAGCACAGCTACGAGATCTACTACCGGCTCGAGGATCCGGCGTTCCGCCCGCCGCACAAGGGCGATCGCGACTACGAGGAGAGCCACACCTACAGCAATCTGGTCTCGGCGCGCTGGCCGTGGCTGAACCTGCTGGCACTGAACTTCCCGTACCACAACGCCCACCATGTGCGGCCCACGCTCGGCTGGCACCGCCTGCCGGCGCTGCACGCCGAGCTCTACCGCGACGGCTGCCCGCAGCGCATCCGCTTCTGGCCGCAACTGGTGTGCTTTCATCGCCACCGCGTGGCGCGCGTGCTGTCGCAGGAATACGGAGCCGAGGACGTGATCGCGCAGCTGCGCGAACGCAAGGCTGTCGGCGTGAACGCGCTGTCGCTGCTGGTGGCCTTCTGAATGCGCGCCGTCCTGACCCAGGCCCCCGTCGCAGCCCTGTCCCCGGCGCCGCTCCCGGTGCGCCGCCAATGGCTGGTGTTCAAGCAGGAGCCGGCCCTGGCGGTGCGCGTGGCGCTCGGCGTGCTCGGCTGGGCGCTGTTCCTCTGCGCGTGGCAGTTGCTCGCGGCGGGCCTGGCCGCGAGCCCGCTGTTCCCGACGCCGCTGGCGGTGCTCGAGGCCTTGCGGACGTTGTTCGCCGAGCGCGCCTTCGCCGCGGATGTGTTCGCGAGCCTGCAGCGCATCCTCGTCAGCTTCGCGCTGGCCGCGGCCATCGCGCTGCCGCTCGGGGTGTTCACGGGCGCCTTCCCCGCGCTGGGGGCGGTGTTCAGCCCGATGGTCGCCGCGTTCCGTTACCTGCCGGCGCCGGCCTTCATCCCGCTGCTGCTGATGTGGCTGGGCACCGGCGACGAACAGAAGATCGCGCTGCTCGTGCTCGGCGTGGTCTGGTTCCTGGTCACGCTGGTCTGTGACGTGGTCAGGCAGACACCCACGGACTTCATCGAGACCGCGCGCACGCTCGGCGCCTCGCGGCGCACCGTGCTGTGGACGGTCGTCGTGCCCGCCTCGCTGCCCGGCATCGTCGACGCCTGCAGGCAGATGCTCGCCGTCAGCTGGACCTACCTGGTGATCGCCGAGATCGTGGCCGCGACCGATGGCATCGGCGCGATGATGATGCGCGCGCGCCGTTTCGTGCACGTCGACGAGATCATGGCCGGCATCCTGGTGATCGGCCTGCTCGGCCTGGCCTGCGACCTGCTTTTCCGCGGCCTGCACTGGCTGGCCTTCCCGTACCTGCGTCGTCGCTGACGCGTCTCAACCACCCCCGAGGAGTGCGTTCATGTCCCGTCTATCCACCCTGCACAAGCTGCTGGTCCGCCCCCTGCTGGCGTTCGGCGTCACGGCACTGCTCGGCTGCGGCGCCAGCGAGCCGCCCGCTACCGCTGCGACCCCCGCCGGCCCCGACGCGTCGCCCGCGGCGGCCGAGCCGGAGAAAGTCCGCGTCTCGCTGTTCTCCTGGCCGGGTTACGGCTTCTGGTTCATCGCGCAGCAGAAGAACCTGGTGCCCGGCCTCGAGCTCGATATCCGCATCATCGAGGATCCCTACGAGAGCTTCGGCCAGATGAGCGCCGGCCAGCTCGACGTGACGTCCAGCACCGTCGAATACGGTCCGATCGCCGTGGACAAGCAGGTGCCGGTCAAGCTCGTCACCTACACCAACCCGTCTTACGGCACCGACAAGATCATCGTGCGTCCGGAGATCACGGCGGCCGCCGACCTGGTCGGCAAGAAGATCGCGGTACTCGAGGGCGGGCTCACGCAGATATTCATGGGCATGTGGCTCGAGGAAAACGGGGTAGGGATCGACCAGGTGGAGTTCGTCAACGTGATCATGGACGAGGCCGTCGGGGCCATGCTGGGCGGGGACGTGGCGGCCGGCGAATTCTGGGAGCCCTTCGGCGGCAAGGTGCTGGCGGGCATGCCCGGGGCGCGGGTGGTGGCGGACTCCAGCGAGGAGGCGCGCATCGCCAGCGCGCTGCTCGGTGACGGCATGTACATGAGCACGGCCTTCCTCGAGCAGCGTCCGCGCGCAGCCGAGCTGGCGATGCAGGCCTATTTCGCCGCCGTGGACTGGTGGAAGGCGAACCCGGAGGAGGGCAATCGCATCATCGCCGATGCGATCCGCTTCAGCGTCGAGGACGTCGAGACGGTGATCGGCAAGGACGGGAACATGCTGAAGGGCGGCGTCTGGGTGTTCGATCGCAACGAAGCCGCCCGCTTCATGGGCCTGGTGCCCGGGGAGTTGCCGCTCGGCATGCGCAACGGCCAGATCGCCGATCACTGGAAGACCACCAACGAGTGGTGGGTGCGCTTCGGCCAGGCCGGCGCGATGCACGACTGGCACGAGGGCGTGGCGCTGGCGCCGCTGGCCGCCGCCGCCGGCGCGGTCGACACGCCGTGAACGCGGTGGCCGGGCCGCTGCCCGCGGCAGCTCTCAGCGTCGAGGGGCTGGGCAAGCACTTCCCTGCCCGCTCCGCGACCGTGGTGGCCGTCGAGGACGTCAGTTTCACGGTACTTCCGCGCCAGGTTTGCGTGCTGCTCGGGCCCTCGGGCTGTGGCAAGTCGACGGTGCTGCGCATGATCGCGGGACTGGAGACGCCGAGCGCCGGGCGCATCACGCTCTCGGGGCGCCCGGTGTGCGGGCCGGGCCGCGAGCGCGGCATGGTGTTCCAGGGCTACACCTCCTTCCCGTGGCTGAACGTGCGCGACAACGTGGCCTACGGGCTGCGTATCAATGGCGACGTCGAGGCGCTGGCCGAGGGCACCGTCGCGCACTTCCTCGAGCGCGTCGGTCTGGCCGCGTTCGCCGGCGCCTGGCCGCACCAGTTGTCGGGCGGCATGCGCCAGCGCGTGGCACTGGCGCGCGCACTGGCGATCTCGCCGGAGTTGCTGCTGATGGACGAGCCCTTCGGTGCGCTCGACGCCGAGACGCGCTGGCAGATGCAGGAGCTGCTGCTGGAGGTCATCCGCAAGGAGTACATGACGGTGGTCATGGTCACCCACGACGTCGAGGAGGCGCTGCTGCTGGGCGACCAGGTGGTTTTCCTGTCGCGCCACCCCGGGCGTGTACGCGCAATCCTGCGCCCGCCGTTCAAGGCCGACGCCGCGATCGACACGCGCGAGGCCCTGCGCGCGCATCCCGCCTATGGCGCGATGGAGCGCGAGATCCTGCAGATGATGCGCGACGAGGGCCAGGCATGAGCCCTGGCGCGCGGTGCGCCGGGCGTGTGCCCGATTACTCGGATTTGCGTAAAAATCGGCGGAGAAAAATACGAATAGTACGGATATTCTGCCCCGTGGCACCGCAAACAAAAGAATTTTGCAAGAAAATTCGATTGTTCGTAGAATGCCCGGCGACGCGTCGGAGTGGCTTCGAGCCGGCTCCGCCGTACCAGCAGACCTGATGGGGAGGCTCCCATGTCCGTACTGCCGCAGGGCAAATATGCCCAGTGCGCCAATGGCTATCGCATGCACTACCTCGACGTGGGCGCGGGCCCGGTGGTGGTGTTCCTGCACGGCAGCGGCCCGGGCGCCAGCGGCCACAGCAACTTCAAGGGCAACTACCCCTGGCTGGTCGAGCGCGGCTACCGCTGCATCGTGCCCGACCACATCGGCTATGGCTTTTCGGACAAGCCGGCCGACGTCGAGTACCCGCTGTCGTTCTTCACCGAGTGCATCCGCCAGACGCTGGATGCGGCCGGTGTCACGAAATGCTCGCTGGTCGGCAACTCGCTCGGTGGCGCCATCGCGCTGCAGTTTGCGCTCGACTACCCGCAGATGACCGAGAAGCTGGTGCTGATGGCGCCGGGCGGCCTGAACGCCAAGGAAGAGTATTTCCAGATGCCCGGCATGCAGAAGATGGGGCAGGTGTTCTCCTCGGGCCAGGCCGTGACGCCGCAGGTCATGAAGGATTTGTTCGCCAGTTCGCTGATGCACGATCCGCGTCACGCCACCGACGCGCTGATCGCCGAGCGCATGGAGATCATGCAGAAGATGAACTCCCAGGTCATGGCGACCATGAAGGTGCCGGAGCTGACGGAGCGCCTGCAGGAAATCAAGGCGCCGGTGCTCGGCTTCTGGGGCCTGAACGAGCGCATGATGCCCGAGTCCGGCATCATGAAGCTCGCGAAGAACACGCCCGACATCCGCCTCGTGCTGGTGTCGAACTGCGGCCACTGGGTGATGGTGGAGCACCAGGACATGTTCAACCGCATGACGCACGATTTTCTGGCGCACGGCTGAGCCGCGCGCGC